>Ga0105104_10002985_pt1 | contig 12209 bp, 6 predicted proteins | sample PPLLaktember2015_3_FD_87034 | JGI IMG/M metagenome (GOLD analysis project Ga0105104, IMG submission 87034) | Freshwater sediment microbial communities from Prairie Pothole Lake near Jamestown, North Dakota, USA - PPLs Lake P7 Core (6) Depth... | ecosystem: Environmental > Aquatic > Freshwater >...
TACGTGGAAATGGCGCCGAAGCTGCGGGGCATGACCGGGGGCTTGAGTGCATCGGTGATAAAGCGTCCTGCCGACATCGACACCGCGGCGATCTGCGGGGCAATGCGAGCGCCACCGCCGATGGGCTCGGGCCACTCTTCGATGCCGGCAAATATTCCGGCCACGGGCGTGGGCGCGAGACACTCACTCTCGTGCGGATGGTCGGGCAAGTAATCCACCGCACCGGATGGATGACGCAGCACGGGGTGGACACTCCAGCTCGATGCCACATTATCCGGCCCGCCATTAGAGAAAAATACCGGGAAGAGGCGCTGCGGAATGGCGTCCGCCTGGTCATCAAACTGTTTCACAGTATCCGCACCCGGATCAAGAACGGTATCGAGGCGGTTGGGGTCGCTCATCGGAACAGTGAACCAATTGCGCATGCCTCGGACGCGTGGAATATTCGCCCCCATCCCAGCACCGATACTTTCATGATCCCCGGTCGCGAACACACCACCGCCGGATTGCATGAATTGCGCAATGACAGTCTGCTCCGGTGCTGAGAGCGCTAAGGTAGTGAACCCGAACAGCCAGAGCTGGTCGTAGTTGGCTGTCGTGACGGCTGGCGAGGCCGTGTCGAATTTGAACGCTCCGGGAAGCGTCGCATCGGGATCGCCGTTGCGATGCGCCGACGATACTGTATGCCCCGCACCCTGGATGATCGAGACAAACTCGGACAGTCCGAACCCTCCGGATCCGAAATTGAGGCTGTCATCGGTCACCATAAGAATCTTCTGGCGGCAAGGAAAACGCAGGATGATTTCCGCTAACCTGTTGCCCTGAAACGGTAGTTCAATGGAATTCATTGCTCGCTCCTATCATGACATACAGGGAAAGTCGCTGCCGCGGCTTGATGTGCATACGACTAGAGGTGTCCAACGGATGCCCCGTTGGGGGAGAACCCGCGAACCAGTCCATCCATCTCAACCGTCTTCCTAGAGAAGAAGCATGAAAGGCTTGCGACGTTGGCGAGATCTACCGGTAAACCACGATGACCGGGAGGCTCTGATCTCTTGCGCTGCCTGCTCCCGCCCAATGCAAGAGCCATACCCCAATACGATATTCGTGGAAAGGATGAGATTTATTAGAGGAATTCGACCATGAAGGGGAGGGAAACTCCCAACAGGCTGTGCAGTCCTACACAACTGGCAGATGGTGAAGGAGGGAAAGCCCACGAGGCATAGTGAATTCTCATCCGTTTGGGAGCTGTCTGGGTTTAAACGCAATGGTCATATTTGACCGATCAGAGATGGGTATCCTGAGGGCATTGTCAACTTACTGATCTGGCCATGATCATCCAAACCTCGCAGTCCTGAAGGCTCGATGCATCAGGCTTTTGCGCGACAAAAACTTTAGTTCTCTATGTCCGGATCAGTAACTACATGTAGCGGCTTGCGAACAGGAGCCCTCGGGCTTGCAAACAAGGGCGTATGTGGGCCAGCGATTTATGCGAAGACACGACCCCGTGGGCCAACGTTCATCGCAAATGAGCCAACACTCATATGCGAAGGGCTTGCACACACGCCCGTGGGCCAACACGCCTTGCGAACGGGGTAAAGGCTGGAACATCAACTCCTGGCACGCCTCTGCATCCCCTCGATCCGCGGTCTCCAAGTTAAACGATCGTTTTGCCCGGTGGGTTATCCCCGAACATCCTCGTTTACATCAGTGGGTATGTCTCCAAGACAATGTGGAATGACCTTTTTATTGGACATGTGGTATCTGTGGGCGCTATTTGCAATGTCGGTTGGTCCTGCGCGTTGTTTGCAAGCTCTTCGCAATGATCGTTGGCCGAGAAATACTGCTGTTTGCAAGCCCGTCCCCTACTGTTCGCAAGCCGCTACAATTAAGCACATCCAACAGAAAACCTCCGTTAAGCTCCGTCAGCCCGGCTACGAACACGAGGCCATCCACAAATTCCGGGATCTTTCCCGTGGAGTTGCCATACGATCCAGAACTGCGCAGAATTTCGTTCCAGCGCGGTTTACCAGGGTGTAGGAAGGTATGGAGGGTACCTTAGCGACGAAAACCGGCCCAAAGTGTGTGGTTATCTGGCCATCACGCAGCAGCCCTCGCCAAGACATCCTGGCTCTTCGTCATTTTTGGTGAGAGCCATCTGACTGTCCTGTATGTCACAGATTTTATGGTTCGCAGCCTGTGTTCTGAGCTCCTTTTCCCAGAGCCATTTTCATCAAATATGGTCAATTTTTATCCAGCCACTCGTGTGCATGGCCTCGTCGAAGGGTGGTTAACTTCACCCCTTAAACCATGTCACCAAAAGCGATACTGCTGGCGAAGTCATTTTGGCAGGGGTTCACCCTTCTACAACCCAACTTGTTGCTCGGGCGCCGACGCGTGAGTTCGCACGTATTCCAGACTTCGCCAGCAGTATCAAAAGCGACGATGACCCACAAAATTATGACGCGGTTTGAGACGGTGCAACTCGTGGAACATCTCCGGCCGCAGGGTCGGTTCCCACCTGAGCGCATCGAGCGCTGCGCGCATGAGCTGCGCGCGGACGTCCGGACGCGACCGGAATGGGCCGATGAAAAATTGCGAGTCCGAGTCGAGGCCGGTGTCCGCCCGCCACTCGTCGATGCTGGTGTACACCTGCTCGTTCCAGAAGAACGCGAGCGGCTCTTCGGCGAAGACGTAGACGTTGTCGAACATCTGTAGGTTCGTTCCGGTCGTGTCGATCACGTCGAACGGTCGGATGCTGTCCCCGGCAATGTAGAGGTTATCGTGGAAGGCGAGGTTCTCACCGGTCCAGGTGTCGATTTGCACGAGCTTGACGTCCGAGTCCCCCTCGTTCTCGACGTAGGCGATGTTGTGGTGGGCGCTCTCGTTGATCAGGTTGCCGAACCCAACGAGCACCCCCTGCCCGGGGGTTGGCCTCCTACTCGAGGTCACCTTGCCATCGCCGATCGTGACGTTGTATCGGGCGGTGTTGTTCTGATGGGCCCCCCAAAAGAAGTCATAGAGCTGGTAGCCGAAACCGTGGTTGCCCCAGGACACGTTGTACTGGATCACGGAATTGACCGTGGCGCCGTCGAGGTCGTAGCCGCCGCCGTCCGCGTTGTTCGCGGTCGCCATGTCGTGCGACTTGCAGAACTGAATCGTCACCTGGTCGGAGTTCCAGGCCCAGATCCCGACCGGACCACCGGTCTCGGAGGCGTCCGACTCGTCGCCACTCTCGTATGCTTCGGAGTGCTCGATGATGCCCCGCTTGACGCCGCCGAGGACAATGCCACTGCCGCTGTGACTCCGCAACCGCCGGGTGCCGTGGTTGTGATAGGCAACGCTGTGACCGATGTAGATATCCTCGTTCGGCGTGCCGGGGAACTCGTCCGCCAGGACGGTAATGCCCTCGAGTCCATTGTCATGGCTCACCGCACGGGTCACGCGCGCGTCGCGCAGGCCAGTCCCCCAGTGCGAGTGGAGGAGGATCCCGAATTCCTTGAAGCCGTGGACCTCAACGTCGTCGATCACGAAGCCCGAATAATGGATCGTATTCTCGGGTATTGGATCAACGTGGCTGACGATCAGGATTCCGTCGGCAGTGTTGCTCTCCTGACCGCTTCCGCGGATCTCGAGAGAGGAGATCTTTACGCCGCTCAGATTCTCGATCACGATGCCCGGGCCGTTGCCAGCATCGAGGATGGCGCGGCCCTTTCCGTACGATCCGATCTCGATGTTGCCCGCTGAGCTGTGGGGGCCGAGCTGGATGGAGCCGTCGTGGTGCACGCCTCCTTCTAGGAGGAGCCGATCACCCGCAGCGAAGGTGTGTCTGGCGACGCGATCGAGGGTGCGTCAGGCCTTCTTCTTGGTCCTGCCGTCCGCATCGTCGTTGCCGTCACTGCTGACGTAGTAGGTGTGACCAGCCGTAGCGCTGGTTGCGGACCAACTCAGCATGATGGCCATACATGCGGCCAAAAGAACATCTGGACGTCGTCCGAGCATAACACCCTCCTTTCGGGGCACCATCAAGCACATTGTCTGACCGTTAACCCACCTATTTTATGCTTTTCTCTTGAACTGGTTGAAAGTTTTCGGTAACGCCGAAGCATCTCACAATAGCCAAGGTGTATGGCGACGGCTTCATATGCAAACACGGCCAAGACCTCCAGGCTCATCGTCAGTTTTGGTGAACCAGGGTGGGACCGCCTCCTGTCGGCATTGACTGGCGAGGGCCAGGAGGGGACCGGACGGTGTCCCCCTCTCTCCAGACGTAAGCCGCTCGTGCCCCCCACAAACGCCACGGTGTGTAGGGGCCTGTAGGGGCCGCAGCCTGGTCGCCTGTTTCCCACGGCTCTTAAGCGGCCTGCCTGAAGCGTTGTCGTAAGAGCGGGAAGCCCGCGCGTCCATAGCCCTGGCGCTTGAGGAGCTTCAGACGGGTAACCTGCCCTTCGACGGGGCCGTTGCTCCACGGCAGGGTGAGCCCCGCGGTAACCGCGGCCAGGTCCTCCTGCAACCCACGGGCGAAGCGGGCCAGCGCGTCGAGGCCGCTGTCAGTGGCGGTCGTGATCCAGGCCTCCAGGTCACGGCCCCGGCGCTCCCGGGCCAGGGCAAGAAAGGCTTGGGTCAACTGATACACTCGCGTGATCCTGGCGTCCATCTGACACAGCTGGTCCAGATACGTCTGGGCCTCGCGTGCCCGCTTGGCGGCCGGGCAGACCACGACAAAGGATACCGCCCGAGCGGACGGCCCCTGGGGGCTCGTGTACGGCGAACGCTGCGACTCCGGCGGGTGTCCCACGTCGGCGGCCCGTCGCAGCCGTGTGATGAAGCGGCCGACCGTGCGGGCGGAGTGGGTGTAGCCGAGCGTCTGAAGCTCGTGCCAGAGCTGCCGACTATCCGCGCCGCTCTCTCGCCAGCGGCGGATCAGATAGGGAACGTAGGGGGTCAGCACCCGGGCGGAGAGCGGCCGCTGCAGCCGTCTGGGACCGGGCGGCGTGTCTCGGCGCAGGTAGGCGTGGACGGTCGGGCGGCTGATGCCCAGCCGGCGCGCGATCGTGGCAATGGGGATCCCTTGCGCATGGAGCCTGTGGAAGGTCTCATAGACTGCGACCCAGGGGGCGTGCCGGGGCGGCCGCTGGGGTGGCGGCGGCGTGGGTTTGGGGCTTTGGCGTCGTCCTCGGTACAGGGGTGGGCCGGGCATCAAGGCAGGGGGCGGCGTGCGTGCCATGGCCGTCATGACTGCGGCGGCCTGCAGCGCCGGTCGGTGATCGAGCAGGAAGCGTTCCAAGACCTGACGGAGGTTCTGGACGAGATGGAAGCGATCGACCACCTGCACGGCCTGGGGTGCGCCCCGGCGAATGCCGTCGGCATACAGGTCACTCCGATCGCGGCAGACCACGCTGATCGTCGGATGCTCGGCGAGCCACGCCGCGACGGTCGCCGCCGAGCGGTCCGGGAGCAGGTCCACGACGCGATGCGTCTGCAGATCGACCAGGATGGTGCCGTAGCAGTGGCCCCACCGCCAGGCCCACTCGTCGACACCGACGGCCTGCAGGACTGGGGGCTGAGGCATGGTGGCCGTCCGCACCAGCCGGAGGAGGGTGGCCGGACTGGTGGGCAGCCATAGACGGGCGGCGAGTCGGGCGCCGGCGTTCCCGCCGAGGGCCACACCGATCGCCCGCAGGACGGTGATCAGCCGATCGGTTTTGCGGGCGAAGGGCGCGACGAGGTCTGGCAGGCGTTCCGTGAAGATCCGACGCACACAGGCTCGATTACGGCACACGAATTTCCGCACGGTCAGATGGATGCGGACCAAGCGCACGCCCCAGGGGAGGTCGGTCAGGTGGCGCTGATACCGACTATGGATGGACGATGACGACACGGCGCAACATGGGCAGCGGGCATGAGGCGCCGTCGCCGTCAGCTCGAGCCGCACGGTGTCCTGTTCCATGGTGATCTTGTCCAGGTACACGTCGGCAGTTGATGAGAGCAGCGTCGTAACAAATGTGTGCAGAACATGGGTCATATCTCTTTAAGATACCGCACCGTTACGAGCGCCGCCCTCTGTCACCAAAAGCGGCGGTGAGCCGACATCCTTCACTCTGGTGCGGAGTGCACTCGACCGTGTTTGGGAAACATCCGCTTGACCAGCCCCAGAGCTGCATCGTGCATAGGAGTGGGCCCGCAAAGCGAGGGAATCAACATGTGTAAATCCGATGGGTGACGTTGGTCCAACACGGTCGGCTTCATTCCGCACTGATGTATACAATGTTCTGACGCGGTTTGCACGCAGTCTTACTTATCATGAGGCCGGTGACATGACGCTGACAGCTCGTGACCTCGTCTCGTAGCCAGTCCGGAACTTACGGGAAATAAAGGCCATGAGCGCCTAACGGAGGTTTTCTGTTGGATGTGCTTGGTACCCCTACAGGGGCCGCACCTGGTTGGAACGGGTCCGACATCAATACGCTCGCACCTGGCCCATGCGCGGCGGCTTCACCGGGGCCACTCCGTAGATGACCGTGATGCCCGACCCGCCGCCCCAAGTCGAGGTTGGACGGAAGGGATCTTCGGCGGCGGCCGCATTGAGATTATTCCAGTTGTTCGCCGCCCAGACGTTGCCAGCCGAGTCAATTGACACGTCAGTGAGCATCTGGATGCTGCCACCCGTGAACACGTGGATGGCATCGCCGGTCTTCGTGCCGGCGAGATGACCCTTCGTATTGTCGCCGGCCATGAGCACCACGCCACGACCCCAGAAATTGCCGATCCAGACGTCGTCATTGCCGTCGAGGTTCAAGCCCCACGGCACGCTGACCGCGTTGGCGCCGGTGAAGCCCATCGGCGTGGGCTGGGTGCCATCGGGGCGGATCATGTTGACCACTCCGGTGGTCATCCCGGGCTTGCTGGAGAGAACCTTCAGCATGTGCGCGGCGGCAATCTGGAATTGCTCCATGATGGACACACCATCGGGGATAACCGGCGGCGGGAAGTCGAGCGCCATGTTGCTCGCCACCCAGACATTACCCTTCGAGTCCAAAGCGAGGGCGCGAACGCCGATCCCGGCGCGGAAGGATTCCGCCTTGGAGGGATCGTCGGCGGGGAACCGCACGACGGTATCCGATTGGGAGTTACTGACCCAGACGCGATTCTGGGCATCGATGACGATGTCGAAGGGAGACTTGAGCCCCGCGACTTTCACGATTCGGCCGTCCTTCACCCGTCCGCCGGGGAAGTACAGCAGCTGATTGTCCGAGCCATCGGCAATCCAGACGTCACCGTTCGCCGCGACACAGATGCCCATCAGGCCGGTGAGTTTCTCCTTGAAGGGGAAGTCACTCTCTTTGCCCATCGGCTTGCCGTCGAAATCCAGCACGAGGATTTTCCCGTTGAAGCTCGTGGTCCAGACCTTGTCGAGCGTCACGGCGGTGCCCCAGCCAACTCCGTCAATGCCCATGCCGGTGAAGCCGGTGATCGGTGGCGAGAGAGGGGTTCCGTTGGGGGTCATCTTGACGACGCCGCCACCGATGCTGTTGATGACGCCGGACTGCGAGCCAGCTATCCAGTTCTGGCCGCTCCAGAGATTGCCATCTGCATCGAACATGAGCCGGCCCGGAGAATAAACCCCGCCGCCCGCAAAACAGAGACTCAAGGCGAAGTCGTCCGGGACGTAGGCGAGATACGGCACAAAGGGCGCACTGCGCCGGGAGCCGTCCTTCGGCTGCGGGTAGGCTTCGTCGAACAACGCGTAGAGCGTCTTTGCCTCCGCCCACGGCGTGCGGGCGATGCCGGCCATCGCTTCGAGCGTGTTCCTGGGCGTCGCTCCGCCGAGCGGCGTTGCGGCCTTGAGGAAGCGCGCGCGCCAATCGTCGTTCGCCACGGTGGCGAAGGCGGTGATGAGTGACCCGAGGGTGTTTAGGTTCGCGAGCGTTGTGGTCTGGGTGCTGTTGAGCGGATCCAGAAGTACTTTGCCCCATCCGCCAGTCGCGGGATCCACTAGGTTCGGTACGTTCCCGGCGGCGATCCGCAGTCCGAGCGCATTCCCGGAGATCGATTCCCCGTTGATGAATCGCGCGGCGGTGAAGGCCGAGGCCGCGGTCGTGAGTTCGTTGACCGTGACGGTGTTCGGCACCGAGGTTCCCAGCAACGTCATCAGCGCGATGCCCGGGTTGTCCCCGCTCCCCTTGCTGGCAGTGGGTTGACCGCCCTTGGCGACCAGATAGAGGATGGCGTCCTTGCCGGTTGCGCCCGCTGCGTTAAGCGCGAAGCGGCCATCGGCGCCGGTTCGCCCCTGAGCCAGTTGCTTGGGTGCACCCACGCTCGCGTCCCACAGGGTCACGGTGGAGTTGGCGATGGGGCTGCCGCCCCCTTGGACGACGCCGTCGATTTGCTGGGCACAAGCGGAGCTAGCCCCAAAGACCGTTGCCGCCGCCAGGACGGCCACCAGGATGAACGCCCGGATCATCGTTACGACTGCTCTCGTCTTCATGTCCTGCCTCCTCTCTCTTCGCCCTCATGGTGGGCGGCCTTCGACATCTCGCGCCCCAGTTCCCCTCAGGCGGGACGGCGCGATCCCGCCCTACTTCATCTTGACGAACACCACGTCGAAGCGCTACTGCAGGGCCGCTTGGAAATAGGACCCACAGCACTGAACGTGCGATAGCACGCCATAATTGCTATCCCTTTGCAAGGATAGGGTCTATCGCTCTAGTGGGTCCACAAGACAATTTACCGCTATTTGCCAGAACCGGTACTTTCTCGCCGGTCTGGACGCTAAAACGGCGCTTTTCCCGACCCTTTCTGCAACATATTGCCAGGTCCAAATGTAAAAATGGCAATTCTGGAGGTGTACCACACCTCTTATGGCGTCTCATCACAGCTTCCGTGCCGTAGGTCCATATACAACTATCATGTTTCACGTGTGTTAAATACCTGCCGGGGGTCTGGGGGGGCGGCGAGCGCTCCCAGCCATATTGGCTTTCCGGAAGAATAGGAGAAATAATGCAAAGCTTTGCATTATTTCTCCTATGGCAAGTCCGTCATTATGCAAAGCCTGTGGCAAGAGGCAACGGTAATTGCCCAAGAATCCAATGCTTTTTCGCACAGAATGGCGAATTTACTTTGCATAATACTGCCCCCCTTTCAGGTCCGTTCTGGCAGGGGGGTCGCCTGTTTTCAATGCACCTCCAAGACCTGACATACACTTGAGGCAATGCCGTATCAAACATGGCCACGACCTCCTTTACGCCGGTGGGGAATTCCGCCGACTCGCGAAGGCTCGCCTAGTGCCGTGACACCGTGTATTGCAATGCCTAACGGATCGGGCGCTGCCGCCGCGCCAAGTTAGGCGGACGCCCGGAACAGTCACGGCATTTAGCCCTCGAAAAAGGAAAAACCCGGCTTCCGGACGTTCACCTTTCACCATCGCTATTTCGCCTAAATATAGAGAAGCTGTCATACGGTGCCAGTAAGGTCTGATCTGGTCTTCGCCTGCTTTGGCAGCCAGGTTTTGAACGCACGACTTGGCACAATTTCTACCCCAGGGAGTTGCCGGAATGCTTCAATCTCCGGTCGAAGCCCTGCGTAGATCTGACGTGCTCGTAAAGCGCGCTGACGTGCAGCAGCAGAGCCAGGCGAGCCCGGATTACGATCGGCGTACCGTGCGGGGTTCCCTGCGTAATGGGCTCGATCCCGCGCAAGACTTTGCCGGATAATCTGGTGCAATGGCGTATCGACCAAGAGCCGTCTGTGCCCTATGGTCAACTCGGGGGCAGTGAGGATTTGTGTTCCCTCGATGATGTGAGGCTGGGGCAGCTTGACGGCCTCATCGACCAAATGCCGACGGAGTGTTTGCCACCGCGCATACCGCTGTGGATCAGTAAACCTGTTGAGGTCAGGCTCGTACTGAAGCATCTGCCTGAAGTCCGGATCGTCATCGAGTCGATGCAACGGTAGCTGCAACTGGCGAGACAACGCCTTCGCAAGCGTAGACTTGCCAGCGCCACATGCACCTGTGACAAAGATATGCTGAGCAGCACTAATCTTCATCTCGCCTTTTTCCTTCTCAGCAGCTGCCTCTCACTCATACTTGGCCTTGCGAGCACGGCGCTGTCAAAGGTCTCACCCTCAGCTTCAGCGACTTTCCCGACAACGCTTATTTTAGGACAAGTTGAACAGATCAGTCTCAGTTACCATGCGGATTTCCAAGGCACGCTCACATGTGCTCCAGGCATCATTTTCGGCAAAGTTATTCTCCGGGATGCTCCCCAAAAACGACTCTGATAGGCGCTATGAGCCCAAGTGGCACCGTATGACAGCTTCTCGATATTAAGGCCTATTTCTCGAACACACCCAGTTGGCGAAGACCTGTCATCCAATCCTCCGTGTGCCATGTGCGCACAATTTTCCCGTCTTTGAATTCATGAATGTCGACAACCTGAATAGCCATCTTCCGATTCTTTGACGGAAAGCCCATGAACGCTTCTTTCTGTGTGCCTGCCATTTCGGCACGAACGACGACCTTGTCTCCGTCCTGGAGAATGTCCTGAATCGTAAGGTTCAGATCAGGAAAAGTTGTTTTGAGGCTCGCGAGAAGGGGTTTCACACCTGTGGGGCCAGTAGGTGTACCGGGAGGTGAGGGAATATCCACCCAGTTCTCGCTCAGGATTCTATCCAGGATAGTTGGATCGTTATTGCTGAATGCTTCGTACCAAAGCGTAACTTGCTTCTTGTAATCATTCATATCTTCCTTCCTTTCAGTGTTCGCATCTTGTGCATAGGTGAACGAACACAGGAGCAAACCAAGTAAGATCAGAAAACGCGTTCTCACGCTGCCCCCTAGTAATTCGCTGAGTGTCGACGCCTGCTGTTTCATGAATGTTGCTACTTTCATCGTCATCTCCGTAAGTTAGCCGTGTGTCCCGTCGTTGTCCGCCTAACGGGGCGCGAGAGTGGAAATGTTGTCCATATAACCCCTCCCAATAGCCCTGTGCGACATGTGGGTCTCATCTTCTGTTGGGGCTGCTTAAACGAAATTTTTCAGCATCATAGCCCAAATCCTGGTCTTATACTGCAAGGATTTCGGCATCATGGCCAGTGGCAGACGACGGGCTGAGAATGGGTTCAGGTGAGTCGGCGGAATTCCCCACCGGGGTAAAGGAGGTCGTGGCCATGTTTGTGCCGTATTGCCTCTGAGGCGTGTAGGGCATCGTTGGAGGGTCCATGATTATGAAAAGTGGTTTGAGCCTCACATTCGCTCTGTGTCAGCTTCGAGTACGTTCTACTTTGCATAACCCTGAACTTGGCATAAGAGAAATTTTGGGCGGTAGCGTCTTCAGTGCATCAGCAAAGACTTCCTGTTGAGGAGGTTTTTAAAGACTTCTTGGAACGGAAATTGGCAAGACCTACTCGGGCAAGCCTCTACAACAAAGCTGAGAAGAAGAAAGCGAAGGAATAAGAAGTTACGCCCGCCGCCCTGGGGCCGTTTCCGATAACATATGATTATCGGAAATTGGACCCATAGGAGGGAAGCTGCGACAGGACCCCATTTGAACCTGAAGGGCGTAAAAAGATCAACTTTGGCAATTACCAGCCCATTGGCCTCAGGTGTTCGGTCATCACGAACATCTGGCAGCCCTAGTATAACTCCTTTTCTGACAGCAGTTAGAGATTATGGCGTGTGATCGCAGCTTCCCTCCTGCGGGTCCTAGAAAAGGATGGCCGGAGCGTCCGCATCTTTCAGCGAATCGACTTGGAGAATGGATGCCGGAGGTGCCACTCCTTGATTCCATTCACCGCTGCATTCATAGCGTTTCCCGGGGCGAGTATCGGATTGACGGCGGCTCGCCCCGACCGGCCAAGACCGGCCTGGTTCAGTTGCCCGAACCAGCCAGCGTCAGTTCCACGCGCCGGTTCTGCCCCCGGCCCTCCGGCGTGTCGTTCGAGGCCACTGGGTCTTTCTCGCCGAAACCCTGCGCTGACACTAGGCTGGGGTTGACTCCCCGCGAGATCATGAATTGCATCACGTTGTCGGCCCGCTTCTGTGACAGCTCCAGGTTGCTGGTGATGCCCTGGCGCATGAGTCCCGGGCCGATCGGTACATTGTCGGTATAGCCGTTCACCTGAATCTTGGTTTGCTGCTTGGGGGCTAGGATCGGGACGATTTTGCCGATTGTCTGCTGCGCTTCAACCGGCATTTGCCAGTCGCCCGA
>Ga0105104_10002986_pt1 | contig 12207 bp, 12 predicted proteins | sample PPLLaktember2015_3_FD_87034 | JGI IMG/M metagenome (GOLD analysis project Ga0105104, IMG submission 87034) | Freshwater sediment microbial communities from Prairie Pothole Lake near Jamestown, North Dakota, USA - PPLs Lake P7 Core (6) Depth... | ecosystem: Environmental > Aquatic > Freshwater >...
AGTTTTTAAGGTCAATAGCAAGGATTTTACCCATCCAGCCGTTCATAAGCGTCCCTCTTTTAGCTGATTTCCCAAGCGTGATTCCATGGCAAGCCCCTCATTCAAAGACAGGTCCAGCCCGCGCCAAACGGATTGTTTAATGGCACGGACGGCTTTTTTATCATAAGATTGTATCTTTTTTGCCAGTTTTTCCGCTTCAAGATACAAATCTGCGCGCGGCATCAGCCGGTTGACCAGTTTAAGGTGCAGGGCTTCTTTGGCGTCAATCCAGCGGCCGCTCAAGAGTATCTCCAGCGCTGCGGCTTGCCCGATAGTGCGCGGTAGAGTCTGGCTGCCGCCAGCCGCAGGTATTATGCCTAACCCCGGTTCCGGCAACCCGAAACGGGCATCATCGGAACACAGGCGGATATCACAGCAGAGGGACATTTCTATACCGGAGCCGAGCACATAACCGTGCAGCGCTGCGATAACCGGCTGTTCGATGCTTAAAAAGCGGCCCCAGACATCCCGTTCAAAGCGCGCCTTCCGGGCAAAAACGGGGGGCGGGGCAGTTAAAAACTCGGTTAAGTCCGCGCCGGCGCAAAAGGCTTTTTCTCCCGCGCCTTGAAGGATGACCACGTCAACCTCGGGGTCGTCCTTTATAGCTCCGAGGACTTCATAAAGCTCATCGCGCATCTTGATATTATAGGCGTTCAGGGCTTTGGGGCGGTTAAGCGTGATAGAGGCGATGCCGTCCCGCTTTTCATAGATAATTACTTCGAAACCGGTCATTACAATGCTATACTAACAGCCCGCACCAAATAGTTGTCAAGTCTGTTCATAGACGGAGAGGGGTTAGGGGTTCGGGAAAATCCCTCTGTCTCTCCCTTTATCAAAGGGAGATAACCCCACCCCGACAATTTTTCTCGGGCACGGTTCTGTAATCCATCTCCGCAAGGCACGCCTGGTTTGAAAGGGCATTTTTCTTACGTATTTCCCGGTGCTATAATAGGCTCATAAAATAACCTGCGAGGCTGCAAAATGAAATGGTTCAATGAGCACCTGAACTGGACGTTCGGCATTGTCGTAATCATTTCAATAATCATTTTACTATCGACGGCGATCAGTTCACATTCTTTGGGGCCATCTTTCTTGATAGGACTTGGAATATTTTTTTTACTGAATGTTTCTGCAGGTATCTGGGTACTGCGGAAAAAGGGGCAATCCCCCTGGTACGTGGTGCTGGCTATCGTTTTTTATTTAGGTTTTTTGGTATTGATACCGCTATTGAAAAACAACAAGGCAAACCGGGAAGAGGATAAAAAAATCAGCGATGCCGATTATTACCAAAGCCGCCAATCCTGATTTTCCGGTTAGCGTCTTTGAAAAACCGGCTACTAGCAATTGGCGGTTAGCTGTTAGTTACCCCAACCTTAACCCTCAACCCTTAACCCTATTCCTTACTCCCTATACCCTATACCCTATCCCCTACTCCCTAAAATGACGTTTGCGGAATAAATTGCACGGCGTTATCATGTAAGTATCAAAAAATAGAAATCGGCGGTGTTTTTGTATGGCTGAACAGAGAGTATTAGTGATGGTAGGCGCCCACCCGGATGATGAATCCTTCGGGGCGGGGGGGACGCTGGCATACTACGTTCAAAAAGGCGTCAAGGTCTATTACATCTGCGGGACGCGCGGCGAAGTGGGTGAAGTGCCGCCGGAAATGATGCAGGGATATTCTTCAGTGGCACAACTCCGTACCTACGAGCTTGAATGCGCATCCAAAGCGCTCGGCCTGGAGGAAGTGATTTTCCTGGGCTACCGCGATTCCGGCATGGAAGGCTCGCCGGAAAACAAGCACCCGGAGGCTTTAGCCGCCGCCCCGGTAGATAAAGTGGCCGGCATTATCACGGCACACCTCCGCCAGCTAAGGCCGCAGGTGGTCACTACTTTCGACCCCGTCGGCGGTTATCACCACCCCGACCATATCATGATACACAACGCCACCGTTAAAGCTTTCAACGCCTGCAACGACCCTGCCCAATACCCGGATGCCGGTGCCCCTTACCAGCCCAAAAAGCTTTATTTCCACGTTTTCCAGCACAACTGGCTCAAGTTTATGATCAGGACGCAAAAGCTCATGGGGCGGGATGTGCATCACTTTGGGAAAAACAAGGACATCGACCTCTGGGCAATGCTCCAGGACGAGTTCCCGGTCAACGCCGCCATCAAGCTGACTAAACAAGCAATCGAGACCGGCAATAAAGCGGCAGCCTGCCATGCCAGCCAGTTAGGCGGGGGCGGAGGACGGCGCGGGGGGATAAGGGAATTCTTAAACAAGCTCACGGGGTATAGAGATACCTACATGCGGGGCTATCCGCCGGTCACCGGAAAGCGTACGGAAAAGGACCTGTTTGAAGGAGTGGGGTAGTTGGGGGGAGGGGGAATAACCAAGATACAAGATACAAATTACAAAAAATTACCAAATAACAAATCTCAATATTCAAATCCGTTTGGTGATTGGTTATTCTAATTTTAACATTTGTTTGGTTATTGTATCTTGGTTATTGTATTTTGTCCTTACTTTCCCTCGTACTTCGGTGTCCGCTTTTCCAGGTAGGACTTGATGCCTTCCGTGCGGTCGGCGGTGGTATGGAGCAGAAAATAGAGATCGGCTTCAAGGCGCAGGCCCTGTTCCAGCGTCATATCCATGCCCTTGATGATGGCTTCCTTAAGGTACCTTAAAGCGATCGGGCCCTTGGCGGCAATAGTCTCCGCCAGCTTTTGCGCTTCCGCGGGGAGTTCCGCGGCAGGCACAACTTTACTGACCAGCCCGATTTCCAGGGCTTGAACCGCGTTGATAGTTTCCGCCGTCATCAGTAATTCCAGAGCTTTACCCCACCCGATAATGCGCGGCAGGCGCTGTGTCCCGCCGTCAGAGGGGATTTGCCCTTGAGCGACCTGCGGCAGGCTGAAAACGGCATTATCCGCGGCAATCCGGATATCCGCGCTTAAAGCCAGCTCCAGCCCCAACCCTGATGCCTCCCCGTTTACTACGGCGATGACCGGCCTATCAATAGTGGCGATAGCGGCGGCGGCGCCCCCAACGTCACTTTCTCCCCCGGTACAAAAGACGTTATTACGTCCGGAAAGCACTACGACGTAAACATTATCATTTCCATTGATATCAGTACAAAGCTGCTTTAGCGCGTAAGCAGTTTCAACATCGATAACCGGGCGGCTAATGGTGATCTGGGCGATATGGGATTTCAACGAATAATGGACGGTGCCTTCAGACATATTTCTTCTCCGCGGGGGAACAGTCAGTTTTATATTAGACTGGTTGAGCTACAGCGTCAAGGAGGTATTTGGGAGAGGGGAGAAGTATCAAGGCTCTCTCGCGGAGAGAGCTTACAAGTAGCAAGTATCAAGGATGTAGCAAGTGTGTAAGAATAACCAAACACCAAGATATCCCGATTCACGCGCCATATTAATGGCGTCGTTCATACGGGACGCCGGGTGAAGAGGGGCGGCGCAATAACCAAATTAAGTTATAAAAGTATAAGGTTTAGATATTTTAATTTGATTTGGTGTTTGGAAATTGGTTATTGGTTTTTATCCTTTCATTTAGCTATTCCTTGTTACTTGACCGGTTGCTACTTGTTACTTACAAGCTATTGTCTTATTTGCCATACGGTATAACAAGTATATAATACAATGTTGACCATATCACAGGCCAAACGTATAATTAAAGAAATCAGGAGAGTCCCCGCATAAAGGAGTTCACATGGCCGGAGGATACATAGGCAAGCTATTATTCGTGGACCTGTCCACGGGCAAGATAAATGAAGAAGCGCCGGACGATAGTCTTTACAAGGATTTCATCGGGGGGTACGGCGTAGGGGCAAGGATACTCTACAGCCGGCAGCGCGGCGGGGTTGACCCGTTAGGGCCAGAAAATACGCTCGGGATTATCACCGGGCCTTTAACCGGGACCCCGGCGCAAATGGGCGCCCGTTTCGGCGTGGTAGGGAAATCGCCGCTGACAGGGGGGTGGGGAGACGCCAATTGCGGCTCGGACTTTGGGCCTTTCTTAAAATTCGCGGGGTATGACGGGATATTTTTCACCGGCATCGCACCCAAGCCGGTGTATCTATTCATCGATAACGGTAAAGCAACACTAAAAGACGCAGGCCACCTCTGGGGCAAGAGCACCTTCGAGACCGACGATATTTTACACGAAGAAATCGGCAAAGCCGCCAGGATAATGTCCATCGGCCCGAGCGGGGAAAAGCTTTCGCTGGTGGCGGCGATCATTACCAATAAAGGCTCCGCGGCGGGGCGTTCCGGTCTGGGGGCCGTCATGGGCTCGAAAAAGCTCAAGGCGATTGCGGTGGCGGGGGACGGCAAGGTGCCCATCGCCAATCCAGAATTAGCCGAAAAATTAAGAAAAGAATACATGCCGGGGTTCATCGGGCACGGTTTAGGTAAAAATGGCACCGTGGGCCATGCGGACGGCTCCGCGCAAAGCGGGGACAGCCCGGTGAAAAACTGGGGCGGGGTGGGCGTAGTAGAAATACCGGATGTATCAGGGCTGCACGTAAACAAGTTTAACGAGGACCTGACCGGCAAGGGCGGGTGCTGGCACTGCCCTATCCAGTGTCACGGGCGCCTGGGCGCAGGCTCCGGCGAGTATAAATACCCGGCAGGAACGAAGAGGTCTGAATATGAGACGGCGGCCGCCTTCGGGGCAATGTGCCTTAACACCAATGCCGCCTCGATCAATTACGCTAATCACATCTGTAATTTGTACGGCATCGATACGATTTCCACCGGCACCATAGTAGCTTTTGCCATGGAATGCTACGAGCACGGCATCATTACCAAAAAGGACACCGGCGGAATCGACCTTAAGTGGGGCAACCACCAGGCGATAGTGGCCATGACGGAAAAAATAGCCAAACGCGAAGGCTTCGGGGATGTGCTGGCGGACGGCGTTAAAAAAGCCGCGGAAAGAATCGGGAAAGGCGCGGAAGAGTTTGCGGTGCACATCGGCGGACAGGAACTGGGACTGCATGACCCCAAGTTCGATTTCCCCGGCTTCAGGGGCCAACCGACTTCCGCTAAATACGCTGTAGACGCCGCCCCGGGACGCCATACCGGCGGCTTCGGTCCCAGCCACTGGAACTGGCTGGTAAATAACGCCGCGGGGCTCTGCACACATATCAACACCGTCACCGACGGCGTTAAGTTCTCCACAGATTTTCTGGCAGCCGTAACCGGGTGGGAACGCTCCCAAAAAGAAATCCTGAAATGCGGCGAAAGAATCGGGAACATGCGGCATGTCTTTACCCTGCGTGAAGGTGATAACCCTTTAAAGCGCAAAGTCCACGGGCGCATTACAGGCCGGCCGCCGCAGGAAGTAGGCCCCTTGGCGGGGGTATCCACCGACCATGAAGCACAGGTTTACTGGAACATGGGCGCGCTGGACTGGGACAGGGTAAGCGCCAAGCCGAGCCGCCAGAAGTTGTTGGAACTCGGGTTGAACGATGTAGCGGAAGACCTCTGGCCGCCGCAAAAAGCACCGGCAAGCGGGCACTAGCCGGAGTGAAGCAAGAAGGGGTAAGCACGAAATCCGAATATCGAAATACGAAACAAATCTCAATTACCAAAGGTTTAAAACATTAATGCTTTGATATTGTTTCGTGCTTCGGACTTAGTGCTTCGGATTTTCCCCTTTCTTACCGAGAACTTCCTTGTTACTTGCTATTTGTTACTTCTCATGATAGTTGGTGGGATTGTCCCACTTGACATCATGTCCCACCGGTACTAAAATTAATTTATGAAAGCTAATATCATTAAAGACAATGAATTCCAGAGAATCGCTGACAGTGTCAAGCCGGATGCCAAAAAACGTGTTGTGTTGCCAGGCATGGTGCGAGAGGGAATCACCTACCATATCTACGAAAATAACCTTGGGCAAATAATCCTTGACCCTCAAGTAACTATCCCTGTGTCAGAATTATGGGTATTTAAAGATAAACAGATATTAGCATCACTCGACAAAGGAATGGATGAATCAGATCATAGGCAGACTAAAAACAGGGGCTCGTTCGCAAAGTATATAAAAAATGATTTATAAACTACGCTTTTCTCTACTTGCGGATGAGCAAATGGACGCTCTTGAAAATACCCCTTCACTAAAGAGTACTCTCAAGCAAGTTAGAAAAACATTAGGTTACCTGGAAACAAATATCCGGTCAAAGTCATTACAAACCCACGAGTACAAATTATTAACAAAACGTTATGGGCAAAAAATCTTTGAAGCTTATGCCCAACAGAATACTCCGGGAGCATACAGGCTATTCTGGCATTATGGCCCGGCTAAGGGGATGATTACAATAATCGCGATTACGCCCCATCCTTAAAGAGGGACAAAAGGCCTTAGGTTAAAGCTTTTCCAGGATGTCCGTCATCCGGTTGCCTAATTTTTCCATCAGGCCGACCAGCGTATCCTGTTCATCGATAGTCAAGCAGTCAATAACCTGCTTGGCTCTTTTATCCGCTTTGTTCTGATTGTTCTTCACGTAATTCAAGCCGGCAGGGGTCACCCTGATGCGTGTTACGCGCCGGTCCTTGCTGGAAAAATCACGGATGATAAAACCCTCTTTTTCCAGGTTATCGACGATCTTGGTAACGCTGTGCTTGGACCGGAACATCATATCCGCGAGTTGGGTGGGGGTAGAATTACCGCCGGAACATACGAGGTGATACATGGCAATGGCATGCAGGGGGCTGATATCGTCTTTTTTCATTGTGATTTCACAGTATCGGCCGATGGTATCGGAGAAAGTAACGCATGACCAGAAATTTACTTCCCGTATCTGGTCGGCAACGGCTTTAACTTCATGGGAAACCGGATTCCCCACTTCAGTGTATTTTACCTTTTCTTTAACCATATCGCCCCCCGATTTTTCCAGCAACAGATTTTTGTTAGACTGATTTTACCACAAAGTTTTCAGAAAAACATCCTAAATCCTTGTTTTTACAGCTATTTTTTATGTCACATACGACTATTTGTTCATGCGCTGTTCGATAACGCCGACCTGGCTGAAAAGGCCAAAAGTATCCGCGACATCCCAGTGCTCGGCGATTTTGCCGTCCTGCACGCGGAAGATATCCACGACGTCAAAACTTAGTTTATTACCGGTGGCTTTTTTCCCGAACCACGGCCCGCCCTTATGCGTGCCGGTCGTGGTGCTGTAAGCCATAACGATATCGCCTTCAGCCACCATCTTTTTCAATGTATACTTAAAGTCCGGTACCGCCTTGAATATCTCATCGAAGAACGTTAAAAAGCCGGCTTTGCCCTGCGGGCAGTCCATGTTGTGCTGGATATAGTCATCACGCATTTCAACGTCCAGGTGACTCATATCGTGATTGATGAAAACGTCATTATAGAATCTGGAAACTACCTCTTTGTTTTTCTGGCTGTTATCCCTCGGGCGGATGTTATCCGGCGGGCGGCTTTTACCGACCATGCGGTTGTTATCTGTCATATTTTCTACCTTTCTTATTGAGTGACAAACCGGGGAAATAACCAAGATACAAGATACAAATTACAAACAATTTACAATTTTCAATAAACAATATTCAAACGTTTGGAATTTGAGAATTGTTTTGGTTATTGTTTCTTGGTTATTGTATCTTCTTTCCTCCCCTACCCTAAAGTCATACCTCCGTCAACGGCAAGGACCTGTCCGGTAACCCAGGATGCGGCATCAGAGCAGAAGTAGATGACCGCTTCCGCCATATCTTCCGGGTGGCCGACGCGCTTTAGAGGAATCATATTCTGCATCTGGTCTTTCATGCCGGGGGTGGAGCCGGTGAGATATTTGAAAAGATTGGTGCCGTCCGTGGGGCCGGGCATAATCGTGTTAACGCGCACGTTAAAAGCGGCCCCCTCTAAAGCGGCGGATTTGGTAAGGGTATTAAGTCCGCCTTTACTGGCGCCGTAAGCGCAAAAGCCGGGCGGCGGGCTCATGGCGCCGATAGATGAAGTATTGACAATAGCGCCGTATTTTTGCTTGATCATCTGTTTCATTTCATGCTTCAGGCAAAGGAAAACGCCCTTAAGATTGATATCAATCGTTTGGTCCCAATATTCTACCGGCATATCCACGATATTGGTCAGCGGCCAGCGCTCGCCGTCCGGCCCGATGCCGGCATTATTGAAAGCGTAATCAAGCCGCCCATAAAGGCTGACGGCTTTTTCCACCATCGCTTTGACGTCCGCTTCTTTCGTGACATCGCACTTCACAAAAGCCGCCTCGCCGCCGGCGTCTTTAATCATCTTGACAGTTTCTTCGCCGCCTTTAACGTTGGAATCCGAGGCGACAATGACCTTGGCGCCTTCACGCGCGAATAACAAGGCGCCCCCCCGGCCGATACCGGATGATGCGCCGGTGACGAGTGCAACCTTGCCGCTGAATTTTTTTGCCATTTGTTCTCCTTTGCCGGTGATATTTTTTTGGTTTACTTATTATACATTATCAACTAATAATATTAACAATTTCTTTTAGACCAGGTTTTTTTATCGCACAACTTACTGTCTTAAAAAGATTTTTTATTCTGCATCTTTTATTCGAACCATTGCCCGGATACCCGGTGTTCCCGGTCGAAGACCATTCTCACGCCTACTTCCCCTTTGGCATATTTGACCTTGTAATGGACTATGATATATTCGCCGAGTGCCTCCGTACTCAAAAACGTGATGGACTCCAGTATGCCCAGTTGTTCGTTTATCTGGGAAGCGGTTTTATCAAACACACTTTGCGTCAAAGCTGCTTTAAATTGTTCATCGGCATACTGCGTATACTTGTCGATGTTGTTTTCGCTAAGCCCTTCAAGGGTGGTTTTCGTGGCCGGGTCAGCGTATTCACGTATCGCCGCGGCGTCCGCATTATTTGTCGGAGAAGCATTTTGTGAGCACGCGCCAACGAAAACGATAAGGATAACTAATGTAACGGCCATGATTATAAAACCTGATATTTTTTTCAACTGGCCTCCTTTCTATTTAGAGCCGGTAAAACGGCTGCCGGGCGCAATTTTCCCGCGTTTTAGTATATAATATCACGAAAGGGATATAAAGCAGTTGGCAGTTGGCGGACAACCGTTAGCAATCAGGGGAAAAAGGGCGGGGAAAGCTAAAAGCCGGGAGCTGACCGCTAATAGCATAATTGGAGGCTGAAAGTGTTACTGGAAAACAGGGTAGCCATCGTCACCGGGGGAACCAAGGGGATGGGGAGGGCGATAGCCCAGAAATTTGCCGAAGAAGGCTGCGATGTCGTGGTCACCAGCCGCCACCTTGAAGAAGCGCAAAAAGTTGCGAAGGAAATTGAAAAAACCGGGCGCAAAGCCCTGGGTATTAAAGCCGATATTTCTAACAGCGCCGAAGTGAAGGACATGGCGGCGCAGACGATAAAGAAGTTCAAGAAAATAGATATTTTAGTAAATAACGCGGGCGGGATAGACGTGAAGGGCGGCGATACCACCGATGCCACGGAAGCCGATTGGGACCACATTATGGAAATCAATCTCAAAGGCTGCTTTCTGTGCTGCATGGCTGTCGTGCCCCAGATGAAAAAACAAAAGTACGGGAAAATCATTAATCTCTCGTCCATGGGCGCGGTGCATCCTGCGGCATCGGTTTTACATTACCATGCCGCCAAAGCCGGCGTGCTGGGACTGACGATCAACCTGGCGTTTGAACTGGCGCCGGACAATATTTACTGTAATGCTATCGTGCCCGGCCCGATAGAAACGCCATTCTGGGACAGCCTGATGGGCCCCGGCCCGGAACGGGATAAGTTCTTCAAAGCGTTAGCGAAAAAAGAAGTACCGCTGGGGCGTATGGGGCAGCCGGAAGATATTGCCGGGCCGGCATTGTTCCTGGCTTCCGGCCTTTCCGATTATGTGACCGGGCAGACCATTTACGCCGCCGGCGGCCAGCCTCTCAACGCGCAGGAAGGCACATTTTTGGCGATCAATAGACCCAAATAAAAGTAACAAGTAACAACCGGTCAAGTAACCAGTAATGATTAAGGAGTAAAGGTGGTGTAATAACCAATAACCAATTTCCAAACACCAAATTAAGTAAAAACAATTAAACCTTTATATTTGGAAACTTGGTTTGGTTATTGTATCTTGGTGTTTGATTTTTCCCTCTTCCTTGCTACTTGATACTTGTCAGTTGATACTTCCCCCTGAAAAGGGGCAATTGGAGGACTCATGAAAAAACTTACCGTCGGCATGAAGAAAATAGATGAAGAACTGATGCTGAAAAAACGGCGCAAGGAACTGGATAAGTGGCCGACCGGTAAAGAAGTTGATTTTGAAGAAGCGGTAGCCTACCAGAAAAGCCTGCCGGACAGCAAGATATGGTGGAAGGTGATGATGAAACTCCAGGAGGAAGGCAGGATGAGCGTTTTCCCGCGCGCCGGCCATCCGGTGCTGGAGAAAATGATAGACATCTGCCAGGGTTTGCGTGAATCCGGCGTCGTCCTGATACCGGTTACGACGGACAGCTATACTCGCCTGGGGCAATATGAAAAAGTACAGGGTATTTTAGACGAGTGCAACCGCACCGGTAAAGCGTTACTTAACGGTTACCCGATCATCAACCAGGGCGTCAAACAGACCCGTAAGCTGGTAGAAGCGGTTGACGCCGCTTTCAGCCCGCGCGGTGTCATCACGGAAATCGCAATCGCATCCGGACTGACGACATTCACCGCCGGTATTGAATTTCTTACCTGGGGCAGTTACTCCAAGCGCATGACCTTCAGGGAAGTAGTGGAAAAATGGCAAAATTCCGCCTCCATGTGCGGCTGGTACGCCGATCGAGGCGTTATCCTTTGCACCGACCTGCACGGCTGGCTGCCCGGCGGGCCTTTCCCGCTCACGATGAATATCTGCGCACTAATTATCGAGGCGCTCACCGGGGCGGCGCAGGGCCAGAAAGCGCTTTACCCGCTGGTACACTGCATGGGCAATATGGTGCAGGACATGGCATGGATCAGGCTGGCCCCCAGGATTATCCGGGAATACCTTGATAAGTTCGGGTACAAAGACACGATGATCACCGGCTGCTGCCCGGCGCAGACCCCCCTTTTCCCCAATCCCATGGACATGGGCGGGGCTTTTGCGTACCTGAATTATGTGACGATGGTGGCGGCATTGTCCAAAACCAACGCCGTGGATTTAAGAAGTATTGACGAGGCGGCGGGCGTGCCCTCCAAAGAAGCAAATTCTTCCAGCTACCGCTCCGCCAAGTGGCTTTTCGATGTCGTTAGAGAACAAAACATCGAGATAGATGTTAAAGGCGTAAAAGAAGAGGAAGACATTACGGAACGTGAAGTCCGCGCCATCATGGATAAAGTCCTTGAACTCGGCGACGGGGACGTGGTGGAAGGAACCTGCCGGGCGGTGGAATCCGGCGTGATGGATGCGCCGTGGAGCCCCAACCTTAATATCAAGGACAAGGTTTTAGGCGTGCGGGACGCTCAGGGCGCCTGCCGCTATTTAGAGTTCGGCAACCTGCCTTTCCCGGAAGATATTAAAGATTTCCACCGGCAGAAAGTAGCGGAGCGGGAGAAAAAAGAAGGCAGGAAAGCCGATTTCCACACTACCGTCCGCGACCTCTGGACTTTAAGCAAAGGTAAGATTGTGGGATTGCCGCCGTATGATAAGTAAACTCTAGGGCGTAGGGAGTAGGGTTTAGGGAGTAGTTTCACCCTCACCTATCCTGCACTTTGTGCAGGCATCCTCTCCCGTCAAGGGAGAGGAAACTGGAAAAGGAGAGATTTATGAAAAAGACACCAACGGTAATCACCGGCACGGTTGGTATGGATGCGCACGTGATAGGCACCAAAGTACTTTCCCGCGCTTTGAAAGAGGCCGGTTTTAAGGTAGTGGAACTGGGGATGCAAGTAACGCCGGAGGAATTTATCAGCGTGGCGCAGGAAACAAAGGCGGACGCCATTTTAATGAGCTCGCTGTACGGCATGGCGGAACTGGACTTGAAAGGTTTCAACGAGAAACGGATGGAGGCAGGGCTGGGGGATGTTCTCTTATATATCGGGGGCAATTTAGTGATCGGGCGGTATGACCCTAAAGAAATCGAGACGAGATTCAAGAAAATGGGATTCCACCGGGTTTATCAGCCGG
>Ga0105104_10002987_pt1 | contig 12206 bp, 4 predicted proteins | sample PPLLaktember2015_3_FD_87034 | JGI IMG/M metagenome (GOLD analysis project Ga0105104, IMG submission 87034) | Freshwater sediment microbial communities from Prairie Pothole Lake near Jamestown, North Dakota, USA - PPLs Lake P7 Core (6) Depth... | ecosystem: Environmental > Aquatic > Freshwater >...
GGCCAGGTGACCTTGTTTAAAACCGCACATCCAGACTCAACCTGGGGCTGGGGTGACATCGCCGCCAACGGTGTTGAGCTACACCAACTTCCGGGCCATCATATGAACGTGTTACGTCCACCCCAGGTGCAGGTCCTGGCTGAAAAACTCTCGGCTTGTCTAACCTGATGAGGTTAGTACCCCATATCAGCTACCTTAGCTCAATTGATCCCTTGTTTTTGCGCGAATGGAACGCGAGTCTATCTTTTGCCAAAAATCAGACATGAATAGGGGCAATTTCTATACCTTGTTGTTGCTGCGGCTGAACGAGAATGGGACGAAGATTTTCTTGTGTGCGCTCTTTCAGCAAGACTCGAAACCTTATGGAATTTCCATGCCCCAGATAATCAGTAATCCGATTGTGTACAACCCTGGCCATGCGGCTATCTAAATGACCCACAAAAAGCCTGCGGGTGTGCGACTGCTGTCGTCACCAAGTACCAGAAACGGATTTCGGGTCCTTGGCTGGACCGCATCGATATCCATATCGAAGTACCGCGTGTCGATTACGAAAAATTGAGTGGGGATCGGTTAATGGATTTAGAGATTCTTGTACAATCCTCCTGTAACCTTTTAATAATTAAATTCCATTGACGCTTTGTGAATTTCAGCATTATTATCAGTTTGAATAATGAATTAGCTTGCTATCTTCCTTTATTTAGCAAGTTCTCTTCTGGGGGACTTCGAAATTTCAATGCCCCAGAATTATCAAAACACAATTGGTTACTGGCATCCGATTGTGAACATCGTTGGGAGGGCACAATGTCTGTATCTTCTTTATGCAAGGCTTCAGTGACAGCTCTTCGAAATGTGAGAGCTAGATATGTGAATGCTTTTGTGCTGTTTGCACTACTGTGGACCAGTGTTACGGGGGGTGTTTTTCGAGCGAGCGCGAGACAGGTTCAGGACGCTGATGTAGCTGGTCGATCCCCTGTAAAAAAATCTCCAGAAACTCTAAATCTATCTGGCTGTAATCTATACCCCATTGCTTTGTCAGCCGAAAGTTTGATAGAGGCTAAAGCTGGGGATGTCCTCTCCGATGTTCTCAATGGTACGCAGCCGGGCAACTTTGGCTGGTTAAGCTGGACAGGCAGCCCAAGCACACCTACTATGGTGACCAGCCTGACTCCTCCGGGGGACAGCGACACGTATATTAATCCAAATGATCCCGATGATCATTCGGTCTCGGCCGGGGATTGGGTACATGGCAACCCCGGGGTTTCCAATAGCAGCTCTGTTCGGAGCGCATTGGATACCCTCAAAACCATCGACATCGATATCCCCGTATGGGATGTTGTGGAAGGCAATGGCAATAACACGCAATATCACATCAGCGATTTTGTGCGTGTTCGTATCATTAATTACAATTTGCCAAAACAGAATCAAATCTCAGCGATCTTTCTCGGCTACAGTTGCGGCAGTGGGACACCGACCCCGACGCCCACATCGACTGCCACGGAAACTCCAACAGAGACCCCCACCCCAACATTGACATTTACTCCTACGGATACTCCAACATCCACGCCGACAGAAACACCGACAGAAACACCAACACCAACGCCAACAGCTACATTGCCTTATGGAGTCAGTTGTTTCAACTGGCAAGAAGGCGATCTGAAAGGTTGGGTACAAAGCCCATGGGTGGACACAAATGCCGAAGTGCGTGTTGACGCGGCCGGTATGTATGGATTTGCCAACACGGATGGTAGCTATGAAGTAGGTGCCTATTTTGCAATGCCCACTGGCACATATAGAGTCTTGTTCAATGGGCAACACTTGAACAATATTCGTGTCGCGCAAGGCTTTGAAGCACCAACTTCATCTGTGCAATTAAGCGACATCATTCAGCCCGGGGCCAGTGGTTCTTATTCTGTTTCCGAGGCTTATCTCGAAGTGCGCTGGACAATCGACGCACCGGTTGACATGGCAGTTATGCCCGTCTTTGAGTCGTTTTGTTTCGGGCCGTTTACGCCAACACCTACACAGACGCCCTCTCCCACGGCTACTTCAACTCATACAGCTACCGCGACGGCGACCGCCAAAACGATGAGTTCGCGCACGTATACGCTGAACTCTGATTTTAATGAGGGAACCCTGGCCAAGTTGTCCCTTGACCCTGTCAATCAACTCCAATTGGATAACCATGTCCAGTTGAATGGCTTTATCTGGGTGGCCGTCTCGGGCAAAGGCACTGTAGTCAAAATTGATACAGAGACCGGCCAGGTGTTGGGCGAGTACTGGACCTCGCCAAGTGGGCAACCCAAGAACCCCTCTCGAACGACCGTCGATATGAATGGGAACGTTTGGACTGCCAACCGGGACGGCAATAGCGTCGTTCATATCGGGTTGGTTGAAAATGAACAGTGTGTGGACCGGAATAATAATGGTGTGATTGACACTTCCACCGGTCTAAACGACATCCGTGCCTGGAGTAATGCTGGCGCTGCAGATACCAATGGAGGGGTAAGCACGGCGGAAGATGAATGCATTCTTCACTACACACGCGTGAATTCATCTGGAACAAGGCATGTTTCTGTGGATGAAAACAATGATGTCTGGGTCAGTGGCACAGGCGGCCGACACTTCGATCTTTTGGACGGCGAAACCGGCCAGATCAAGCGCACAGAATGGTCGGTCGGCTATGGCGGGTACGGGGGCCTGATTGACAGCCATGGTGTGATCTGGTCTGCGAATCCTTTATTGCGCTGGGATACCTCGAAGCCTCTTACCGGGCCTAATGGCGGCAATTGGACCGGCTACGGACATGATAGCTATGGATTATGTATAGATAGCCAGGGCAATGTTTGGAATACCTCGCTTTACGGTAATGCCATTCGTAAATTTGCGCCCGACGGGACTCTGCTGGGTACCTACAGCCATGGCTATAACTCGGCGCAGGGCTGTGTCGTCGACAAGAACGATGATGTCTGGGTTGCGCATGTGCTCTGGGGAGATCCTTCGGTCGGCCACTTGAAGAATGATGGCACCTTTGTTGGGAACGTCGCTGTTGGAAATGGCCCGACTGGTGTTGCTGTGGATAGCAACGGAAAGATTTGGGTCACCAATCACTATAGCCAGAATGTCTCACGTATCGATCCGAATGCCGGACCGATTGGACTCGATGGCGTAACTCATGTGGGTCAGGTAGATTTGGAAACTGTTAATCTGGGAGGCTATCTCTACAACTATAGTGACATGACTGGCAGTACCCTGACTGGCGCGCCGAATGAAGGACAATGGTCGGTCACCTTTGACAGTGAACTGACCGGCGCGGAATGGGGAACGGTCAGCTGGTTTGCCAGCGTCGCCGGAGATGGTGCCTTGACGGTTACAGTCTCCAGTAGTGAGGATGGCATTAATTTTACGCAGACAGAAGTTGCTGCGAATGGTCAGGACCTGAATGTTGAGAACGGTCGTTACTTGAAGGTGGTGGTGGATTTTCAGCGCGCGAGCAGTGGAGAGAGTCCCGTCCTCTACGATCTAACGGTGGGGACAGTGGGATTCTCCCCACAACCTACACCAATCTACACACCGACAAATGTGCCGACCTTGACTCCTACACCTATTCCTACAGAGGATCCATGTCTCACCTGGAATTTGGCACGTGATTTCAGAGCTGCGCCCAATCAGGAAAATCCTAACCGGGATATATGCGATAATCCGGGGGTCTGGAAGTTCATGGGGAGCAATACCCTGACGCGCGATCCGCAGAGTTACTATCTCCTGCCCACCTTCTCTACTACCAGCGAGAGCGATTCCTGGATTGGGACAACCCAAACCGGGGACGGCTGGTTCCCGGTGATATCACTCAATAAGGTAGCTCATAATTACGGTGGCACATTCTGGCCTGCAAATGCAATTGCCGTGCATCCAGGACCAAGTCATTTCGCCATCATGGCCTGGCAGAGTCCATTGAACGGCCATGTTTCCATCACTGGAGGTGTAAGTGACTTCAATGCCAGTTGCGGTGATGGGATTCGATGGTATCTGGACAAGAACACAACCAATCTTGCTTCTGGCGGTTTTGGTAACGGTGGTACACAGCCATTTGGTCTCGGGAATGGTAGTCCCACATTGAGCTCAGTGGCTGTTAACAGTGGCGATGTGATTTACCTCGCCATCCACCCTGGCGGGAATTATGGTTGCGATTCCACTAGGGTAAACCTGTTGATCCGTGCACTGGACGGTTCACAACCTGATCCACTTATAAACCTGGCACTCGGTCGGGCCGCGACGCAATCAAGCACATACGGGGATGGTGTTGCAAGCCGGGCTGTGGACAATAATGTCAGTGGTAATTGGTGGGATGGATCGGTCACGCATACCTTGGGTGATGCCCGAGCCTGGTGGCAGGTTGATCTTGGAGCAGTACAAGATATTCAGGATATCCAATTGTGGAACCGGTCCGATTGCTGTGCGGAGCGGTTGAGCAATTACTACGTGTTTGTGTCTGATATTCCGTTTACGTCAACGGACCTGAATACAACGTTGAGTCAGCCTGGAGTATGGAATACATATCGGGGCGGACAAGCTGGATGGCCGACAACAATTTCGGTAAACCGCACGGGACGCTATGTGCGAGTTCAACTGGCAGGCACAAATAATCTATCTCTGGCTGAAGTTCAAGTTTGGGGAATATCCTCCATACCACCTTTGCCCACTCCTACCGGTCCTACTCCGACGCCTACACACACAGCCACGCCAACCCATACGCCAACTTTAACCCCCACGGCAACACCAACCCTGCCGTCGTTGCAGGAGATGGTCATCCCAGGGTGGATCGCGAGTCCGGTTCACCAGAGCACAGTATCTGGCATTGTGCCGATTACCCTGGTGGACGGCGTGACGCTGCAAAGCGGCATAATTGATTATTGGCCCGTCAATGATCCGGGTCAGGTAAAGGTTTTATCAACAATACCAAATAAAGCAGGCCAGGGTATGCCGTCATCTCAGAGTGGGGAGGCGCTGGCCTATCTCGATACGACAACTCTTGCAAATGGTTCGTACGTCATCCGCCTGCAGGGCACTGACATCAATGGCGTCCAGCAGGATAGCGGTGTCATGATCACAGTGGTCGGCGAATACAAGCCAGGTCGCGTACGCTTTACGGTCACGGATCTGACAATCCCAGTGGTGGGACTTCCCATCACGATCGCGCGTACCTATGACAGCCTGGAACGCAACGAGGTCGGTGACTTTGGTTATGGATGGTCTCTTGATATTGGCAACCCGAAACTGGAAGTCAACCCGGCGCATGACGTGACCCTGACGATGCCTGATGGTCAGCGTTCCACCTTCCACTTTACGCCACGCAGTTACGGTGGTGTGTTTGGTTTCTTCCTCTACCCAGACTATACGCCGGAGCCTGGCGTATATGGCAAGCTGACTTCCAATGGTTGTGATATGTTGGTTGTTTCCGGTGGGCAATATTTCTGCTTCCTAGAAGGAGCCTATCAACCCACAGAGTACACATATACCGATCCTTATGGACGTAAATTCCTGATGGACGCGGACGGCACACTCAAAACGATCACGGATCTGAACAACAATGTGCTAACTTTCTCTCCCGACGGGATCACCAGCAGCGCGGGGGATGTCAGTGTTCTCTTCCAACGCGACGCGCAGGGACGCGTGACGCAGATCACGTATCCGGCCGGAAAGAATTACATCTATGGCTACGATGCGGCCGGGGACTTGGAGACGGTAACGTTCCCCAGCGTCACATTGCCGGATAACAGCCAGCAGACGATCATCCAACGCTATGGATATTATCCTGATCACTTCTTCAGGGATGCCACGGACCCGCGTGGTTACAATCCGGTCATCACGACCTACGATTCAGCAGGTCACATCGAGAGTATTACCGATGCGGCTGGCAACCTGACCACCTACGAATATGATGTTGCAACACATACGACGATAATTCATTATTTAGGCGATCCGGCGGATCCCAGTGACGACCTGGGGGATGCTACGCTGGTCTATGATGAGGCCGGTTATCTCACAAATTACACCAATTCGGCAGGTGAGGAAACCATCTATACCTATAATGAAAATCATAAGCTGACCAAGGTCCGGGACCCGCTTACCAACGAGACCAGATTCACCTATAACAGTGATGGTCATCGAACTTCGATCATCGATCCGCTGGATAAAACGCTTGGCACGGTTGCGTACAACAAGTATGGCGGTCCCGCCACGATGACAACTGCGCAGGGCGGCGAGGCAACCATTCAATATGACCCGGTGACGTTCATGCCAATCTCTGCCAGCGACAATCTGGGAGCGTTGGGTGGTTATACCTGGACCGTACAGGGGAGTCCTGAAACCTACACCGACCAGTACGGCGAGACGACAAGTTACACGTATACACCGCAAGGCTATGTAGAAACGAAGACCGACCCGCTCGGGCATGTCACGCACTATGCCTATGACCTGTTCGGGCGTGTGACCGATATGACGACTGCCTACCAAACATCGGACGCATCCACAACTCACTACGTGTACGACGAATTGGGGCGCCAGACGGAAGTGACGGTTGCCTATGGCACGAGTAGGGCCGCGACCACAAGTTACGAATATGACGCCAATGGCAACCGCACCATGGTCATCGATCCACTGGAACGGCGCACGAAATATGATTATGATGATGCCAATCGCCTGGAGCACGTGATCTATGCCGAGGGCACATCACTCGCGTCAACGACAAAATACGAATATGATTTTTATAGCAGGTTGACGGATGTCACGGTTGCGTTGGGAACGGCAGACGAATCGACGACGCATACTGCCTACGATGATGCCGGGCGCAAGACGGATTTGACAACCGCCTATGGCACCTCGGCTGCATCCACTACTCACTATACCTATTACGCCGACGGGCGCCTGATGGATGTGACGATTTCTTATGGTACGGCGGATGCGGCGACCACACATTACGTCTACGACGCAGCCGGACGCACGGTCAATGTCACGATCGCCTATGGCACGCCGGATGCCTCGATCACGCACTATGGTTACTATAATTCGGGCTTGTTGGAAAGCGTGACGACTGCCTACGGCACGCCGTTCGAAGCGACCACCACCTACTTCTACGATTCGCGCGGGCGCGCGACCGTCACGCAATATCCGGATGGCACGACCACCAGCCAGCAGTATGATCCCCTGCAGGGCACGCCGGGCTGGAAGAGTTCCATGGTTGATCAGGCCGGTGTCACGACAACCTACGTCTACGACGCGGCGGGACGGCTGGATCAATTGATCACTTCCGCGCCGGATCCGCAATCTGGAGCAACCCTGCAGCACGTTAGTAATTATGAATACGATGCTGCGAACCGCCTGATCGACTCCTTCGACCCGCTGAACAACCGCACCAGCTACACCTATTACCCGACCGGCCAGATGCACACCAGCACCGCCTGGCTGAACGTCACGACGGGCTATACCACAACATACGAGTACAATCTGGCGGGCGAGCAGATCTCGGTCGAGGACGCGAACGATCATGTCACGAGCTATGACTACAACGAACGCGGCCTGCTAGAGACGACGACCTATCCTGGCGGTGTAACCACCTCCCAGACCTATGATTTCGCCGGGCGGCTCGCCACCTCCACCGACGAGAATGGCGTCATGACCCGCTCCGCCTACAACGCCGCAGGACAATTGACCAGTGTCACGTTCGCCCCCGGCACGGAGGATGAGACGACGGTCCAGTATGGCTACAACGTCGCCGGCCAACTCACCAGCATCACCGATGACCTGGATCACACCACGCACTTCGAATACAACGATGCCGGGCAGCAGGTCAAAAAGACCTGGCCGGACAATATCACGTTCGAGGAGTTTGGCTATAACGCGGCAGGGAACCGGGTCAGCCATCGCCTCGGGGATGGCAACGTTAACACGTTCACCTATGACAGCATGAACCGGCTGACCGAGATCGCCTACTTCGACAGCCAGTATGCCAACTTCACCTATACCGCCACCGGTCAGCGCGACACAGCTTTCACGCGCACGCACGCGCCTGCCATCCCGCAGGTCTACGACTACAGCTATGACCCGTTCCAGCGGCTGGAGCAGGTCGAGTATCCGGATGCACGCACGGTCTCCTACACCTACTACGACAACGACCTGCGCCAGACCATGACCACCCCTGCCGGGACTACGAACTATGGTTATGATGCCCTGGGCCGTCTGACAAGCGTCAGCGCGGGTGGAAGCGAGACCACCTACGACTATGATCCGGTGGGATTCCTGACCGACATTCATCGTCCCAATGGCGTGGATACGGTCTACACGCCCAACGTGCGCAACCAGGTTGAACGGATCACGCACTCGCACGGTTCAGGTACTTTACAGTTCTTTGACTACGAACTGGACAATGCTGGTAACCGCAAGAAAGTGACCGAAGCGGTCGGTGGTACGATCACCTGGACGTACGACAAGCTCTACCGCCTGACGGATGAGGTGCGCCCCGGCATGACCACACACTTCGAATACGATGCGGCCGGCAACCGTGACTGGATGGCGGTCAATGGCGTAATGACCGACTATACCTATAATAATCTTGACCAATTGATCTCAGCAGGCTCCATTACCTACGACTATGATGATCGCGGCAATCTCCATCAGGTTATTGAGGGTTCGCAGACCACCACGTATACCTACAACGCCGCCGACCGCCTGGCGAACGTGACCCTACCAGACTCCACAATCCTCACCTATGGCTACGATGTAGATGGACGACGGATCAGGCAGACGGTTGGCTCACAAGTTACAAACTATCTCTGGGATGAAGCCTCTGCCTATGGCGATGTGGTGCTGGAGACGGATGGCAGTGGTGCAACCCTTGCCAATTATGTCCTGGCTGGGACTCAATTAGTTTCCCAAACGCGCGCTTCCACAACCAGCTACTATCTACAGGATGGACAGGGCAGTACCCGCGCTCTGACGAATGCAGCCGGGAGTGTCACTAATACCTATTCCTATTCCGTATTTGGGGAGTTGCTCAACCAAACGGGCTCAACACCGAATAGTTATCTCTACACTGGGCAGCAATTCGATGCGCTGACTGGTTTGTATGACCTTCGGGCAAGGTATTATGATCCTGCATTGGGGAGGTTCCTGTCACAGGATACCTATCCTGTGAATTTCGGGAATCCATTTGAGCTGAACAGGTATGCATATGCAGGGAATGACCCACTCAACAGAGTGGATCCTACCGGTAATATGGCAGAACTAGCCATTCGACTTGGAACTATTCCCAAAGATATTGTGATACTAACTGCAGTCGGTCTTGCAATATTAGGCGTTATGACCGTGATTATCGCGATCAACGCATTGGTACCATATATAGAGCCAAGAGTCTGGGAGCCTGATGTTGATGCGCCGCCCACTACCGGATCGCGGCTAACGGATGCAGAACGAGAAGCACTTCTTGAAGCTGTATGGGAGGCAATTAGGGAAGGCCAGCAAGAGCCTGCACCCCAACCAGAACCTGAGAAGAAACCCTCTCCCCGGAAGCCAGTTCCACCTGTTATTCCTGAGGGAGGCCGGGTTAGTGTCTTTCGAGAAGTGAATGAGAAAAATGGAAAACCAGCGCTAAATCCTGGAGAGTTTGTAGCTCAGTTGGATGGATTATCTACCTGGGAAGCAGCATATCTGCCCGGCAGGAAACCGTTTGTGGTTCGCTTTGATTTGTTTGAGATAGGTATTGAAGTAATAGGCCAGGATGATCTTCAAGTTGCTGTTGGCTTTATCGAAAATTTGCCCAACTGTCTTGGTGTCCAAACCTATGTATTTGGACGAGGACATTGGTCCTTATTGTGCCCCGGCCAAAGTGCGGATCAGATGAAGGTAACCTTCTCTGATTATGCCAAGTATGCCAAAGAGCATCGTCCAGGTGTAGTAGGACCTAATCCGGCGTGGAAAGGCAGTATACCTGGGCAATAACGATGCTACAATAATTTTTGTGTATAAAGGAGACTGCTGTGTTTGCTCATCGAGCATATTCATTTGATCCCTCTAAGTTTCGTGCTGATTTTGAATCCAGAGTAATCAGAAACGAAGAACTTCGCGTAGATTTGCTGCATGAATGGGCAGTGAAGATAGCAAACCATCCATCAAACGTCACTCGCGATATGCTTCGCTATATACGATATGATGAAGCAGACTGGTTAGACGCGGATAGCTCAAATCTGGATCTTTGGTATCTCATTGTGCTCGCAAGTGTGGTGCTAGAAGCACCACACTTGAGCATTCCGAGCTATAACGCAATAAAGAATGTTTTGCCGTTGGTTGGCTGGGATGCAAGTGACATTGAACAACTCATTTATGGGAAGGATTTGGGTATGCTGCCTGAACTCTATGGACATAAGTCCTTGCAGTTTAAGAATCTCAGGCAACATGGAGGTTGGCTTGATCTTTCTGATGCTCATTCGCTGCTAGCTAAATTAGATGCTGTGGCTGAAAAATTTTCGAATCCACCTCGGGATGTCATCGCTGCTATCAAGGAATATGCAGATTTTTGGGGTGGCGACCCTAATACGCTTCTGAAACCCGCATACCGCGAAGCGCGCAGTATGTTGCAAGTGGCAATTGAAAGAGAGCATGCATTGTTTGTCTCACTTTTCGACTGACCCGGTTAGCTTGTCAGCCCCAGTAGCCCCAAGGGGACTGTCATGTGCACTTGTGATAAGCGCGGTAAAAGCCTTCAAAGTCACATTTTTTCTTTACTGCATATGAAAAAATACGTCCGATTGTGTGCATCCCTGCCCTTGCGGCTATTTTTCGGATACACAAAAACCCTGTACGTGTGCGCTGCTGTCGTTACCAAATACCAGAAACGCATTTCCGGTCCTCTCCTGGATTGCATTGACATTCATATCGAAGTTCCAAGAGTGGATTATGAAAAGCTGAGTGGAGATCGACTGGGGGAGTCATCCGAATGTATTCGTGCCCGCGTTCAGGCTGCGAGAAACATTCAACAATCCCGCTTTACCGATTCCCAATCTGGCGACATCGTTTGCAACGCGGATATGCGTGTGGGAGAGATAAGGCAGTTTTGCCGGTTGCAGGACGAGGGTCAGAGGCTGATGCGGGCGGCGATGACTCAGCTCAATCTGTCGGCGCGTGCTTATCATCGAATTCTGAAACTGGCGCGCACCATCGCGGATCTGGCGGGGAGTGAAGAGATCCAATCCGCGCACCTGGCGGAGGCGCTGCAATATCGTCCAAAGTTGATGATGGGGTAGGTGTTGGTCGGGGGATGGGATTCCTGGCAAATTCCCCCAGGATGCCGATAAACTTATTGTTTATTTTTCTCTTCCACTATAAAGAATATGGAAGCCTTCGCCAAGACCACGCTGTGGTTTGTTTTTTCTGGGTGAACAGTTGCCAACGGCAACAGGAGTTAAATAGGGATTTTTTGAAACAATAGGCTCAGTAAAGAGATCAGGTAACACAGAGTAACGATCACAAAGGCTGACGACATACCGTATTGGAGATCTGGATAGAGTGACCCCTGTGGGTAAATAACCTGAAATGCCACCCTTGTCAGCCATAAAATACATGTTGCAGCAAGCACAACTATTATTGAATATCTATTTGACTTATCCCCATAGATCAATAAGGTATTCACGATCCCAAACAATACTAAAGACAAAGAAAAGAACGCATTAATAGCCCGAACTGCGGCTACCAACTTCGTTGCATTGATGTCAATATAGGAGTACCACTTCCAGGTTTTCGGCACGAAAAAGTGCCATATTCCAAAACCAATAGAAGCACTGCTGCCAATCATTGCTAATATCTTCATAAGCAGATTCATCATTGTACCTCCTGCCAATTTCTTGAGAACTCCCAATGGATAGCTGATCCTCCCCTTGTACTTTACACGAGAGTCGGTATTGGGTGGAAATGTCAATTTCAGTACCCCAAAGACCTATATATCCGCCTTATAACTCGCAACGGCTTGGCTGCATTGGGGACAGGTTTCATCCCACCACGAATGAGACTCGCCGCAGTTTGTACAGCGCCAACGCTGCTCCTGCGTCTCCAACCATTTCGATAGACCTGTTTGCCGGATCGACTCCATATTGTTCGAAATAATTTGCTGGTACGGCCAATTCGTATCTTTCAGAAACTTCTGCATTCGCTCGCAGGTA
>Ga0105104_10002988_pt1 | contig 12204 bp, 9 predicted proteins | sample PPLLaktember2015_3_FD_87034 | JGI IMG/M metagenome (GOLD analysis project Ga0105104, IMG submission 87034) | Freshwater sediment microbial communities from Prairie Pothole Lake near Jamestown, North Dakota, USA - PPLs Lake P7 Core (6) Depth... | ecosystem: Environmental > Aquatic > Freshwater >...
TCTAAATAGTATCTCAGCGGACAGGGCGGCCCTGAGCTGGATAATTTATAAATCTTTTGAATTAATTTGTCAATACTTTTCTATATTTTTTTGACTTTTTTTTGTTTTTTTTGACTGTCCCCTTTTTCACCCTTTTTCAATGTTTTTTTTGACTGTCCCCTTTTTCCCCGTATGGGATGAGTTTGACGTTGTTAATTCGTACCCCCAAAATCAATAGGGCCCAGTCTTGCATTGCAACATTTCGCTTGAGATTTTTTGTCTTGAAATATACCCGAAAAAAATCTACTAAAGACAATAAAAAGAAGACCAAGGAAACTTGAAATCATTCGATATGGAAACCATTTTCAAAGAAGATTTTGTGAATTCTAAAAAAATATGCAGCATTGTGACGGTCAGGGAATTTCGATCCCGGAAGAAATATTGCAAAATAATCGATTTTAGGGTATGATAGTGGGCATGAAATATCAAGTAGTAAATAGTAATCGCACATTTCAAGAAAAAAAATTTTCTTCACATGGAATGAAAAGGAGGTTAACGATGCATTGTAGAAGAAAAAGCTTTCTTTCATGGCATTTATTGCTCATTTTGATCGTTTTTTGTTTTTTTAATTCCTATTTTTACCTCTGGGGTCAAGAAGAAACGAGCGAAACTCTAAAAAAAATGGAACTCAAGTTCGAAGACCTGGGCCACCGGTTGGATATGCTGGAAAAACTCATGGACGATATACTGTGGTATAACCGCGTAGGAGATGTGGCTTTCATCGATAAGGTGCGACATGTCGGCCCTCCCCCCGCAAAAATTCCCAACCCCACAGCTATGGGAGCCAAAAACCCCATTCGCTTCTATTCTTATATATTTATCCCTAGAAAAATAGATTACAACCGTAAATACCCGTTATTGGTTTTGCCGCATGGAGGAGTTCACGCCAATTTCACCACTTACCATACCCATATTATCCGTGAAATGATAGCCCAGGGCTACATCGTTATTGCCCCGGATTACCGCGGAAGCACCGGTTACGGCCAGGATTTTTATAATCAAATCGACTACGGCGGTTTAGAGATCGAAGATGTCAACGCTGCCCGGCAATATATGATCGAGAATTATGACTTCGTCGATAAAGACCGCGTCGGGATCATCGGCTGGAGCCACGGCGGATTAATCGCGTTAATGAATATTTTCGACCACCCCAACGATTACAAAGTCGCGTTTGCCGGAGTCCCGGTCAGCGACCTGGTTGCTCGGATGGGATACACCTCGGAATCCTACCGGCAGTTATATTCCGCCCCTTATCACATCGGGAAGACCGCCCAGCAAAACGTAGAAGAATACCGGAAACGCTCCCCGGCATGGAACGCGGAAAAACTCCAAACTCCCTTGCTGATCCATACCAACACCAACGATGACGATGTCAATGTACTGGAAGTCGAACACTTAATCAAATCCCTAAAAGCAGAAGACAAAAAATTCGAATACCGTATTTTCAAAGATGCCCCCGGCGGACATAGTTTCGATCGCCTGGATACTATCATGGCCAAAGAAATCCGGCTCGATATCTACAAATTCCTGGCCAGGTATTTAAACCCACCCCACCCCTTTTCATCCGTTAAAGACCTTGCAAAAGGAGGATACCCCGGTATTAAGTAATCCCCCAGGGTTTAAATCGAACTTTGATTTTAATTTTACCTTTAAAGTTGATCTGTTCGACCCGCGGTGCAGTTTAGATGAAAAAGTTTACTCGTCAAATACCTTTTTACAACGAATAGAAACACGATAAACCAGGGAAAAACCAAAAATGTTTCCACCTCACCATGACCAGAAAAACCGGAAGATATTTATTACCGCTAAAACCGGTACACCTTTGAAACAACTCCTAAAAGACCACCTCCCTCAAATACACGACACGGGAAATATTATTTCAGCCGGCGGCGTGTGGATGGAGAGCAAACGGGTTTTCGACCCTCATTTCATTATTAATCCCGGCGAAACCGTGAAAGTATACTTCAGCTCCACTCAAGGTAAAACATACTTCCTTCCAAAGCAGGATATTATTTTCGAAGACCCGGATTTCATGGTGGTATATAAACCGGTGGATTTAAACGTACACAGCGTGCCCTCTTCATTTTACAATAATCTTACGTTTGGGGTAAACGTTTATCTCCAACAACAGGGGATCAACTTCACCACAACTCCCATTACACGCCTGGACAGACCCGTCGAAGGCCTGGTTATCTTCGCTAAAAATAAAGAAAGCGAACGCCGGTTATTTCATTACGTCAAGGCGCGGCGAATCCAGAAATGGTACACCGCAGCCCTGGAACACCCGGAACAAAAAGAAAATCCACCTTTCCTTCGTATCCGGGATATGATCGCCAACGATGGAAACAAAACCCAATTGGATGAAAAAGGAAAAAAAGCAGATACGCTATTTTACAAAAAAGAAGTCATGGGAAACGCGGATATTTATTCCGTTTTTATTTTCACAGGCCGCAGGCACCAGATTCGATTCCACTCTGCACACTATCTCTCCCCCATTATCGGCGATCTTTTTTATGACTCTTCTTTCGCCTTGAAACCCGATGAAATCGCCCTAATTTGCCGTGGATATAACATTCCTTACAAAAAAGGAACCCTGAAAGTCAGGCTTTCGGAAGACTATTTACAGCGGTTTTGTAAACGCGTGAGCAAAGCCCGAAAAGTAGTTTGAACCAGGGGGCTCCTTTCGCGAAAGCCGCCCCCTGGACCCCCACGAAAGCTTTTGTTAAAGTGCATTATTTAATATAAAGGTTTTTGGTACCACAGCGTAGGTGGTGAACTTGGTCGATCCAGGAGGATAACATGAGTAAGAAAGTATTGGTTCCCATTGCCGATGGAACCGAAGAGTTGGAGGCGGTTGCTATAATCGATATACTGAGAAGGGCAGGCGCAGAAGTCGTTGTGGCCTCTGTCGGAGTTGAGGGGCTGCAGGTTACCGCTTCACGCGGAGTAAAGATTACCGCCGACCGGGAAATCAATTCCTGTGTCAATGAAACCTTCGATTTGATCGCGCTTCCCGGTGGAATCCCCGGTGCGGAACACTTACGGGACTCCGTCTCGTTGGTTCAATTGTTAAAACGCCAACAGCAAGAAGGGCGATCGATAGGAGCTATTTGCGCCGCCCCAGTGGTGGTTCTTCAACACCATAACCTCATCGGCGGACGGAAAGCCACCTGCCATCCGTCACGCAAAGAAGCTCTCTTCAACCCGGAAGCCGCTCATCAACGGGTAGTAGTGGACGGTACGTTGATTACCAGCCAGGCTCCCGGGACAGCGATCGAATTTGCTCTCAAACTGGTGGAACTATTGTTCGGTCCTCAAAAAGCGGGAGAAGTTGCAGGACCCCTGGCTATTTAACGTTTAACGTTTAAAGTTCAACGTTTAACGACGTGCACCCATTTGTGCTTATCTTCCAGGTCGCCGTACTGGATACCTGTCAGCGTATCGAAGAATTTTTGAGCCCAGGGACCCGTTACGTTGTTGTTGATGGTATAAGTCTTATCATCGAGGCACAGCTTTCCCACAGGACTGATGACAGCAGCGGTCCCAGCTCCGAAAATCTCGGTTAAACGACCGGTTTCGATCCCCTGGATTACTTCTTGAATCGTAAGGCGTTTCTCCATGGGTTTAATCCCGATGTCCGGTGCCATTTCAAGAAGAGATTTCCGGGTAATGCCCGGTAAGATAGTCCCGGTCAGGGGAGGAGTGACCAGTTGATTGTCCAGGATAAAGAAAATATTCATCGCGCCGACTTCTTCGACATAGCAGTGTTCTTTGGCATCCAGCCATAAAACCTGGTTGCATCCCTTGGCTGCCGCATCGCGAGTGGCTGCAAGGCTTCCTCCGTAATTTCCGCCTGCTTTGGCTGCGCCGGTTCCACCTTCGCCTGCCCGCGAATATTCGCGGCTTACCCACAGGCTGACCGGGTTAAAACCCGTGCTGTAGTATGGGCCTACTGGAGAAAGAATAATAAAAAACATGTACTGGGTAGCGGGCCTGACTCCTAACGCGGGTTCCGTCGCGATCCCAGTCGGTCGAATATACAACGATGCGCCCTTTGCCGATGGAATCCACCTTTCTTCCAATTTCAATAATTCTTCCAGGTAAAAAATGTATTCGTCTACTGGGATTTCTGGCATAGACATCCGCTTCATCGAGGAATTAAAGCGGTTTGCATTTTCCCTGGGTCTGAATAAAAGAATTTCGCCTTTTTTCGATTTATACGCCTTCTGACCTTCGAAGATTTCCTGCCCATAATGAAAAACCGAAGAAGCCGGGTCTAATACCAGGGGTTGATAGGGTTTGATTTCGGGGGAATGCCACCCTTTTCCTTCTTCATAGTTCATGGTGAACATGTAGTCGGTAAAATTTTGGCCGAATTTTAATTTCAAAGGGTCATCGAAAAGTGGTTTTAATTTTTCGGGGGGGAGTAATGTTTTTTTAAGTCCCATACGGGTCCTCCTTTATATGAAAACTAATTTAAATCAAATAATAGAACTTTTCACAAAGGAAGTCAACTTTTTTTTTCCACTTTTCGATTCTTTTTCCGTAAGTTAGGGTGTCCGAAATTTAGTACAAAATAGAGGTTATAAGTTGGAAAATAAATTGCTACAAAATGTTATAAGAAAAAGTGTGTGAATTATTAATGTAACAAAAGTTAAAAGTGTCTTCCTGATAGAGGCTCAAACGGGCGGGCAAACGCAGACGAAGGTTGTTTGCAGCCCGCCGTCTTTATCATCTATTTCCCACCAATAACCGCTTAATAATTCATTTTTCATGATGCGGATTCCCGGCTATCTCTTCTAAGAACCCTATTGCTAATTTTTCTCGAAAAAAAACAGTGACATTCATGGATGGGGTTCTTTGTTCCCAATCTCGAAATTTTTTAAACAAATGGTTGAATTCTTCCAGGTTTTTGGTTATCATTATTATGTATACGAGAATAACATGACGCAAAAAACGAAGAAAAAAAAAAGAAAAATCTCCAGTTATGACTCCGGCTGGAAAGATGTGATCGAAACTTTATTTGAACCGTTTTTGGAATTTTTTTTCCCCGATCTCTATACGGAGATTGATTTTTCGAAGGGATATGAGTTAATGGATAAAGAATTGGATCGAATCGACCCGATAGGTAAGGGTGGTAAACGGATCGCGGATTCATTAATTAAAGTGCATTTAAAAGACGGGTCGAAAGGTTATTTTTGTATCTTCATCCACATCGAGGTCCAGGGTAAAAAAGACCCACAATATATGATACGCATTTACATTTCCAATTACCGGATTTTCGACCGGTTGTGGGAAAAAGGGGCACAAGTGATTAGTTTATCGGTATTGACGGATGAAGACCCCGATTATAGGCCGGATGAACTTTTAGTCAAACTGGGCGGTTTTGAACTCCGGTTTAAAGTACCCACGGTTAAGATCATCGATTACCGGCTGAAAGAGGAATTTAAGAGGGAATTGGAAACGTCGTCCAGCCCGATGGCGATGGTTGTAAGAGCGCAGTTGAAGAGTTTCGAAGTAAAAAGAAGTACGTATGAGCAAAGGTATGAAGCCAAAAAGGAGCTAATCCGGGAGTGTTATAACGTCGGATACGATAAAAATGCACGTTGGACGTTGTTAAAGTTCCTGGATTGGATATTTTATTTGCCGGAGGCTTTACAGAGAAAATTATCGGAAGAAATAACAAAGATAGAGGAGGATAAAAAAATGCCTTACATAACTAGCTGGGAAAGAATTGCGAAAAAAGACGGGATAGTAGAAGGGAAAAAGGTAGGAATTGAAAAAGGGAAAAAAGAAGGGAAAAAAGAAGGGAAAAAAGAAGGGAAGTGGGATGTAGTCAAAAATTCACTCAAAGAGGGATTGCCCATTAAAACGATAGAACGAATTACCGGTTTCTCAATGGATGAAATTAGCCAATTCAAAAAAAAACTATCGCACAGCGGTTAAAAACCTTATGAAAATGATGGTTCAAATCCAAACCCAGGTACGTACTTTAATTTATGATGCAGCGAGGACAAAAAAATGCCTTACATAACTAGCTGGGAAAGAATAGCGAAAAAAGACGGGAAAATAGAAGGCAAGTGGGAAATAGTCAAAAATTCACTCAAAGAGGGATTGCCCATTCAAACGATAGAACGAATTACCGGTTTCTCAATGGAAGAAATTAACCAATTCAAAAAAAATCTATCCCACAGCGGTTAAAAACATTATGAAAACGATGGTTCAAATCCATACCCAGGTATGTACTTTAATTTATGATGCAGCGAGGACAAAAAAATGCCTTACATAACTAGCTGGGAAAGAATAGCGAAAAAAGACGGGATAGTAGAAGGGAAAATAGAAGGCAAGTGGGAAATAGTCAAAAATTTACTCAAAGAGGGATTGCCCATTAAAACGATAGAACGAATTTCCGGTTTCTCAATGGAAGAAATTAACCAATTCAAAAAAAATCTATCGCACAGCGGTTAAAAACCTTATGAAAACGATGGTTCAAATCCATACCCGGGTATGTATTTTAATTTATGATGCAGCGAGGACAAAAAAATGCCGTACATAACTAGCTGGGAAAGAATAGCGAAAAAAGACGGGATAGTAGAAGGGAAAAAGGTAGGAATTGAAAAAGGGAAAAAAGAAGGGAAAAAAGAAGGCAAGTGGGATGTCGTCAAAAATTCACTCAAAGAGGGATTGCCCATTAAAACGATAGAACGAATTACCGGTTTCTCAATGGAAGAAATTAGCCAATTCAAAAAAAACCTCTCACACAGCGGTTAAAAATAAAGTGATCTTATGGCAACTACAGCTTATGAATCTAAACGCGTGTCCGTGTTCTATTATGATGTATGGAGGACAAAAAGTTTGTGCTTGTAAACACAACGATAATCCGCTTTGACCTAAAATAAAACTTTTGCTCGATAGAATAACGAAAAAGAACGAACGATGAATGAAAGAATGAATGAATGAATGAATAGAGAGGTGATTCGGAATTCCCCCGCGAGAACCGGCAAATCCATATCATTCTTGAAAAAAAACAAAAAAAAACCTCCCGTTCCCCTTTGACAGGAAACGGGAGGAAATACAGGAGGATAGATTTTTTACAATCTATCAATGATCAAGATTAATCTTATTTATCGTTTAAAACTCGATTGGCCGGTTCGATAACCACCTCGATAACCTTTTTAACGGTCGTTCCCGAGGGAGTGGTCTGCCCGAAAACCAACCGGTGCTTCCCAAGGAACCCAGGGCCAGGCTGCCAATAAAAGACACCCTTCACTCGATCCAGGGTCGAACCGATGGGAAGAGGCCGATATTGATTCTCCACTACGGAATAACCTCCAAACATCGACGCTGTATCGTCATTCTTCAATTGGAGTTCCAGCCTTTCGGTTTCTTTCAGCGTAATGGTAACCACTCCTTCGTAATCGCCGGTATGGATTCCCGGTATCGCAAAGGAATCGAAACCTTTGATTACAAAAACCGGTGAAGAAGGTACAGGCGCTTGAAGGAGCGCGATCCGGCTGAAGGGGTGCGAAACCAGCGAAACCCCGGTACCCTGCGAAAGCGACGACGAGAGGTTCTGGATAGTAAAGAACCGGCTCCCGATACCGTCTTCGTTTCCACCATTGTCTTTGACCGACCATCCGATGGTATAAACACCGTTTTCATACGCGGTGGTATCCAGGTAGTAATACCCTACCGCACCGCTGCCGTTATTGAGGTCGCCGAACAAATTAAAGATGTCTTCCCTGTACTGGTTATAGATTGGGTTACCCAAATTGACGCCGTTAACCCAAACGTTGATGGTGGAACCATCCATGGGAATGGTGTTGGGTTTCGGTGTGACTGCCCAACCGAAGTTCACATAAGTATCGCCTGCGGCATTTCCGCCTTGTGTCGGCGTATCGAGGGTGCCGAAGGGTTTAACCGCATTGGCGTTATCGCAAATGATGGTCTTCTGGCCCAGGGTGGCTTCATTTCCTTCTTTGTCTTTGGCAATGGCGTAGAGGGTAAATGTACCGTTCCCCTTGTTAGGTAAGAAATTGGTCAACATCATATAGCCCCAACCCGCCTGGTATGCTTTCGGATAGGTGGGATAGGACGTTTCGATATCGGAACGTGCACCATCGACGAAAACCGCATCGCCGATGAAGACTTTGTTGGTTCCTTCGCCGGTAACTGGAGCCCTGTAGATTTTTACACTGACCACTTCGATATCGTCCAACACCCACCCGGTAACCGGTAAACTACCCGCGACAGTGGAGTTATTTTCCGGCGTATCGAAAGAGCCGAAGGGAGGCTGCGTGGTCCCGGGGGTATAAACGCGGTATACGACACTGATGGAAGCAGGTGAACCCGCTGCCCCGGGCGCAGTGACGGTAATGGTGCCGGTATAAGTTTTGGGGGCCAGGCTTACGGATTTTAACGATGCCGTAACCAACTTGGAATTTGTACCGGATGACGGGGTAACCGTGAGCCAACTACCCATATTCGAGGTTAATGACCAGGCCATATCCCCGGTTCCTACGTTATCGACCCGGAATGTTTGGGGTGCAGTGGAGTAAGAAGTCATGGACGCCGGTCCGGTCCCGAATACCGTGGCGAAATACAGCTTCGAACGGTTCAAATTCATCTCCGGGGCTACATTATAAACGATTACCGTGATATCGTCCTGGGACGTATTGTTGAGAACGTTGTAAGCTTTGGCCGTGATGGTGTGGTTGCCGGTGGAGGCTTTGGTGGTATCCCATGTGGTCTCATAAGGCGCGGAGAGATCTGTCGCCAACAATACATTGTCCACGTAAAATTCCACTTTGTTGATGACCCTCGCTGAAGCGGTTTCGTTTTGACCCAGCGAAAGGGTCACTGTGGCTTTGATGGAGATTGTTCCGGAAACAGTGGCCCCGTCGGTCGGTTCCGTAATGACCACACTGGTACTTTCCGCCAGCGTTTTAAAGCTCAATTCGTTCCCGTAGGCGGTTCCTACTGCGTTGACGGCATAAGCCCTGACATAATATGTCGTATTTTCTTTCAAACCTGTAATAGAACTCGTAAACTGCCCGCTGCCCGAACCGTTGACGGTTTTGGAATTGGAAGTGGTGGGGTTGTGAGACGTGCTCCAACACACACCGCGAGAGGTGACTGCCGATCCGCCGTTCCAGGTAATATTGCCGCCGGACGATGCGGCTTTAGCCGTTATCGCGGATATGGAACGGGTGGTTAAAGTGGCTACCGTGTTTAACGTGGTGACGGTAATGGTATTGGAGTTCCCGCTGGTACCCGTGGCATTGTAAGCGCGTACACGGTAATAATAGGTGGTTCCGCCCTGCAGGTTGGTGTTGACCGAGTACGTAGTCACATTCCCCACATTGCGGTTCTGCCAACCCGTCACATAGGTAGTGAAAGCGGCATCCGTGGCGACGTCGAGGTAATAACCCGCGGCGCCGGTGGAAGCGTTCCAATTGGCCGAGAAACTGGTGCCGGCGATTGCTGTCGCCGCAGTGGCAACAGGAGCAGTAGGAGCGGTGGTTAAAGTGATGGTGTTGGAATTCCCACTGGGTCCGCCGGAATTGTAAGCCCTTACCCTGTAATAATAAGGAGTACCGGGATTAATATTGGTATCGACCGAGTAGGTCGTGACATTCCCCACGTCCAGGTTTTGGTAGCCTGTCACATAGGAGGTGAAAGCAGCATCCGTGGCCACATCGAGATAATAACCCGTGACGCCGGTAACGCTGTTCCAATTGGCGGAAAAACTCGAATCCGTCACATTGGTGGCAGCCGCGGCGACCGGGTTCGACGGTACGATGGATACCGTGATGGTGTTGGAATTGGCACTGTCTGCACCAGCCCCAACATTATTGTGAGCCCTGACCCGGTAATAATAAGTAGTACCGGGATCGATATTGGCATTAACGTCATAATTTGTGACATTTCCCACGTTCAGGTCTTCATAACCCGTGACAAAGGAAGTAAAACCGGAATCCGCTGCGACATCCAGGTAATAAGAGGTAGCGCAAGAGACCGAATTCCAATTGGCGGTAAAACCGGTCTGGGTGATGGATGTGGCTGCGGTAGCTGCCGGGGCGTCGGGTGCGGTGAAAACGGTAATGGTGAAGGAATTGATACCGGTTCCACCGGTGTTATAGGCCCGGACCCTATAGAAATAATCGGTACAACCATTGATATTGGTGTTCACGGAGCGAGTGGTCACATTACCCACATCGACGTTTTGCCAGCCCGTCACATAGGAAGTAAAAGCCGCATCGGTGGCGACATCCAACCGGTAACCCGCGGCACCGGTTACGGCATTCCAATTGGCGGAAAAACTGGCAGCCGTGATATTGGTGGCCGCTTTGGCCGTAGGACGCCCGGGAACTGTCGATACTGAAATGGTATTGGAGTTCCCACTGGTACCGTTGGCGTTGAAGGCCCTTAACCGGTAATAATAGGTGGTCCCGGAGGAGAGATTGATTGCCACGGAGTAGGTCGTGACATTGCCTACATTTCGGTCCCAAAAGCCTTCGACCGGAACGGTGAAACCCGAATCTTCCGCTACGTCGAGGTAATAACCCGTGGCCCCGGAGGCGGCGTTCCAGTTGGCAGAAAAACTCTCATCCAATACATTGGTGGCAGCAGTCGCCGTGGGTGCGGGAGGAACTGTCGTTAAATCGATGGTGTTGGAATTAGCTCCTGTTCCCACCGCATTGTACCCACGAACTCGATAGTAATAAACCGTCCCTGCATTTATATTGGAATTCACCGAATAAGTCAACACATTCCCCACGTCCAGGTTTTGATAACCCGTCACATAAGAGGTGAAACCGGAATCCGTCGCCACATCCAAACGGTAACCCGTGGCGCTGGTGGAGGTGTTCCAATTGGCGGAAAAGCTGGAAGCCGTAATGTTGGTGGCAGCCGTGGCTACCGGTGCAGGGGGAGTGGTGGAAACCGTGATGGTATTGGAGTTGGCCCCGGTCCCGCTGGCATTGTAAGCCCGGACACGGTAATAATAAGTGTTCCCCGTGGTAATGTTGGAATTGACGGAATAGGTGGTGACATTGCCTACGTCTACATTCTGCCAGCCCGTAACGTAAGAGGTAAAACCCGAATCATTGGCTACATCCAGGTAATAACCTGCGGCGCTGCTAGCCGTGTTCCAGTTGGCTGAAAAACTCGTCGCGGCCAAATTGGTAGCTGCCGTTGCTACAGGGGCCGGGGGTATGGTGAGTACCGTGATGGTATTGGAGTTTCCACTCGTTCCACCCGTATTATAAGCCCGGACCCGGTAATAATAAGTGGAACCGGCATTGATATTGGAACTGACCGAATAGGTGGTGACATTGCTTACGTCTACGTTTTGCCAGCCCGTGACATATGAAGTAAAACCCGAATCCGTGGCAACGTCCAGGTAATAACCCGCGGCACCGGTGGCTGCGTTCCAGTTGGCGGAGAAGCTCGATGCGGTGATACTGGTGGCAGCCGTGGCCGTGGGAACCGTGGGGGTGGTGGTCAGCGAAATGGTGTTGGAGTTCCCGCTGGTGCCGTTGGCGTTGTACGCCCGGACCCGGTAATAATACGGTGTCCCGGCATTGATATTGGAATTAACGGAGTAAGTCGTGACATTGCTCACGTCTACGTTTTGCCAGCCTGTGACGTAAGATGTAAAGCCGGAATCCGCGGCCACATCCAGGTAATAACCGGTGGCCCCCGCGGCTGCGGTCCAGTTGGCCGAGAAGCTCGATGCCGTGACGCTGGTGGCTGCCGTGGCTGTGGGTGCCGGGGGAACGGTGATGACCGTGATGGTATTGGAGTTCCCGCCCGTTCCGTTTGCGTTGTAAGCCCTCACCCGGTAATAGTACGTATTACCGGCACTGATATTGGAATTAACCGAATAGGTGGTGACATTGCTTACATCCACGTTCTGCCAGCCCGTGACATATGAAGTAAAACCGGAATCCGCGGCCACATCCAGGTAATAACCCGTGGCGCCGGTGGCTGCGTTCCAGTTGGCCGAGAAACTGGTGGCCGTGATGCTGGTAGCCGCGGTGGCTGTCGGTGCAGGCGGTACGGACAATACCGTAATGGTATTGGAATTGGAACTGGTGCCGCTGCCGTTGTAAGCCCTGACGCGGTAATAATAAGTGGAACCGCCGCTGATATTGGAATTAA
>Ga0105104_10002989_pt1 | contig 12203 bp, 11 predicted proteins | sample PPLLaktember2015_3_FD_87034 | JGI IMG/M metagenome (GOLD analysis project Ga0105104, IMG submission 87034) | Freshwater sediment microbial communities from Prairie Pothole Lake near Jamestown, North Dakota, USA - PPLs Lake P7 Core (6) Depth... | ecosystem: Environmental > Aquatic > Freshwater >...
CCGAATCCATTTTGGGAACAACGGCTCGCAAAATTACATCCCGTCAATGGTGAAACCTGGAAACATACACTTGGATCTCCTGACAGCACTTTCTTTGCAGCTTCATATTATAAAGAGGTGCAAACAATTTGCGGAAAATTTAACAATGTATACGGATTCAGTCTTTTTGAAAAAGGGGCTGGACATAGTGATACTCTACTGACCGCTTTCTATGCAGAAAACATCGGTTACATAGGAACTGGTTTGAACAGCGATCTCCAACCCATTGCCAGCGCTTCATACATAAATGTTTCAAATAAAGAATATGGCGCCTTATGGCCGGCTAAAAATCCAAAGCAGATAGGATTGACTAAGGGAAATAAAAATTATAGACTTGGAATCCAGGTCTTTGCATTGTACTCTTTTCTTGGCGTAAAGAACGTAACCAAACCGGTCGTAAAAGTACACTGAATGAACCAGAAGTAACTATTCAGCTCGACGCTGCCCACCTGCGTCCCTTCGGTGGGCAGGTCCACCGCATCCCGATTTATCGGGAGCCATTTCGTTCGGGGGCGATAGAAGGAGGCATTTTATGCAAATCAAGATAATTCATTTGATCGCAATTTCCCTTATTGCTTACAACGTTACGTATACCCAGGGCCTGTTTCCTCTCCATCATGGAGATTTGTGGCAATACATCATATATGATGAAGGGGGCTTGTATAAACATTTCTCTGTTTCCATTCTTAAAGACACAGTTTTGGAGAATGCCAGGAACTATGCTTACTGCTCCGGGTCTTTTCCAGCAAGATTCCTTCGCCAGGAAGGACAAAAGGTTTACGCTTATCGCGAGAGTGACTCATTGGAATTCGTCCTATTTAAATTTGATGCTTCGATCAATGATACAATAAGTCGATCCGGTGATTCATTAAATCCAAGATGTATTGTCCTTCGTAATAAGGGATACGATTCGCAGTACAAACAAAATATCTGGATTTTTGAGAATGTAAGCGGCGTCGTAACCCTGCAACGGTGGACCGTTGCTGACAACTTGGGGGTAGTGCAATGGGCAGGTGAGTTAACGCCGCGATACACACTCACCGGTGCACGTATCGAAGGCATCATGCGTTATGGAATTATTCTCTATGCAGGCCAGGATGGTGCTTTACAGAATGACAACTTAGTCTTATGCCAAAACTACCCCAATCCGTTTAATCCGAATACAATTATACGCTATCAGTTGCTATCGACCGGTGAGGTCGGTTTGAAGGTGTATGATATATTAGGAAGAGAGATAAGAACTCTCGCAGACGAATTACAAAAAGCAGGAGAGCATACTGTCAACTTTAATGCTTCAGGTTTATCAAGCGGAATGTATTTCTATCGACTAATAACAAAGGCAGGTATCCTGCAAAAGAAAATGCTTTTACTACGATGACTATATAGCGGCTTGAACGCGTTTAACTTTTCTTCATACTCAACTTCTTAATATCTCAACATCTCATCTTCTCAAAACAACGACCCAAACGTCAGAGTAATAAACAATCCCCCGAAGTTTTTAACAAATCCGCCATACATCACTTCTATTCCATCCGGGAATTGAGCGTAATAATATTTAACACTGAGCCCGGTGAGCGCTCCTTTTTCCATGCCAAAGTATGCGCCTGCTCCGATAAATCCGCCGAGCGTGTATCTCATTTTGCCGTACTTCAAGCCGGTGAAAAAATCGATTTTACCCGGATCGGTATAGAGATACGATCCATCGGTGCCGTAATAATCCGTGGGATGTGCATACGGGAACACATAGACCATCGTCGGGCCAAGTCCGGCATTCACATAAGGACGGAAATTATCGACGATGTCGTCCCTGAATAAACGGTACTGGACACTGACCGTGAGTGGTATCATGAGCAGCCTGTTCTTCTTGCCGGGAACAAAACTGTTCCCATAAAAATCATATCGCTCAAATTCCGTTTCATCTTTCACATCCGAGACGGCGAAATTCATCATCAGGGAAATGTCGTCGGACATTTCATACCGGTAAAACGTACCAAGTCCGAATCCATTGTTGGACATCAGAAGGTCGAGTCCCCAGGCCCGTACGGAAGGCTTGTAGTTTTGCGTATGGATCAGATTGGGATCCGAAGGCGTGAAGATCATCGTCGTGTCGGTGGCCGTGAGCGATTGCGCAGGGGAGGTTGTTGACAATGAACACACGAGAATGACGAAGAGAACTGTGCAATATAAAAGAGGTTTATTTTTCATTGCTCTCAATCTCAATGTTATAACAGACTCTCACCTTTAAAAATTCCAGCAAACGATGGAAAATCCGATCGGTGATCGGATTCTACCGAACTGTAAAAATCGCGAATTTCAAGTATTTCGTCTCCGGCATAGCCGGGATCACCGGGTGATCAGGAGCTGCGCCTGCAAATTCAAGGAGCTGTACCTGCCGCTTCGCTTTTACTGCGGCTTGTTCGATGGCGGATAAAAAGCCGTCTTCCGTGATATGATGCGAACACGACGCCGTCACAAGATATCCGCCGCTTTGTATCAGCCGCATGGCCGCCGCGTTCAAATCCTTGTAGCCGCGGAGCGCCGCAGGAATATTCTTCTTGCTTTTTGTGAACGAGGGGGGATCGAGAATGATCATATCGAACTTTTTGTTCTTCTCGCCCAGCAGTTTCAACGATTCGGAGACATCCCCGGTTTCAAATTCCACGTCGGCGGAATTCAGCCGCGCGTTGACTTTCGATTTTGCAATGGCCTGTTCTGAAATATCGCAGCCGCGTACCGAAGCGGCCCTGGCAGAGGCGGCGTGCAGCGCAAATCCGCCTTCATTGCAGAAACAGTCCAGCACATGCCCGCCGACGGCATAGCGGTGAATGGCTTTCCGGTTTTCGCGCTGGTCGAGGAAGAAGCCGGTTTTTTGTCCGTTGAGAACATCAACCTCGAACTTCACGCCGTCGTCTATAATAGTGATGCCGGTATTTCCGCGCAGCACTTTCTTCTCCAGCGGCAATTCTTCCAGGGTGCGGATGGCGGCATCATTCCGCGCGACAATCGCTTTCGGATGGAACATGGTTTCGAGCACGTCGCAAAGAGTCTCGGTCTGCCGATCCATGCCGGCGGACAGAATTTGCAGGGAAAGAAATTCATTGAATTTATCGATGATCAGTCCCGGGAGGAAATCGCCTTCCCCATGGACGAGCCGGTAGGTTTCCGCTCCGGGATACAGCTTTTGCCGGAGGGCGAGCGACTGCTGGATTCTCCGTTCAAAGAAACTATACCCAATCTCTTCCTGTTCTGAAGTGAGGAAACGGAACGCGATCAGGGAGTGCGGATGATAAAATCCCTGGCCAAGAACTTTCTGGTCATGCCTGAGCAGTTCCACCACTTCGCCGATTTCAGGGGTACCGCGGAGAGCGGCAATCTCATTGCTGAAAACCCACTGGTGTCCGGCAGCAAGCCTGTGCTCTTCGTTTTTCTTTAGAACGATTTGATTTTTCATAATTCCAAATTAGAGAGTTTTTGAGGGAGAAGCAAGTTCGAGCGGTGTGGGAACATCCCCGGCTTTACATTCACAAAAAAGATGATAAATTATCATGGCATGAAGGAGGGGAATATGAACTTGAAACGACACAACCCGCGGCGGCAGCTCATTGTCGTTGCATGGTGCACGTTCATCACCTGCGTTCTTGCGGGCTGTTCGAGCGGCGGGGCAAACGACCAGGGAGAACTCTTTATCAAAGTACTCGATGCGCCTGCGAATTATCAGGAAATCAATATCGTCGTGGATCGTGTCTCTATACACCGGACCGGATCGACACCGGATGTCGGCTGGACTGTCGTTTCGACCACCTCGTCGGGAAAATTTAATCTCCTCCATCTCCTGAACGGCAGAAACCTTCAACTGGTTCTGAATAAAGTCGCCGTTGGGACGTACGACCAGATTAAATTAAATTACGGCGCATGCACGATCATGGCGGACGATCTGGAACAATCACTCCAGCAGGATTCATCCATTCAATCCGGCAATACCATTCTCTATGGCTTTCAAGTAGTGGAAGGTCAACAAGTGCAATTGACGCTTGACTTTGATGCATACCGGTCGGTCTTGAAAAACGGCGAACTCTACATGTTCAAGCCGCATATCCGTGTGCAGAATACGCTTCTCTCCGGTTCGATTGCCGGATCGGTGCTGGATTCCGGCAGAACGGTCGTTCCCGCCGCTATTGTAACTTATACCGGCATTGATACGGTGAGAACCGCAAGTGAATTGCCGTATGGTTCGTTTCAGCTCTCCGATTTGCCGGAAGGAATCTATAGTGTCGCCGTCGTTCCGGAGAGTCCGTTCTTAGAAGCCGATACCATCAACAATATCAAGGTTGTCCGACGGCTGCAAACGAACCTGGGAGCGATCCATCTCCAGTACCGAAAATGAATTGAAGCTCCTCTGTTGTTCAGGAAAAGTTTACACGCGCATTTCATGAAGAAAACTTAAAGGGCGTTCGGTGTTCCGCTTGACGCCTTTTGTTTTTATATTGAACCTATCTTCGCCGGCCGCTGATAATTAACTGATGCGGCTGCGCATTCATTGGTGATGATCATAAGCGCATGTGAGATGAAGGATATGCTGTGAAACATTTAAAATGTATCGTTTTCGATATGGATGGAACGTTGACACAAACGAATCAGTTGATCTATGACTCGTTTAATTATATTGCGCAAAAATATGCGGGGAGGACTTATTCGATTCCTGAAATTACTGCGATGTTCGGACCGCCGGAGGAAGGTGCATTGCTTGCCATTGTCCCGGCGGAACAGATCGATGCGGTGATGAAGGATTATCTTTCATATTATCGCACGCATCACCGCCGGCTGGCCCGGATTTATCCCGGGATGGAAAAAATCCTCAGTTCAATAAAAGAACGGGGAAAAAGACTTGCTGTCTTTACCGGCAAGGGCACACACACTGCACTGATTACGTTGCAGGAATTTGGTATCGAAAAATATTTCGATTACGTGATCACCGGCAATGACGTTGTGAAACACAAGCCTTCTTCGGAGGGGTTGCTCAAAATTATGGACCATTTTGCACTGCAACCGGATGATTTACTGATGGTCGGGGATTCTGTCTCCGATATTCAGGCGGCCCGTGAAGCCGGCGTGAAGATTGCAGCCGTTGTATGGGATTCCTACTCGAAAGAGAAGGTGCTTAAAATGAAAACAGACTTGGTATTTAACGATACTTCAGAATTCCAACAATGGTTGAATGTCCAATTCAATTAACCGTATGAAAACTATCCTCTTGACTCTCTTGGTATTCCTGGCCGCTGCATCATGCATTGCCCAGACGATTTATTCCGAACGCATCAAAGGCATCCGCGTGAACGGGTCGGATCAGGCAAACTTTCCAATCGTCCTCCTGGATTCGCATCCGGTGACCATACTCTTCGATATCGATGGTACGAGGCCGGAAAACTACCGGATAAAAATATTCCATTGCGATAAGGACTGGCATGTGACCCCGTCAACGTTTATCAATGATGAGTTTAGAAATTATACCACCGTTCAGTTGCCGTTTGAGGAAGTGCCGAACGGAGTAAAATATTTTCGATGGACCTATTCGTTTACGATACCGGGAATCACGGGAATGGAGGCCCTGCCGTATTCGGGCAACTATAAGGTGGAAATCTGGAATGAAGAGATGACTGAATTGCTGGCGGAAGGAAAAATATTCGCCGTCGAAAAAATTGAGGATTCAGTCCTGACGATCTCAAATCGTTATCTCCAGTCGGAGATTTCTCCCCGGAATCAGGTAAACAAAGCGGTTCTCTCGTTTGCCGTTCCGCCGTTTCAGGCGGATAACGTCAATCCGTTCTACGCGAACTATGTGAAAACGGTCGATATTTACCGGAACCGGGAACTCGAACGGTCGAATCGAATTGATGCCGATGCGCGAACAACGAATACTTTTATTGATGGGATCGGGACGAACAGTTTCAAGTTTATGATAGATAATCTTCAGCCGGGAAATGAATACCGCCGCATTGATCTGCGGGATGCCGATCTTTATCCTCCCTTTGAAATGTTGCGTCCGCGCAACGGAGCGGACATGAGCCGGTGGATGTGGCAGGGCAACATGGATGAGGATGGGACTTCTGTCCTTGCTATGGGGAGCCGCTATGCAGATTATGTGCAGTTTCAATTTGAACTGGGAATTCCCGAAGGACAAACAGACAAAGGAATTTATGTGGTGGGCGATTTTAACGGCTGGAAAGTGGATGAAAAGTGGCGGCTGCAGTACGATGACGGAATGAAGCATTACAAGCTTCTCTGCCGGCTGCGCCGGGGTGCGTATGATTACCAGTATGTGCTCAACGGCAATGATTGGATTTCACTCGAGGGGAACGACTGGCGGACGACGAATGTCTACACTGCATTCCTCTATTATCACGACGTCCGGTTTGGCGGCTTCGATAGAATCCTTCTCTCCGCACAGAAAAAAAGTCCAGGCGGATCATCACCAAACTCAAATTAGCAGAGCGGAGACCGTACCATCAATGGAGCGACGATGCGGGGATGTGAGTTGAGAATGGTAATGGGCGAGAGAGGGATTGTCGCTGCAACGCTGCGTGGTCATGCATAATAATCACTGATTAAAAAGGATGGAAGAATGAATCCATTGAAGGTTGGTGTTATCGGTGTCGGGCATCTGGGGAGTCTGCATGCGAAAATGTATTCGCAGATTTCTTCCGTCAATTTGGTCGGGGTGTATGATGTCGATACACAAAAAGCGCAGCAGATTGCGGCCGAATTTAAAGTCAGGGCATTTTCAACCATCGATGAATTGCTGTCTCAAGTGGAGGCGGTCAGTGTCGCGACCGTGACCCAATCGCATTACGATGTGGCCATGCAGGTGATCAAGCGCGGAGTCCATCTCCTTATCGAGAAACAGATCACGGCTACCATTGAACAGGCGGAAGCATTGACGGAGCGGGCTGAGGTCAAAGGATTGAAACTGCAGGTGGGCCATATCGAGCGGTTCAATCCTGCCATCCTTGCGCTGGAGCCGTATCATATTACGCCTCTCTTTATTGAATCGCATCGGCTGGCGCAATTTAACCCCCGCGGGTCGGATGTCGCGGTCGTGCTCGATCTCATGATTCATGATATTGATTTGATATTAAGTCTGGTGAAATCGAAAGTGACGCGCATCGATGCAAACGGTATTGCGGTCATTTCCGGGACGCCGGATATTGCAAATGCGCGGCTGCAGTTCGAAAACGGCTGTGTGGCAAATGTGACGGCAAGCCGCATCTCGCAGAACAAAATGCGCAAGATGCGTTTATTTCAGAGAGATGCATATATCTCCATCGATTTCGCGCAAGGATTGGCGGAAGTGTTCCGTCTGGTCGACGAAGAAACCCCCAATATGAAATCGACCTTGATGCTGGGGAAGATTGATCAGGGCGAGCATAAACGGATTATTGTCTATGAACAGCCCGAGGTGCTGGAGGTGAACGCATTGAAATATGAACTGGAGCGTTTTGCGGAGTCCGTTCAAAACAATGTGGAGACTCCGGTGACCGGCCGGGACGGCCTGCATGCACTTCAGGTGGCACAGGAAATTTTGCAGAAAATTGAATCGCAGAAGATAACCGTCGCATAAGATGTGTGAGAAATGGCCTCCAGGCGAATTGATATTCAGGATGAGATTTTAAGCCGGATCGGCGCTGCAGCCGACCGCGAAGGCATCGATGCCTATGTGGTCGGAGGGTATGTACGCGATTTCCTGCTGGGGAGGGAAGTCAAAGATACGGACATTGTGGTCATCGGCAGCGGAGTGGAGTTTGCAAAAAAGGCGGCCCAGGAACTCCACCGGACGAATCTGGTGTTCTTTGAAAACTTCGGTACGGCGATGCTGCCGTTAGACGGGAGAACTGTGGAGTTTGTCGGCGCCCGGAAAGAAAGCTACCGGAAGGATTCCCGGAAGCCGCATGTGGAAATTGGAACGCTCGATGAAGATCTGATGCGGCGCGATTTTACCGTGAACGCCATGGCAGCGAGTTTGAATAAAAATAACTTCGGCGATGTGGTGGATCCCTTTGACGGTGAAAGCGACCTCCGGAAAAAAATCCTGCGCACGCCGCTCGATCCCGGGGAGACATTCGATGACGACCCGCTCCGCATTATGCGCGTGATGCGTTTTGCCTCGCAGCTTGGATTTGCCATCGAACCGGACGTGATGAACGCAGCGGGAAAAATGTCCTCACGGCTGGCGATTGTATCGCAGGAACGGATCTCGGATGAATTCCTGAAAATCATGGCAAGTCCCAAACCGTCCATCGGACTTCAATTGATGTTCGACTCGGGCGTACTGGATGTCGTTTTTCCGGAACTGGCGCAAACGGCAGGAGTCGATCAGCTGAACGATTACCACCATAAAGATGTGTTCAAGCACACGCTGCAGGTGGTGGATAAAGTCGCCGAGGAGTCGCAGTATCTCTGGCTGCGCATGGCGGCTCTGCTTCACGATATCGGGAAGCCGAGGACGAAATCGTTCAAACCGGAAGTTGGATGGACTTTTCACGGGCATGAAGATCTTGGCGGCCGCATGGCAAGGCAGATTTTCCGGCGGATGCGGTTTCCGCTCGAACACCTTCCTGCGGTCGAAAAATTGATCCGTTTCCACCTCCGTCCGCAGGCATTAGTTGATGATGGCGTGACAGATTCCGCTATTCGCCGATTGATGTTTGAAACCGGTAATGATATTGATGATCTTATGCTGTTATGCAGGGCGGATATCACATCAAAAAATCAAAAGCTGATTGAGAAAGTAAGGCGGAATTACGATCTCGTTATCGCGAAAATGGCGGAGGTCGAGGAAAAAGACCGAATCCGAAATTGGCAGCCGCCGCTGCGGGGGGAGGAGATTATGTCGGTCTGCGGTTTAACCGAAGGTCCGATGGTCGGCGTATTAAAAGACAAAATAACAGATGCCATTCTCGATGGAGTGATTCCGAATGAGCACGATGCGGCGATGCAATACCTTTGTTCAATTAAAGATGAGGTCATGAGCCGGCCGCCCGTGAAGAAGAAGAGAACGACTGGAAAATGAATGAACAACCGTGGTGGTCAACCCTCCACTGCCGGCAGAGAGCGCAATTTTTAACGAGTTGGATGTAACTTTCATGAAAATCGACCGTTTATTATAAGTAGTTTTTATTTTCCCACCATTTCTAGAACAGTGGAGATGTATCGATGAAAAAAATAATCGCTTATATCGTCTTAACCATTTCTCTTTGCAACGCACAGACAGAGACGGGGCCTTCGAAAACGCTGACGCTCAATGATGCAGTTTCCGTTTCCCTCCAGCGCAACTTAAACATCCAGCAGGCGGGGAATGAAGTTGATGCAGCACGAAGCGGAGTACTGTCCGCGTATGGTTCTTACCTGCCGACGCTCAGTGCGTCTTCAAGCTGGTCGCGCAGTCAGCGGGAGACCCCTTCCGGATTTGTGTACAATTCCGCGACGGGTACCTATCTTCCTGCAGGAGGGTCGGATTTAAGTACCTCCTATCTGGCAGGGCTCAATTTAAATTATACCTTATTTGACGGGCTTTCACGGGAGTCAAATTTCAGCAAAGCCAGCTCAGCAAAAACCATTGCAGAACAACAATTCACGAGGACGAAACAGTCAATTGTTTTTCAGGTCCAGGCAAGTTACCTCACGGTCCTGCGTAACGAACAACTCGTGAAGGTGAGTGAGGAAAATCTGAAACGGGATCAGAAACAACTGGAACGGATTGAGGAATCCAGCCGTGTCGGTGCGCTTTCGATCAGCGATGTGTATCGCCAGCAATCGGCAGTCGCATTTGATGAAGTAAGTCTCATCAATGCACAGAATACATTCGATAAATCGAAGGCCGATTTAATCTCTCTTATTGGCCTGGACGTCATGGAGGAATATGCAATTGCCGACCCGACGATTTCGCCCGACATCGACCCCGCAGATCTTGCTGCGACAACCCAGTCTCTTGGCGGATTCAGCGACATGCGAAAGCGTGCGCTGGTCTCGCGTCAGGATTACCTGGGAGCCGTAGAACAAATGAAGACCGCCGGTTACGGGGTGACACAGGCGTGGGGTCGATATCTTCCCACGGCGAGGGCCTTTGCAGGGTACGGCCTTTCTTCGTCGGAATTCTCGACGATATCGGAAAATAAGAATATTAACTGGGGCATCAGCCTCAATTGGACGTTGTTCGACGGCTTTTCGACGAATGAAGGGGTCCAAACTGCCAAGGTGCTGGAACGAAATGCGGAGTTATCGCTCTCTCAAACGGAACGGAATGTCAGCGTTGACGTTAAAAAAGCGTTGCTCGATCTTGAAGCCGCACGGCGGCAATATGATGCCAGCGTGAAGAGTGTAACTTCTGCCACGCAGGATCGTAAAGTAGCAGAAGAGAAGTACAATCTCGGTTCCGGTACATTAATCGATCTTCAAACAGCGAATGCAAATCTGGTGAATGCGCAGGCATCAAAAATAAATGCAACCTATGGATTCATCACCGCAAAACGTAATCTGGAATATGTAATCGGCGATCGGAATTATTAATGCAGTTCGCCGGTGTTTATTAAAAGATCAAATTATTCAGGAGTAAGCAATGGCAAATGGTAACGGGAAAAAGAAAAAGAAAAAAATAATCATTTTTTCGATCATCGGAGCCGTGGTGATAGTGCTCGGTGTCCTCGTCTTCCTCGGAAGCCGACGCGAAACAATTATCTCCGTTCAAACGGAGAAAGCGGAGCGAAGGACGATCACGCAGATTGTTTCTGCAACCGGAAAGATACAGCCGGAAATTCAAGTGAAGATCAACGCGGAAGTGAGCGGTGAAATTATCACACTCCCCGTCCGCGAGGGCCAGCGGGTCACCAAGGGGCAATTGCTTGTTCGAATCAAGCCGGATGCCTATCAGGCACAGTATGAAAGTGCGCAGGCCAATGTGGAGATGGCGAATGCGAGTTTAAGTAAAGCCGAGGCGGAATATAAGCGTGCGAAGGATCTCTACGCGAAAAAACTTATTTCCGATTCGGAAATGGATATCGCAAAAGCGGGCTACCTCAGCTCGAAAGCGGCGTTCGATCAGGCAAGTGCTGCGAGCAAACAGGCACGAGATACCTTTTCGAAAACGACAATTTATTCTCCTATGGCAGGGGTCGTCAGCCAGTTGATTTCTGAACTCGGTGAGCGTGTCAGCGGAAGCACGTTTACACAGGGAACGGAAATTATGACGATCGCGGATCTCTCTTCCATGGAAGCACGTGTGGATGTCGGCGAGAACGATGTCGTCATGGTGCAAAAAGGAGATACCGCGCGCATCGAAGTCGATTCCTATAAAGACCGGAAGTTTATCGGGGTCGTCACACAAATTGCCAACACCGCTAAATCGACCGGTGTGGGAACCCAGGACGCCGTGACGAACTTCGAAGTACGAATTCGCGTCAGCACTCCCGAAGGAGTCCAGTTCCGGCCGGGCATGTCGATGGCGGCTGATATTGAGACTGAAACGCATACGAACGTACTCACCGTACCGATCCAGTCGGTCACCGTCCGTATACCCAAGAAAGAGATGAAGGAAGAACCGAAAGAAGGCGAAGCGCAGTTAATCGCCGGCAAAAAGAAGGAAGAAGATAAGCTCGAGGAAGTGGTGTTTGTCGTGAAGGACGGCGTTGCCAAAACATTGCCGGTGAAGCGCAGTATTAGCAACGACACGTACGTGGAGGTCAAGGGAGACGGACTGGAAGGGCAGGAAGTGGTCTCGGGCCCGTTCAAGGCAATCAATCGTGACCTTGAACTCGATTCAAAAGTAAAAGTGGATAATAAATCAGCGAGGAGAACCGGAGCAAGCGCTGATACAGATAAAAAATAACGAGAGATTCTTCTTATGGGGCGCGTAAAGGAACAGCAGTGAACGTCAGGATCCGGAGTTTTTATTTCTCCTTGATTGCAGTAGTGATGCTGGCCGCATCAGGGTCTGGTCAAACCATTGCGGAAGGTGAGGCACTGGTTCAGAAAGGAAAGTTCTCTCAAGCACGCACGATCTTTGAAGAACTGATCAAGAAAGACGGGAACAACGCTGAGGCGCACAGCACGTTAGGCAGGATCCTGATCAATCGGAGAAATCCGGATTATGACATCGACAAAGCGGTCGACGAAAC
>Ga0105104_10002990_pt1 | contig 12203 bp, 11 predicted proteins | sample PPLLaktember2015_3_FD_87034 | JGI IMG/M metagenome (GOLD analysis project Ga0105104, IMG submission 87034) | Freshwater sediment microbial communities from Prairie Pothole Lake near Jamestown, North Dakota, USA - PPLs Lake P7 Core (6) Depth... | ecosystem: Environmental > Aquatic > Freshwater >...
AAGACCGCCCTGCCGCGCTGGTTTTCCAACGAAAATGGATTCCCATATTGGTCAACCAGGGAGATCCCAGGGGCAGGCGCAGCGGGTTCGATCACCGATCCATGGTATTGGTAGGGCCTTGAGGCGGATAACAGGCTGCCCAGGAAAATCGCCATTGCAGCCAGGAAACCGATACCCATCCAGACAAAACGATAGCGAAACACCTCAACCTCCAACCGCCGTCCCGATCAGGTACAAGGCGGGATAGAAGAAAACCCACACTACGTCCACAAAGTGCCAGTAGACCGCCGCGGCTTCGACGGCCCAATGCCGTTCGGCGCTGTAACGGCCGCGCCGCCCGTTGTTGAACACGACCAGGAGCAAAATCACCCCGGTCAAGACGTGGAATGCATGCATGCCGGTCATCATATAAAAGACCGCCCCTTCCGCTCCATCACCGGGTCCAAAGGGGGCAATTTGCCATTCGACCCCCACCACACCCAACAGGAAGCCGATCCCCATTACGATCGTTACCAGAATACTCCGCAAGAAAGTCTTGCGGTCCCCGTGAGCCATGGCGGTCTCGGCCCGGTTCATGAAGAAACTGCTCGTCAGCAGGACAGATGTGACGACCAATCCCAGGAACTGATTAAGCTCAGGGCGCTGCCCGCCCAGCAGGTAAAAGCGGGTGATCAGCAAGGCACCGAAGATAAAACTATCCGACAGGATGAACAACCATAGCCCGAGCCGGTTGGTTCCCAGCCGGTAGCGAAATTCTCTCAGGGGAATACTTTCCATACTCATTCGTGATCCCCACTTCCTGGGTTCAATACCCGAATAATGTGCATGTAGTACCAGACCACCAGAGCGGCTTTGATCAAAGCCAGGACAACCATCGCCGGCAGCCAGCCACCGTTGATACCGACCACATACTCAAGCCCCGTCAAAACTGCCAGGCCTGCAAAGACCAGAATGCCCTGTCGAAATGCCTTTCTTTTCTTCTCGTCCATCTCTTGATTCCCTCTACAATCCGGATCAATCTCCCGCCGGGTGATGGCCTGAACCACCTTCTTCGGGTAAAGGAGTGCGGTCTGGCCCGTGTATCTCGATCACCTCCTCCTGGTGCCCATCCAAGACGACGTAGACCGAACCTGGAAGCCCGTAATCGTACGGTTCGCCAACCACACGGAAACGACGCGGGTAGTTGTGGGCTGGCATCGGGGATGGAACCTGCCATTCAGGCGACCGCGAACCCCAAACATTTCCTTCCGCCACCTCTCCATGCCGGGCGCTGCGCACCAGGTTGTAGAAGAAGACCAGGACAGCCAGGCCGATTAAAAAGCCCGCAATCGTGATAACCAGATGAGATGTGTCCAGGCCTAACGCTGGATCGTAGTCTGCAATGCGCCTGCGCATCCCCAATAAGCCTACTTGCATCTGGCCGAGCGACATGGCAAAAAATGCGGGGGTCATCAGCCAGAAATGCAGCTTGCCCAGGCCCTCGTTCATTTTCCGGCCGGTCATCTTCGGGAACCAGTAATAGATGGCCGCGAATAAGGGGAAAATATAGCCTCCAAACATGGTCTGGTGGAAATGCCCGACCACAAAATACGTGTCATGCAGGTGCAAATCCGTCGAGACCGTCCCATGCGGGGGACCGGAAAGGCCTCCCATCAAGAAAACGGCAATCCCGCCCAGGACAAACAGCATGGGGGTCGGAAAGCTGATCTTGCCCTGCCAAAGCGTAGCCGTCCAGGAAAAGAATTTGACCCCCGTCGGGATAGCCACCAGCAGGGTGCTGTACATGAAGGGAACCCGAAGATACGACTCCATCCCAGAGGTGAACATGTGGTGAGCCCAGACCAAAAATCCGACCGCCGCGATCCCCATCGAGGACAGAGCCACCCACCGGTACCCGAACAGGGGTTTGCGGGCAAACACCGGCAGAAGCTCGCTGATCACGGCCAACCCGGGCAGAACGAAGATGTACACGGCGGGGTGTGAATAGAACCAGAACAGGTGCTGGAAGAGAATCGGATTCCCGCCTTTCGCCGGATCGAAGAAGCCCATTCCAAACAGGCGCTGGAACATGACCATTTGGAATGAAAGGCCGATCAGCTGGGTAGCGGTTAGCGCAATCAACGAGGTCGCCAGGATACCCCAGACAAAAATGGGCATGCGGAACAAGGTCATCCCCGGTGTGCGCAGGCGGATGATGGTGGCAATGAAGTTTAACCCACCGACTACCGAAGACAGGCCGTTCAAGAACACCCCGACAAAAAAGGTTTGCATGCCAAGGGGTGCGCGAACGCTCAGCGGCGGGTATGCTGTCCAGCCAGTGTCAAAACCTCCCACAAAGAGGCTTGCCAGGAGAATCAAGGATCCGGTAAAAGCCATCCAAAAACCAAATGAATTCAAGCGGGGGAACGCCAAATCCCGCGCACCGATCAACAGCGGCACCAGGTAGTTCCCCATAGCGGCAAATCCCACCAGTATGGAGACGATCAGAACCATCCCGTGCATGCCAACCAGCGTATTAAAGCCGTGCAGCCCGCCGGTGAGCTGGCTGAACTGGATGCCGGATTGGGCCAATTCCACCCTGAACAGCAAGCCGAAGGTACCTCCGATGGCCAGCAGTCCGAGCGAAAGGGCTCCGTACTGGATGCCAATGACCTTGTGGTCAAAGGTGGCTTCCAAATAACGCCGCCAACCTGGCTTGTGGGTGGCTTCATCTTCGAGATCGGGCGTCTCCTCCCCCTTCGCCCAGCGAAACCAATCGGTCAGGACTCCCACCCCGGCCAGGAAAAAGAAAGCCCCCAGGAAGCCTCCCGCCACCACGGCGGGTTCTGTCTTCCAGGGCAGTCCGAGTAAGGCCCGAATACCCCCTACCAGCCCCATCCCCAGCAGTGTCCCCACTATTTGAGCGATCAACCCCCGAACGAGCCCCACGGAGAATAATTTCCTCATCTGTACTTGCCCTTTCCGCAATCGTTGGTTGTCATACCGCTATTTCACACTCTCGATGAAGGCGACGATGTCCATGACCTGCTGCTCCGAAAACAGTTCGTCGTAGGTGTCCGGCATGACGTTCTCAGGATACCCGGCGTGGATTTTGGCCCGTGGATCCAGGATGGATTCAACCAGGTAGGCTCGGTCTACCTGCACGGTCGTACCATCGGCCAGTTGGACCGTGCTGCCGGACAGTCCTTTCCAGGTCGGGCCAACCCCCTGGGTTCCATCCACCGAATGGCAGGCGATGCACCCGTTATCTCGGGCTAATTTTTCTGCCCGCGCAACCGGGTCATTCTGCACCGCAGCCGCCTGTTCCCGGATCCAGGCATCAAACTCGGCCTGTTCCACGACGATTACCGGACTTTCCATATAGGCATGGGAGACACCGCACATCTCCGCACAGCGAACCTTATACTCGCCCACCAGGCTTGGGGTGATGCGGAGCTCCTTTACCAGGTTCTCACCGGGCAGGAGATCTTGTTTAACCCGAAATTCGGGCACCCAGAAAGAATGAATGACGTCTCGGGATGTCATCCGCAGCAGCACCTGCTTGTTCACCGGAAGATAAAGCGCATCCGATGTGACTCCCTGATCGGGGTACTCAAAAGACCAAAACCACTGGCCTCCGACCACGTTGACGACCATGGCCTGCGGATCGACGCGCACCGTTTCGGCCAGGTTTTGCGCCCCGAAATACGAAACAACCAGGACGGTCACCAGCGGGATAACAGTCCAGGTGACTTCCAGCCGGGTAATCCCCCGCATATGGACTCCATCGCCTGTCTCCCCGGATTTCCGGCGGAACACTACCACGCTGTATAAAATAAATACAACGATCAAAGAGAACAGAAATGCAATGACGGCAAAATGAAAATTAAAGAACCGGTCAATCGGTCTGGCCTGCAGGCTGGCCTGTACCGGCAAAAGCCGGGCGTTGATCAAGCCCAGGTAGACAAGAACCGTAGAAACCAGCACGAGTGCCGCCGCAGTCAATAAATGCCTCATGTTTCCACTCCTTGAGGGGGTTTGGGTTTCAACCTTGCCGCGCGGAGGCCAGGGAGATCCAAGCCAGTTTTCTAATTGTGAGGTATTGAGCATCTGGCGGTCGTATACGACAGCTTCCCCGCTGCCGCGCAGAGAAACCAGCACAACCTGCATGGCCCCTCCACCCCGGATAAACTGATTGAGGAAATCGGTCCGATTGATCGCACGATCGTCATAATCCACAATGACCAAATCCGGTTTCTCATTTTCCATGGCCTGGACTGTCTCATCCAGGCTGCGTGTGATCCCGATGACGTGCGCCCTCGTTCCCCACCTATCTTGTATCAGCTTCTGCAGCCCTTTTGCGAATAACGGATTTGCCGAGGCAATCAATACGCGGCGCGGCAAATCCTCAGATGTAGATCTCATGAAAGCAGACCTCCCAACCCTCTGCTGGCCAAACCTCTGGATAACCTGATTGAGTCTACCAAAATAGGTGGAGAACCGTCATCCACCACCGGTGTATTATTTGTGTGATTTCAAACAAAAGGACGGGTGATTGAATAATCACCCGTCCGGAGGATGCGAAGTCACCCACGTCAAGGACTTGTACAGAAATGTTTTATTATGGGCACAGGAGCGGCGAAGCCGCTCCTGTGCCCATAAACATTTTTCTCCCAGAGCTTTATTCCGTACGCTGGATCAAACCCATCTGGATCGCCTTACTCACCGCTTCCGTGCGGTTGGAAGATTCCAACTTTTCCAGGATGTGGCGAATATGGGTTTTTACGGTGTTCTCCGAAATGAACAAATTCGAGGCAATCTGTGTGGTGGTCTGACCCTGGGCGAGGCAGTAGAGGACTTCAAGCTCCCGGTCGCTCAATGGACCGGTGGAAGAGGCAGGCTGTCCCCTCGCCAATGCCTTTAACACGGTAGCGGTGACATCCGGGGAGAGCACAGACTTCCCCTGCGCCAGGAGCAGGATGGCTTCCCGCAGTTCGCTGGGTTCGGCGTTCTTCAGTAAATAGCCATTGGCTCCAGCGATCAGCGCCCCAATCAGGTCGTTATCTTCATCGGATATGGTCAGCATCAAGATGGGGGTTTTGCTTTTTTTCTCGCGCAGCGCTTGCACGGTCTGGATCCCGTCCATTCCCGGCATGTTAACATCCATCAGGATCACATCCGGTTTCATCTGGTGGATCACATCCAGGGCTTCGTGGCCGTCTCCGGCCTCGCCGACTACACGGATCTCGGGCAAGTCAGCCAGCAGACTGACCAGGCCGCGCCGGAATAATGCATGGTCATCGACAACCACCAATCGGACTTCTTTGGTCATACAGGCTCTTCCTCCATTGGATGAGGCAGCCTCAGGCGTACGGTGGTTCCCTGGTTGGGCTGGCTGATGATCTGGAAATCAGCACCGATCATTTCTGCGCGTTCGCGCATCCCCCGCAATCCATATTGGGACAAACCGGGGATATCGTCGGGCAAAAATCCCCTGCCGTTATCAATGATTTCCAGGAGATAGTCGCCCTGCCATTCCCGTAAGATTATGGAGACCTGGCTGGCCTGGGCATGCTTCCGGACATTGGTCAGGGCTTCCTGAACTACGCGGATCATCTGCGCCTGGATCTCGGGGGCCAGGTTAACCGGTTCCTCTACTATGGAGACCCGCGTTTCAACCTGACTGATCTGCCGGAAATCGGCAGCCACCTGGGACAGCCAGTGCTCCAGGCCTTCTTCCGGTTTCAGCCGCAGGTTGTCGATGGCTTGCCGGGTGTCCAGGTAAGCCTCGGTCAACGCATTGAGGCTGCTGCGAAGTGCGTCTTTTAACCGTGCATTATCTCCACGCGTCAGGTAGTTGTTCATCTGGCTTACCTGAAGCTTGAGGTAAGCCAGGGTCTGCGCCAGGCCGTCGTGAATCTCACGCGCCAGGCGGCTGCGTTCCTGGATCACGGCTTTGTATTCCACCTCGAGCAGGTCGTTCTCACTCTCCAGCACCAGCGCTGCCTCCGCCGCCACGGTTTCGAGGAGGCGGATTTGGGCATGGGAGAGGATAGCCCAGATTTCTTTTCCGACCAGCAAGACGCCCAGCGTTGGCTTGCCGGGCGCTTGAATCGGCAGCCCCATCAGGTTAGGATACAGTGTGCTGCTGCCCTGATGCCGGATGCCGGCCTCGAGCACTCTCACCACCAGCGACTCGACAGCGTCATCCGAGGCCAGGTCCTGGCCGCCTGCTTCCAGAATCCAACGGGCTGGGTGGCGGTGCGTCGCCCGTACAAAGATGGCCATCCAATCGGCTTCCACCACAGGAGAAATTCCCGCCAGCAGACCCGAGAGGGCTGAATACCGCTCTGAGTCGAGGCCGTGGATCATCTGGAGCTGGCGGAGGGTCGCCAGCTCTTGGCTGCGCATGCGCAAATTTTCAATGGCAATCCCCATCTCCCCCAGCAGGCCTGCCAAAAAATCGCGCTGGTCATCGACCAAGGTCTTCCCGGCTGGTAGATACAGATTGATGATCCCCAGCTTTTTCTGTCCACGGAGGATCCGGAAGCATTGGATGGTCCCTTCCTTCAAGAAGGGATTATGGCCCAGGGGACATTCGCTTCCAACCTCCGTGTGTAGGGATGGGCATTCCCCACAAATCGTCCGCACCTCGATCGATCCCAGACTGGCCAGCCATGCGCTGCCGCCCGTGGAGGTTTGCGCGGTGGTGGTTGTGGTGTCCCAGGAGGGAGTTTCCCCGTGCTGAATTGTGGTCAGCGGTTGTTCCCAGTCGTCCAGGGGGATGTATGAGGCGCCTGCTGCTCCAACCAAATTGCATACCTCTTTCAGCATCTGCCCGATCAAACCCCGCTCATCCTCTGCTTCGGCCAAAACCCTGGTAAATCGAGATGCCGCGTCGAGCCGGCCCTGGAAAACCGAAACACGGCTTTCGAGGTCCTGGATTTTGTCTTCTAACCGTGACCGGTCGGCGAGGGTGGTGAAGATGTTGCCAATCCATCCATTGGCCAACCCTGCAATCCCCACTACCAGAACCGCGGACAAGACCTTTATGGTATCCAGGTTCCCCTGGGGAAGAAGAAAAAATACCAGGCCAAACCCCACACCCACAATCAGGGTACTGACCCCCCAGCGAAACAAGAACACCCGATAGCGTTTGAGTCCACCGGATCGTTTCACGGGTTAATTTTACCCTAAAATTGTCTGATAAACAGCGGCCCCTGCCTGGAATTATGGACAGGGGCCATCGAGATTAGGTAGAGGTGAAGAAAATGCAGCCCGTTTGATAGAGCGAGGATCGCGGGTTTACCCCGCAAAGCTTTTGATATAGGATACAACCTGCCAGATCTCCTCTTCTCCCAGGATGCCTTTCCAGGCAGGCATGGACGAATTGAATGGTTCCATGGCTCCACCCTCGGCAATCCGCCAGTATGTATAATCATCGCTGGCTGAACGCGCCGTTTCGACCAGGTTGCTGGGTTTGGGATCAAGGGCAGCTCCCGCAGGTCCGTCTCCCTGGCCGGTTTCGCCATGGCACGAGGCGCAGTTCGTCGTGTACACCATTTGCCCCGCCGCCATGGCATTGGGGTCATCGGCAAATGGGTTGGTCTTACCGGCATACTCCGGCGGCGGGGTGGGGCGGTTTACGCCAGTATTTTCCGAGCCTCCCCCACATGCAATGAGAATGAAAATCGACATTAATAACAGAATCACAACCAGGCCTAGGGTATGTTTTTTCACGATTTCCTCCCAATTGTCTATCGAAATAGTCTACGTTTCATTATAGCGAAGTTTGAGAAGGGTGAACAGAGATCACCAGGGATTTTCTCGTATTATTAAATACTCCAATTTTCAGTATTTATGTCACTTTTATGGCAATGCTTTTTCGGTTATCGTATGATTGATCCAGATACTCCATATTACAGGTTAAAAGAGGTGAACCATGTTTCGAGTAAGTCGCCGTGTTGATTACGGCCTCCGGTTGTTATTGGCTCTGTCAGAAAACCCGGACTCTGCACCCCAAGCAACGGCGTTACTGGCAGAAAAGCTCGATATCCCACTGGCCTTCCTGCACCAGATCGGACGCAGCCTGATCCAGGCTGGCGTGTTGAAAGCCTCTCCGGGCCCAGGTGGCGGTCTGAAACTCAATCGCCCACCTGAATGCATCACGCTCCGGCAGGTGCTGGAAATCCTGGAAGGGCCGATCCGCTTGAACGCTTCTCCCAATGGCGATGATGAGCGGGAAGTCCCCTGCTCGACCAATACCCTTTGGCAGCAGGTTCAGGATCAACTCATCGATCATCTCGAACGGATTCCATTGGATAAAATCCCCCAATCGATCGGCGGTATATCCGACGATTACGTTCCCTTCCAGCCGTACCAATCGAAGAGCAACTCCATCATGGCTTAAGTCGGTCCTGGGTCCGGCCCACTGGCAGTCCTTGTCGGCCTGCCGGCTGTTGGCCGGTTCCCGGGCAGCATCAACAGGAACCAGCCTGAGTGACCCTATCCACCCAGGCTATTCCTGTTTAATATCCTGGAACCGGAATTCGCCGTCTGGCGTCTATATCTCGATGCGCGAACATCGCGCAGAGCATGGCAGCAGATAATGCATTAAGGAGATTTCGAGTGAAGGCGAAACAGGTTGTTTTCGATCCAAAACTATTCCGGAGATCATTTTCCAGGATCCTGACAGTCCTGCTTGGGATAGCCATTCTATTCCTATCGAGCGGTTGCAGCGCCGCTCCGGTATCGACCACGGGTGTCCCTGCAGCATCAGAAACCCCAATTCCTCCATCCGTCGAACCCACACCCGCTGGTCCCGATCAGCCGGGTCCAGGGGGGGTCATGAAGGCGGGTCGCATCGACATCCTGTTTTCCGAGCTGGGTGTCGAAGGAGCTGTGGTAGAGCGGGGCGAGGCTGTTCAGGAACCTTTCTTCGCTGTCCCCGGATTAATTCTGCGAGTTAACGGCGCCAACGTGGAGGTGTTTGAATACCCGGATGTTCCATCCCGCGAGTCGGTCTCGGATCAGATCTCCCCAGATGGGCTCAACCTCGGAACCGCTCTGGTGGAATGGGTGGATCAGCCGAATTTTTGGGCCCGTGACGAACTGATCGTGCTCTACGTGGGAAAAGATCAAGCACTGATCGATCTGCTTACAAAAGTGCTTGGCAGTCCCATTACACAGCATGAACCCCTTGTGAAAACCGAGACCGGAACGGTTCCTCCTTTGGAGAATTTGGGAGAATCAGGCCCGGCTGTGGCAGCCGCACGAAAAGCCCTTGGCGAAAAATTGGCGATTGCAGAAGACCAGGCCAGCCTGGTATCGGTGGTTTTGGTGAATTGGCCGGATGCCTGTCTTGGGCTGCCACGGGCAGAGGAGATGTGCGCTTCCGTAATCACACCCGGCTACAAAGTCACTCTGCTGGTTGAAGATATGGCCTTTGAAATCCATACAGATATGCTGGGGGAGCAGGTGCGGATCGTCGAGTAAGAAATATACGATAGGGGGCTGGTCCACGACCAGCCCTCCAGTAATGCCGGTCAGGCTTTCATTTCCTCGAGCGCCTCGAGCACTTCTTTGCTGTGGACCGCTGGTTTGACGCCCTCGAACACCCGCACGATCTCCCCATCCGGCCCGATCAGGAAGGTGGTGCGCAACAGCCCCATGAAAGACCTGCCCATCATCTTCTTTTGCCCCCACACTCCGTAGAGGTCGCTGACCTTATGTCCTTCATCTGCAAGCAGGGGGAAGGGCAGATGATATTTCTCCTTGAATTTTTGGTGGGATTTTACCTTGTCCGGGCTTACTCCCAGGACGGTCACACCCGCCTCTTCGTACGCTGAATAATCGTCGCGGAAGTTGCAGGCTTCCACCGTGCAGCCAGGGGTATCGTCTTTTGGATAAAAATACAGCACGACCGGACGGCCGCGGAAATCCGAAAGGCGCCGTACCGTACCGGTTTCATCTGCCAGTTCAAAATCGGGAGCAGGGAACCCTGCAGAAATTGGCATTTACCCTCCCTTCGAAACGTTCTATTTTATCCTTCCAGGTCGACGAGGATCTGCCCCATGGCCGAGACATCGTACCCGGGCAATGCCGAGACCGCTTTACGAAACGCCGGTGATTGGGCAACCTTAAACAATGGATCCAGCAGTCCACCCACCAGGTTCCTGCGCGGGATGACCAGATGATACTGCTCGTCAAATAAGGGGACAAAATCCAGGTCCAGAGCCTTCGCCGCCGCGGCAATGCCCAGCCCACAGTCTGCTCGGCCGGACTGCACTGCGGCTGCAACCGCCAGATGGGTATATTCCTCCTGCGAATAGCCCTGGATGGCTTCCGGCGAGATGCCCATCCCACCCAGGTGATAATCCAGTAATACACGCGTGCCGGACCCACGCTGCCGGTTGACAAACCGGACGTCCGGCCTGACCAGGTCCTGGAGGGAGGTTATCTGCCGTGGATTGCCCTTGCGGATGAGCAGCCCCTGGGTGCGACCTACCCACTCCACCACCCGGACCGGAATGCCGGGCAGGTATTGAGAGATGGAGGTCAGGTTGTAAATACCGGTTTGTGGATCGAGCAGGTGGGAACCGGCGAAATGGGCTTCCTCCCGCCGCAAAGCCACCAACCCCCCCAGGCTGCCGGTATTCACCGAAACCAGGCGCCGGTCGTGCTCGGCCAGGTACTGCGCCAGCAGGTCCAGGGTCAGGTCATGCGATCCAATGGTAAATATCGTCTGTTCCAGATCCATTGGAGACCGGTAAAGCCGGACCGACACCTGTGTTCCAGCTTCCAATCCCTGTGTGCCGCTCGGGATCAGCACCAGGCCGTCCGCCCGCACCAGCGACGTGATCACCCCTGCGCCGCGTGAAAGCGGCGCCGCCAGCAGCCTGTCCCCCACCCAACCTACCGCGACACGCAGGTAATCATCGTCGCCGGCAGGTGAGGTGACCTTGCGGGTCAAGGCAGCCGGTATTTCGATGGGCGCCAGCGGCGCCCGTCCCAACCAGCGTGCCAGCACTTGCTCGACGAAAATCTCCCCCGTCAGGGCCGCGGATACAGGGTACCCAGGCACACCCAGGATCGGCACCGCCTTCTTTTCCTGGATGGGCTCGCCCCCTTTCATACAATCCAGCATCCCGATTATCACCGGGTGCCCGGGGCGGACTGCCACGCCGTGGACGAGCACCTTCCCCAGGGAGGCGATCACACGGGCAGAGAAATCCTCCGAGCCCGCCGACGATCCGGCGTTGAGCAGAATAAGATCGCAGGGCTCGACGGCCTTGCATACCTGCTGGCGGATGGCGTCAAAATCATCCGGGGTAATTGGGAAGCGGACAGCCTCCCCTCCCCAGGATTCGACCTGGGCAGCCAGGACGATGGAGTTGTATTCGATGATATCGCCGGCCTTCGGAGGCACACCCACCGGCACCAGCTCGCTGCCGGTGGGGAGGATGCCTACCCTTGGTTTGCGTGCCACGCGCAGGTTGTCCTGCCCACAGGCCGCCAGGGCGCCCAAGTCAACCGGGCGCAAAACGTGGCCTGCTGGTAGAACCAGCTGGGTGGCGACAATGTCTTCCCCCATCGTGCGCACGTGACTCCACGGGGTGACGGCTGCACGGATGTGGATGGCCGCCGGACGGCGGGCATCCCGCGCCGGCTGATCGGCCAGCCCGCCAGGCGCGACTTGGTCCACCGGTTCCGCATCTTCAATCGGGATAACCGCATCCGCCCATTCGGGGAGAGGATCGCCTGTATCGAGATATACCGCTTCCCCGGGGACGGCCAGGGTGACCGGTTGAGATGGAAGCGCTTCAACCGTGCTTGCCCCGCGGACGGCAAATCCGTCCATGGCAGACGCGTGGTAGTGGGGAGAGGAGAGCCTTGCCCAAACCGGCTCTGCAAGCACCCTCCCCAGGGCATTTTCATCCAAGCCGATTTGCTCGATACCGCGCACCTGCCATAATCCGGCCGCTTTCAGTGCCTGGTGAAAGCGATTTTGAGCATCCGGCAGGGGGATATCGTGGAGGTAGATCGTCGATGTGTCTGACATGGCGCTCACAAGAAGAACACGGTCACCTGTTCGCCTGCTCCAAGACCGGTAGCGTATGCTGGGATGCACACCAGACCATCGGCACGCGCCAGGTTAAAGATCAGGTTGGATTTGAAGAATATCGGTTCGGCCAGGTACCCATCCCGCGAGGCAGTCAAGCGGA
>Ga0105104_10002991_pt1 | contig 12202 bp, 6 predicted proteins | sample PPLLaktember2015_3_FD_87034 | JGI IMG/M metagenome (GOLD analysis project Ga0105104, IMG submission 87034) | Freshwater sediment microbial communities from Prairie Pothole Lake near Jamestown, North Dakota, USA - PPLs Lake P7 Core (6) Depth... | ecosystem: Environmental > Aquatic > Freshwater >...
CGAGAAGTGGATGGCCGGCATGAGCGGCCTGGACCCGAATTTGGTTTTTCTTGCCTGTTTCGAGGCGAAACTGCACAAGAGTCATGTTTTTGCCAGGAGCAAGCACGCTATAATGAGTCGTCGCCTTTTCGCCCCTCGAAGAATCACGACTCGTATGCACGAAATAATTCGCATCTTCCCACAAGTAGTTCGTCCACGTACCCGCTCCTTCCATGTTTCCGGCTACAACACCCATGTAGGTGCGTTCAATATCATGATTCATTAATTCTTGTTTCAGCGCATAGTATGCTTTTTCATCACGCGCGAACATATTGAGTCCTGACGTTTCTCGATCAAGACGGTGAATAACAAACACTTTATGAGGACGATAACGCCTTTTGAGTATAGCGTGAGCTGTATTTTCTTCTTCGAAATGGGTGGCGACAGAAAGGAGCCCTGAGGGTTTATCAATGACCACAAGGTACCGGTCTTCATAGAGTATCGGAATCTCTTCGTAGTGTGTTGTTTTCTTCTCCACAAATTCGATGGTTTGCCCTTTTCGAAGAGGCTGTGAAAAAGCCTTCAGCCGCACTCCATCGACAAGAACACGACCCGCCGCGATGAAATCACGGAGGCTCGTTTTGCTGTTGTGAGGAAGAAGCTGGGAGAGCGCATCGCCGCCCCGCGAATCTGCATTGAGAATTTGCCGCATACCTGATACTTTAAGAATAAGTATACACACATAGCGACTTAAATTTTTACGCATTTTCATCCCAATCGGAGGCGGCCATCTGCTTCGTCAGATTCGCCTAGCCATGTTGCTGAAAACATGGCGGCGGCTCTCCTCCTTGCAGCCGGCCTCCCCGATGGGCCAAAATGCGTAAAAATTTGGAGTCGCTATGTATAGCATGAGGCTTCTATGGTAAAGATTGTATCCGCACGAGCATCCGAAATTCTCGATTCACGAGGGAATCCCACCGTTTTTTGCGCCGTTAAGACCGACAATGGTGTGATAGGCACCGCCGCTGTGCCATCAGGCGCTTCCACAGGCGAGCATGAGGCGGTCGAGCTTCGTGATGGAGATCCAAAACGATACAAAGGCAAAGGCGTCCTCAAAGCATGCGCCAATGTCAATGGCCCTCTTCAGCAAGCCGTCCTCGGCGCTGATGTAGAAGATCAAAAAAGGCTCGATACTATCTTGTGTGAGGCTGATGGGACGGAAAATAAATCCCGCTATGGCGCCAATGCCATTTTAGCCATTTCTTTGGCTTCAGCACGGGCACGAGCAGAGGTGTTAGGCATACCTCTCTACAAATCGCTCGGCACTTCAACACGGCTGCCTATTCCAATGCTCAACATCATCAATGGCGGTGTCCATGCCGATAGCTCTCTCGATTTTCAGGAATTTATGATTCGGCCAAAAGGCTTGCCCTCCTTTCATGAGGCGCTCAGGGCAGCTTGTGAGGTATTTCACACCCTCAAAGCCAACCTCAAAAAGAAGGGATATAATGTTGCTGTCGGCGATGAAGGTGGCTTTGCGCCTCTCCTCGGCTCCCACGAAGAAGGGCTTGAAATGATCTCGCGTGCTATTGAAGAGGCTGGCTACAAGCTCGGCCGTGACATCTCCCTTGCCCTCGACAGTGCCGCGTCAGAGCTCTTTGACAAAGAGAGTGGCACCTATATTGAAATCAAGAAAAAGGCAAAGGGAGAAAACTACAAACGCCGCACGGCGGCCGAAATGGTCGAATACCTAGAAAGCCTTGTCAAGAGCTTCCCTATCGATTCTATCGAAGATGGTCTTGCTGAAAACGACTGGGATGGCTGGAAAATTCTCACGCAAAAACTGGGTGGAAAGATCCAGCTTGTCGGCGACGACATCTTCGTGACAAACCCTAAATTTTTAGAGCGCGGGATCAGAGAAAAAGTAGCCAACTCCATCCTGATAAAGGTCAATCAAATCGGAACCCTTTCGGAAACATTCGACACAATGGAAATGGCTCGAAAAGCAGGCTATACAACAGTCATATCACATCGTTCTGGCGAGACTGAAGACAGCTTCATTGCCGACCTTGCCGTGGCAACAGGAGCCGGCCAAATTAAAACCGGAGCTCCTTCGAGAAGCGATCGCGTTGCCAAATACAATCGCCTGCTCCTCATTGAAGAAGAACTCGGAGCGGCTGCGACATTCGGCTAGAAGCATTTTTCTCGTGTAAATAAATATTTTATTATTATAATGAGGCTAAGCTTGAGTTTACAAGTTAGAAGTAGGTAGATGGCGCAAGATTTTGGCTTATAACAATTTATTAGTTTTGATGGCATTACCCAAATCGTAAGGCATCAAAACTAATAAATTGTTATAAGCCAAAAGATTACGTCAGATGCCTGTTTATAACTTGAAAACTCAGGCTCAACTGGAGGATTGGCATGGAAGCCCCCGCTTGCGTTCTTTTCGGTGAAGCTGAAAAAGGCAGCCTCGGCACGCTCTATTATTGTCCCTCGCTTGAACGGCTCTTCTGCTATTTTGGCTCGCCTCCTTATGACACAGAAGGGCTCTATTATGCTATCCAGGCCATCCTGTATGGAAAACCTCTTCTCTATTTTCGTGTTCACGAGGAAGGTGTGAGCACAGAGGATTATCTTTTAGGCCTTCATCTCCTTCGTGAGCAGAAAAACGAAATCCCTCACGTTGGCGCCCTATTTTTACCCGGGGTTGGCTCACAAGCAATTATCGATGAAGGCCTTTTGGTTTGCCGCGAGCATCATGGACTTCTCCTGATGAAGGAAGCGGACTTCTACGATTACCTCACCGATTACGCCTACCTTACGAAAAATAAAAAACTCTACACATAGCGGCATACATTTTTGCTGCGGGACATGGCAGATGCAAGGAAGAGTGCCGACGGCATGTTCCTGTACCCTGTCAAGGCGCATCTGACGCCGCAGATGCCTTGTTCTGATGGGATAAAAATGCGCAAAAATGTATGACGCTATGTATAAAACATATTGGGGAATTCTTTTTCAGGATTGGCAAGCCATTCTTCTTGCCCAATTGTTGTGGTCTCCCCATGCCCGGGATAGACACAGGTGTCTTGTGGCAAGAGCGCCAGTTTTTTGAGTGAAGAGAGCATGCGCTCTCGCTCTGATGTGGGAAAAGAAATATTGCCCATCGTTCTTCGAAAAAGAGTATCGCCAGAGAAGAGCACTCCTTCCGTTTCGACATAGAGACACATGCCTCCAGGAGTATGTCCTGGGGTATGAATCACTCGAAAGGAAATCTGCCCAAGCAAGATTTTATCGCCATCATGGACAAGTCGTGTCGGGATAACCCCTTGGATGTTCATCCAACACGGAATTCTATCACTTCCGGGTTGAATCAAATTATAAGCATCTTCGTCTTCAACAATAATGTCGGGGAAATAGGCCTCTTGTAAGGCTGCAACGTCTGCAATATGGTCCCAGTGGGAATGCGTAATGATAATGGCAATCGGACGAACTTTCCTGGCCTCAATCTCTTTATCGAGGCTCTTTTTCGAGCCAGGAGCCGGGTCAATAATGACCGCTAGAGTATCGTTAATGACAAGATAGGTATTGGTCTTAAAGGGTCCTGAAGGAAGGGTGACGATGTCCATTACTCGTATCCGATGAAAGGGATCGCACTGGAGAGGACTCGAACCTCTGACCCCCTGGTTCGTAGCCAGGTACTCTATCCAACTGAGCTACCAGTGCAGTTTTCGCGCAATAATTTTATCGGAATTGCTGCTTTCCTTCAATACATCGTGCACGCAGAAGCATAAATTGATCGCATTTCATCTCGTAGCGCTGAGGAAGAAGGACGCAATGCACGGTCCGGATGGACCATTTTCAAAATAAGAGCTTCGAATCTCTCGCCTGGAGAAAGTGATGGTTTTTGCGAAAAAAGAGCTTGTCGTGGTGCTGCTAAGTTCGTGAGAAAGTCTTGTAACTTCGCGGCTGCCTGCTTACACCGGCTAGCACTGCCATCTGTTCCCCGGAAGAACTTGTCAGCAAACCAAGGAGGATCTTTTTCAAAGAGAACCTGGTAGAGCACGCAGCCAAGGGCATAGACATCGGTACCATAATAATCTCGTCCCCGAAGCTTCCAGGGGATAAAACCTTCCGGTGCCACATATTTATGGGCGGCTTGGGCTGCTATTTTTGCACATTTTTTTTCTGGCAAGGTTCTGCCAAAGTCAACAATCGCTGCCCTCACAACACGAGGTCCCGCTCCAGGTTGCATGACGTCGACTAAATAGTTGCCAGAATGAAGATCTCGATGGCCAAACTTCTTTTCATGCATGCCGGAGAGTCCCGTGATCAAATCAAGGGCAATTTTCATCTTTTCGACGAGTGAAAATTTTGGGTTTTTCGAAAAGTAAATAGAACGAAGGGACTTGCAATTATAGAGCTGACAGATGATCTCGAGCTTGTTTTCGCCGTCGCGTTTTTGCGTATGCGTGATAAAAGCCCTGCCTTCTACAAGGCCGGGAGTTCCTTGGAGCTTCTCCATGATGGCCATCTCTTTTTTATCCCCTGTTCCTGTTCGGCAATTGGCACACATTTCAGGCTTCACAGGGTCGTAGAGAATCGATTTCGTCACCACTTTGTGACAGCCTTCTCCAATTTTTGGAATGTGATTGGTACCAAGATGGATAAAACGATGCTTACTCTTCGGATCATATTCACAAGTGCGTGGCAGGCCTGTTTCCTGTTCACGGAGATAAAATTTTCGCGCGGCAATATATTTCTCAAGATCGGTCTCCATAAAAAGCGCAAGGCGTAGAAGCTCGCCTAGTTTGAGACCAAGCTCGCGGTCGAGTTTTGTGATGTTACGAGTCGCTAGCGTGGCTCGAGCAAGAGGCTCCGAGCGTACCTCTTCGGCTATTTGCTCGACATTGTCAATTGTGAGTACTTTTGGAACGGCTTCTTCAAGAATTCGGCCGGCACTCGAAAAATCTCGTGCGAGAAGGAACGAGCGTATTTTTTCAGCGGTGGCTTTTGCTGAGAGGACTCTCGATTCGATTTTCGTGCTCTCGCCTTTTGCCAGCACTCGCCCATGATCTGCCTGAAATTTTTTACCGAGTTCTTGTAATTTTGCTTCGTATGCCCCGCCAATGAGTTCATGCTCGATGCTCTTTTTCGATGGCAGAAAATGAACATTGTCTCGCCGCCCAAAAAAGCCCTTTATGTATCCTACAGGGTCCAAACAGGGGACGAAATCACGAGTTGCAACATAGTTTGAAACCTCAGCACCGCCCTCATTTTGCATGAGAAAAGGTGATGCAAAGGTTGTAATCCGTATCATTTTCTTTTCTTCAGGAGAAAGAAGTTGAAGCGCTCGGTAGGTATCACCTGCTCCAAGACTGTGGGCATAATGGATGATGAGGCCTCCTTTTCCAGGACCGCCCATATCACGAATGAGTTGTTTCCATGTATCGGCAAGAAGGCGCGCTTGCGCTGTCACAAAGCCGATTTCAGCAAAAAAACCATGCAAGATATCAGCTGTTACGCCACCGCTGGCAGAATAGAGATAATGTACTGATACATCGCCATGGTAGCGAGACACCAAGGAAGCACTCTCATTCACAATCGAATAGGTATTCAATATGCCATTGATCAAAGTGATGCGTACTTTGTCGGAGGCTTCTCGCCCTTGGGTCGCAAGAACAGAGGTCGGATCGGGATTATAGCCAATTCGGGTCCAAAACCCAGCGTCGGCTAATTGGAAAGCAGCTCCTTCAAAATAGGGACGAAAATCATCAAACCAGCCTTTTTTCCCTCCATGAAAGGTGACAGTTGCATACACTCTCCGGGAAAGCGCACGCAGGAAGTGTTGCAGCTCGCTTGCCAACGCATGGAGATCGACGGGTACAGCAAAAAGGCCTGTCGGGTCGACAAATTGCATCGGATCATTGGCAACGAACGCCTTTGTGTTGGGCCCGTCAATATAGCCAAGAGGGTCTTGGGACAGCCAAGAGGCAATTTTTGGATCGTAGTAGCGGGCTCCAAAATAGAGTAATCCGGCACTATCAACATGGCTTTTCGAGCAAAATCCCCATGGATTGCCAAGTTTTGAACGGGGCAGAATCCCTCCTCGTTCGTCAAAGATTTTTGTCTCTCCAAATGCGCTATATCGATAGGTTTCCGATGCTATTTTCGTCGTCGTGTCAGAAAGCGCAATAATCGATCCACGCTTGTCTTGGCTTGCCGCATACGGACGCCCACCGATTTCAACGAGGAGTGCCTCACGAGCACGAATTTTCAGCGCCTCGAGATGGCCAAGATTCCAGGTACCAATTTCTTCGAAGCCATCCCATAAAAAGTTTGCGCTTACGTTGCTCGAGCGTCGGGAAAAGATATCGTAGGTATAGCGGTCGAGGACTCGATCGTCTTCAGAAATGCTTGTCAGCCTGTCGAGCGCGTCATACGAAAAGAGGAGACGACGGCCTTGGCTCGTCTTGCTGATCAGGTTGCCATTGGCATCATATTCATATTGAGCCTCTCCATCGAAGGAAATCTCATCCCATTCATTGAACGCCGACGCAAGCCCATCTTTTTGCAAGAGATTCCCAAGACTATCGAAATGATACTCGTGAGAAAAAGAGCCCTCTTCACGCTCCACTTGGCCAAATAGATCGTAATGAACCTTATTCACAGCCTCGCCAAGAGGATCTTTTACCCGGACGATCAGACTGTTTGGGCCTCGCTCTTCTGTAATGAGTGGGTCCTTCCTCGGGATAGCATATTCATAGAGAAGCGTTCCTCGTGGGTCAAAGCGTACGAGCGAAACACATTTCTTCCCCTCATACACATATTGGAGCCGACTTTGATCGGGCAGTACGATCTCAGTACGCACGCCATCTTGTGTATATCGAAATGAAAGGGCCAGTGAATCGATGGCCTCTTGCAGAAGATGTCCTTCTTTCGAGTAGCTCCTCGAAAGAGAGCCGCCATGTGGACTTGTCGCGGCGAGAATGCGGTCATGATCATCATAGGAGAGAGAGTAGTCGCAGGAATGATCTGATGACAGCACACGCACAAGGCGTCCTCGGCTATCGTAGCTATAGACGATGGCCACGCCATCGGCTTTGGTTTTTTTGGCAAGACGGCCTGCATCATCATATTCAAAACTGATGCGGCGACAAGCCCCCTTTTTCGAGATGCGAGCGATCCATTCAACACGCTTCTTTGCATCGCATTTCCATTCGATCGTCATTCCGGAGGCCTGAGAGCCGTTATAGCGACTCTTCATTTCCTTCCGGGTAATACCATCCGCTAGGAAGAAGATTTCATCAGAGCGAAGTGGTTCAGAGGCGTCGGCGGCGGCAAAAATCTCTTCTCGCTCTTTGATGAGCTTGCCGCTGTCTTCATAGGCCCAATGATGGAACACTTTTTTCCCTTCCTGATCGATCGTCCTCTCTTTTTTCAGTCGTCCGCCTTCATCGAAATACCAGTGTTTGGAAAAAGGCTTGGCTTGAAGAGCGGGGTCCGGGGTAGAGTCACAAGATCTCTCTCGCAGAGAGCCTGAAGGAAAATATTGCAAGCGATCGGAAAATTGCACATGGCCGGCCTTGTCCACAACACGCAGCTCGGTAAGGTTTGTTCCATTCCAGCTCAAATAAGCGATGGCCTCAGGGGTAGATGTCTTGTCACGGGTGAGAGCAATTTTTTCAACACGATGACTTTCCTTCCCAAGACAGTAGTCGGCTCGATACGAGAGTCCCTGCATGACAATGGGCAGGCTGTAATCTCGGTCTGCTACGGCGTTCTGCCCAAAAATCCGCTCGTAATCAATCCATAGCGGAACAGGCAGGACGTCCAGTTCCCCCGCAAAAAGGAACGGGCCACACAAGGCACACAATAAGGCTGTTTTAAATAAAAAAAATGTTTTCATTTCGTAACTCTTTGCCTGTTAAGGATACCTCGTCTTTGTGTTATAAAGTCAACCCAATTTCTGGCGCGATATAAACTTGAATTTTTGGTTTCATGTTTTCCCTCGGGAGAGTATATTTTCAAACCACTATGCAGTCTTAACATAACGCGAGTTACGGATCAAATATCTCGAGAGGAGTTAGAGATTTGTTCTTAGATTGTGTTATTTTTTCCCGCGGGTGTGGCCAAAGGCCACATCTAAGGGGAAAAAGAACAAAAGATAAGAACAAAAATCTGGCTCAAATCGGGATAGTTGATCCGTAACTCGCGTTAACAGAGCATTAACAGATGAGCAATGTATGCATGTCGTCGTCCTAGGTGCGGGTCGTATTGGACAGTATGTGGCGCAGAGCCTTTCGCTTGATGGCCACAGTGTCGTTCTTGTTGATATGAGAAAAGAAAAGCTCGAAGAAGCATCTCAAAAAATGGATGTTGCCATTCGTAGAGGGCTTGGAACTGACTGGAAACTGCTCGCAGAACTGATGGAAGAAGGCCCTGAATTAGTTCTTGCCCTTACTGAAGACGATGAAGTGAATTTCATTTCTTGTTCCATTGCGAAATCGCTCGGCAACGTGCGTACCATCGCACGCATTCGAGACAGCCGCTACCTCTCGTGCGAGCGTTTCGATGTACGGCGCCTGTTTCATGTCGACCACCTTGTTGTTCCTGAGCTTCTCGTCACAGATCAAATTTCCAAAATTGCGCTCAATAAAGGGCTCTATAGCGAAAGTTTTTTCCATGGCGGTGTACTTCTCAGAACCATTATCGTCCCGGACCGCTGGCATGGGGCTGGCAAGACCTTTGCAGAACTCCGCACCTCAGAACGACGCCTCATTGCAGCCGTCATCCGACGAAAAAGCCTCTCAGGAGAAGAGACCATTATTTTCCCTCACGGGCAAGATGCCCTCCTGCCTGGCGATGAGGTCACCCTCATCGGCGATTCAGGCTTCCTTCATGAAATACAAAATCTTTTTGGCCAAGATTTAGGCGTGCCAAAAACGGCATTTATTGTTGGAGGGCAACTTGTCGGCAGCGAACTCGCTCGAGAACTTCACAAGAAAGACATCGGCGTGCAACTCGTGGAATCCTCTGCAGAACGGTGCTATAAGCTTGCCGAAGAGCTGCCTCAAGTATCGGTACTCCATAGCCAAAATGTGGACTGGGAATTTCTGAAAGCAGAGCGTGTTTCAGATGTTGATGTCTTCGTCGCCTGCACCATTTCCGACGAAAAGAATCTTCAACTCGCACTCTTTGCCAAAGAATTAGGCTGTCAAAAGGTCATCTGTGTCCTTTCAGACTCTGCCACAGGGCATCTCGCAGAGAAACTAGGCCTCCTCCACGTCGTCTCGCCTCGCGTTGCTACTACAGACAGAATTTTGACTCTTTCCCGTGCTGAAAAAGTTGCTTCTGTTGTTTCTCTCTATGACCAGAAGGCTGAAATCACTGAAGTGAAGGTCTCGCTCGACTCTCCAATTGTCGGCATTCCTCTTTCAGTTTTAGGCCCACGCCTGCCTCCAGAACTGCTTATCGCGGTCATTTATAATCGCGGGCGCCTCTTCATTGCGGGTGGTACGCATATTCTTTCGCCTCAAGATGAGGTCATTGTCGTTTGCCATCCGAAACACCGAAAATATTTGGAGCAAATTTTCTAATATGAATTGGAAAAGTATCTTCAGAGTTCTCGGCGACTACTTGTTCATGTTTACAGCCTTCTTAGGAATTGGGCTTGCGGCTTCGCTCTACTACCAATTTTACGTCCCTCGAATCTTCCACCCCGCGCATCATGCCTCGGCAGGCTTTGCGATGACCATGATCCTTTGTCTGGCAACCGCCTTTGTTTTTAAAATCTGGAGTCGTGAGGAAGAGCGGTCTATTCAACTCCGTGAAGGCATTTTAATTGTGCTTGCCGTCTGGGTACTCACCAGTATTTTTGGGGCTCTGCCCTTTACCTTGAGTGGAACTCTTGAACATTTTATCGATTCCTGGTTTGAATCGGTGTCAGGGCTCACGACAACGGGTTCTTCCATCCTCCATCCAAAACTCTATAATGACCTCGGAGAGGAGCTTCCAATACATTATGTTTATAATGGGTTTCAGAAGGTCGAGTATACTTTTTATGGCACTGTAGCGCCGGCCGTTGATGCTCTGACAGGAAAAACTGTACTGATTGGCATTGAAGCCTTGCCGAAAGCCTTGCTGCTGTGGCGCAGTCTCCTGCACTGGTATGGCGGTATGGGCATCGTTCTGCTTTTCGTTGCCTTCTTGCCCCTCTTAGGCCCACAAGGGCGAACCATTTTCCGATATGAGTCGACAGGACCCATGTTTGCTCCGCTTTTTCCGAGAGTCCGCGACACAGCTATCGTTCTTTTGAAGATTTATCTTTTTCTGACTGCTGCAAACATGTTCGCTCTCATAGTCACGAACCCGAGACTCCCGCTATTCGATGTGATCAACATTGCTTTCGCTACGATTTCCACAGGGGGTTTTGCTCCGAGAAATGCAAGTGTTGGCACGTACGATAGCGCTGCGACCGATTTTGTAACGATCTTTTTCATGGCCTCTGGTGGTGTGAACTTCGCGCTCTATTATGACCTCCTGAAAGGCCGGTTTTTCAAATTATTCGAGCCTGAATTTCTGGCCTATATTGGATTGCTGATTGGGCTTTCCGCACTTGCTGCGTGGGGCATCTATGGAGCTCCGAAATTACTGCTTACTGGCCCTCTAGCACAACCTGAACAGTATGGATGTTTTGATTCGATTCGGTATGGCGCTTTTCAGGTGGTCTCGTGCATGACGAATACTGGTTTTGTTACCTGTGAATATGATCAATGGCCATTTTTTTCTCAGTCTATGATGCTCATCGCCATGTATCTTGGCGGTATGGCTGGTTCTACAAGCGGCGGCCTGAAAATTATTCGTGTGTGCATTCTCTGGCAGTGCATGCGCCATGCCATTGTCTCTCATTTTCGCCGTTCTGAAGTGCGTCTTGTCCGCGTGGGAAGCCGTGAAATTGGCCAAGAGACGATTATCGGGGTGCTCACCATTTTCCTCATCATGATCGCCACGTCGCTCGTCGGAATCTTGCTTCTCATCGCCAATGGAGTGGATCCAGAAACCGCCCTCGGGCTCAATGGTTGCATGATCAACAATACAGGGGCCTCATTCCGCGCGGCGGGGCCAACAGAAAGCTGTGCCTTTCTGTCTCCATTCGGTAAAACGATTTGCATTCTCTGGATGTTTCTCGGCAGACTTGAATATTATGCCTGGTTTGCCGTGCTGCTGCCTTCATTCTGGAAAAAACGGTAATGTGCCGCGATTTGAGCGAGATTGTTGCTCTTTTTCCCTTGGAGATGTCCTTCCTGCCATAATCTAGAAGCAACTCTCGAGACTCTTGATCCGAAACTCAGGGGAAAATTCGCTTTAGTGACTACAGCCCGAGCAGCCGTTTTTCGTGCTGCAGCATGAGCAGGAATCCTTCGTGCCATAATCTGTCGAATAAAAACCCGATCCTTGGAATTGAATGGCAACAGAATGGGAAACGATGCGTTTCATGCTTTTCTTGCCGCATGCAGGACAGATTGTTTTTGGCTCTTCGCTCATCTTGTGCAGAATTTCGTGCTTTTGGCCACACGAAGCGCACTGGTATTCATATGTAGGCATCGATCTCTCTTATTAATAATCAAAATCGTCCATGCCGCCCATACCCATACCACCCATGCCTGGCATGCCCATACCTGCAGGTGAGGGCATTTGTGCTTTTTTCTTTTCAGGTTTGTCGGTAATCAAGGCGCAGGAAGTCAGAAGAAGAGACGCAATGGAGGCTGCATTGATGAGAGCCGTTTTCGTGACGAGCACGGGATCAATGACTCCGGCTTTCACAAGGTCACAAAATTCATCGTGTAACCCGTTGTATCCCCAGGCGCCTTTGGCCTCAAAAATCTTCTCAGCTACAAGCTGGCCTGGTTTGCCGCAGTTATTGGCAATGGCAATTGCAGGCTCAAAAATAGCGCTGCGGACAATCGAGACACCAACTTTGGCGTCCCCTGTTACTTTCAGCATGTCAAGCGCTTTTACACAGCGTAAGAGTGCCACGCCACCGCCAGGAACAATCCCTTCGCTGACTGCTGCACGAGTTGCATGGAGGGCGTCCTCAACACGCGCTTTCTTTTCTTTCAGAGCTGTTTCTGTCGCAGCACCAACATTGATTACCGCCACGCCTCCGACTACTTTTGCAAGGCGCTCAGAGAGCTTTTCTTTATCATAATCGGAGGTTGCG
>Ga0105104_10002992_pt1 | contig 12196 bp, 15 predicted proteins | sample PPLLaktember2015_3_FD_87034 | JGI IMG/M metagenome (GOLD analysis project Ga0105104, IMG submission 87034) | Freshwater sediment microbial communities from Prairie Pothole Lake near Jamestown, North Dakota, USA - PPLs Lake P7 Core (6) Depth... | ecosystem: Environmental > Aquatic > Freshwater >...
AATTCCCAAATCTCCTCCATATATACTTTGCACAGATGTTTCTCAATAATATTATTACTAGCCGCACCTATTTGTCCATTTATTACTGAAAAATTATGGAAAACTCTTTATTCTTCAGATAGTATTCACAACCAGAAATTCCCCAAAACAAATAATTTTTTTAAAGATTTTGAAAAATACACAGAAAAAATAGTTGAGTTTAATTCTTTTGTTTGGAATAAGAAAAAAAATTCAATAAATCCAGTTACAGGTAAACCATTATCACTCAAAGATGCTACTTCAATAAATGTACCATCAGAATTAAATGAGTTTGAACAGGATTTAAAAACCATGCATAATATCATAGTATAATTATTTATCTATCCATTTCTAAACCTTGAAGAAATAGTTAGACTATCATCTAGAATTCGATTCTTACAACCATTTTATTATTGTTAAATATCAATTTTTCCATCTAGCATATCTAAAGAATCTTCAGCTATATCTATTGCTGTATGAGAATCAATATTTGGCTCCATTGTTATTAAAACAACCTTATTATCCAAATATAATGTGATCACAGAGAGTTTCTCTCGTTCAATATATGAAAATCTTGCTTTACCCATCGTGGGATCGAACCTTTCCCTCATGGATCTTCTAATGGCTGTTTGCGCCAAATACAGTTCTTCTCCAGCCTCATCCACTATAGAATCAATACCTTTCTTCATTCCTCCTGCAAGTAGAGCACCTGTTTCATCTACGACTCCAGCGTATCTTATGTCATCATGCAAAGCAAATATAGATTTACATAACTTGTTATAATCCATCGCTATACTAACCAATAACTCCATTATTGAATGTTATTTTAAATTATCATAAACCTAGTTGTTGCTACTTAAAGCCATCCCAACTTTAACTTTAATTTTACATATAAGAAAAATAAATATCGAAATATAAGATAAATACGATTCCTGGTAAATTTTCTTAATCTACTTATCCGATATTTTAGAAATGACAATAGGAATACAAAATAATTTACACTAGACCTTCTCTTAAAGTTTACCAAAAATGAATTTAGCGAAATTTGAATATTTTTATTAATAATATTGTATAAAGAATCACTATTTCAAATAAAGATTGTTAGAAAGGATCATACAACCAATATAAAAAACAGATATTCTAGAATCAGTTTAGAAAAAAGAAATATCTTATTTAGATGAAGGTACTGAATGGATAAAGTACAATTATTATATCTATAAGAATTTGATGACAGAAATAGCTGGATTTATAAATAAAAATATTAATCATGTATACCAGTATGAATATATTTTGTATATAGAAAATGGTGCATTAAAATTTTTAAGATTGTTTTAAAGATATATTTTTAACATCAATCCTAATTGTGGGTCAATTAAAATATTTAATAAGAAAGACAGAATATTCAACTACTATATGGGTAAAAAAATAATAATTCTCGGGGCAGGATTCGGAGGACTTTGTATCTCAAATATCTTAAGAAAAAACCTTGACTACACTCATGATGTAATAATTATTGATAAAAAAGATTATTTTATGATGGGATTGACAAATTTATGGATACTTGATGGAAGAAAAAAAATAGATAATTCAAAAATTCCATTAAAAAATTTAGAATCAAAGGGGATTACTTTCATTCATGATGAAATAACCAAAATCGATACAAAATCAAAGCAAATAAAAATGCTTCATCAAGTTGATCATCTTTATTATGATTTTCTAGTTATTGCACTTGGAGCAGAAATGTCGACAAATATGATTAATGGATTTACTAAAATAAATAATTTTAACCTTTATGATGGAGAAAGTATACCGGCTTTAAGAAAAAAAATTCTCTCGTTAGAGAAAGGAAAAATTGCTATTGCAATAATGGGTTTTCCTTATAAATGTCCACCAGCACCTTATGAATCTGCATTTATTATAGATCAAATGATATGTAAGATTAATAGAAGAAACAAAATAGATGTAGATATGTATTTTCCATCCCAATTACCTCTACCTGTTGCTGGGATGCAACCGAATTCAAAACTAGTTTTTATGTTAAAGAAACAAAATATAAATTTGTTTCCAAACCATAAACTTAAAAAAATTTATAAGAATAACTTAGAATTTCACAATGGTGCAAAAAAGGAGTATAATATATTAGTTGCAATACCATTTCATTTTCCACCTCCTGTGCTTAAAAAGTCTGGATTGATAGAGGAAAGTAACAGTTGGATATCAGTAAACAAATCTACATTAGAAACAAGATTTAAAGATATATTTGCGATAGGTGATGTCACCGAGATTAAAATAAATGATACAATATCTATACCAAAAGCAGGTATTTTCGCAGAAGGTCAAGCAAGATCTGTTGCCTCTCAAATTATCAACAAAATAGGCTTTGCATCAGAAGAATATAATCATATATTGCAATTCGATGGTAAAGGATTCTGTTTTATGGATACCGGAAATGGGAAAGCAGGATTAATTGATACCGATTTTTACAACAGGAATGGACCAATAACAATTTTAAAAGAACCATCAATTGTATACAATAAGAAAAAAATTAATTTTGAGAAACAAAGAATAAAAGAATGGTTGTAGCTCGTTAAATATATAGATTCTATTTTACAACAAAATGAGTAGTAGAACACATTATTTCTATACTTAAGTAACAAATATTTTTAGCCTCTAATTATTTATATTGGATAGCCATCATCTTAATCATTTTTACCTGTAGATTTAACTTCAGCATCCTGGTCATCATTATCATTATTTTTATCATTATCTTTATCATCCAAGTCTTGAACTAGTACATTTTCCACGTCAATTTTAACAATGTCATCAGTAGCTAGTCTAAAGTCTATTATTTCAGGTCTTTCTGCTTCTGAATTTTCTCCTATTTTGCAAATTATTCCGTCATGATCTACTAATAATGCACATACTCTAAATTTTTCTCCCATACTCACTTGACTAGTCGTAAGATTAAATTGAAGTTCCGTAGTGTTCCCCATTTTAGTACTTTTGAGGGGGGTGAAGATTTTAGCTTTTGTAAAACCATCAGAATTTATAAACGTTATAACATCGCCAGTATCATCATTAATATCAAAAAAAGTTACTATGATATTCAAATTCTCCTCTTGAGCTGCAGCAAAAGAAACTGTTGTGATCGAAAAATAAGATGATAAACCAATAAGTGCAAGTATAAAAACTCGATTTATTCTTGTTTTTAAATCATTTTTGGACTTCATAGAATAGTATCTATTAAGGCGTTGTTTAATATTTGAAGTTTATTCAATTATATTATATAATCTAAATCAAAATAAAATTACAATCTATTTTTTTATTGTAAAACTATTATTTTTTTAAGTATATTATTATGGTACATTTTTTCTATATTCATATTTTTATCATTTCTAACAAGAACATATAATAATATTTGAGTTATTAGAAACTTGTTAGCAGATTGTTCGTGTCAATCAATGCAATTCATAAGGTAGAGAAATTACAATTAAATATTGTCTATATATCCTATTTCATAAAAAAATAATAATAGTCGTTGAATGTATTTATTTTCTCTATTTATTGAATAAAGACTATTACTGATTTTTTGTTCTATCACCCAGTCGATTCTTATTAGTTCGGACAAATTTCTTTTAATATCCTCTCTTTTAAGGTGTGTTTTTTTATGTAATTTATATACAGTTAGCAATTTTTTTTCTTCTGCTAATGCTCTTAGTATTTTTATTTTACCTATACTTCCTAGCCCTTCTTCTACAATATCCTTGACGTTAGAAGGATCATTCATTTGGAATCAAAATTTGAATCTATCTTTTTAATTAATGTCTTTTCTAGGTTTTCTATTGACGATGATATCAAACTAATTTTTTTCAGAGAAATTATTTTAATAATTTTTCTGGTGGCAAGATCATCTAAAATATCTTCTACATCTAATTTTTTTATGTTGTATTTTTGAAAGATTTCCAAACTTTGCATCCTAATCTCTTTTAAATCTATATAATCTCTATTTTTAATCTTTAATCCCTTAATTATTCCCAACAAAACAAATATCTGAGCATTTGAGAACTCATTAATATCATCATCTGTTATTCCATTATATATTTGACTATTAATTTTTTTCACATGATCTAATAGTACTCTTTCTGTTCCTTCAGATTCTGCCATATTTCCTGCATATGATAGTAAATCCAATGCATATCTTATATCTCCATTGACAACAGGAGAAACTACTATTTTTGCTATCCAATCTATAATATCTGTACCAATTACATTTTCTTGAAATGCATCTTTTGATCGTCTAATAAGAATTTCACTTGTTTGTTGAATTGTATAATTAGGAAATTCAATGTATGCACGGCCCATTGAACTTAATTCAGCTTCATCTAATTTCTCATAAAATTCAGTACTTCTAGCAATAAAAATTACTCCCTTAACATTGCATTTTTTAGATGGATCAAATTCATTCAATCTCGTTAGGTCATAAATTATTCCAATTTCTTTAGAAATTTTGATCAAGTAGTCAATTTCATCAAGTATAACTATAGAGTACATATTATTATTAATCAAATAATCAAGCATTTGTCTCAGCATCTCTTCAGCACTAAGACCTTGTGCAGGCAATTCTGGAGCAATACAGCTTAACAAGTACTTGTAAATTGCGTATTTATTTCCACCTTGTAATTTTAAATTTATGTACACTATTTTGATATTTATTTTGTTTTTTCTTAATTCATTTTCCAGAATATCCGAGAATTTTATAACAGTTGATGTTTTACCTATTCCAGCTGGACCTATTATTTGCAGTATAGTTAAAGGAAAATTATCTGGATCATTTTTTATATCTAGAAATGTTCTAACTAAGAGGTCTATTTGTTTCTCTCTGTGAGAGATCTCTTTAGGTATATATCTAGGAGATAGCTTTTTTCTATCTTTGAAAATAATACTCTCATACATATCTCATGTCCTACTACATTCTATTTGTTCTTAATATTATCTCAAGTTTAGTATTGAGTTAAATTAACTTTATGTTTTGAGAGTTTTTTAGCTTTAATAAAGTCTACAAAGTAAAATAGATAAATTCTTTCATTTATTTTTAATATCCAAGGAATAAAGGATTCTTTTTTCAAACATGATTCGTTTATTTCAAATCCATTATCTTCAATTAAGATTCTAAAGGATTTAGCATCATATTTTTTGTCAAGAATTCTTTCTCTATTAAAATCATAAGGGTCAGTTAGTATAATATCACTTTGAGGTTTTAATAACCAATGGCAACATGATAATAGCTTCTTAGTATCAACCAATTCAATCAGATTAATTGCTAAGATAAGGTCAAATTTCATTGGATGGAAAGGTGGAGATTCAGCATCAGCTACACAAAATTCAATATTTCCTTGTTGATATTCTTTCATAGATTTACGAGCTTCCTTTATGAATGAAAAGGAAAGATCTATACCTATTACAAATGAATATTTTTGTGCAAGGTGTAATGTAGTTTTACCCATTGCACAACCAACATCCAAAGCTATTCCATCTATCTTTGGGTTTATACTATTTATAACACGATCGTAAAGCTCATTAGCGCTTTGACTTCCTTTCAAGGATTTAATCAGTCTATCTTCTTTGTGGTGTTCTTGTTGGAACCACTTATAAGGTAAATACCAAATTCCACCATCTTCATAGGTATTAGATTTATTAGATACAATTATTGTTTTTCCTATTTTTGTTAGATATTCCTTCATTTCTTTTGACTGGCAATGTAATAACCATTTTCCGTACATTTCTGTTCTATTTTGAAGGTAGGCTAACATATCTTGTACGACTATGGCTATACCTTCAATAATAGGATATTTTGTATCACATTTAATGCAATATAAAAATCCTTCAATACATTCGTTTTGGTTATCGCTAATTAAATTATTTAATTTTAAACGAATCTGTTTATCTGAATGATTTAAACACACGAGATGATTGACAAATTGAGTCTTCATAACTTTTTTAGATAAGTCATAAACTATAATAACCTACCATTTTTCCTCGAGGTAAAGGCATAATTAGGAAAATGTTTTTTTGTAATGTTTTTATCACGAGACCAGGACAGTTCCTCTTGCTATTCCATTTCTTGTTTCATCAGGAGTAGTTGAATCAGGATAGGTTATACCTTTTATATTTAATTCCATTTGATAAATCCCCTTGGATGGAAATTTGATTACCTGGGAGTCTGTTGCATTCTGTGCTATTAAATCTAGTTTTGTAACAATTTTATTTCCTGATTTATCGTAAACTATGATATCATATTTAATATCACCCTTTACCTCTTTAGTTGAAAGAGCATCGGAAAACCGCAATTGTAAATTTGTGTTCTGGTTTGATATAATTTTATCCATCCAAGAGAACTGCACTAGAATGCCACCTCTATCCGAAACTACTTCTGATGTTGTTTCGACTAGTTTTTGTTCTGCAGGCGAAAGATTAAAAGTCATTATTTTATCGTTCGTATTGTTCAGTTTCTGAGCAATTTTTATAATATCTGCTTTATTCAGTAGTAGATGGACGATGAAATTTTTTTCTTCAGTAAAAGGATCTAATGCTATCGATCTTCCAATCAAAGGATTTCCATTAACTAAGGCCTTAAAAGAATTGGCCTCGCTAAACTTTGTGAAAGTTTTTGGTAACTTTATTTCTTCATGGACAAATATATTATTTTTTTGTATTCGTTCCAAATCCCAATTGAAAGGCATTATCCATGACATGTTACTTTCATCAGGATTATATTTAAAATCCTGAATCCGATCATAATAGGATATCACAGTAACGTTGTATTTTTTTCCTTTATCGATCAAATCATCTCTGTAAACATCACCTACGCTAAGCCAGGAATCAAATCTTGGAGCATTTTCTGGTTTGAATATATTTCTGTCATAATCTATCCCAAATATTTCAATTGAAAAGTGATACAACCCTCCTTCTAACAGTAAAGGACCACTAATGGTAATATCTCCAGTTTCACTAGTCCAACCTCCAAGAAATGGTTCAGTAGAACCAAAGACATTGACAGTTTTGCTATTTGAAGGATTAATCTTTAACTTTAAACTACCTTGATGAGAATGGAAAAGGTCCCTCATCAACAGCTTACCATCTTTTTCAACAGTTATAAAATAGGAAACATGTTGGATAGTTTCATCAGTTTTTGCATCAAATAATCTCAATTCAAAAAATGCATTTTTTTTGCTATCAGAGGTGAGAATTTGGGGGCTAATTTTGGTATAAAGACTAGCCTCCCTATCACCTACAGAAGCAGGAGGTAAATTTTCTTCAAATAAACCATCAGCGAGAGCATCCTGAATCGGATCCAACAATAAAATATTTAGTGTAATAAAAAAAGCAATTAATTGTATAACGAATAAAAATGTCATTTTTTGATTCATTTAACGAATTTATTGTATTAATCTTTTTAAAAAATCTTTCCTTTGAGAATTAACTGAGACCATGAACGTTAAACAAATGGTTTTCACACTCATAAACTAATCTAGATAGAACAACGTGGGCTTCCAATCCCTCTTTTGACATAGAATATGTCATATGAAACCTCTCTCGTGTGCTTTGAGAAAAATGACCACTTTGAAATCCACCTATCACAAATACTATTTTTTTATTATTTGTTTCTATATTTTCGTATACAATATTTTTAAGATCTTTGAGTATACCAGTACTTGAAAATCCTATTACTTTATCTGGTTTGATAATCTTATCTAACAAATTATCTAAAGTCATATTTTTTTCAATTTTTAATAAATACTGGTTGTAATCATTTTTATCATATTTTATCTCCTTTTCTTGGTATAGTTTTGTTAATAATCCCTCAAATCTTCTATAGGATTTTGGTATATGTACCTGTTCTCCGATAAAAATAACTTTATTATCTATAGTATGAATATATACATCAACCAAGTTCTTTAAGAAGAGAGGAGTTGATAATATCGATAATAAAGATATATGTATTAGATCTGGTCGGCCTCTTTTCCAAATAAAGTCTATATTTTTTCCTTTCATTGCACTATAGTGGTAGCTCTTGTCAAGAAAAACATCATCAATCTTCTTACCGACTTTTTTAGAATAATTAATTATTAACGGGTTATTCCTTAATTCACTTGGTATAATTTCAAGTGCAGATTCCGCTAATACTATAGAAATGCGATATATCAAGATGGATCTCTTAGCCTTGATGTCTTTAATATTTGATGATATTAATTTAATTTGATTGATTTCCAATTTTCGATCATAATATTTTTATTTTCAAAATACAAGTACACAAATAGAATTTTGGGAAAACATCAAGCGAAACTATTGGCCCACGAACGAATTTTGATATTACTTAGGAGCGCATTTCAAGAATTAGATCAAGATTTCGAATTAGCCAATGAGCAAGCTCAACTTGCTAAAAAAATTGCAAAAAGATTAAGACTAAAACTTCCTTATGATATACGTCAGTCATATTGTAAAAAATGTAAATTATTCATCTGTCCAGGTTTTAATTGCAGGATAAGAATAGGGAGATCAAACATCAAAGCACTAAGAATTACATGCCTCTCCTGCAATACTGTATATCGAAAATTGATTTGATATAATTACATTTGCTTAATGAGAATAAGGATTTATAGGGGTTGAAGACTTATTGTGATACTATAATGGCTAAAGTTTACGATGTTCCATCTGATAGATTTATTGAAAAATTAGCTTCGCATTTAAAAAATGATAAAAAGATAGAACCTCCTGCATGGTCTTATTTTTCAAAAACTGGTCCTCATACTGAAAAAATTCCACAAAATAGAGATTGGTGGTATATTAGATGTGCTTCAATATTAAGAAAAGTATACATTCATGGACCTATAGGTGTTGATGATTTACGAAGCAAGTATGGAGGGAATAAACAAAGAGGATATAATCTTGCTCATCACGTTGATGCTAGCGGGGGAATTATACGAACAGGTCTAAAACAATTGGAAAGTTCTGGATACGTTATTAAGAAAAATAAAGGAAGAATAATATCCGATGACGGAATGAAAAGAGTCGATAGGATAGCAACAGAAATTCACAAAGAGTTGCAAAAAACAAATCCTGAATTGAGTAGGTATTCTTGATAATTTAGAAAAATGTCTCTACCTAATCATAATTCTAACGATGAAGAAGCACGAAGAAGAGAAGCAGAAGCTGATGCTATGAGGCAGAAGGTATTACTGGTGCTTTTAGAACCAACTGCAAGACAGCGTCTTGCAAATGTTAGGATAGTTAAACCTGAATTAGCTGGTGCTGTGGAAAATTATCTTATAAATGCCGCTTCAACCGGGAGACTCAATCGTGCACTAACTGATGACGAATTGAAACAGATTTTATTAAATCTTCAAGCACCAAAAAAAGACTTCAAAATCAATCGAATATAATATCTTAAATACTGCTTTTAAGTAAAATTTCTCATTAGGTCTAGCACCATAAATTGGTTCATTATATTAATCCTAATATTATTTTAAAATCTATTCAAGGGATGTCTGATGAAGTAAATTTAAATGATTTTAGATTAAAAACAGGGATAGAAAGTGTTGCAATATTTAAGCAATTAATAAATTTTTTAGCTAAAAACCGAATTGGAATATGCTTAGATAAAAATGGAAAACAGATGCTCATATTTTCAAAGATGGATCGAATTAGAGCATCGTTACTCGCACTACAATTGGGTTGTGACATTCAAGAATGTTCTAAACTATTGTCGTGGAAAGACTTTGAATACTTTACTTCTGAACTTTTGAGTTTATTTGAGTACCAAACTAAAGTCAATATTATATTGTCCAAACCTCGAGCTCAACTAGATGTTATTGGTACAAAAAACGATTTTGCAATTACAATAGATTGTAAACATTGGAAATATAGCAATAAAACAACTCTTACAATATATGCTGAAAAACAAATAAGAAGGACAATGCTGTGGTTAGAAAGAGAAAAGAAAATAACTCAAGCTCTCCCTATGATAATAACATTGGATAATGCAATATTTAAATTTATTAATGGAGTCCCTGTTGTTCCAATATTGACTCTAAAATCATTTTTGAAAGAATTTGACAAACATGACGAATCTATTCTCTTAATAAAGAAAATCTGATTTTAGTCCATAATCACAAAAATATACTTTTTCGAAGAGACAAAAAGAAAAAAAGTATCGAAAAAATTTTTACTTATTTATGTTGGACGTCTTAAACCAGATGCTATTACGTATGCTAAACCTACTGCTAAACCAAATGTCAATGGTATCCATACGCCGAAGGTATCCATATTAACAGGTACACTTCCAATACTGAGCTGTTGTATTAAATTACCAAATATGTCCATTTTCCTGTAGTGAATAATAAAACGGTTGCTTATAAGCGTTTAAAATTATATTATTACTAAAACATGTTTTTGGCTAAATGTTCAACTTAATAATAAAATCGTGCACGATTGTTTAGAATATTATTTAAAAAAAGCATTAAATTTATTTATGTGCTTTAATTAATGCAGTAGTTTTCCTTAAATAACCCTAATTCTCTAAATGTTTAATATGAAGATGCAGAAGGAAATGCGCAAATTCTGTCCAAAATGCAAAAGCCATACAACACAAGCTGTCTCTATCTACAAAAAAGGAAAAGATAGGAAAACAGCTTTGGGTTCACGAAGGCACGCAGAAGATAAAAAAGGCTACGGAGGCCAGAAATTTCCTGAATTAAAACGAACCGCTAAAACAACTAAAAAGATTACACTAAGATATACTTGTAAAACCTGTCAACGCAAATCAATGAGAGAAGGCATGCGTATGCGAAAATTAGAAATTGGTGCATAAATAGGTAGTGTCTAGATTATGAAAGAAAATATATTAATACCAAAACCAAATAGTGCATTTCTAAATATTGAATGTTCAAAATGTCAAGAAAAAAGTATAATTTATTCCCACACTACTTCTAATATCTATTGCAAGTCATGTAATGAATTATTAGCAGAGAGATCAGGTGGTAAAGCTAAAATCAATGGTAATTTATTAAATTCTTTGGATTAAGTTTATCGTTAATGTAATTATGCTATTCAGAGCTAAAAGTTAACTTTTAATTAAATTTCTAGCAACAAGTAAATCTTTTTTTTCATTTACATTTACAGCTATTCCAATACGATTCATGATCATGTGTCTTTCCTTAATTAAAGTTTGATCCTTCATCCTTTCTTTGAGGTTGAATATAGTTATAGCTGAATAACAATAATCCCTTTTTCTATATTCAAATACTAGACTAGGTTTTATGGATATTGCATCAACAATTTTTTTATCAAACACGATGGAATAACAAGTAGTATTAAAATCACATCTGGTCAATATCTTTATTATATCTATTTCTGAAAGTAAAGGTAGATCTGCGGGTACCATAAATATTATATATTCAAAAAAATTTTCAATAATAAAGGATACGTCACTAGAATATCCTCTACCATTACCGACAATGATTTCTACAGGAGGATGGCAGTTATAGCTGTAATCTTGTAAAAATTTTCTTGTTTTCTTAGTATTTTTACTTACACACGCTACGATTTTATAGAAACAAGTTGATTTGATCAGGGCTTCAATAACATATTCTATTAACCTTTTTCCTTTAATTTTTATCAGTGGTTTTTCTGTTTTGTAATCTCTCTTCATTCTTGTTCCTTCTCCACCAGCCATAACAACTGCAATAATTTTTTTATTGAAATTGTGTAAAACTTTATCTGACAATTCCTTAAAAATTTATGGGAATTAGATAAATTAAAAATCTTGAAATCTCATTAGTTGCACCTATTGTATCTCCAGATATACCACCAAATGATCTATTCGCTATTAATAATAAGATTATACTAGATGATAACATTGTTATCAGACATGCTACCATATAATAAAAATTAAATCCAAAAGTAATTAAGCTTACCAGTAAAATTAAATTTGAAATTAAAAATTTTTTTTTATTTTTCATTTCTTTTATAAATAATGAATTCATCCCTTTCCATGCAGATTTTCCTAGATAACACTGTAAAACCATACTGTATCTAGATAGAACTTCACCTATGATTATAACAGAGATCAATTTCGATTTGTCGTCTATAGATGTAACTAGAATTATCATTCCAATAATAT
>Ga0105104_10002993_pt1 | contig 12196 bp, 7 predicted proteins | sample PPLLaktember2015_3_FD_87034 | JGI IMG/M metagenome (GOLD analysis project Ga0105104, IMG submission 87034) | Freshwater sediment microbial communities from Prairie Pothole Lake near Jamestown, North Dakota, USA - PPLs Lake P7 Core (6) Depth... | ecosystem: Environmental > Aquatic > Freshwater >...
CCCCCTTCCTCACCCCATGCCCTTTCTCACATAGAAGAAATCCGGTTTCCTTCCTCACCCCCCAGCCCCCTCTCCTGGCTTACGCCAGGCGAGGGGGAGAAGAAAGAAAGGATTTCCTGCAACACTGATGGTAAATTCTTTTCGATTTGTATAGCTGATACTCGAAGGATCCTAATCCCCATCCGGGACAGCATTTCCTCCCGCGCATCATCGTGTTCCTTGATGGAGTCGATATCGTGTATCGATCCATCTACTTCCACGCCGGCCATTTTCTCAAGGCAGAAGAAGTCAATGATCCACCGGTCGACGGGATATTGGCGGCGGAATTTCAGGCTCGCCAATCGACGTCCTCGCAGAGCCGACCATAATATATTTTCCGATGGGGTGGATTTCTTGCGAAGGTATCTGGCATGTAATACAAAAGCTGAAGTTGTGTTATGTCTTTTTTTCATATCTACTGTATCCCCCTTTTCAAGGACATTTTACTTCATCTCTTTTCCCCCTCTTCTGGCGCCTGCCCCCCAAGCGATGAGCATCGACGATTTTCCGATGCGAAGAATTCGCGAGCGGGGGTAAGCCAGGAGAGGGGTATGGGGTGAGGAAGGGTTCGGCAATCCTTGAGACATTGGGATGAGTCAGAGAGGGGAAGGGTGTGAGGAAGGAATTGATCTATTCCACGAGACCGGAATGAGATGAATACGAGGAGATGGAGAGCGGGGGAGGAAAGAAATGATCTGCGCCACGAGATCGGTATGGGGCGAGGCGGTCCTTGAGAAGTTGGTGCGAATCAGGAGTGGGGTTTAGGGGGTGAGGTCGGCAGCGCCAGGTAGAAGGTGCTCCCCTGCCCCAGTTTGCTTTCGAACCACACCTTGCCCCCGTGCCACTCGGCGACGCTTTTCACGATCGCCAGCCCAAGCCCCCAGGCCGGATGCTCCGGATCGTCGCGCGCGCTTCCGCGGAAAAACTTTTCAAATATCCGCGGCTGATCGGCCGGCGCAATCCCGGTCCCGCTGTCCTTCACCGCAATGACGACCGCGTCGGCCGCGAGCTCGACGCCGACCTCGACCGTCCCGCCGGGGTGGTTGAACCGGATCGCGTTTTCGATCAGGTTGCCCAAGGCGCGCTCCAGGAGCGAAGAGTCGGCCGGGAGGACGGGCAGGGCTTCGGGAATTTGGATCTGGATCTTCACCCCGGCCGCCGCCGCTTCCGGTTTCAATTCCTCCGCGACCTGCGAAATGACGGATGCCAATTTCACCGGCGCAAGCCGGACCTCCGCGCCGCTTTCCACGCGGCCCAGGTCCAGGAGATCCTTGACCAGGCGGTTCATCTGCTGGGCGGAGAGGCGGATCCGGCGCGCATATTCCTGCTGGGCCGGGTTGAGCGGCCCGAGCATCCCGATCATGTGCACCAGGCCTTCCATCATCGTCAACGGCCGGCGCAGATCGTGGCTGACGGTGTGGACGAACTCGGATTTCAACTCATCCAGCTGGCGGAAGGAGGTCACGTCCTGCAGGACGCACACCTGCCAGACCCCCGCCCCGTCGGCGCTGCGAACGCTGCGCACGACTCCCTGCAGCCGCCGGCCTTCGGCCCCGGCAAACTCCAGGTGGCGCGGTTGGACCGCGCTTTCCATCAGGAACGCCGTCAGCTCCGCCTGGGTGATGCTTTCCGCAACCGGGCGGCCGGCGCCGAGGAAATGGGTTCCCAGCATGGCCTCCGCGGTGGGATTGGCGTATTGCACCCGGTCCTCCGCATCCACCACCAGAACGCCCTCCGGGATTGCATCCAGGATTGCGGCCAGCCGTCCGCGCTCATTCTCGGTGCCTTCCAGCAGTCGCGCGTTGGTGACCGCCAGCGAGGCCTGGTTGGCGAATCCGGCCAGCAGGTCCAGCATCCCCACCTCGAACGCCTGCGGGCCGCGGAATGCCGCGCACAATGCGCCGTACAAGGCGCTGGCGCCGGCGATCCGGACAATGACCAGCGCTCCGATATCGGGCGGCAGTTCGTCGAAGACCCCCTCGTCGGCACCCGAATTGCGGTTGGCCGTCCAGGGAGCCGGTCGGCCCTCCGCCTGCTGGGATTGTACAAGCGCGAGAATGCGTTCGTCGATTGCCTCCAGCGCTCCGCCGGCGCTGCCAAGATGCGGGTTGCCGGCGGGAAACGGACCGCGCAGCGGGGGCGCGAGGACGACCCGCACCCCGTCCGCCCCGGTCGCCGTCTGGACGCTGCGCAGGAGAATCTCCATCGACCGGTTCATATCCGGGTTGGATGTCATTCCCTGGACCGTCTCGAGGAGAAGTTCCTGATCGCGGATCTGCCGCCGCAGATTGCGGCGCATCGATTCCAGGGACTTGCCGAGCTGTCCGATCTCATCCTGTCCCTCGACTGTCACCGTCCGCTCCAGGTCACCGGCGGCGATCAGGCCGGCCGATTCGGCGAGCCGCCGCAACGGGAGGGTAATCTGCTGGGCGATGAACAGCGCCAGCGCCTCGATCAAGAGCGCCATGATCAGCGCGAACAGCCCGACGTGCAAACCGGTTTCCAGGGCGGCGCGGAAAGCGAACGCTTCCGGAACCCGGATGCCGATTTTCCAATCCGGATATTGCAGCGGCAGGAGGTAGGAGAGCCGCGTCCCGCCGCCCGGCATCGTGCCGAGGAACCATTCCCCGCCGCCGGCGTCCGCTTCCGGAGGCGCCTTCTCGGTCCATGGTTCGGCGTTGGAGGGGTACAACACCCGGTTGGTGTCGTCGAGGAAGACCCCCTGCCCGCCCTCCAGCGAACGGAAGGCGGCCGGGATGGCTTTGAGCAGCGGATTCGTTTCCAGCGAAGTCCGCCCGATCAAGGCTCCGCGCACTTTCCGCTCCTCATCCCATACCGGCTGGGTGAATGAGATCCATGTCCGGCCATTTTCATCGGGCGGCAGCCAACCCTCCCAGGCAATCCCGCGCAGGGCAAGCGAGCAGCCCTGCGCCTCCTCGACCGTCTGGCAGAAAGGATCGGCACCCGGGGGAAACACGGCGGTTATGGATCCGTCGGGGGATATAAATGCGATCTGTTCGAAAAACGGCGGCCGGCTCAAATGTGCGCCGAGGAACTCGGCGATCCGGCCGCCGTCTGCGGTATCTTCCGGTAGGCTGCTGCCCATTGCTTCCAGCAGCGTATGGCCCGTGGTCAGCGCGACCGGCAGCTCGGTCCGGGCGGTCTTGGCGACTCCGAGCACTTCCTGACGCAGCGTAAGGCGCGCCTGGCTGCGGGCTTCCACCACCACGATCGCGGTCAGGGCCGCGGCCATGAAGGAGATCGGCAGGATCAACCACAGGCTGACCTTCCAGGCCAGCGACCGGTCGTACCGCGTGCGGCGGAGCTGCTTCGGCGGGGAGCCGACGGATGGAACGGCCAGCCGGATCAGTTCGACGATCACCGCTCCCGCCAAGCCCTCCGCCAGCAAGGCCGGCAGGAAACCGGGGATGCGGCCGAGCGCGTAATCGAACAGCGTGATCGGGTCCCCGCGCGCGGAGCCGAGTTCGCTGCCGAAGCGAAGCAGGATCAGGAACAGGCTTGCCGCCAGCGCCGCCCCCCACGGCCGGCGCAGCAGGGAAAAGAACCGGCCGGCGTAATCCTGGCGGACCAGTTCGGCGATCGCCCACCCCGCCAGCGCATATTCCAGAATCGTGGCGGCCTGGTGCGTATCGAACACGGAGCGCACCGCGCCGACGACCAGCCCGGCCGCGAGCGCGGGCATCCGGCCGAGGAGGATGCCGGCCAGGAGCAGCAGCGCGATGCCGAGCAGCCCCGCCGTAGGCTCAACCGCAGCCAGCGGCACCCCCGCCACCGTCGACGCCCCCGTCGCGGGGAATCGCAGAACGGCCAATCCGCCGGCCGGGACGGCCAGCAGGAGGATTCCAAATAAAAACACCGTCTGCAAAACGCGAAGATCCTCCCGGCGGGGAAAGGACCGGGCGAAGGCGAACGCCAGGAGCAGCGTGAGGACGACCGTCCAGACCAGTTGCGCGGGAAGCACGGGCAGACCCGGCGATTCGAACAGCCAGACTTCAAACGTCATCAGGCGGCCTCGCGGCAAGCGGCGTCATCACGTCCGATTATATTGCAGGAAGCGTCTTCCGACCCACGCCACTTGTCTCGTCTGGGTAATGATAGTACACTTCTTTGGATGGTTTAACAAAGGAGAGAAGGCGGTATGGCGGAGAAGATTCTCGTCGTCGACGATGATCTGGATACCCTGAAACTGGTCGGGATGATGTTGCAGCGCCAAGGCTACAACATTGTCGCCGCCATCAATGGCGCCCAGGCGCTCTCCAAAGTCCCCGTGGAAAAGCCGGACCTCATCCTGCTGGACGTGATGATGCCCGACATCGACGGATTTGAAGTCTGCCGCCGGATCCGGTCGGATCCCAATTTCGCGTCAATCCCGATCCTGATGTTCACCGCTAAAACCCAGGTCGACGATAAAGTGCAGGGATTCGAATCCGGCGCCGACGATTACCTCCCCAAACCGACCCATCCCGCCGAACTGCTCGCCCACGTCAAGGCGCTGCTGGGGCGGAGCCGGGTTTCCACCACCGCCACAACCGTCCCGGTCAAACGCGCGCGCATCATCTGCATGATCGGCGCCAAGGGCGGCATCGGCACGAGCACGCTGGCGGTCAACATCGCCGCGACGATGGCCGCGCGCAAGCAGGATGTCATCCTCCTGGAGCTGCGCCCGGGTCTCGGGATTGCGGGCGCGCTGCTGGGGATCAACAAACCCTCCGGACTGACCGCGCTGCTGCAGCGCAAGCCGGAGGAGTTGACCGCCGCCGCGGTGGAAAAGGAAATCGTCGGCCACCCCTCCGGGTTGCGGGCCGTGCTGGCTTCCGCAGAACCGCACGATTACGCCATGATCGTCCAGACCGCGCGGATCGAAGCGATCGTCACCGGCCTGGCCTCCCTCACCCAAAACCTGATCATCGATCTCGGAAGCGGCCTGACGGAAGCCACGGCGAAACTGCTGATGGGCGCCGATCACGTGATGATCCTGGTCGAACCGATGCGCCACACGATCACGATGGCCAAAGCGCTGATGACCGATCTGGAGACGCTCGGCCTGGCGAAAGCCAGGATCGAATTCATCCTGGTCAACCGCGAGCGCTCAAGCCTGCAGATGGCGCGCGCCAAGGTCGAGGAAATCCTGAGCCAGCCCGCCATGGGCATGATCACGCCCGCGCCGGAACTCGCCTACCAATCGGCGGAGAGCGGCGTGCCGATCGTCGCCCGCGACCCCAGCGCCATGGTCTCCGACCAGATCCGGCAGGTCACCGACCGGGTAATGGCGAAATCCCGCGGCTGAGCACCCCCATGACCGACGATAAATCGCTTTCCGGTCCCGATACCGCCATACGCAATTACCCCACCCTCCTCCGGCGGTATGCCAACCTCCTGGAACTGATCCACCGCCTCTCCTCCACCGTGCACCTCGAAGACATCAACAACCAGATCATCGACGGGACCGTCTCGCTGCTGGAATGCAAGGCGGCGGTTCTCTTGATGGTGGATCCCGCCAGCAGGGATATTCAAATCGTCGCCGCCACCAACCTCGATCCAGCGGCGTATCAAAACCGGGCCATCCCGCCCGACAACTCAGTCGCCGGGAAGGTGATCAAAGCCGGCTCGCCGATGCTCATCCGGGCTGAAGGCGCATCTTCGAAAAACCCGCTTTTCGAATTCACGGCATTTTCGTCGTTGCACCCGGCGTCGATCCTGGCCGTGCCGCTCAAGAGCAAGAGCGGTTCGGTCGGAGTTCTGGAAGCCGTCGACAAAATCCACGGGGATTTTCAACCGGAGGATTTTTCCTCCATGGAAGCATTGGCCATCCAGGCCACGGCGGTGATGGACAACCTGCGCCTCTTCCGCCAGAGCGATCTGATCGCGGAACTGGTGCACGAAATCCGCACGCCGCTGGCGGCGCTCGCGACCGCCTCGGCGCTCCTCGACCGGCAGGACCTGAGCGAAACCCAGCGCCATTCGGTGCTCTCGACCTTCCGCCAGGAGATCCAGCGGCTGAATGAACTGACGGATGACTACCTGGACCTGGCGCGGCTGGAATCCGGGCGCACCCGGTTGACGGTGGAACAGTTTTCCGTCGCCGCCCTCATCTCGGAATGCGCGGAGATCATCTCCCCGCTGGTGCACGCCCAGGGGCTGCGCTTCCGCCAGGAAGTCGTCCGGGATGCGCTGGATCTCAACGCCGACCGGGCCAAGATCAAGCAGGTCATCCTGAATTTGCTGAACAACGCGGTGAAATACAACGTGGCCAACGGGGAAATCATCCTGCGCGCGTATCATGGGCCGATTACATCCGGCAAGACGCAGGAGACGATCTGCATCGAAGTTTCCGACACCGGAAAAGGAATTCCCGTGGAAGGCTTGCCGCACCTGTTCGAGCGGTTTTACCGGCCGCAGGAAGGTTCGGGGTTTGCGCGCGGCACCGGGCTGGGGCTGTACATTTCGAAATATATCGTCGAGAGCCACCACGGAAAATTGGATGTGAAAAGCCAGGTCGGGGAAGGCTCAACCTTTATTATCCGCCTGCCCCAAACCCCGCCCGGCCGCTCGACCGGCCCGCTCGCCGCGGGCGGAAAGTCTTAAATCTCACCGCAAAGCCTGCCCCGGTTGGTGTAAGCCGGGGACGCAGAGAACGCAAAGAATATTATTAATCTCTCTGCGTTCTCTGCGTCTCTGCGGTAAAAAGATCTTCGTCTCCCTTGATTATCTTCGCCACCTCACTCATCGTATCCGCAAGGAATATTTTTCTTCCTGTTTCAATCTCGATTCCGTGAACTGCTAAATCATCAAGAGTCACGGTCGGCGGCGGCCCGAACATCACCCGGGGAAGGAAGACGGGGCCGCTTCCGGCTTCGGCGCGCACGGAGTCGATCACGTCGCGCGCGGTCAGGAGTCCGGCGACGGTCACCGTTTTCCCAAAGCAGCGATTTTCCACACCCACCACGTCCACGGATACTCCGGTCAATTTTGAAAACTCGCCGGCCGTGGATTCCAGCGTTTGAAGGAACAAGTTCCCGGTGACAAGTGTCGCCCGTTTGTGACGGAAGCGTTTTTTCTTTTCCGATGTTCTCCTTTTTACGGCATTCCAATCCTCCAGAAAATCCCGGACCAGGCCCAGTCCGTTCTCGCGCAAATCGATCGCTTCGTACGCCTCGAGCGGCGGCACGGGATTCCCGGTTGCCAGGTACCACTCGTCGGTGAGAAAGGCGAAGCGCGATCCCACCCGCCGCAGATATTCGCGCTGAAGGCGTTCGACCTGCGCCATCACGCGCCGCATATCCTCGCGGCCGTACGGGCGGATGCCGTGGCGCTGATAGCGCGTCACCCCGACCGGGACGACGGAGCAGGAGCGCACCTGCGGATGCAGCGCGGCGAGATCCGCAAGCGTGCGCGCAAGATGCGCGCCGTCGTTCAATCCCGGCGCGAGCACCACCTGGGTGTGTATCTCGATTCCATTTTCGGCAAGTTTCCGCAATCGTTCCAGGACGTCGCCCGCGTTCGGATTGCCGAGGCAGCGCACGCGGACGTCCGGTTCGGTGGCATGGACCGAAACGTACAGCGGCGAAAGATGCTGCTCGGCGATGCGCTCCCAATCCCGCGGTTTGAGGTTGGTCAGCGTGACGAAGTGGCCGTAGAGGAACGAGTAGCGGAAGTCGTCGTCCTTGATGTGCAGCGTGCGGCGCATGCCGGGCGCCATCTGGACGACGAAGCAGAAGGGGCAGCGGTTGTTGCAACGGCGGATATCGGTGTCGAATGTCGGGTGGGAGAATTCCAGGCCGAAGGTCGAATGCGCGGAGCGCTTCGCCTCGCCGGAGAGGGTTCGGGCGCCGCGCTTCCACTTAAGGCGGACGGTTTCCTCAGCGGCATGGTACTGGACGTCGATCGCATCCGCGACGGCGTGGCCGTTTACTTCCAGGAGCCTATCGCCCGGGCGGATGCCGGTTTTCGCGGCGGGGGAGCCCCGCCGCACGGCGGAAACGAGTCCACCGGGTCCTATATCCTGAAGGGAGGAATGTTTTACGGGCAACTGGGTTTGATCGTTTCGCTGGTGGCGAGGGCAAGGTCGGCATATACGCCGCGGCGCTCCGGCGGCAGCAGCGCGGCCAGGCGGTACATCGCCTCGTCGGTCATCTTTCGCAGCCACTCGCGCGGCACCTTGCCATCCGGAAGCTGGAAGCAGAACGGCTTGCCGAAGCGGATCTGCGCGCCGGGTTTGGCCCAGCGTTTCGGGCTGAGCGAGGGAAAACCCTCCACTCCGTGCACGGCGGCCGGGATGACAGGCACTCCGGTTTGAGCTGCCAGGTAGGCCATCCCATCTTTTGCACGGCCCATCGCCGGACGCCGGGTGCCCTCCGGCAGGTAGAGCAGCAACTCGCCGGATTCGAGCACCCGGACTGCCTGTTCGAGTGCGTCACGATCGACCGCGCCGCGTTTGATCGGGATGGCGCCCCATAACCTCGGAAAGATGCCCCAGATCGGCACGTTGCCGAAATCGAAGCGGGCGACCGGCACCACGTCGCGCTTTACGGAATTCACGACCGTTACCGAATCGATCAGCGAAGTGTGGTTCATGTAGATAATTCCCGCCCCTTGGGGCGGGATGTTTTCGAGTCCCTCAACGGAATCGATCTTAGCGAGGTACCGGAAGGCGATGTTATCCATCAGGAAGCGCAGGATGCGGCGGACGGGTTCCATTCGATCGTGTGCGTAAGCGGTGTTGGCGGCCATGTGGTTATCCCTGATCACCGGTGCAACGGATTGCATAATCGTTCGGTATTTCCGTGATTATTATCAACCATTTTTAATATTGGAGAAAGGGATTAATGTTGGATTAACAGGGTGTTGAAAAAGGAATAAACAGGTGTCATTGCGAGCGACCGGAGGGAGCGAAGCAATCTCCCTCTTCGGAAAAAGAAGGAGATTGCTTCGCCTGCCCCGGTTGGGGTAGGCCGGGGTCGCTTCGCTCCTCGCAATGACATCCCTGCTTTTTTCAGCACCTTGTTAGGGCAAAAAACCATCATCACGCGGGATTGCTCCCCGGAATCAGTTCGGGGTCACTCGCCAGGCCGTCATCTCAAGCGACACCGTGGAGGCATCCCCGCCGTTTCCCCAGTACCACCACCAGGGGACCTGCAGGAGCGAGGCAACGGCCCCATCCGGCGCCGGCGGGTCCAGCTTGATATTGAAGCCTTTGCTGAGAATGACCCGCTGATTGTCCATGTTGCCGAAATAATAATCCTGGATTCCGTTCCGATACCGTTCGGATTGCCCGACGGTCGGATCGGCTGGGATCCAGCCGATCCCCTCCAGATAGAATTCCGCCCAGACATGCATCTGGTTGGTCCCGCTGATCGCCCAGAATCCAACGACGGCGCGGGCGGGAATTTTCCTGGATCTCGCCAGCGCGATGAACAGCGCGGAGTAATCACCGCATTCGCCCACTCCGTTTTCCAGCAGAGCTTTGGCGCCGATCAGCCCGTCCACCAGCTGGTACCGGGCATGGGCCACCACGTAATCGTAATACTTTTCCGCCAACAGGTACGGATTCGTCTCATTCCCGCCGATACGGTCGGCCAGCGCTATGATCTCCGGATCTTTGCTTTCAATGTAAGGTTCCGACCGTGTATACCTTCGGTAATCAGCCGTCTGCGTGTTGTAGGCTTTGACAGAATCCGCGTCGATCGCCGTCCGGGTTTCATAGGCCGTGAATGTGAAGGTGTACTTGAGGTCCTGGGATTTCCCCCACGCCGGTGTATTCGCCAGATGCCAGTAGTACATCTCCGAACCGGTGGCGTCATCCTTGCCCACCTGAACGCTTTTCGGCGAAACCTCCTCGATCACGACCTTTTCCTGTCCGTCCCAATTTACCGGCTTCGGCTGGTACACCTGCAATTCGGTCAGCGTGAAGCCGCCGTTGGTCACGGTGACGACGGATTCCACCCGGTACCGCTCGGGATTGATGTACTCGATCGGATCGCCCGCGGCGGTTGGTTTCGGCGCCTCAACCGTGGGGGAGGCAACCGCCTGGGTATTATCCGGAACCGACGTTTCGGGAACGACGGGCGCCGGTGCAAACAGGCTGCAGGCGACTGCGAGAAAAATACAGACGGAAAGGAAACATTGCTTTTTCGCCTTTTTCATGATTTTTCCTGTTAATGAAATATTGACCTGATCCTTAATAATATACTAGACGCCGTCAAGAAAATAACGGCGCCTTTTTATCTCCCTCATCCGGCCTACGGCCACCTTCTCCCAGCGTACGCTGGGAGAATGACGGGATGAGGGAAAGATTAAGTAGTGGCTATGCGTCCTTGGCGTCTTTGCGGTGAGATTTTTCTTCATCCCGCCAGCAGCGGCTCGATCTTCCGGATGGTCTCTTCCGGCGTCAGTTCCGAAGTATCGATGATCAACGCGTCCTTGGCCGGGCGCAGAGGGGAGAGGTCGCGCCCGGTATCCGCCTCGTCGCGGGCGGCCAGCCCGGCCTGGACTTCCTCGAGCGACTGGTCTCCGCCGCGCGAATCCAGGTCCTGGAACCGGCGCCGCGCGCGGACTTCAAGCGCCGCCTCAAGGTAGATTTTTTTATCCGCCTCGGGCAGGACGACCGTGCCGATATCGCGCCCGATCATCACCACTTTCCCGCGCAGGCCGACTTTGCGCTGCTGGGCGACCATCGCCGCCCGCACCCGCGCGTACCCCGAGACCTTCGAAACGGACGCATCCACCACCGGCTCGCGGATCGCCCAGGAGACGTCGTCGCCGTCCAGAAGCACGATGCTCGTGCGGTCGTCCCCCGCCCCCACCGGTTTTACGTCGATGGAGATTTTCTCTGCCAGCGCCGAGACCGCCTCCTCGTCAGCGGGGTTGACCCCCATCTGATACGCCGCCAGCGCGACGGCCCGGTACATCACGCCGGTGTCGAAGAACATGTACCCGAGCTTGTCGGCGAGCATCCGGCCAATCGTCGTCTTGCCCGACGCCGCCGGTCCGTCGACGGTGATTATTTTCGCGGGTAAATCGCTCATTCCACGGCTCCTTCCTCGGGAACGAGTACGTCCGACCGCACCCACAGGATCACCCGCCCGCGCTCCACCGGTCCTTCCCGGAAGAGCAGCCAGCGGATGAGATCCGGCGGCCAGCCGTACCACGCCCGCTGTTCAGTGTACCCGAATGCCTGCCCGTGGTACACCACCGTCAACCGCGGGCCGGCAACCGCTCCATCCACCTCGACGTAGGGTGCAATCAGCATCGGGGGCGTGGCAAGGGAATCCACCGAAAGGGAATACCCGGCCGCGTCGTAAGTCAGCAGCTCCCACCCGAGCGCGGAATCCTCCGGCAGTTGGATCACGACGGCCAGTTCATCCTTTACTCCTGTCCGCCATTCGGAGATTTGCCGGAGCGTTGCGTGCAGACGGAGCACATCCGCGGCGGTCGTATCCGTCTGCCAGAGTTCGTTCGCGGATGCGCGCCGCGTATGGGTCGCATTCCAGCCCGCGCCGGCCTGGGCGGCGGCGAGCAGCAACAACCACGCCAGCGCCAACCCGGTCAGCGATGCCCGGGCCGCGCCGCGCAAATCTTCGGAAAATAGGAGCCCCGGGAATAACCCACCCAGGATTCCCGCAAGCGCCAGAACGATGTTCAGCCACGAACCCGAATGAACATAGGCCGCGAGGTTAAAAACGGCGAAAGCCGCAAGCAGCAGGATGGCTCCGCCCTGCACCACGACGAAAACCGGCCGCACTTCGAGCACGGATGATTCCAGCGCCTTCCGCAGCGCGCGCGCGCCGAGAACGAGCAGCGGCAGGATCACCCAAACCGATTCGCCGGGGAAGGCCGCGGGCCGGATGAGCACCCAGGCCGCGGATACGGCGGCGAAGACCGCCCAGAACCGGTCCTCCGCGGTGAACAAGCCCTTCGAAAGCAGGACCAATCCAATTATTCCGAAAACGAGTGCGATCGGTTCGTACCCGAGGAAGAGCAGGATGAATTCGCCGATGCGCGGCCAGCCGGAAAAGAACGCGCCCAGCCAGCCGCTGAGGCCGGCCGCCAGCGCGCCGATCCCGCGCGGGAAGAAAAACAGCCCCGTGCTCCCGGCGGCGATACCGAGGACAAACCCTGCGATCGCGGCGGGCACGGG
>Ga0105104_10002994_pt1 | contig 12195 bp, 13 predicted proteins | sample PPLLaktember2015_3_FD_87034 | JGI IMG/M metagenome (GOLD analysis project Ga0105104, IMG submission 87034) | Freshwater sediment microbial communities from Prairie Pothole Lake near Jamestown, North Dakota, USA - PPLs Lake P7 Core (6) Depth... | ecosystem: Environmental > Aquatic > Freshwater >...
GCGCTGTTCAGCGTCTCCGCCCGCTCCTGGAGGTCGTAGTTCTTCTCGTACATCTCGCTGCCCTCATACTCACCCGCGACCTCGCGAGCCGCGTTGGCAACGTCGTCGCGGATCTGGGTCAGGTCGTCCAGGCTGCCCGCGCTGTCTACATCCACTTCCTCCTGCGCGGCGTACAGGTCAGCCACCAACGACGACTCCCGCTCGCTGGGCTTGGGGAAGCACTCGGGCTTCGTGCAGCGGGTCCGGGTGTAGCCTCGGAAGCCCACCGCGAATCGGACAGCCGGGTCGCCCACCTTGATCTCCAACCCGCACTTCTCGCACGTACCGGCCTTTCTTACCCGCTTGATCTGATTGATCTTTGCCAGACTCATGTTCTGCCTTTCTCTATTCTCTAGTGGGTTGCCTACACCCCAGCCTAGCAGCGCGGGCTAGGCGACGGGTAGTCGGGGTTGTCTCACCACCACGCGGGAAGAACCGGGGTCGGCTGAGCGCCAGGATGTGAAGGCCGGTACGTCGTCTTCTTGCGTCGAATAGTGATCTCACGGGCGTACTTGCTGAACTCGCAGAGAGAGTTCTGCACGTCCATCAATGTGAGGGAGCGGCCACCCAGCGTGACGGACGGATGGTCCATCCAGTCGAAGGTGAGATCGTAGATCACGTCCTCCGGCTTCTTGGCCGAGTTGAGCAGCGCGGCACCGCGGACGGCACCGGGGCCAGCCACGATGAACGACAGGTCCGGCTCCTTCTCCTGGAGGTAGCCCCAATCGGTGAGGATCTGCATCGACAAGAAGCGACCCAACCCCTTCGTCGACTTGAGCAGGTGATACCGCTCATCCTGCGTCTCGGCTTTGAGGAATGTCTCGGCCGTCTCCTCGATGAAGAACCTGACCAGCGAGATTGCATCGACCATCTTGTCGCTGCCGGTGACACCAGGATTCGGGACAATGATGTACGCCCCGCTGAAGATCCGATTCCCGAGATTACGGTACAGATCCAGGAAGGCGGTGATCCGCTCCGGATTCTCAGTGAAGTCCGCGGCCACCGGGTATTGCCCGAGCGACGACCTCAGCGCGTACCACGTGGACGGCAGGTTCGTGATCCGGTAGAAGACCAGCCGGGCGATCACGTTCACCGGGTCCTTGTCGTCAAGGTCGAACACGAACTGCGAGCCGGGGTCCAGGACGCGGAACATATTGGTCATCTTCAGGTTCGTCAGCACCGGGTCTTCGGTCCACGGCTGAGGCTCGTTGTTCTGACGGGCGAGCCAGATCTTGTGCCGCTCTGTCACCATGCCCCGGTAGAGGTCCATCATCTCAGTCATCTAATGCCCCGCTTCGTACCAGTTCGGAGCGGGCTTTCCGCTCGTCAGAGGGAAAGGAACTTCCCGGAACTTCGTGGTGAAACACGCCTCCGCTTCTGCTTTCATGGCTCCGTGGTTGTCCTTGGGAAACGAGAACACCACGGCGTCGTGGACGGTGATCTTGAGATAGCGGAGCAGGCCCGCATCCCGGCACCGGATCAAGCCGTCTACGAGCAACTCGCGAGTGCCGTTCTGGCCGAACAGCGCGGGCGATTGTGTGTACTCGCGCCCCGGCTCGAGGTAGAGCACCCCGCCCCACGCATTCGTCAGAGTGCCGGACTTGCCTTGCTCTCGCGCTTTCTCCATCCACTTGGCAACTGATGGATAGGTCTGCCCGAACTTCTTGATCACTTCGTAACCTTGATTCAGCGTGATACCTGCCGTCAGGCTCACCCGCTTGCCCCCGGCTCCGTAGGGGATGGCATGGGTGCAGTCCTTCGCGATCTGACGGTACTTCTTCGGATCTTCGTTGAATGTCGCCCCGAAACACCATCGCGCTGTCTGGATGTGAGCGTCGAACGCCGGGTTGGTCATGTCTCTCAGGTAGCGCCGATCTCCGCTGTACGCTGCGACCACACGGGCGTCGGCTGCGGAGAAGTCCATTTCGTACAGGACGTGGTTCTCGTCGTCTGCCACGAAGTACGATTTCTCCACTGCGCCGGGTCCGTGTGCCGTCCAGACCGACAGGCCGGGGTTGGACACGCTGAACCGCCGCGACCGTTGGAGCGACGTGATGTCCGGATGGGCGAACCCGTCGTCATGGATGTTGTCCAACGCGAGTTGTGCCAGCGACCGTTGACCTAGCAGTTCGCCCAGCGTCTCACCGAGTTCCTCCAGTTCAGTGCCCACGGTCGCGGCCATGACCGACTCGCCGGATAGGGATGGTGCGCCCTTCTTGGTCTTCGCGAGTTTCATCGTGTGCGGGCCGAGGACATCAAGGATCGCCTGCTTCCCCGCGTTGCTCCGCCACGGCTGCTTCCCCTTCGTGGGGAACCCGTAGTCCAGCACGAGGTCCACGAGCAGGGCGTTCTTCCGGTGCTGGAGATGCTGCACCCGTGCCTCGGCCACCGCCCGGTCCACGCGGAACCCGTTGCGGCTGATCTGAGCGTTGATCGCTGCTACCTCTTGCTCCCGCCACTCGTAGTCGGTGGGCTGGGCGACGCTGAACATGGCCCGTGCCAACTCTCGGTTCGCAATCACGTCCTGCCGCGCATAGTCCTCGTACTCGTCGTTGATCGGGATCTCGCCGATGTCGCAGCCGTGTCGCTTCGCCATCTCCTTCAGGTTGCCGTGCTTCCCTTCAATGCCGAAGGTGAAACAGGAATTCTCGAGCGAGTGGAAGGCCAGCGCGGACCCCGGTGAGTTGGAGAGTTGGACCACGCCCTTCGCGTTGAGGAAGCGGTCAGGCGCGGGGGCGACACACGTTGCATGGACAAAGGTGTCGAACACCGGGAGGTTGAGGGCCTCGTCGCCCAGCAGGTAAGACAGGTCGTAGGTGTGGATCTGGTGCCCGATGATCAACCGGGCCGACCGTAGCGCGTCGATCACCTCGTCGAAGTCCTTGGTCAGCGTGACCGGCCCTTCGCCCCATGCGTACTGACCCAGCCGGAAGAAGTCACGGGGGTCCATGTTCCATCGGTGCTCGGAGCCGTGTGTCTCGGTGTCCACGATGAGCACGTCGTCGTCGAACAAGTGGAGGTCCAGCCCGTGCGCCTGCTTCAGCGCGAACTGGACGTAGTACCCGGCGTTCGGGTAGCCGATCCCTTTGCGGAACCCGCCTCCGTCCGGAGTGGGGATCCACACCGTGTCGTAGAACTGCTTCGGGCCGAGGGTGCGGACGGCGGCGTTCTGGTCGCGCAGGTCGAACGCAAGGTCGGCATCGCCGTCGGTGTACTTGACTCGCAGCGGCCTGCTCAGCGCGGTGATGGCTGCCTCGCGGATGATGGACTTGGCAGCATCCGGGAACTTGACGTGGTTCACCGAGATGGTGTCCACTGCTCTCCTGTCTGAAAAGGAAGAGCAGCCGGGGCGGGGGAGAAAGGCTCGCCCGACTAGATGGGCTGTCGGTAGGGGGGCAACTCCCCATCCGACTGAACGACCCCGCCCCGGCTGCGGTCTATACTACCTGATCTAGCGTCAGATCAGGTCGTCCTCGTCGACCTCGATCTCGGCGAAGTCCTCGTCGGGGCTGGATGAACCGCCGCCGAAGGACTCGTCGTCACGGGCCTTCATGATGTTGTTCAGGAAGAACGATACGCCCTTGGACTCGTTGTCGTAGGCGAACGACGTGGCACTGACGTACGCCCAGCATCCCGAGTAGACCTCGCTGGCATCGAGGATGGGCTGACGGTCGATGTCGACCAGGCCCACCTTCTTCTTGGACCGGGTGTTGAGCAGGAAGTGCCCTTCGTTCTCGGGGTACTTCTCCAGGTCGGTGTCATCGCCGTCCTGGAACGAGATCTTGAGGTTGCGCGGGATCTTGCCGCCCCACTTCGCGGTCTTGCCGTAGTCCTTGGCCTCGTCGATTGCCTCCTCGATCTGGGCGATCAGCGCCTTGTCCGTCTTGGGGACGAGGACACTGGTGCGGAACACCCCGTCGTCGTCCGGAAGAAAGCAGAACGTGAGACGTACCGGCCTCTTCGTAACTATCTTCGCCATCAGGCTTCTCCATTCTCGATCCCTGCGAAGTCCGTCTCCGCAGAGTGGACAGCGTCGGCATCTGGCCGAGGGTCACTGTCCTTGGCAAGGGACAGGCGTCCCTCGCTCTTGACCAGCAGGTCACCGAGGACCTGCTGGAGTTCATCGGCCCCGACCAGTCTGTCCAACTGACCGAGGGTGGCGATCTTCATGCTGGATACCTCTTCCGCCTCGTATCCCGCGTCGATGAGAACGCCAATGGCCTTCTTCTCGTCCCTGACCTGGCGACGGCCACCGCTCAGCACGACCTTGAAGCCCGGGACCGACCCGGCCTCCTCGTAGGCCCGCTTGAGCGCGGCATCCTCGATGTCGGCGATCCACCGCTTCAGGTGCGACGTGCGGGCGAAGGCGTCAGCCATTTCCTCGCCACTGAGGATGTCTGGGTCACCGAAGTCCTGCGCCAGCATGAACCGCGCACGCGGGGCGCACTCACCGGCGATGGGGCAGAACCGGCAGGCGGTCTCGCTGGGGCCGAACGGTGCGTCCTCACCCAGCGCGAGCAACGCGACGGGGATCACGTCGTTGCGCCACTTCACCAGTTCGGCCCGTGTCAGCGTCTCTTCCGAGATGTTGTTCATCCGGGGCTGCCAGATGATGTTCGTCACCTCTTCGATGGTGAGCGGATCCTCGACCAGCGTCTCGAGCGCACCTACCCCGTAGAGGCGAGCCTGACTGTTCCCGATCGCCGACACCTTGATGCCCGCGCCGTACTTGATGTCGATCACGCGGATGCGATCGCTGTACAGGATGATCGCGTCCGCGGTGCCCCAACACCCCGGAACGCCGGTCTGCACGACAACCTCCAGGAAGAGTTGTGCGCCCTCTTCCTCAGCGAGGTACATCTCCAATAGTTCGATCCACTTCTCGACGTACCGGAGTTGATCGTCACGCCACTCTTCCTCAGTCTCGAGCGCCCACTCTAGACGATCCAGAGCGTAGTCACTCGGCTCCTTGCTCAGGATGCGCCGTGACGCCTCGATCTCGCAAAGCGTGTGGAAGTCCGTGCCCTCGCGGGCGTACACGCTATCGAGCGATTCGGGAAGGTCGCGAGTCATCCGCACCGACGCCGGACACTGGAGCCATCGCCCGCTGGCGCTCGGGCCGAGGATCGCGTGTGCGTGTTCGTCCCCACTCATCAGATGAGGTCCTCCAGGTCGGTCTGGACGTACTCGGCGAACTGCGTCTCGAGTACGGCCTTCCAGTCGAACCCGTGCTGCTCGAAGAACTCCTTGATCTCCTCGCGGGTTGCGAGCCGATCCAGCCGCGCCCCATCGAGCACGACTGCGAGTTGCTCCCGATGTGCGTCGGTGAACTCGTCACGGAGGTAGACGGCTACCTTCACGGAAGCGCCTCAAAGAACGCCCGCACGTTGTCGGCGTTCAGTTCGCGCACCCGGCTCGCACCAGCGGCGTCGAGTGCCTCGCGCACCTTCGCAGCGTCACCATCGGCCACCATCTCGGTCGCCTTCTTGACTGCGAGCTCTAGCAGGTCCTCGTCCGAGACCTCATCCCCGATGAGGTCCTCGTCGGCCTCCGGCTCCTCCTCGATCGGCTCCTCGGCCATCGGCTCCGGCTCGGCCTTCTTCGCCGCCGTCTTCTTGGCCGCTGCCTTCTTGGCGGCAGGCTTCGGCTCCGGCTCAGGCTCCTCTTCCGGCTCCGGCTCGTCCTCGAAGGTCTCCGCCACGCTACCGAGGATGAATGAGCCACCGGCCAGCAGTCCAAGAACCTGACGGTCTAGGTCGCTGATCTCTTCGGCAGTGTTGATCGAGATGTGCATGTTCAGCCCTTCTGGTTGAAGTAGTCGACAACGGATTGCCGAACGGGGGTTTCGTTGCCCTCGATATCGCTCGGCCCTAGGATCAAGGCCGTGCCATACAGGACAACGTCTCGCTTGAGAATGACTTGTGCGAACCGGGTGGCGAGAGGGTTGGGCGCGAGGCGCAGGAGCAGCCCCTCCTCGTTCACGTACATGACGGCTACGCTGCCGAACACGCCCTCGATGTACCCGCCGACGATGCCCTGGAACGTGTCGAGGCCACTGTCGATCTCGGTGTCTCGGAAGGTGCCGTTGGTCTCTACGATCACGGCTCTGATAGTTGCCATCTGGCTTTGCCTTTCTCTGGTCCACCGGGGAATCCCCCCGGCGTGTTGCCTGCACCCAGCCTAGCGGGTGGCGTTATCCCAACATAGGGGTTGGGTCCATCTGTTGCCCGTTCAGAGCAACGCCTTGAGTTCCGAGTTGCGGATGTACTCGTTGATCATCTGGTCCAGGCTGACGCCGGTGGTCCTCGTGAACGAGTTGAGACTTCCGTTCTTCGTGATCGACGCTTTGAAGGACAAACCGCTTTCCTCGATCAGGGGGCTCAACTTCCGCAACGCCTTCGCGTCCTCCTGGTTCCGATAAACATTCCTCTGATCGTCAGGGAGATCCCCGAAGTCGTAGATGGTGGACTCGTCGTTGCCGGTGATATCCCATTTCGTGGCGCGGATCCACTGGAGCCGACCCACGGTGTACCCGAGAATGTTGTTGACCAACGCCCCCGCCTTGTCCACTCCCGCGGAGTAGTTCAAGACACCGAGTTTGTCGAAGGCCCGCAGCACTTCGTCGAGCGCCTCAGTCCGCCATACGACGTGATCGTTGAACACGGACGGAAAGCGGTTCAGCGTGAGCGGAGATACATGGGGGATCTCCTCATCCGGCTTCGGGAAGCACAGGCGAGACGACACCACCAGCATGGACCGGTCGCCCTCGAACCACGTCTCCACGTTGTCGTCGATGAAGGTGAGGCTCTCCTCGGTGAGTGCCCCACGCCAGTCCTTCTCGTCCGGCACGTTCTTCTTGGATCGGATGCGGTAGGTGTTCCCGCTCGGCTCGATCGGCGTCAGGTAGGTGACATCGTCATCGAGAAGCACCACGTAGTCGTCGCCGTTGACAAGGGCAAGGTCACAGCCGCTCCTCAACTGCGCGAGGAGGTTGTCGTTCTGGGTGCGGACCCACGTGACTCCCTCCCGGTAGCCGTCGTAGACCTCGCCTCCTCCTTGATCCATCACGACCACCGACCCGTGGTCCCTGTTGTATCTCGCGCACGCCAGCGCAGCGTGATTCTTGCGCTGCGACGTGGTCGAGATGACGGTCAGTACGCTCATGCGCCCTCTTCCTCCGGTTCGATATCAATGACCCCCTCCTCCAGTTCCAGAATCAGGGTGCTCGTGGCGAGTTCTCGCTGCTCGTCGTTCAGGCCCAGCACGTCCATTACACGCTCCAGCGCGTGGCTGATCATGTCAAGTTGGCGTGCCTCGATCTCTACCCGCGCCTGCTCCATGCGGTCGGTGTGGTCCAGGCCGATCACGCGGGCACGACGCTCGGTGATCTTGAGGGCTGTCTCGACGTGTTTCCAGGAGCCGGACCTGATGCCGATCTCCAGTGATTGCATCAGCAACTTCTGGGTCGCCAACTCTTCCTCGATGAACTGCGAGTAGGACTTCTGGCGGTTCTCCGCCCACCGGATGCGAATGGTTTCCAGGTCGCTCTTGACGAGCCGTACGCTGACTCCCAGCCGCTCCGCGATCTTCTGGGGGCTGAACCCCAGCAGGGTCAACTCGGCTACGAACTCCAGCCTGTCTTCACTCATCCTTGATCCGCGCCTTTCTCCGGACACGTGCCCCGTGCCCCGTTTCTTCAGTCTCGACATCATCCATCTCGACGAGAACTTCCCACAAGGGCTCCCCGTATTGATCACGATCGCCAAGGTTCGGGCGAAGACGATGCCATACCACCCACTCGCCCCGCTCCCGGAGTAGGATGCCACGAGAGCGTTTCACCTCTCGCTCCAACTTCTCCGTCTTGATTTCCTCGCGTACTCGCTCGTCGCTACGCTGTCGCGCCTTCTTCCTGTCGAACGCGGCCACGGCCACGATGCGCTCGCATTCCCCCTGCGTTCGCTTGCTGGACGTCAGCAACGCATCCGCGATTTCGATGTGCAGGTCCTCAATGACGTGTGACTCATGAAGGAAGGCGATTGCCGCTGACACCTTGAGACGAAGCAGGTTGTGATGGCCGAACTTGCTCAACTCTCCGCCTTGCAGTCCCTCCTTGCTGACTTTGTGGTCGTGCTCCTTCAATTCCGTCAGGACCCAATCGGGGTATCGGACAACCGGATCCACCATCTGGAGTAGTGACAAGAAGTCGTCGTTCCAATCGATTGGACCCGGCCATTTAGGACGATCGTCTGGGAGTACATCGTTGTTCGGGACAGTAATCGGCACCCAGATGAACCGCTGCGGGGTGCCCGCGTCCTGCCCGTCGAGCAGGACACCTGATTTCGTCGGCTGTACCCCGACCACGAGTTGAAAGTTGTACGACCCAGCAGGCAACGACCGTTGCCTCTCCCTCGTGGCGTTGGCGCTTCCTGTAGACCCGCCCGTCAGCATCGTCCTGACTTCACCGAACAAAGTGCTCCCGGTGTCAGTCGCGAGTGCTCCGAGCGTTTCAACCTCGTCTACGTAGAAGAGCGCTCGTGGATCGGCCTTCAGTACGTTATCCCCATTCTCGTCCTTGTCCATGTATCTCTGGATCAACCCCTGCCCGGTGGACGGCTGCCAATCAGTCTGCTTACGACCCAGGAGTTTCTCGCTGTTTTCGAAGATCATGGTCTTGCCCTGCCCACTCGTCCCAACCATCGCCACCCCGAGATTGATGGCCGCTCGCTTACCGAGGTATCCGTCTTCGACACCGGGGAGGTAGATCCCAGCAGGTGCCTCCGTAAGAATGCGTATCAGGAGACACGCCAGCATCGCATTTCGGTTTCGGCCTATTGCGTCTGCTGCCTGAGCGACGTGCCTGAGGCGATCGGTCTTTTCCCAGAAGTCGACCTCCAGGTCCACGTCCTCGAAGTCCGCCTGCGCCATCTTCGTCGGCGTTGTCTCGGGCAAGGTGGGACCGGACTCCTCGACGTACTGTCGGGCTGACCGAACGCTGGCGTTGAACTCTGTGCGGAGATACGGCTCGTCGGCGGGCACCCTCTGGGCCGCTTCCCACAACGCGTCCACCACCGTGTCCTCGTCCAGTGCCCCGGCACCCGCGAATCGGAAGAGTAGAGGCATCCAGTGGAAGACTGCCTCGTTCCTACCGGCGAAATCATCCCGTTCGTGTACGTGCTCCACCTGATCGCAGGCTTTGAACAAGATCTCGAGCGCCCGCTCCTTGTCCTCGTCCGAAGCCGTGTACGCCTCGCTGCGGCTCGCAGGGGTGCCCGTGGTGCCGTTACCCTGCCCACCCGCCTCCAGGCTCTCTGAGGGGCCGTGGTGCCCGTCTAGCCACTCGTCTACGGGTAGGTACGGGCTGCCAGCGTTAGCCGAGGTCTGAAAGTACGTCGCCTTGTCTGGGGTGGACGGACTCCACATGAACCGCTCGGCCTGCGCGGTGGTCACGTCGAACCGCTTCCCGTCCAGCCGGTGCATCAGCGTCCAGGCGAGTTGCTTGTAGTCGTTGGACTCAACTCCACGAGACAGCGGAACGACCAGTCGATAGCGGTGCGCCTCGATGGTGTGTCTCCACGTCGTATGGATCAGGTAGGGTGTGTCGGGCAGAAGGTCTGCCACATCGAAGGGGAAGTCCACGTCGGCGTAGTCCGCGTCCAGCGTGAGGAAGAACCGCTGCTCCACCGTGCGGATGGTGCGTCGTCCGTGTTGGAGAGTGCCGCCCACGTAGGGGCGGACCTCCTTGCTCGCCGCTGGCTGGTCGGGCTTCAGCCAGTCAACGAAGGACGACCATGACCTGTCGTTCATCGGTGACCAAGTCGCGGTCGTCCTTGAGCGCCCTGTCGACCAGCAGAGGGTCGGGGCATCGGGTGCGGGTTGCGGCATCAAGTTCACTTCGCCGTGAGGCCCTTGACGTACTCCTTCGCAGGACCGACACCGGGGAACGCAACGCCAATCTCGTTATCGAGAAGACCTCTCCCCACGATTACCGAACAGACGCCCCCGCCGCTAGCGTGAACGATGGAGTACAGCGTGCCGTTGTGCTCCACGCCCTGCATCACCTCACTGTCCTCGTACATGCCTGCGAACCACGGGATGTCATCCGTCGGCACGAGGTCGATGCCGTTGCCGTCCCCGTCATCGTACGCCCGCTCGATGATCCTACGGTTCTCGATGTTCAGGGGTACGCGGGAGGTCAAGAGGTTGTCGATGCACTCTCTCAGCCCGCCTTTGACCAACGCCTCCTGCACGCGCCGCCATTCGTCCTCAGTCATCTGGGTCATGCGTTCCTCCGGGGTCTATAGAGATCATGCGGACTGGTCATCGGTGTGACCGAGCACCATCTCGAGGTTAGACACGTGTGCTGCGCTGTCCCGTTGCAGAGCCACATTCTCGGCCCGCAGGTCCTCGATCGTAGCGTTGTAGTTCGCGTGCAAATCCTTGATCTCGACCCGCTGTTTCTCGTTCTCGGTCCGGAGTTCAGCCATCGTCTCGGCGTTCTCGCGCAGTTCTTGCATCTGGCGTGCGGAGTACCCGGCGATGAGTAGGAGCAGCGCTCCCAGTCCAATGATGATAGCGAGTGTCATAGTCTGTACCTTTCTCCCTTGTGCCGCCGAGGGACGTCCCCGGTGCGTTGCCTACTGGCTAGCCTAGCGTGCGGCTAGTCCGCAGAGTAGTCGTACCGTCCCTCACTTTGCTCGGGCCAGCCACTCATCGACAGAACGGATAGGTAGGCCGATATGTCCGGCCACGCTGGTCTCGATATGCGCTCCTCTGCTGGACCACCAGCCATCCAGCACGGCCACTCCTTCGCAGTCCAGGATGATCCTGAGGTCCGTCTTGAGCAACTCGGTGTAGTCCATCCCGGGATGCCCGATCTCGGCTGGGTTCTCTACCTTGTACCCTGCCTCGCGCAGACGGGCGGCTGCGGCGTTGAACGCGGGATAGTTGTACTCCTCGTAGCCGGACATCGGTCCCGACAGGTAGAGCCGGACCGGCTCGGCCTCCGTCTTCGCGACCTGAGCGTTCTCGAATCCCGTCACTTCCGCTTTCCTCTCTCGAGCACTCGTAGGAGTGCATCCTGTCGGGTGATCCTACCCTGTACCACGTCCAGCACCTGCTCATCCACGGTGTCGTTCGCGAGGATGTGATGGACAGCCACCGCCGGACTCGGCTGGCCCTGACGTACCAGTCGGCCGGTGCCCTGGACGTACTCCTCGCTGGACCACGTCATCCCATACCAGATGAGGAGGCTGCCTCCGTGCTGGAGGTTGAGACCGTGGCCCGCGGACGCGGGGTGCGCGAGGAGGATGGGGATGTTTCCCTTGTTCCACCGCTCCACCGAGTGCGGAGTCTTGATATCCACCGTTCCGTCCAACTGGAGCAGCCTGCGGCGGTCCTCGTGGAAACGGTAGAAGATCAGAGCGGGCGCACCCTGCGCGTCCTCGAGGATCTCCCGAACCATCTCCATGCGGATCATGTGGTGGTGCGTGATGTCGGCTTCTTCCGACTCCTCCGCGCCCACCAGTCCGCTGTGATACATGAAGCCCGACGCGATCTGGCTCAACTTGTTCGTCTTCGCGGCGGCGTGCTCTACACTGACGAGGGTCTCCCCGACCTCGGCGACGAAGTGGGCGTTCATGTCGTCGTACGCCTTCCGCACCTTCCTCGGCAGGTCGAAGCGGTGGTAGACGTCGTTCTGCACGGGCATCTTGACGTGGCTCTTGTCGATCGACATACAGATGTCGTCGATCAGCATGTGGATCCGCTTCTCCGCGCCGGGGCGTAGCGTCCAGTTCGTGATGATCCCGTTCGGCAGACGTCCACCCGGCCTGAAGTACTCGGTCCGGTACGCGGTGAGGGTGCGGTTCAGTCGCGCGCCCCTGTCCAGGAGGAACATCTGCGGCCAGAGGTCGAGCAGGCTGTTCGGCGTCGGGGTGCCCGTGAGACCCCAGACGTAGGGCACGTCCTTCACGAGTTTGTTCGCGTGCTTCCAGCGGTTGGATCCGCGGCTCTTGAAGCCGGACAACTCGTCGAGGATGATGGTCTTGTAGCGGTGCTTCTTTCGCCCGAGGTTCAGGTCACCGCCGAAGGTGTCTCGCGTGATGAGGTGCAGGTCGGTGTTCTCGAGAAGCCGCTTCTTCCGCTGCTCGGGTCCAC
>Ga0105104_10002995_pt1 | contig 12194 bp, 8 predicted proteins | sample PPLLaktember2015_3_FD_87034 | JGI IMG/M metagenome (GOLD analysis project Ga0105104, IMG submission 87034) | Freshwater sediment microbial communities from Prairie Pothole Lake near Jamestown, North Dakota, USA - PPLs Lake P7 Core (6) Depth... | ecosystem: Environmental > Aquatic > Freshwater >...
CACCATCCCGATCCCCATCCCCATCAATCCGACCAGCACCGTCACGATCCTGCGCTTGAAGCCACCCCATACCGAAAGCAGAAGGCCGCCGGCGACCGTGCCGATGCCGGAGGCGGCATCCAGCCAGCCCATCTCCAGCGCGCCCCCGTTGAAATGCTTCACCGCGAGAATGGGGATGAGCGCAAACGCCGGATTGAGGAAGAATTTCACGACCACCGCAACTATGATTATCATCATTCCGCCCTTCCAGGCGTGGACATACCGGAAGCCCGATCGCATGTCCTCCAGCACGCTTTTGCGCGGTTCCTCCGGCCGGTCCGCCGGCGCGGGCGGTTGCGGCACGCCGATCACCAGGAGCGGCAGCACCGCCAGCGCCGCGGTGGCCAGATCCACCGTCAGCACCCACTGCAGGGGCAGGACCATCACCAGCAGCGCGCCCGTCGGCGGCGCGACGATCCCGAGCATCCCGTATAGGGTTTGATTCAATCCCCCGACCCGTGACAGGTGTTTTTTTGGCACCATCAGCGAGGTGGACGCCTGCATCGCGGGCCAATGGAAGGTCCCGGCCGCGGCCCGTAGGAACATCGCCGCGTACACATGCCCCACCTGCATCCATCCGAGGATATTTAGGATCACAAGCCACAGGGTGACCAGCGCCACCAGGCTGTCGGCGATCACCATCATCCAGCGCCGGTTGTGCCGGTCTACGAAGGCGCCCGCCAGCGGGCCGATCAGCACCGTCGGCAGCAGCGCGATCAGCGTGGCGACGGTCAGCACGACGGCCGAACCGGTCCGGGCGGTGAGCCACCAGACCAGCGCGAACTGCACCAGCATCGACCCGAACAGCGAGAAGGCCTGGCCGACCCAGATGGTGGAGAATCGCATCAACCAATTTTTAGGGAGGGGGAGTTCCTTTTCACTATTCAATTTCCATGAGTTCCTTTTATCGAATGGAATGGTAATTGAGCCGCCCCGGCGTCTGAGCAAGGGCCATTTTAATCCTAAAAAAAAGGGGGCTCAAGCTTTGGATGATTCGGCTCATAAGCGGGAAAATCGGACGCCTACAAGTGCCCGGCTAATCTCCGCGCATCGGGAGGCTCCCGGATCCATAAGGGCGCGTTTTCCACGCGGTGAAGGATGCACACCGCCCCCGCGCGCCTCGTCAACAGGGGCGGATGCATCTCACCGCAGTTCAGGACCTTGCTCATTCAATCGGGTTTTACTTTGGAGAAAAAATCTAAACGACCTTACCATCCGCGCAGGCTGGTCGGCCGGATCCGGATCGCAACCGAATAATCCCGGGCGAAACCTTCCGGCGTCAACTCGAGCTCGCGGATGCCCTTGCGGTATTTCCTGAGGTACGCCGGCAGCTTGTGCGCGGGAGGAATATTCGGATCCGCCGCCGCCTCGCCGATCAGAACCGCGACATGGCTGCCGTCCTCATCCGTATTCAAATGGAATGCCACCTTCGGATGCGCGGCGATATGGGCGACCTTGCGCGCCTTGGCCTGGCTGTACACCAGGATCGTCTCGCCATCCCACAGGAACCACACCGGCCGAGGCTGCGGAGTTAAGTCCGACCCGACGGTGACCAGCCATCCGACCCGCTCCTTCGCCAGCCGTTTGCCTGCTTTGCGCGCGAATTTTTCGCTCCAGTCGATCATACGCACCTCCTTAGTCTGTCATTCCGAGAGGCCGTCAGGCCTCGAGGAATCGTTTGATCCTTTAAAAATCCGCTTACTTCGGCCGGATCCGGATCGTATGGATTTCCCGGCCGGCCGTATGGGAATACTCGAGCGTCTGGTTCCCCGGGTCCAGCTTGCAGGTCCCGTCGGATACCGTCACCAGGGCGCCGTCCGGGTATTGGAAATTCGGAACGTAAATTTCGGTCGGCGCGCCCGTGTGCGGATCGTGCCGGAAGGCGCATTCAAACACCCGGCTGCGATAATCGAAGCCCATCCGCAACAGCGCCCCCGCAATCGCGCGCGCATATGGCCGCACCAGCGCCTCCAGCGCCCGCCCGCCCGAATTCACATCCTCCGGATCGCGCTGCTGGTCGCGGCTGAAGACCGAGAGGTCCTCGTCGTTCCAGCCGTCGCCGCGGGCGTTGGTGTTGTCGGCGGTGTAATTCCAGATCGTCCCGGAAAGCAGCGTGTCATCCAGCGCGCGCAGCATGCGGTTCATCGCCCCGATCTGCTTCCGGAAATCCCCCGTTTGGTACGCGCGTTTGCCCTGCAGATCGTAGGCGATCCCGAATTCGCCGATCAACACCGGCGGATTTCCCAGGAGCTCGGCCGCCTGGCAGCGGTACCGGTTCAATTGTTCGGCGAACGAACGGCGGATGTACCACGGCGAGATAATCAGCCCGCTGGTGTGTATATTGGAAGCCAGCCAATTCGAAAAATTTTTAAATAACAGCACATACCCGTCGTACCAATGCGGAGCGTAGACGGCGTTCGGCGCCTCCCACTTGGGCGGCCGGGTTCCCGGCGAACTTTCCAGGAAGATCATCGTCTTCGGATCCACCGCGCGGATCGCCTCGGTGAAGCGGCGCGCGAAGGGCAGGTAGTAATCCTGCGGGAAATCCACCCGCTTCCCGTTCCGGACGGCGAAATGATCCGGCCGCAGGCAGCGCGGATTGCCGTCCGCCCCCGGATCCCATACCCCTTGCTCGCGCCAGAGGCATTCCTTTCCCGGCTGCCAGGCGCGGACGCGTTTTTCGTTCATAATGCAGCTGCCCGTGCGCCGGAATCCCGCGAGGCTGGTTTCCCATACTCCGACCGCCTGCGAATAACCCGATCCGAGCAGCATGGATTGATACGGGCTCGGCATCGGGCCGACTTTTACGTTTCCACCCGGGCGTTGCAGATCCTGCCAGCCGATAAAACCCTTTCCAGGTTCATTCAGGGTGTCATACCCGATCACGCAGGGCAGATCCTTCAGACGTTCCGCCAGATGGCAGACGGCATGGATGTAATGCGATTGAAGGTAATCCTGCGCCGATTCGCCTTCGATGCGGGCGGCCGGCGCGAAATCGTTCCCGCCGAAGAAAAGCGTGAACATCGTTCCGGTCGCGAGTTTGTTTTCATTGGCCGGCCAGATCATCCGCGGGAGCGGTCCTTCGGTATATTGATGCAGCACCGCCGCTCCCGATTCATGCAGCCGGCGGATGTCGAAACCGACCGCCTCAAGCGTCCAGCCCGGCGCGCCGTCACCGCCGGAAAACCGGCTCCACATGTCCTGATGCGGATCGATGTACAGCGAAAAGCCGAAGCGGCCCGCCTTCTCCACCACCGCGCGCACGTATTCAATGTATTCCTCGTCATAGAGTCCCGGCCCGGCGTGTTCGATCGCCTCCCAGGTGATGAGGAATCGCAGAAAGTTGAACCCCCACGATTTTAAACGCCTAAGGTGCTCGTCCGCCTCCTCCAGCGGGAACGGCCGGCCGACAAACGACACCTTGCGGTGGTCGAGAAAGCCTTCGCGCCGGTAGGTAGCGCCGTCGGGCCGGAAGGGCACTTTCGAAGATCCGCCCAGATTAACTCCCCGCAGTAAAAGCGTGCGTCCGTGTTCATCGGTGAAATGGGGGCCGGATATTTTTATCATTTATCCAACTCCTTTGGGGTGGAAAAAGCGGAGGGCGGATGCGAGCCATCCCGGATCACCCCTACTGTACACCCGGACGGTGTCCTCGAGGGAGCCTCCCCGGATTCGACTGTCCGCGGGGGATGGTAGAGCGCGCGGATCCAACCCCGGGCTTTTCGGATTATGAGAATAATTTCAGGAGTCGGCTCGAAAGTAGCGGGGCGCTGATGAAAAGATCGGCAATGGTGGCGGCGACAGCCAGTCCGCCGGAAAGAATAAAAACGCGCCTTGAAAGATCGCCCTGCCGGTAACGAAAAACCGCAACCGCGCTCAAGACCGCGAGAAATGGATACATGGGATACCGGAACCGGCTGGTGACGACAATCGGAATCACGATCGCCGGCACTGCGAGGGCCAGTGCGGCAAGTATTCGGGCCGAGGCGGGCCCCTTTCGAAGGGACGAAATAATCCCGGCGCCGCCCAGCAGCAAATATATAAAATAGAAGGGCGCCGAAATAAAGAAGGTCAGGGTCCTCGCGATCCCCGACATATGGAACCACCAGGCCGAAGTCCGGATGACACTGAAAAATTTTGCGGTTTTTACGAATTGCAGCCGGATAAAAGCGGCCGGCTCCGTGAGGATGAATTTCACGTATTGTTCCGCTCCGTATCGATCCGCTTCCAGAACACCGTTCTCCGTACTGTACTGGCGAATTTCTTCCGTCGGATTCGGTTCCCCGTTGGCGCCGGGATTGTTCCCCACCCACAGGTCGTACCCGCCGGCGGCCGTAAGGATTACGACACGTCCGTATACCGAATAATTCCGGTACGCCCAAATCCCGATGAATAAGGCCGCGATGAAAAGAACCGCCGGCGCCAAAACCCATTTCCTTTTTAGAACAAGGACCACCAGGAAGATTGCGAGCGGAAAGATGGCAATCGGCCGGATCAGAACCGCCAGTGCCAGGAGGACCGCCGTTCCGAGGACTGTTCGCGCCGTGGAGCCGGTGACAAACTCCAGAATTCCCAAAGCGGCCGCCAAAGAAACGGTCAAATAGAAGGTCTCCGTCAGAATCATGGCGGCCATCTGAATAAGATCCGGATTAAGCCCGTACAACCCCGCCGCCAGAAGCGAATACCCGAATTGACTCCGCGTATCCGGGATCACTTTTCGCGCGAGAAGGAACACCAGGAATGCGCTCAGGGTGTGCAGCAGGGATTGCGCGATCCACGCCGCTTCCAGATGATGCCCGAAAAGCCGGTAGAGCGCGGCGAGCAAATACACGTAACCCGGCCCGACAATGGCGATCGCGGGATCCTCCGCCTCCGTGTTGGTGTCCACAACCTTAAACCCATTTCCCTGGGCGAGATTCCACGCGATCGTATCGTACCAACGGGCGTCCGCTGCAGGAACAATCCGGAATCCAAAGGCATAGGCCAGGGAACAGGCGAAAATTACCGATAATAAAACCACAATAAGGATAATCTGTTTTCTATCTAGTGTGGGATTCACGAATCGCTCCTCGGAAATAGGCATAGGTCTTGAGCTTAAGTTGACTGTACTCAGCAAATTATAATCGGGGATTTTACCGCAAAGCCCGGAGCTCTCCGGTTGGTAAAAACCGGGATTTCTCCGGTTCGATGAATGGATAAACTCGACCAGCCTGCAAAGTGGGACCGCCAATGCCAATCAAGGCGGAACAGGCTCTTTTTATGGATTGCGGGCAACTTCCAGCAGGTTTCTGAAAACGATCAGGGTATCACTGCTGTCTAAAATAGAAACCTCAAAAAAGCCAGTAATAAAGGCGATTTGCCATCATGAGTAAATCAAAGTGGGGACATTTTGGGCATAACTGTCTAGGTGTGAATCCTGCCCCGGCTCCGTCACGGCGCAGCCTGGAGAGCGAAGTGACGAAGCAATCCCCTGAATATTCCTGGCAGGATTTGAAAAAGTCGGTCGAGAAGCCCGCGTTCTATGCGATCGTATCGAGACCGCGCCAAATAGCCGGTGGCCTCAATACGCAAAAACCGCTACCGGGACCCAGCCCGCTAGGATTGGCGGGCTTTCAACTGGTCCTTGAAGATCGACGCCAGGATCATATTGACGATCGCGACGATCAATGCTCCCAGGAAGGAGGCCGGGAAATCGGCCTGAAACCCGAAGCCGAACCAACCGCCGATCTGTCCAGTCAGCCAGAACAGAAAGGTATTGATAAGCAGCGTAAACAGGCCAAGTGTGACCAGGATGAATGGGCAGGTCAGGAACTTCAGCAACGGCGCCAAAAGCGAATTGGCCAGTCCGAGGATCAAGGCCAGGACGACGACCGCCGCCCAGTTTGTAGTCTCGGCGGTCAATCCCTGCCCCCACCCCAAGGCGTTGTAGATGACCGGAACCAGCCGGAGAGCCGCGTAGATGGCAACCGCATTAATTCCCAATCGGATCAGAAAGCGGGTCATAAAGCACCTCCATTGAAAGTATATCGCATCCAGATAAATGTACGACGTTTCTGGAACCCGAGTTGTACGAGAGTTTCCGGGGAAGCCTCCGCGGTCGCCTCCAGCAGCAGGCTTTGCGCCGGGGGGAAAAATTTCCAGGCCGCATCCAGTAATCCCGCCTCCACCTTCCCGCGGGTCCCTTCGCGCTGGATCAGTACGCCCTCCCAACCGGATTGCCGGCTGTATGCCGAAAGCGAGGCGTCCACGCGTCCCTCGCATCGGGCGAGAAAATGCTTTTCCGTCTCGCCCGAGAGCAAGCCTTCCAGGTTTTTCCGAAGCGACGGCCGAAGCGCCTGCTCCGTCAGCGGCGTGTTCCACGCCGTGCCATGCGGGCTAACCACCCTCCACAACCCAAATTCCTCGGCCCACTCCGCGGTTTTCCGCGGCGCGAAGGTAAGCGTGGAACCGGCCGCCGCCTCGGACTGTGTAATTCTCCGTTCCTCCCGCGGTCGAAGCCAGGAGGTCCGCCCGCCGAGCTCCGCAAACCCGATCTCCCGGTACATTCGCAGCGCGGATTCGTTGACCGCATCCACCTGGAGATAGACGTTCCGCCCGCCCTCCTGGCGGATGCTCCCGAGCGCATGCCGGACCATTTCGCGCGCGATCCCCCGCCGGCGGAATTCCGGATGGACCGCCACATTCGAGATCAGCCAGGCGGCGCGTTCCGGAATGCGGCGGGTGATGGTGACGTTGCCCGTGATCCTTCCCGCGTCGTCCCACACGGATGCGAAAGCCCATTCCTCGGGCTGGAGTATCCCAAACCGATGCGAAAGGTTCCAAACCAGTTCGCCCCGCTCGGCGACCGCGCTCACATCGCGCAGCATCCGGCGCGAGGAATAATCCAGCACTTGGCCAAAGCCGAGATCGATCAGACGGGTGATCTGGGGGACGTCCTGCGGAAAACGCGCGCGGCGCGGGCCGGATGCGGCCGGATTCGGGATAGTGGTGAACGCGGGGGCGGGTTCGGGATCGGCCGGTGCCGCGGCGGCGCTTCTCATCAGGACCCCTGGAACCGGACGAACGTTCCGAGCGTCCGGAGGATAATTTTAAAATCAAGCAACGGGGAGCGGTGGCGGATGTAATACAGATCATATTCCAGCTTGAGCGCGGTGTCCTCCACCGTCCGCACGTATCCGAAATTCACCTGCGACCAGCCGGTCAGGCCCGGCTGAACCAGCAGACGGGCGCGGTAGAAGGGTATTTGTTTTTCCAGTTGCGCGATCAACTCCGGCCGTTCCGGACGCGGGCCGATCAGGCTCATATCCCCGCTCAGCACATTCCAAAACTGCGGAATTTCATCCATCCTTGTGCGGCGCATCCATTTGCCGGTTCGCGTCACGCGCGGATCCGCCGGCGATGCCCAGCGCGCCTCCCCGTCGGGTTCGGCGTCGTGCACCATCGTCCGGTACTTCCAAATCCAAATCGAATGGCCGCCCTTCCCCGACCGCTCCTGCCGGAAGAAGATCGGGCCGGGGCTGTCCAGGCGGATCAGCAGGGCGAACAGGGGAAACGTCGCGACAAAGAACACGAGCCCGGTGAGCGCAGCCAGGATGTCGATCAGCCGCTTGAGCGGACTGTATAGATCGTACAGCTGCACGCTGTCGAGGAACGAGGTCAGCAGCCAATCCGCGCTGAGGTAGCTGATCGGGACGCGCCCAAGCAGGGATTCGTACAGCGCGGGCATGCGAATCACTTCCGCTCCGCGCTCCTGGCAATCGAGGATCGCCTGGAAGAGCTCCGGGCGGATCCGGCCGGTGATCGCGAGGATCAGGGCCGGAACCCCTTGCTCCCGGATCGTCTCCTCCAGGATCTCCCAACCGCCCAAGACTGGAACGTCCTGCACCTTGCGGCCTTGTTTTTCCGGGTCGTCGTCGATCATGCCGCAGACGCGGAAGTGCCCTGGCACTTCCCGGGTCAGCACTTGGAGCATCATCGCGCCCGCGCGCCCCGCCCCGATGATCATCACCGGCCGCTGCAGCATCGGCAGCGTGAACAGCCGGATCGCCAGCATCCGCCAGCCGAACTCCAGCGCCGAGATGGAAAAGAGGAAAACCAGAATGGCGACGCGGGGAAGTGATCCGGGAGCGGCGAAGAAATACATCCCGAGGTACGGGATCAGGGAGATGCCGGTGGCCAGGGCCAGGCCGAACATCGTACGTTCCCGATTGAAGGCGACGTGCGGGTCGTACAGATGGAAGATGAGGAAAAACCACAGCGGCCCGAGGAGCAGGAACGGCGTCAACGCGTCCTTCGAACGCAGGAAGCCGACCGGATCCGCGACCGCGCCGTCGATCCAGATCCAGACCGCCCAGGAGAGCAGGACGGCCATAATCGCGCATACCACATCTCCCGCCAGCAGCAATGCCTGGCGCTCGGACATGGTCAGGCCGGAACGGGGAATCGAGGATGCGGTCGCCATGGTGGAGAGCGGATTACGCCTTGGGCTGCCGGCGGAAAAATTCGATGATCTCGTCGAGGGTATTGGCGAGCGAGATCTCCGGCTGCCACCCGGTCACCCGCCGGATTTTCCCGATGTCGGGGATGCGCTGGCGCATGTCCTCGAACCCGCCTCCGTTGTATGCATCGCGGTAGGAGATGAACGTGATCTTGGAGGCGGAGCCGGTGCGGCTTTTTACCATCTCGGCCAGCGCGCGCATCGAAATCTCTTCGGTGGAGCCGATGTTGAACACCTGGCCTTCCGCGGCGGGGTTTTCGATCAGTAGCAGGATCGCCCGGACAACGTCGCGCACGTTGCAGAAGCAGCGGGATTGCGCGCCGTCATCGTGGACGGTGATGGGATCCCCGCGCAGCGCCTGGCTGACGAAGCGCGGAATGACCATGCCGTATTGCGCGCTCTGCCGCGGGCCGACGGTGTTGAAGAACCGGCCGATCACAACCGGCAGGAGGTGCGAGCGGTGGTAGGCCAGCGCCAGGAACTCGTCCAGCGCCTTCGAGGTCGCATACGCCCAGCGGGTGACGGTCGTCGCGCCGAAGACCCCGTCGTCTTCTTCGCAGAAAGGAACTTTATTGTTTTTTCCGTACACTTCCGAGGTCGAGGCCAGGAACACCTTGCGGCGGTACCGGCGCGCGACCCGCAGCACCGCTTCGCTGCCCATCACATTGGTTTCGATCGTGCGGACGGGATCGTTGACGATCAGCTGGACTCCCACGGCGGCCGCCAGGTGCAGGATGCGGTCGCATTCGCTGCCCAGCCGGTCCATGACCGTTTCATTCGTGATTGTTTCGATGGCAAACCGAAAATTTTTGTTGGCGGTCAGCGGCTCGATGTTTTCGAAACGGCCGGTGGACAGGTCGTCGATGACCGTCACCTGATCCCCGCGCGCCAGAAGCGCTTCGGCCAGATGGCTGCCGATGAATCCGGCGCCGCCGGTGATGAGCGTATGCGTCATGTCGGTTTTTCCTTTCGACGGGCTCCGAGGATCGCCGCTTCCAGCGCCCGGGTCAAACCATTGGAATTTTTCCAAACATCATCCGTTACGGATTCGGCGCCGGAAATGTTCGCGCCGGGTGCGGCAAGTAATCGGCCGGGAGCGGCGGCCGCCTGGATTTCCGCGGACCATCCGCCGCCGCGGCAGGCTACGATCAGGTCCGCGGTGCGCAGCAGCGTGTGAAGATTTTCCGCGCCGGGCTCGTCCGGCCCCGGCAGGATCCGTCCGGCCAGGCGGAAGATTTTTTGCCACTCGCCTGCCGGCCCGATGGCCGCTTCAGCGCCCGTATCCAGCCAGCGCGCGAAAGCCTCCGGCTCGAGGGCCAGCGCGCGCAGATAATTCGCAAGCATCGGCTTCCCGGTCTGCGGCGAAACGGCCACCACAATATTGGTGGAGAACTTCCGCGCCGCCGCGATCGCCGCCAGCCCTTGTTCATCTTCGGCCAGGATCACCACCCGCGGGTTGTTGGGCGGGATCGGCGGCATCCGTTCCAGAACGATGAGCGCGATCAGGCCGGCGGCCAATATCATGCCGAATAAAACCGTCGCCAGTTCCGGCGACGACCTTGTCATGAAAACGGCAAGGATCCCCAGAATTCCCGCGGCCAGGTACATCGAAAAGACGGCGCGGTGGTTGCCCAGCCCGAGCTTGGCCAGCCGGTGCGAGCTATGATCCGTCCCGCCCTGCGAAACCGGCCGCCGTTTCAGGAGTCGGGAGAAGGTGACCAGGGTGGTGTCGAAAATCGGCAATCCCATGACGATGATCGGCACCATCCAGGTCGATCCGAGCGGCAGATTGCTCGGAGAATATTCCACCCCAATCACCGCCAGCAGGAATCCGAGCAGCAGCGAGCCGGTATCCCCCATGAAGATCATCGCGGGGGAAATGTTGTAATAGAGAAACCCCAGCGAGGCTCCGGTCACCGCCGCGGCGAGGCTGGCCACCAGCCCCTGCCCGGCGGAGGCGGCCAGGATCGTGAAGAACAGGGCCGAGACGGCCGAAGTCCCCGCCGCCAGCCCGTCCATGTTGTCCATCAGATTGATCGCATTGGTGATGCCTACAAACCAGAACACGCTGATGATTATGTTCACCGCCGGCCAGGGGGTGAGTTCCACCCGCACCCCGGCGACTGTCACCAGCAGCGCCGCGGCAACCTGCGCCAGAATCTTGGCGCGCGGAGCGATCCCGCGCCGGTCGTCCCACAGACCGACGAGCATGAGCATCGTCGCGCCGACCGCCACCGCCAGCATCGGCACCCATTCGGCTGAAAAATCCACCTGGAACAAGGCGACGCACAGGGCGAGATAGATCGCCAGGCCGCCGAGGAGCGGCATCGGCCGGACGTGCATTTTGTGCGGCTTGGGCTCGTCGACAAAGCCCGTGTGGGTCGCCACCCGTCCGATGAGCGGGGTGGCGATAAACGCGGCCAGGAACGAAAATATTATGAGGGGAAGGTATAAATCCATCCGCACCGTCACCGCGGGCGCGATGCGCCCGTTTTCAGGTCGGTCAATTCGCCGTAGAGCGCCGCCATCGCGGAGAGCATCCGTTCACGCCCGAACCGCTCCATCATTTCCCGACGCGCTTCCGCGCGCATCCGGTTTGTCGCTTCCTTTTCCTCAAGCGCCGCGCGCCAAGCCCGGCACATGGACTCCGGTTCGCCCGGCGGCACCAGTCGCCCGGTGACGCCATCCCGGACGACATCCGGCACACCCCCCACGGCGGTCGCTACAACCGGCACACCCGCGGCCATCCCCTCGATCAGCGCCACCGGCGTGCCTTCGTTATCCGAGGTGAGCGCCAGCAGGTCCAGCCCGGCATAAACCGGAACCATGTCTTTCCGCCAGCCCAGGAACCGCACCCGATCCGCGATTCCCATTTCCGAAGCAAGATTCCCAAGAAAATAGCGCAATTCGCCGTCTCCGACGATGACAAACCGGGCTGAGCTTCCCGAGTTTACCATGCTTCGCGCCGTCTCCAAAAAAAGGCGGTGATTCTTGATCGGCACTAATCGGCCTACGATACCCACCAGCGGGTCGCCGGCATGGATATCCAGTTCCGCGCGCAGTTCAACGCGGCGCGCATCGCATCCGAGGAGCGGCGCGAGATCCATCCCCAGCGGGACGACCTCGATCTTCTCCGCAACGGCGATGCCCATCCCGGCCAGATCGGCCTTCAGCGCCGGACTCAGGGTGACGATCCGATCGGTGATCCGGGCCAGGCCGCGTTCCACGCCGCGGAAAAATCCTTCCAGCGGGCGGGGAAAATATCCGCGCAGTACATGCCCGTGGAAGGTATGAACGATCACCGGGACTCCCGCGCACCGGGCGGCCGCGCGTCCCACGGCTCCGGCCTTGGCGGTATGAGTGTGGACCACGTCCGGTTTCCATCCGCGAAACAGACGCAGCAGGTGGAAGAACGCAATGAGATCTGAAGGCCCGAGGTGGGGTGAAAGCGACGGGATGCTTTCCGGCCGAACCCCCTTTTCCTCCGCCAGGTAATGCATTCCAGCCTCGCCGCGGCCTTCCCGGCCGGCGAATAAACGGACCGCGAACCGCTCGCGGGGCAGCCCCGCCGCCAGTTCGATGACGTGCGTGGCCGGCCCGCCGACGTTCAAGCGCGCGATGACGATGGCTATCCGTAAAGGACGGTTTGGGATCATGC
>Ga0105104_10002996_pt1 | contig 12192 bp, 8 predicted proteins | sample PPLLaktember2015_3_FD_87034 | JGI IMG/M metagenome (GOLD analysis project Ga0105104, IMG submission 87034) | Freshwater sediment microbial communities from Prairie Pothole Lake near Jamestown, North Dakota, USA - PPLs Lake P7 Core (6) Depth... | ecosystem: Environmental > Aquatic > Freshwater >...
GCATCGCCAATCAGTTCTGCTACCTGGCGGATCTGGTCAACATGCGGGAACAATTCTTTGTGCTCGTCGCGCAAGGGTTGGGTCAGGGTATTCATGGTTTATCTCCTTTTTTGAATGTTTACACCATCAGTGTACCCCTCTCCCGGCAAATGCTCCATGATGTGGATCAATTAACTGCACTCCATTTTGCCTGTGTTTCCAATTTCCCCCGCCAAACCTAACAGTACGGACGCGATCCGCTGTCCGGCAATGTAGGCGCTCAACTGGTAAATCCAGCGCAATGTACCGGCAAAGTCTTGCTTTGCGATGAGCTTCCATGCTACACTCTTCTTAGATTTGAGTGGCAGCAGAGTAAATGAAAAAACGGCGGCTACAGCGCAAAATATGAATGCCAAACAGCTCCATACATTGTTCAATCCCAAATCCATCGCAGTGATCGGGGCATCCGATAGGCCCGGACGTGTCGGGTACTCCCTTTTTAAAAATCTGATCACAAACGGTTACACCGGGTATGTCTATCCGGTGAATCCGAACCGTGAGCTGGTCCAGGGCGTGAAAGCGTATCCGAATATGGCCGCCCTGCCGCAAAAGGTTGATCTGGCCGTGATCGCCACGCGGGCTCCAACAGTTCCGGATGTGGTGGACGAGTGCATTGCGAGCGGAGCCCTATCGGCCGTTGTGATCTCCGCGGGGTTTTCCGAAGCAGGAGAAGAAGGCAACAGGCTGGTGGATCAAATCCGGGGGTCGGTTGAATCGAGCGGCATGGCGCTGCTCGGTCCCAACTGCCTTGGTTTTATCCGGCCTACATTGAACCTCAACGCCAGTTTTTCCCGCAAAATGCCGCATAAGGGCGGCATGGCATTTATCTCCCAGAGCGGCGCTCTATGCAGCGCAGTTCTGGATTGGTCGGTCAAGGAACATGTCGGCTTTTCCTATTTCGTCTCCGTGGGGGAGATGGCCGATATTGGTTTTCACGATCTGATCGATTATTTCGGGAACGACCCGGATACCAAAGCCATTCTGATCTATATGGAGACCCTGACCCAGGCGCGCAGGTTCATGAGCGCAGCCAGGAGCTTTGCCCGCACCAAGCCGATCATCGTGCTCAAAGTCGGCAGGAGCCAGGAAGGCGCCAAAGCCGCGCTGTACCATACCGGCAGTATTACCGGCAACAATCAGATCTTCGATGCCGTATTCAAACGCGCCGGGGTGCTGCGCGTCGCCAGCATTGCCGAGCTGTTCGATTGCGCCAAGAACCTGTCGATGCAAAGACGGCCCACCGGGAACAGATTGGCGATCATCACCAATGCCGGGGGACCGGGAGTGATCGCCACCGATGCGCTCATAGATCAGAAGGGGGTTCTGGCAGACCTGTCCTCTGAAACGCTGCGTTCCCTGGACGAACATATGCCCCCCTTCTGGAGCCGGGCGAATCCGGTAGACATGCTCGCGGATGCCGGTCCTCTCCGGTATAGCATCGCTCTGAAAGCCTGTCTGCGCGACCAGAACGTCGACGGGATCCTGGCGATCCTGACTCCCCAGGCGATGACGGACGCAGCCGCCGTGGCCAGGGATTTGGTGGAAACCGCCAAAGATGGATATAAAACCGTGCTGGCTTCATTCATGGGCGAGGATGACGTGGCGGAAGGCCGGCGTATCCTTGTGCAAGGCAAAATACCGGCCTACGAGAGACCGGAAGATGCGGTCAGATCGTTCCTGAACATGGTCGAGTACCAGCGCAACTTGAGACTGCTGACCGAGACACCGGCAACCATCCCACACGCATTTACTCCCAATACCGCCAGCAACAGGAAAATCATCAGCGAGATCGCCTCGTCCGGCAGGATCATTTTGACGGCGCCGGAAGTCAACGAGATCCTGGCCAATTACGATATCCCGGTTCCGAAGGGCGGGCTGGCCAAGACGATGCGCGAAGCCAGGGCACTGGCGGCGGAGATCGGTTTTCCCGTCGTCATGAAGGTCGTATCGCCGGATATTATCTATGAAAGGGATGTGGACGGGGTCATCGCGGATATCCGGACGGAGGAGGAAATCGACCCGGCCTATGACAGGATCATGGAGGCCGTGCGCTTGAAGGCGCCCGATGCGCGCATCTTCGGGATGTATGTCGAGGAAATGATCGAAAAGCGATACGAGCTGCTGATCGGCTCAAAGAAAGACCCGCTTTTCGGGCCAGTCATCGTTTTCGGGATGGGCGGGGTGGCGGTGGATGTTTTCAAGGATACCAATATCGGCATTCCACCCCTGAATATGTCCCTTGCCCAGCAGCTCATCGATGGGACCAAAATCTCGACGCTGCTGAAAGGCTACCGGGGTACGGCGGCCGTGGATGTGGCGGCGATACAATTTCTTCTTTACAAGTTTGCCTACCTGCTCATGGATTTTCCCGAGATCAGCGAAATGGACCTCAATCCGTTTGCCGTCGATGAACGCGGAGGCATCGTACTGGATGCCAAGATCATTCTGGACGAAACAGCGGCCGGAAAGACCTTCAAACCGTTCTCGCATATGGTGATCTGCCCGTACCCCAGGGAGTACGAGCGGACCGTCCTGATCCGGCGCGGCAGGCCTGCCTTGCTCCGGCCCATCCGGCCGGAAGATGAGCCGATGCACGAGGAGATGTTCAGTACTTTTTCCGCTGAAACCAGGCGCTTCCGCTTTTTCGGCCCGGTCAAAGAAAGCCATGAAATGCTGGCCCGTTATACCCAGATCGATTACGACCGGGAGCTGGCAATGATCGCCGAGCTGAGCGAAGGAGACCGGAAAAGAATGGCCGGCGTCGTCAGGCTGATCGCCGATCCCTATAACGAAACCGCCGAGTACGCCATCGTGATCGGCGATCCGTGGCACGGGCAGGGTTTGGGTACGATCATGACGCGCTACATCCTGGAGATTGCCCGCCTGCGCGGGATCCAGAAAGTGTACGCCTACGTGCTGGAGGACAACGCCAGCATGCTGAACTTGTTCAAGAAGTTCAATTTCAGCTTCTGCAAGGAAGAAGATATGTGGCGGGCCGAGCTGCGCCTGGAGCCGGCGGGGACTGGGCTGCGTGAGAGCACGACCGGGGAACCCGTGCCCTCACGCTGATCCTATTCCGATTCGTACGCCGGGAGACTTTCCAGCAATCCGGAAGCTACGTTCAGCTGGACTTTATCTTCCTCCACGGTGCTGATCCAATTGGCCGGGACAAGCTTGCGATCTTTGAAAAAGAGGCCTTGTGAGATCAAGATGTGGGTCACCTTGTGCGAGTCGTCATCGACGAGCAAACGTTCCACATCGCCGACGTGTTTTCCATCAGAACTGATCACATCGGTCCCCTCCTGCAAAGATACAGTACCTGCCGGGATATTTTGCTGGGTAACAGTCATCGGCCAACCGTATGGTCCAAGCCCGTAGACAGGGTCGCCGAGATATCCGTAAGGCGGGTACCAGTAATAGGCCGGTCCGCGTGGATAGACCGGGTAGTCCTCCGTCCTGCCGGCCTCCGGGTCCCTGTCGCTGGCTTCGATAAAGTGGGTCTCCTCGAAGGGCGGCAAATCGTCATAGTTCTGGATCTCTGCGCTCAACACAAGCCCCTCATCCGTCTCAGAATGGACCTTGTCAAAGGGCACGACCTTATCCTCCGCGAACAGCCCTCCTTTCTGGATGACGATATGGGTCACTTCCTTCGTGTCCGGGTCGAGCACGAAGCGGTTGATCTCACCCAGCTCGTCTCCATCGGACGTAAATACACTGGTCCCTTCTTTCAGTTCTTCTTGATGCATATGCCATCTCCTTTCCTGTCTTTTCTTTCCCTGCGAGCCTGATATCCCCCCCGCAGGCAAAATTCTATCCTGGTTCGGGTTTCCATTCTATAAGGGGATGGGGAACCGGTCAATGAAGGGTTTCCCCCAGTCCCCCCAAGGATCTAAAGCTGTGATATGACCCGGGCACGTCAAATTTTGTGCAGCTGCTCTTGGCGTTTTTCAAACCTTGCCCAGGAACTCTTGGAAGGCTGACACCATTTGCTTTAACACGCTGAGCGATTGCGAAATATCGCCCGGGATTTCCAGGGCATGATTGACACCTTCTAAGACCAGGCTCCGCCCACCCGTGATGAGTTCAAGCCGTTCGAGTAAATCGGGTTGGTAGAATTTATCGGCAGTGCCAATCACAAAGAGGGAACGAGGGCGGGTTTGTTCGATCCGGGAGGGCAGCCATTCAACCGTCAGCAAGGGTGTCAACCAGATACAAGCAGCCTTTTGAAAACGGCTACCGGCCAACAGGTGACCCATTGCCAGAGTCCCCAGGGATTTTCCGACCAATGTGATCTTTTCATAAGAACGATAAGAAAGTCCGCCCTCGCAAGCTGCCATTACATCGCTTGCAATCCACTGGTCCTGTTCGCTCGCAGGATGCTTCAAGAAATCGGTTCCATAATAGGCATACTCTACCCGCAGCAAATCTGCCCCGCCTTCGAGCAAAATGCGACCCGCGTAATGCAAGGGAGGCATTTCTACCGGGTATCGGTACCCTGGCAGGATGATTCCTAAATGCTTCGCCCCGTTTGGTTGGGCGATGAACGTATTGGGTACCGGTTTGTTTTGATACCCAACAATATCCAGTGAGTTTAAACGCCATTCCATGTTTCTACACCCTTTCCATTCCTAATTTCTACTATACAATTTTCCCGTCCCAAAATCAACGGCAGCCCGGCTGGAAGCAGTCTAAAGACCCTCAGAATGTGTCTGAAAACTCTGTATGTTGTCATTTCGAGCGGTGATGATTTAGTTTAGGTGGGCTTCACCCTTTCAAACCTGTAAGCCCTGGAAATTGACGGCCGGGAGCGAAACCTGTAGAATGCCCCAACTAAACATGGAATGATCATGACCAGCCCATCACCACTACTTTATAACACCTATTACCATATCTACAATCGCGGCGTGAACCGTGAAAATATATTCATCGAAGAACGCAATTATGAGCATTTCTTGAAGCTTTATGGTAAACATATCGCGCCGGTGGTCGATACATTCGGATATTGCCTTTTGAGAAATCATTTTCATCTTGCGGTCAGGGTTAAGTCGGAAGAGGAGATAGAGACCCTAAAGGTTTCCTCTGTAAACGGACAACAACTCGGGCAAGGTGAATCTGGAAAATGGAACCCAGGTCAACCGGGAAAACCTTTAGGGTCTCACTATGTTAGTAACCAATTCTCGAATTTCTTCAACGCCTACGCCAAGGCGATCAACAAAGCCTACCAGCGCACCGGTAGTTTATTCCAGCACCCGTTTGGACGTGTACTAATCAAAACCGAGCGCCAGTTTTGGAATGTAATCAGATACATCCACTAGAACCCGCAAAAACATAAGTTTGTGGAGGATTTTCGAGATTGGAAGTATTCTTCTTACGGGATGTTACTGGCAGACGGACCTGCTTGCTTGCAACGCAACGATGTGTTCGATTGGTTTGGTGGTAAAGACGAATATCTTAAGCTTCACTTAGATTGGGTGAGCGATGCACGGAGCAAATGGTTTGCGGTGGATGATATTGATTAGGTTAGAAACCCTTAGGGTCTGGGAAAGCGGTTTCTTTTAAAACGGTATTGCTGCTACCGCAAAAAATATGAGCGCAGGTGGACAAGTGGTGTGCCGGGCGTGATGCTATGTAGATCGAATGCGAGCACTGCTCCGGGCCTGTGAAAAGCTCATGTGAGTGAATATTTCCGGGTGGTAGCCATAGAGAGTGTGATCGGCGACTTCAAAGCCGTGGCGGAACAGACGCTCAAACTCCACTTCGGTTAACTTGCGGATGACGGTGGGCATTTCGGCAGCAAGCTTGACCTCCTCGTCAGTCATGCTGTCGGCGCAGATGTTGTCGATCTCAACCTGGGGAAGCTTTGCCTGGCTCAAAATGTAACGGGAGCTGTTGCCTGCCTGGAGGAACGCGCCGAGATCATCGTGGTTAATCAGACGCTCTACAATAGCCCGAGCTCGTAACGAGCGGACCTGGTCCATCATGATCCCGGTAGAAATACGCATGAGAGCTTTGATCCCGCGTGAATACCGCTCAGGCTTGGCCCGCCCGGCGCCATCTGAGATAATGAAGAACTCAATGTCTTCCCGCCAGCCATGGATAAAGTCATGCAAACCCTCCAGGCCGTGGTTATCGTATACTCCGCCATCCCAAAGATGGACAATGGGAAAGTCAGGAGTGAACGGCTCTGTCTTGCGCTGGCGTTGGGTCTCTGGATCGACCAGGATCTTAGAACGGTCTTTATAGCGGAACCACTGGTAAGGGCGGGTGTCGAAGACCAGAGGACCAATCAGCCCGGGAAAGCCGGCCGAAGAGGCCACCGCATCGGCAAGGGGTACTTTTTGAGTGTCGTAGGAATAGCCAAAGAGGGAATCGCCTATGCGGAAGCGCTCCCAGCGCCAGTTCTTTCCGGTCTCGCAAGTGGTGGCGTTGATCATCCAACGAGGGCTAACCGGCAGATCGCTCAGTACAGCGGTAACACCCCAGTGCTTTCGCATCAGGTCCGAGAGGTCGTCGGCGCGGGTTTCGAAGATTTGCAGCGGGGAGCGCAGGATGCGGCCAATGATCGAGCGGTGGAAGTCCTTTGTTATGAGTATAGATCTGGCCTTTGGAAGTACATGCTCGAGGTAGCGATCGCTGGTCGGCCACTGGAAGTTGTTGAGCGCATGAATCAGCGCAACGCACAGACTGCCGCCGGAGACGGTGGAGAGGAAAGTGACATCTTCCAGCCGGCCAGATTCAGCCAGGCGGGCCAGGGTGCCGAGGTGAAAGACGGTGGCGCGGTAGCCACCGCCCGATAAAGCAAGACCAAGTTTCATACAGGGCCTCCTTTTGTGCGGGGAGTTAGGTACAATTTGCCTCCAAAACAAACATGGCGGTCAGTTCAATCAAGTTTTGCCAAGCTCTGACAGGAAGCAGTTGGCCACAGCAGGCTAACACGGACTAGCTGGTAATTGTGTAATCGAAATAGAGCGGATCGCCGCTTGCCCGGATTTTAAAGTCCTTCCATTCGTCGGATTCCATTCCATCGGCCATCTTCTCAAAGTCTGTGTCGGTCTGGAATACACGACCGGAAGCCTTCTTTATAAGGGCATCTTTGATAGCTTTCAGCGGATGGTCCCAGCCTTTTTGTGTCTCTGCCCAGGCGCGGACCGCGGTGATCATGGCAGTAAACTCTTTCGCAAAAGACCCCTGAGCCATCCATCCCAGGCTTGGGTGTTCGCTCTCTGGCTTCCCGTTGAGCGTTGCGTTGTGACTCCCATGATGACCGACTTTATACAGGACGGTGCGGGCAAGCAGATCGCCGGCTTTGATAATACGGTCGCCATCCTTCCAATCCTTTTCGCTCCACGACACCCAGTTGCCACGCTGAGCATCGGCGGCGAACAGCAGCACCTTGCCTCCCTTGCCCAGCTCAAAGGCCAGGACAAGACTGGAATTATTGGTGTAGTCGTTCATGTCAAGCGCGAGCTGCTCGGCTGAATACAGCCATTCATGATCGATCCGGCGCCATTCGGCGTCATCGGGAACTTCGCGGGAGGTATCGGGAGCTTCGGTATTCCCCGGCGCTCCATTCTCCTGCTTAACCGACTGCCCGTAATGTCCGATAAAGAACTCGCGAAACTCCCGGGGAGTTTTTTTGGAGGCTGCTTTGTCGAGCGGGACCCGGTATTGGTTGGCAAAGGGCAAATTGAGTGGCAACCTGTCTGAGTCTACCGCCGCCAGGAAGAAGTCTCTGGGAGACAGGGCAGCCTTGTGTTCCTCTTCAGATTTAAACGTCTCCTCTCCCTGAGGATCGAGGTCTTCGATCTTCTCGGCATCTCGTGGCGGACCCAGAGCGAAAATACGCAGATCCTTCGCTCGAGGGATTGTGAGGATTTCCTCGTGAGGACGGATATATTTTGTCCTCGAACGATCCTTAAACAGTTTCATCGAGTTTTTGTTCCTCGACTTGCTGGGATCGCCGGCCGCCGCCAATAACTCCCCCGCTGTGGGCGCGCTGCCTGACTCGCTGTCCCAGCCAAGTTCGAATTCCAGCAAATCGTCAATGCGTTTCAACTGTTCCGAACTGCCCCCCGCCGCAAGGCGGTTGCGTGAGGCAACCAGTTGCAACAGCTTGTCCTGGAACGCAGTGCGCAGGCTAATAGCGATACCGTCGTCGGGATCTTCCGTCCAGGCCAGCCATGTTTCACCGATCGAGATTCCCTTAAAGTTCGCTTCGGTGATGCCATTGACGTGATCCTGATGCTCGTGGGTGATGACGGCAACATCGAGGAACCCACCGGTCGCCTTACGAATGTTATTCGTGATTTTGGCGATCTGTGTCTCTTTCTCTGTCGTTGGCTTGATGAACTTCTGGGGCGAGCCTGGCTTGTACCCGCAGTCGATCAACACGTAAACGGGCTTATCCTTGGTATCGCTCGCGAAAGCCAGCAGAAAACAATCGCCGTGACCAATGCGGTACATTCGCACGGTGACCCCGTTCTCGGGTGGTAAAAGCCGCTGGTCGTCCTTCTGATCCTCATTGTCCTGCTTTGGGTTGGGTTCTGGCATGATGTTAATCCTCCACTGCGTTGTGTATCAGTGCGAACGGCTCACGCGCATTCATGGCTTTGTGCGCAAAGTCGAAGGCATTCCCGGGCTCGAGTCCGCCCTCTGCCAGGAAGCGCCGCACGCGCTCGAGCTGCGCATCGTCTGCAATCGTTCCCGGCGTCCGGATGACCCAGCGCACCTCCATCGTCGTCGGGTTGAGGTGCAGGGTGCATCCGGCGTAGTATTGGAAGTCGCCATTGTCGTTCGCCTCGATCTTATCGGATTGATCCAACTCCTTCTGCTTCTCCGGGTCAAAATAGCCACGCCGTCGCTGCAGGATGTCGACCACCAGATCCGTCATTGGGGCACCGCGTGGGCTGCGACGGGTAGTGGTACGTACCGTCTGAACTGTTACACCCCCACCAAACCCGCTACTGGATCCAACAGCCGTGCGCGGCAGATCGTTTATGTCGAGAACAAGACCGAAGGCAGGCGCCAGTTTACGCCCCTTACCCATCACGAGCCAATCCCAGATCCTGGGTGCATTCTTGCGGGCGCCTTCAAACGTCAGGTATCGATCGGTGTCTAAGGTCCAGGGCTCGAAATCGATATCCATCTTTTTGATAAGAGCCAGTTTAATGGGCTCGGCCTGGCGGGCCAGCTCGTCCAGGTTGCCGGCCATAGCATTCAGCGTGGCCTCGAGGGGGGCCAGTTGCCCCTCGGTGGCGCCGGCTTCCCGGGCGGTGTCGATGAGATCGTAGACCGTGTCCAGCGCGCCGCCAGCGTAGAATTCGTCGCCGGTTGTCTGATCCTGCTCGTGTATCCCGATTTCTTTCATCGCTGCCTCCCCTGTTGGCCAGAGCAGGCTTTCGACGGACATGCTGCGCATGCCCGCCGGGTGAATCCCCCACTGGCGGAAACTCTCTACAAATGCCAGGCGGAATCCGAGCGGGTCTTCAGGTGTAAAATCAAAGTCGGCGGTCACAATTGCACGCAGGTAATCACCGAACGTGATATTGACAGGCGGGCAGTAATCGATGGCGCGAATGCACATCTGCAAAACCTGCTGTGCGCTGCGCGCCGCTTCGGCGGCCAGACGGTTGGCAAGGTCTGGATGGATCTCCCCTTCGCGTAGTACCCCGGTGCCTTCAGTGGCGATCCGGTAGAGGTCAACTGTCCGCGCCCGGTACACCTTGAGGAACGCTCCGAAGATCGCCGCGACGAGAATGGCCCCGCGAGCGTGCGGCTCGCTTGTGCGATCAAGCGCATGCACGTCAGGCTTTTTCGGCTTCCACTCCCCTGTAATTTCATCGGGTTCACCCAGAGCATCGCGCAAAGCCTCCCGCGCCCGGTTGCCGAGCCGAACTGCTGGGCAAGCTTCCCGAGCAGGTTCTCGTTTGCCAGGTTGCCGCGCGTGCGGGCGACCTGGTTGCGCAGAATTCCGGTGTAGGAGAAATGCTGGAACAGGGCGACAACGTCGGCAAATGCCTCGTGGAACGCCAACACATCCGGGTTCATCGGCATGTTAAAGTGGGGATGTACCCCGTCGAGAAGCGCATGGGTTGTTTCGTGAGCGATGATGTCGTGGGAGAGGCAGGTGAAGACGAGCGTCCCCGGGGTATTGCTGGCATCCTTGATGCCAACCGGAAAATACCCAAACAAGAGCGCCTTCTTGTCAGGGCTAAAAAAGGCATTGCGATCACGCAAAGCATGCGGATAGATGCGCAGCCGGCGCACAAACTCGCTTTTGCCGTCCCCATCCATCCGTCGAGAAGACCAAAGCGCAACACGACCCAGCGCCTGCTCGAAATGCCCAATCGTCGTCATGGCAACGGCGTAGACCATTTGCTGGTGGAACTGAGGATTGACTTCAGAAGGCGCCAGGCCGTCCTGGGAGAGAATGCGGGGATCGTTCAAGTCGACAGGTTTGTAGAAGGCGCCGCTGGCGGGATCAATGTCGACCACTTCAATGTATTCGCCGATTGGACCGGGTAGCAGGTTCTTCTCCCAGGGAATGGCGATCGTAATCTCGGCGATGCTGGCTGTGTCGTATTGTGCCGAAATGGCGGGATCGAACGCGAAAATTCGCAGATAGCGCGAGTTAGGCTCGGGTATCAGGTCGCTTGTTGTCATATCCAAACATCCTTCACGTTGACCGATTTGAGAAACATACAATTCCCTTCCTTTCCATAGAATAAACAGCTTGCGAAAAGATACCGTAAATAAGGGGGGCGTGCTGTGCACGCCCCCCTTATTTACGGGCTTCTTCTATGCACTGCGTAACACCTGTATAGATTATTATATAACTCGGATATAAAAAGTCAACATTGGGAATTTTGTTACGAGTGAACCTGACCCTCCGGCAACAGGCCTGCCTCTCTCCCCGCAAAGACAGCCGCCGCTCGGCGGCTGTCTTTTATTGCCCCTCAGCGGGCATGTGGAGAAATCTTCGCTCGCACCGGCAGTCTTTTTCAACACCCGTTCGGGTGCGTGCTTTGCGAGGCATCACTGGCATGGGAATTTGGGGAATAGCATGTTGCCTAAAAGAGGATTTCCTTGTATGCTTATAATGGCAACAAATAAGCCATATCTTTCGAATTCCAGAAACCTTTCGACCCTGGGTGGAGGCTGATATGACAACCGCGATCAGTAGAGCCAGACTCAAAATTGTCCTGCCGAAGAGCTTTACCAGCGAACCCGTGTTCCTGTTCCTAAAAAATGTCAAATTGGATAATCCCTGGACGATATTTGGGATCGTCTGCCTGGTTGGTCTCCTCGATGAGGTCATCGTAGGGGCGTTAAGCGGGTACTGGCTGTCACGACCGGGCGTGGTGGGCGTCTTCGACGTGAACAACATTCCACCATTGATCATGTCTTTGATTGTCGAGCCAGGCGTGTGGGCCTTTTATGTCGGCTTCCCGGCTGCCCTGTTTCATCTGTTCGAAACCTTCGAGAGCAACCACATCTTTTTGACCGAACAGGAGTATGTCCAGGCGCAGGTGGATGCCTTGAAAAGAGTCGAGTCTTCCTGGTCCCTCAGGCTTGCCGCCTTTATTGGCGCCGTTGTCATCGCCATTTACGCCATGCTGATCATCGGGGAATACCAACCAGTGCCCTGGTTCTATCTGGGCTGGCACTATTGGGTCCGGTTCCTGCGCATTACCGGCTCTGCCTATGTGACCGTGTATGCCGTGACCTGGAGCCTGCTGGCCTTTTCTACCTTATACCGTGTATTTTCCATTGCAAAGGTGAAGGTCAAACCCTACGATGGAGACAACGCGGGCGGCTTGCGCTTCGTCGGGAAATTCATCCTGGACGTCAGCCGCCTGACCTTGATCGTTTTGCCCTTCCTGATCGCCGAAACTTTGTTTGCCATCCGGCTGGGACGGGGGATTATCGGCCAGTTCAACCTGTGGATTGAGATCATGGCACTCCCGCTCTTGCTGATCTTGATGGTCTTCCTGCCCTTGACGGCTTGCCGGCGCGCCATGTTTGCGGCGCGCGATGAGTTCCTGGCTCCGCTCAGGGATAAAATCTCGAAATACATCAAGAGCACGCATGACCCCTACTCGATCTCGAAGCCGCAGCTCGAAAAGGTAACCGCCCTGATCGATTTTCAAACCA
>Ga0105104_10002997_pt1 | contig 12192 bp, 12 predicted proteins | sample PPLLaktember2015_3_FD_87034 | JGI IMG/M metagenome (GOLD analysis project Ga0105104, IMG submission 87034) | Freshwater sediment microbial communities from Prairie Pothole Lake near Jamestown, North Dakota, USA - PPLs Lake P7 Core (6) Depth... | ecosystem: Environmental > Aquatic > Freshwater >...
TACCAATCGCACAACGGCCGGTTACGAGCTGGTGGCAACCGGAGCTAACCCGCGCGCATCTCGAATTTTCGGTATCGATATCAGCAAGATGTTTATGCTCTCGTTGGTAATTGGCGGCGCTCTGGCGCTGGGAGTCCTTTATACCACCATCAAGAATTCAAGGAATCGATAGCCGCCAGGTTCTTTCCGCTCATCACGCCGCGTTCCAACCGTAAAAATTGACTTCTGTATGATCTTTCTTTGTCTATTCCCGTAAGCGCCCTTCCGTGTTCGGGCACGCCGTTATTTATTATTTCTTTACGAAAGTTTATCAAATAATAATAGCTTTTTATGCCGTCCATATTAGTTTTTATGCTCAAGTTTATACGCGGCGGATAAGATATTAGTATCGAATTGCCTAAGGGCAGAACGGAAAACAAATGATAGAAATCAAGCATAAAGACAATTTTGAAGCTGCAGAGCTTGCCGGTAAAACGGTTGCCGATGCGCGGGAAATGTACAGGAAAGATTTCAGCATCACGGAAAAAGCAAACGCGTTTCTTAACGGCAAGAAAGTAACCCCGAAATCTGAAGCCGGCACGGTTATAACGGACAATGACACCCTGGTATTCAAGAAAGCCCATGGAAACGGACTTATGTACATGGCCGGGGCTTTGTTACTCGCTATGGCGATAACCGGCGGCGTCTTCGCTTACGGTTTTATGAATGCTACTACCACACTCGCCGCTACGGCTATTGACTCAAATTTTGCTTCTGTTAGCGCAAATACATCCGTCCCGTTAACCTGGACAGCCCGCGGTATGGAAAAAGGCTCCACGGGCTCCGGTACCTTATTCGATATCAATACAGCTACCTCTGGTTATAATGGTGATCTTGTTGCCACTGTTACTATGGCAAATGCTAACGATATGATAAAAGTTTACCGCAACCTTACATTAACTCTTGAATTACGCGATTCTTCCAATAACCTGGTAGATATCAACGGCGATAATGTTCCAAACAGCAGCGATTTTGTTTTACTCACCCTGGAAAACGGCAGTGCAAGCCTAAGTTTTAAGCAAACAGCCGCGAGCAATTACACCATAAAAGTTAAGGGCGGCTCTTATATATGCCATGCCGCAAACGCCGGCTGGTCGCCGAGTTCCGGAGCCCCCATGCTCTTCTGTGAAATAGCCCAGAGATAATTAGCCTTCTTTTCCTCCTTCAAGGATAAATTAAGACGCCCCGTCTTCGCCGGTCGGGGCGTCCTGATTTTCACTAAATGATTTTCTCTTTTTTGTTCGGTAATAGCTCATTAAGTAAATACCTATCCTGCTCAACACTTATATCTATTAAGCAATACGTAATTAGCTGTTATGTATTAACGCTTATTCTACGTGTGTATTACCTTAAGTAACATGTAGTCATATAAGAAATTGCTCTTATTGAGCAGGGAGGGGGAAAAGTGGTAGAAATCAAGTACAGGGAAAATCTGGAGGTCCTGGACATTGCAGGACGCACGGTAGCTGAAGCCCGTGATCTATTTAAGAAAGACCGTGAGATAGCGGGTAAAGTGTCAGCTTACCTCAACGGCAAAAGGGTCCTGCCGGATAAAGAGGCGGCGATTATTCTCAACGATGAAGACACCGTAGAATTCAAGATTTCCCGGAACAAAACGATGTACATGCTCGGGGCGATGCTGCTGGCTTTAGCCGTGACCGGCGGCGTCTTCGCTTACGGTTTTATCAATGCGACAACGACCCTTAATGCCGCGACAGTCGCGTCGGATTTTGCCTCTGTCAGCGCCAATACTTCCGATACGCCATCATGGACCGTTCACGGCCAGCAAAAGAGCCCGACCGGTTCCGGCACCCTATTCGATATCAACACTTTGGGTTCCGGCTATGAAGGCGATTTCACTGTTACCGTAACGCTGGCGAATACCGATAGCCTCATCAGCATCTACCGCAACCTTAACTTGTCTCTGGAAGTGCGTGATTCTGCCGGCAGCCTTATCAACATTAATGGCGATAGCGCAGCGAACGGCAATGATTTCGTGATGCTGACCCTGGAAAACGGCGCCGTTACTTTTAGTATCGAACAGGCCGCGGCTGATATATATACCATTAAACGTAAGATCCGATATTATTTCATCAATGCCGCTAATGCTGGCTGGGGTTCCGGCGCTCCTCAACTCTATTGTGAAGTAGCCCAAAGATAATTCCCAGGTTAACCCTGAATAAAGACGCCCCGATGATATCATCGGGGCGTCTTGGTTTCTAAAGCTTGAACTGTACTCTTATATTTTCCCGAATTTTTCTTCCAACGCGGCTTTATCCCAAATCTTGCCGGTTACATCTTCCGGTTTAGCGGCGGCCAGTATAGCCGGATATTTTTGCCAGATAATCGGCTCTTCAAAGTCAGAGATATCACGGCCGTCCATGAAGCCCATGACCACTTCCGTCTTTACAAAGTACGGGCGGATACAGGTAATGGCAATTCCGGTTTCCTTGCGCATTTCCCTGGCCAGACCCATGGTGAAACGCTCTACACCGGCTTTGGTTACGCCATAAGCGATGTTCATGCGTATCTGGTGCGCCAGGATGGACGAGACATTGATAATCATGCCGCTCTTCTTTTCCAGCATGTGCGGCAGTATTACCTTGGAGCAGAGGAAAGTGCCGTCCAGGTTTACAGAGAGGATCAGGCGCCACCTCTTGTACGGCAGTGCCAGGAAGGAATCCTGTGCTGTGACGCCGGCATTGTTCACCAGGACGTCAATTTTCCCGAACTTTTCCAGCGCTTTGTTGGCGATGTTGTTAACATCCTCTTCAATCGTGATATCGCCGCCCAGGTAAAGCGCTTCCCGCCCGAGGACGGTAATTTCATTGGCGGTTTCTTCCAGTTTGCCGTCATCCGTAACGCGGTCGCAGATAACCAGGTTAGCGCCTTTTTCCGCCATGCCGAGGGCAATGGATTTACCCAGCCCCTGCCTGGCGCCGGTAACGATAACAACTTTATCTTTTAACGGGAGTGCTGCTTTAGCCATTTTGATGCCTCCTTAAAAATCCCTTTCCATCTTCATTTTAGAAGAGGAGAAGATATCTTTTACCTATCCAAATAACCAATAACCAAGATACAAATCCCAATTGTTTGGTTATTGTTTCTTGGTTATTGAGATTTACCTTTAGGTCAACATCCCGTAATCGAGCGGGAAGCAGGCAGCCGTCTGGTTCTTGCCGGCATCGGAAGCCAGGAAGAGGGCGAGAGCGGCCACGTCATCAGGTTCGCCGAAGCGCCCGAGGACCGTCTGGCCCAGCATTCTATCATTAACGCCGGGGAGCTGCAGGAACGGCTCGGATAAGCGGCTGTGCACCCATGCCGGAGCGATGGAGTTAACGCGGATATTCCATTTGCCCCATTCTTTGGCCATGACACGGGTCATGTGCAGGACTGCCGCTTTGCTGATGCAATAGACGCCGAGTGTTTCTTCTGTGCGGATGCCCATATAAGACGAGATATTGATGATGGAACCGCCGCCCTGGGCTTTCATGATCGGGGCGATCTGTTTGAGGAGGAAGAACGGGCCTTTGACGTTAACGTTCATCACGTTATCCCACTGCCATTCTTCTACATCTGTGAGCGGGACCATAAAGCTGGAACCGGAGCTGTTGACGACGACGTCAATACGGCCGAAGTCTTTCATCACGGTGTCCACCAGCGCTTTGATGGTTTCCAGTTTGCCGAGGTGTCCGGCAATACCGACAACCTTGCCCTTGGATTTAGCTTTAATTTCCGCGGCTACTTTGTCCAGGTTTTCCTGTTTGCGGCTGCTGATAATGACATCCGCGCCGGCGAGAGAGAACGTCTCCGCAATAGCTTTGCCGAGGTCCCCTGCCCCACCGAGTACCAGGGCTACTTTGCCCTTTAGAGAAAAACTCTTTGCGTCCATGCATTACTCCTTATTACTGATATTCTATTTATCGATAGGGATACGAATCCACTTTGAGAGCAATTCTTGTTCGCTCTTAATAGTACCGTTCTCGCACATGGCTGCCACGTTAGTAAGATCGATTAGTTTGTAAGGCACACCATGTTCATCCTTGGCAAAAATCATTGCTTCGCCGGTGTCTGAAAAAAGTACGTCCTTTTTAGTATTTTGGGGGCCGTATTCCTCCTGGATAATTGCAAGTATTTTTTCTTCTCCGATAGTAAGTTTTCTACTTCCCATCATTGTCCCCTGATTACTCACGCACTTTTTTTGCTACTTATTCTACTTTAATGATGCAGGCATCAGCCTGGGCAAGGCCGCCGCAGAGAGAGCCGATGGCATATCCGCCGCCCATTCTGCGCAGTTCGTACATCAGGCTCATGATGATGCGGGCGCCGGTAGCGGTGTTCGGGTGGCCGATAGCGACCGCGCTGCCCAGCTGGTTCATCTTGTCATAAAGGGACTTGTAGAGTTTATCGTCGCCTTTGGCGGCAACTTTCATTGAAACGAGCGGGACCGCGGCAAAAGCTTCATTGTTTTCCATGATTTTCATATCGTTCCAGGTCAGCTTGGCTTTCTCTAGGGCCTTCTCCATGGCAAAGCCAGGGCCTTCCGGCATGCGGCTGGCATTGATCGCGATAGAGGTAGAAGCAACAACTTCGGCCAGTACCTTTAATCCCAGTTGAGTAGCCTTCTTGCGGGTCATGAGCAGGATAGCGGTTGAACCGTCATTGAGGCCGGGGGCGTTGCCGGCGGTGATCATCTTGGTGCCGTAGACCGGCTTTAATTTGGCCAGGCCTTCAGCAGTAGTGCCGGCGCGGTACTGTTCGTCTATCTCCAGCACTTTAGGATCCCCTTTGGGCTGCGGGAAGGTCATGGGTATCATTTCATCCTTGAATTTCCCGGCGGCATGGGCCTTGGCATAGTTCTGATGGCTGCGCGCCGCAAATATATCCAGATCCTCGCGGGTGAAACCGTATTCCGCGGCAACATTATCCGTATCAACGGAAACGGGGTTGAAGTCTTTATAGCCTAGCGCATAGAGCGGGTCTTCCATTTTGACATCGCCGATGCGGAAGCCGTTGAAGCGCAGGTTGCGTACTACCATCGGGGATTGCCCGAAGGAGGTTGCGCCGCCGGCGATAGCGCAATCGATTTCTCCGGCAGCCATTTCCATGGCGGCCAATTTTACGGCGTGCATCGCGGAGACGCAGGCCATATCGAAAGAAATCGAGACGGTCTCATGCGGGAGGCCGGCTTTAATAAGTGACTGGCGGGCGGCGACGGGTGTGAACGGGTCGCGGCAGGCGGAAGTATCGCCCACGCCCCAGAATACTTCATTGATCATATTCGGTTTAATACCGGTCCGCTTGACTACCTCGCGCATCGGGATAGCGCCGAGTTCATAGTAATCAATACCTGCAAGTGAGCCGCCGAATCTGCCGAACGGTGTTCTTGCCGCTGCTACAATTACAACATCTTTATCGTTTGCCATTTGTTCCTTCCTTTTTTGTAAATATCTTAACTGCTTACCAGTTTATTTCGCGGGGTAATCGTAAAAGCCTTTGCCGGCTTTCCGGCCTAGTTTGCCTTCTTTGACCATTTTTTCCAGGATTGGCGCGGGCTTTAACCGGGCGCCGAACTCGGCGTTCATGGTCTCGAGGCCATGCAGGACAGTATCTGCGCCTGCGAGGTCGCAGAGCTCCAGCGGGCCCATCGGGTGGTTAAGGCAGTATTTAATCGCTTTGTCCACTTCTTCCGGCTTGTTACCGTCCATAACGCACCAGAAAGCTTCATTCATCAGTGCATCTACGAGGCGGGATACAATAAACCCGGCATGGTCCTGGGCTTCACATGATTCTTTGCCGATTTTCTTGATGTATTCTTTAGCGGCTGCCAGCGTAGCATCGGAGGTCTTCTTGCCGATTATAACTTCGACGCCTTTCATCACCGGTACCGGGTTCATGAAATGGATACCGATGAACCTGGCGGGATTCTTTACCACGGTTGCAACTTCACTTATGGGAAGTGAGGAAGTATTGGAAGCCAGGATTGCATCCGGCTTGGTGATTGCATCAAGCTGTTTAAATATGCTTTTCTTTAATTCCATGATTTCAGGCGCAGCCTCGATAACGAGGTCGGCGTCTTTAGCATCTGCATTATTCGTCGTTGTCTTGATGCGGGCCAGGATTGCGGCTTTGTCCGCTTCCGTCATCGTGCCCTTCTTGACGCCTCTGTCAAGGCTCTTGCTAATGGTCTCCATGCCTTTGTTAACGAACTCTTCTTTGATATCGGACATGACCACATCATAGCCTGCCTGCGCGGTTACCTGGGCAATGCCGTTGCCCATCTGCCCCGCCCCTATTACGAATACCTTTTTTATAGCCATTATAAAAACCTCCTTAAGGTTTTGTTTCTAATTTGTTCACGGGTTACATTAAATAGTATAAAGTACTCACCCTCACCTAACCTCTCCCGTCAAGGGAGAGGAAAGACTAAAAATTTTGGTTTTCAGCCACTCGATGATTTTTTAATACTTTTTTGTTTCATGGTTACCTTCACCAGTTTTCTCTCCCCGCCGGGGGAGAGAATGAAAGTGAGGGGGATAAAGGATTAAGCCGATGATTCACCCTCACCCAAGCTATCCTTTGGATAGCTCCTCTCCCCGTCAAGGGAGAGAAATAAACACGAGTTATTTGTTCTTGAATGCGGCTTTACGCTTTTCGATAAAGGCGTCCATGCCTTCTTTTCGGTCGTAAGTGGCAAAGCAAAGGGCATCACACTTAGCTTCTATTTCTAACCCGGTATCGATGTCCGTATCCAGGCCGTTATTGATGGCTGATTTAGCCATCGCCAGCACCGGCCTGCTCTTGGATGCCATCTTGGTTGCCCACGCCGCGGCTTCTTCCATCAGCTTTTCCGGCGGGACAACTTTATTAACGAGGCCCAGATTGAAGGCTGTTGCGGCGTCAATGGGGTCGCCCATGAAAATCATTTCCTTGGCTTTAGCCGCCCCGATAAGGCGCGGGAGGCGCTGGGTGCCGCTCGCCCCGGGAATCAGGCCGAGGTTGATCTCCGGCTGCCCGAAGCGCGCTTTTTCGGAACAAATCCGCAGATCGCAGCACATGGCAAGCTCGCAGCCGCCGCCTAAAGCGTAGCCGTGGATCGCGGCGATAGTGGGTTTGGTAAGGTTATAAATAAAGTCGGAGGCTTTGCGGATGGTGGCCATGAACTTTTGGATCGCCAGGGTATCCATGTTCTGCATCTCGGCAACATCAGAACCGGCGGCAAAGGCTTTATCGCCGGAACCGGTTAATATCACTACCCTGACGTCCGGGTCGTCCTCGATGGCTGCAAAGGCATCATAAAGCTCTTTGTAAACCGTGGAATTGAGGGCGTTGTATTTATCCGGGCGGTTGAGGGAAACGATCCCGATGCCGTCTTTTTTCTCGTAAAGTAAGGTCTGGTAGGTCACAGTCTTATCTCCTCTCTACTCGATTGGGCGTGTCGGATTGCATGCATGTTCGTGTTTGATAGAAGCAGTGGGGGCTCCACGGAGAAGAATTTACCTTTACTATTTTAAGCTAAATGACGTGTGAGTGTCAAGGAATTGCGTTTTTGATAGAATGGAATTAGAGGGTTTTTTACGCATGGATGCATTAACCGTTAATTACCGCAAGGTAGAATGTAAATCACTGCTCAATAAATCCGGCATCAGCGATTATGCCGTCAACTGCTATTCCGGCTGCGCTCACGCATGCGTGTATTGCTATGCGCGCTTTGCCACCCGTTTTACCCACCCCCGGGAGGACTGGGGCAAATTTGTAGATGTCAAAGAAAACGCCGTCCAGGTACTGGCAAAAGAGGTTAAAAGGCGGCGCGTAGCCCAGGTTATGTTAAGTTCAGTGTGCGATGCCTGGCAGCCGGTAGAGAGCAAAACCCTACTCACCCGGCAGTGCCTGGAACTGCTCGTCCAGCACCGCTACCCTATCCGCGCGCTGACCAAAAACGCTTTAGCCGCCCGCGACCTCAACCTTATGGCGCTTGGGGCAGATACACACTTTGGAGTGACGGTTACCACCCTTGATCCAAACCTTGCCAGGCTTATTGAACCGGGGGCTTCCGCGCCGCAGGCAAGGCTGGAGCTTTTACAGACCGCCAAAAGCAAAGGACTGAAAACTTACGCCTTCCTCGGCCCGCTAATGCCTCATTTATCTGACACGGAACGCAACATCACCGGTCTGCTGAAAGCCGTTAAAGATATCGGCGTGGACTACTTTTATATCGATAAACTCAACCTGCGCTACGGCGTCTGGCCGGCTTTGCTAAAGCTGCTTAAAGAACACTATCCGGCGTTAATACCGGAATACCGCAAAATCTTCTTCGATCAAATGGCTAAAGAGGGGTACGCTTATAATTTGTCGTCAACCGTCAGTACCCTGGCGCACAAGCTGGGCATGGCGGACAAAATGACGCTGTGCGTGTGATTTCTGTTCCCGCAGGGTTTCATCATGCCTTGCCTATTTCAAATACCTTGATAATTACACCGCCTTCCCGGGGGTGCCCTTCAGTGCGGAACTTATTGCTGTGGAGATAGGCAGCCAGGGCCTTGCTCTCGGTAAAGAACGTCGGGATAGTTTTAAACGGCATAGACATCTCGCTCGGGAACCATCCGTTGTTATCGATATAAATCCTGCAACTCTCACCGTTTTTATCAACGCCTTCAAGCATATAACGCGCGGACATATGCCTGACCACGTTTTGATCGACTGTTTGAGTATCAACTCCGCCGGGTAGGACCCGTCCATTGAAGATTTCTCCTTTGACAGTCCCGCTGAACGGTATCATGATAACCTCTCCTGCCGGGCCTTTAAGTTGGGATACCTGCGCCGGTTTAATTTCTACAGTTACTTCAAAAATCAGTTTGTCAGCCATAGTTTACTCCAGCTTTTCTTTTTTACGAACGTATCTGATTATATCTGTTTAAAATTAATAATAACAAGTGGTTATATTCTCCATTCTAAAATAATATTTAAAATGAAGACAAATAAATACTTATCCTCACTGATTGACTTTCTTTTTTTTGTCAGCTACACTTCCTATTAGAAGCGCCTATAATTTTAGAAGGGGTTGTGTACGTGCCGGATATAGATTCTGCCGCCAAGGAACTCTCCTCGGAACTTACCAAAAGCAAAGCTGATTACTCTGAAGCCAGGTTTGAAGAAAATCAGACCAGCCAGATTGCTTACCGGGGCAAAGTGCTAGAATCCATCGGGCGGTCGTCCGCCTCCGGGGGTAATGTCCGCGCTTTAGTTAAAGGGGGGTGGGGCTTTACCAGCTTTAACGAACTCGATAAACTCCCCGCCCGCGTGGCTACCGCGGTGGAACAGGCCAAAGCCACCGGCTCCGGTAAATTTAAACTTGCGGCCGTAGAACCGGTAAAAGATAACGTCCCCAGCGGCATCGGGACCGACCCTGTTACCATCCCGCTGGTGGAAAAGAAAAAACTCCTCGATGAATACAATGAAATCATCTGGTGCATCCCCGGCATCAAAACCTCCAACATCGGCTATGGCGATAGCCGCAAAAAAGTTGTTTTCGTTAACTCCGAGGGCAGTTTTATTACCCAGGAACGGGCGGATGTTACCATCCGGCTTACCGCCATCGCCGCTAAAGACAGCGAGGTACAGCAGGTTGGATTGAGCATGGGCAGCCGGGGCGATTTTAAAGCTATTACAAAACTCCATAAGCAGGTCAAAGTAATGGCGCAAAACGCCGTCAACCTGCTTGAGGCGCCGCAAGCTAAAGCCGGGGAGTACACCGTAGTCCTCGACCCGATTCTGGCCGGTGTTTTCGTCCATGAAGCATTCGGGCATCTTTCCGAATCCGACTTCGTTTACGAAAATGAAAAATTACGCGAGTTGATGAAGCTCGGCAAACAGTTCGGGGTGGAAGATTTGAATATCATAGATTCCGCTTCAGACCCGCCGGGTTTGCGCGGCAGCTTTAAATATGATGATGAAGGCGTCCGCGCCGTCAAGACCTATCTCATCCGTGAAGGCAAACTGGTAGGCCGCCTGCATTCCCGTGAAACCGCCGCCAAGATGAAAGAAAAACCCACCGGCAACGCGCGGGCAATGAATTACCGCTTCCCGCCTATCGTGCGCATGACCAATACCTACATTGAGCCGCGCAAGATGTCCTTTAACGATATCATCGCCGATATCAAAGAAGGTATCTACGCCAAGAACTGGTACGGCGGCACTACCGCTATGGAAATGTTCACTTTCTCTGCCGGAGAGGCTTACATGATACGCAACGGTAAGATCGCGGAAGCTGTGCGGCCCATTATGCTGACCGGTAACGTTTTTGAAACGCTAATGAGTATTGACGCCATTGGCAGTGACCTCGATATGAACGAAGGCGGAGGCTGCGGCAAGGGCGGGCAAATGCCCCTGCCGGTCTCTAACGGCAGTCCCCACATCCGGATTCGTAAGTGCCAGGTCGGAGGCAAATAATGGAAGAAATTCTGGCCCGGGCAAAGAAATCCGTACAGGATGCGGAAGTTTACCAGGTCTCTTCAGAAGAGACATCTGTCAGGTTTGAAGCTAATAAACTTAAACAGCTCCAGACCAGCCAGTCCACCAGCGTTGCTTTGCGTGTCGTTAAAAACGGCCGCACCGGATATGCCACCACCACCGGAACGGCTGATAGCGCCCGCATGGTGAATGACGCTATCGAGACCGCCGAGTTCGGCCAGGAAGCTAAATTTACACTGCCCGGCAAAGAACAATATCCCAGGGTCGATATTTATGACCCGGCTGTTGAAAAAGTAACGATTAAAGAAATGGTCGGCCTCGGCGAAAAAATGGTCGCCGCCGTTACCAAAAGCACTCCCGGCATCATGTGCGAAGGCGGCGTCAGCCGCGGTATGATAACCGTGCGCCTGATGAACTCGCGCGGCGGTTTTGCGGAGTTCAAAAAGAGCTTCTTCAGCATGGGCATCGAAGGCACCGTTGTTACCGGCTCGGATATGCTTTTTGTGGGCGAGAGCGATAGCTCCTGCCGCCCGCTGACGGATGCTAAAAAAATCATCGATACCGTGCTGTTACAGCTGGAACGCGCTAAAAACCAGGCTAAAGTTACCACCCGTAAAATGCCGGTGGTCTTTACCCCGGACGGCGTAGCCGGAGCTTTAATATTACCGCTGCTCTCCGCTTTTAACGGCAAGACCGTGCTGGAAGGCGCTTCTCCGCTGGCGCAGAAACTGGGACAAAAAGCCTTCGATGTTAATTTCAGCCTGGTTGACGACCCCACGGTTGATTACCGCCCGGGCAGCCGCCCCTGCGATGATGAAGGCGTGCCTAGCCAGCGCACTCCGCTGATTGAAAAAGGTATCGTTAAAAACTTCCTATATGACCTCCAGACCGCGGCTTTAGCCGGAAAAAAGAGCACCGGCAGCGGCAACCGGGGGCGCGGTACGCTTCCCTCCCCTGCCGCCAGCGCCCTGGTTATTACGCCCGGCAAGACCACCTTTGACGCCATGATAAAAGATATCAAAGAAGGCCTGGTGGTCGAGCAATTGATGGGCGCGGAACAGGGCAACATCCTGGGCGGAGACTTCTCCGGCAACGTTTTACTGGGCTACAAGATTGAAAACGGCAAACTGGTAGGGAGAGTAAAAGATACGATAGTTTCCGGCAACGTTTACAAGATACTCAAAGAGATTGCCGCAATCGGCAGTGAGACGCGCTGGGTCAGCGGCTTCTGCCAGACCCCGCCGTTCTATTGCAAGGGATTATCTGTTTCAAGTAAGGGGTAACCGCTAATCTGATTTTTCAGGGTAATCCCCATTATTGTCCTATTATAATTTGTTTTCACTTTCTTCCATACCGGCGAATGCCGGTAACCAGTTAGCTCAAACTGTGTGCTATTTACAGTGTAAATTCAGCACCTTCTGGTCATTGGATCCCGATTTTCATCGGGATGGTGAATATCATTGGTGTGGCAACAATCAATCGTCCTGCTCCTTGTCAACGAGGAGAAGGACGGGAGAAAAAAGAGTCGGTCACAAATATACAAATTCTTCCTAATTTCACCTGAAAAAAGAACATTATGGAATTCTCCTTATTTTCCTTGTATAATAGAACATCTATTACGTAGTACAATGTTATTAAGTATGAAGTCCCATTCCAGGAAACATAAAGGACGGTATCTCCTAA
>Ga0105104_10002998_pt1 | contig 12189 bp, 5 predicted proteins | sample PPLLaktember2015_3_FD_87034 | JGI IMG/M metagenome (GOLD analysis project Ga0105104, IMG submission 87034) | Freshwater sediment microbial communities from Prairie Pothole Lake near Jamestown, North Dakota, USA - PPLs Lake P7 Core (6) Depth... | ecosystem: Environmental > Aquatic > Freshwater >...
ATAGCGCTGAACTCATTCCCTGAACGAAGCCGCCTTCCATTTGCGCTTTGACCAGTTCCGGGTTGATGGCTTTGCCCACATCAAAAGTGGAGACGCCCCGGATGATCTCGATACGACCCGTATCCAAATCCACTTCCACTTCGACAGCCTGCGCGCCGGTGGTGTAATGGACAACGGCGCGTTCGCCCTGCCCGGTTTCAGCATCCAGGCCAGTGACATAGGTGGGCATGAAGTTACCGCGTCCAACGACCGGTCCTCCCATCCAGCCCTGTCCGCCCGGCTTGGGCAAGCCATAAACCACAAGATTTTTCAGAGGAATTTCCTTCTCGCTCTTATAGGAAATCACCACGCCGTTGACAATATCCAAATCTTCAACCGGCTCCTCCCAGGCTTCTGCCACGGTATCCAGAATCTGACGTTTCGCATCTTTGGCGGCGTTGACAACCGCATTCCCCATGCTCCAGGTGAGTCGGCTGGCGACGGTCTGCCACTCATATGGACTGTAGCGCGTATCCACCGGGGTTGCGATTCGGACGGATTCGTAAGGAACGCCGAGAGCGCCTGCGGCCATTTGCGCGGCAACAGTAAAGACACCCTGTCCGATTTCCTGTCCGCCAACACCCACATTAACTGTGCCGTCTTCGGCTAATTCAACCCAGGCACTTGAGCCAGCGTTTGGAGGCATAGCTGGCGCCTTCCACATCAGGGCAAGTCCTTTGCCGCGTCGTTTGTTGGGAGCGCTTGCAGGAGCCTTCTTTCCCCATCCAATGGCTTCGGCTGTTTTCTCAATGCAAGTTGATAAGCCGGTTGCGTGCATTTTGCTGCCGGTCACCAGAATACTGCCTGTTTTCAGGCAATTAAGTTTTCGAAACTCAACCGCGTCCATTCCGATCTGCAGGGCAAGCTCATCAATGCACTGTTCCAGTCCGGCGTGCATCTCAGGCATCCCAAATCCGCGCATCGCGCCGCCAACAGGATGATTTGTGTAGATACAATAACTGTCGGTCTTGATATTGGGTACTTCATAAGGACCGCTGCTGCTATAGCCAGAGGCGCGCGTGATATTAACACCATATTCTGTGTAAGCCCCGCCGTCCCAATAAAATGTATTCTCCATTGCCAGAAGCTGGCCCTTTTCGTCACAACCCATTTTGAGATAAGACACCAGTCCCTGGCGCACAAAAGCCGTGAAGAATTCCTCTTCGCGTGTCAGGAGCAGTTTTACAGGACGCCCCTTTACTTTGGTGGCAATGGCAACCGCCAGGGATTCCATGCTCACACCAGCTTTGCAGCCGAAGCCGCCGCCGACATAGGGCGCAATAACTCGCATTTTGCTCTGGGATATTCCCAGTGACTGGGCAATGAGATTGCGCTGCGCAAACGGCGACTGTGAACTGCCCCACAACGTAATCTCGCCCGACTCTTCCACTTTGGCAACGGCGGCATGGGGTTCAATCGGCACGTGTTGAATGTGAGGGATCCGATATTTCCGCTCGATGATCGCGGCGCACTTATCCCAGGCACCCTCCACATCCCCTTTGCGAATTTTGAAATGATTGGAGATGTTCGTCCCTGGCTGGGGGAAAATGAAGTTGGCAACCGCATACTGCCCCAGGTCGGGATGAAGAAGCGGCGCTTCGGGAGTTGCGCCCAATTCGGGATCGAGGACCGGTTCCAAAACCTCGTATTCGACTTCGATCAAGTCGAGGGCTTTTTCGGCAATTTCCTCACTGATCGCTGCCACGCCGACAACGGGGTCGCCTACATAGCGAACGCGGTCACGGCAGAAGATCTGCCGGTCTTTCAGATACAGCCCAATATACCCGGAGAAATCCTCGCCGGTGACAATTGCTTTCACACCGGGCAAGGCAAGCGCTTTTTCACTATTTATTTTCTTGATCAGAGCGTGTGGGTGCGGACTTCGCTTTATGCGCGCATACAACAAGGAATTTCCAAACTGGATATCATCCGCAAAGATTGCCGCGCCGGTCACTTTTTCGCGGGCATCGATGCGGGTCTTGTTCTCACCAACGGGACTTGGGGTGTTTTGAACTTTAGGTTCGGCCATAGGTTATCTCCTTTGGAGAGCGTTTCCGAAGTCAAAATTCACCACAGAGGAACACGAATAAACACTGATGTTTTTTGATGAAAGGCCCACGCAGCCGTAGAAAATCCTTTTCATCTGTGTTCACACCGCCTGATTTGCTTAGCAAATCAGGGTTCGGTGCCGGGGTCCGCGGTTGAAAAATAAATTTCAAGATACTCTCTTATGGATGCAACGAAGTTAGGGATCACAGTTAGGCTTACGCCAGCTGCAATTTCGCAGCGGACTTGACGCTCTCGATGATGCGGACATACCCGGTGCAGCGACAGAGATTGCCCACCAGGGCTTCGCGGATCTCGTCTTCGCCCGGGTTGGGATTGCGATCGAGCAGGGCACGCGACGAGATCAGGATGCCCGGTGTGCAGAATCCGCATTGCACCCCGCCAGCCTGGATGATCGCTTCCTGGATCGGGTCAAGCTGCTTGTCGCCCGCCAGCCCTTCGATAGTGACGATCTTTGCACCGTCACATTCGACCGCCAGCACCATGCAGCTGTTGACCGGTTCCCCATTCAGCATTACTGTGCAGGCGCCACATTCACCGGCCGAACAGCCGTTTTTCGTGCCGGTCAATGCCACCGCCTCGCGCAGCATTTGCATGAGCGTCATATTCGACGGCACGACGACTTGTTCCAGTTCATTGTTAATCGTGATATTTATTTTATGAAACGCCATAGTTCCTCCGTTTCACCACCGAGAACACACACCTGCCCCGGATGTGATTTGCTATGAATTGCTAAGCAATTCAAAATCATGCCGGGGAGAAAGTTTTAAAAAATCTTCATGGATTCAGTGTGCTCTGTGGTGAAGAATCTCAACCAAGTTTTTTCCAAACTGCGGTCAATGCGTTTGCAGATAAATTCCTGACCATTTGCCTGCGATAGCGCGCACTGCCGCGCACATCATCAATGGGGGAGCAGGCTTCAGATGCCAGCCGTGCCGCTGCCTGGATGGCATCCGGTGTAACCGGATGATTCGCCAGGTACGTTTCGACCTCCATCGGCATGAGCGGCACCGGCGCGACCGATGCCAGCGCGAGATGGAAACGGTATCTGGATGAGCAGGTTGAGTCTTTGTGACCCAACGCAGTCACCCCGACGATGGATAGATCACTTAATTGGTTGCGACCCAACTTAATGTATTTTCCGGCGCAGCCTTTGGGCGGGAGAGGCAAATGGATCGCCGTAACGATATCGCCTGGCTTCAGGGTGGTCTTGCCGGGACCGCGGAAGAATGCCGATAAAGGTTCCTGGCGAGAACCGTTCACACCATGAATGTGTAATCCTCCACCGAAAACCAGGCACGCGCCGAGGGTGTCCCCGGCGGGAGAAGCGTTGCAGATATTGCCGATAACCGTCGCGCGGGTGCGAAGTTGATAGCTGGCAACGGAACGACATGCCTCTGCCAAAAGCGGATAATGCGCTTGCACCTCCGCAGAAGCAATAACCCGGTTCATATTCACCGCCGCGCCGACCGTCAATCCCGCCTGTGGATCGAAGCGCAGTTCGTTTGTGCCATCCAGGTTTTTCACATCGACCAGAAATTCGGGCTTCATAAACCCATCCCGCATACGGACAAAAACGTCCGTCCCCCCCAGGAACGGACGCGCGCTATCAGGATGATGAGATAAAAAATCACTGGCTTCAGCCAGAGTTCCTGGCCGGATATATTCAAATTCGGGGAGCGCAGGGTGGGTGTTTAGTGCCATGGAAGTCACCTCACAAGTCTTACGCTTTATGGTTGGAGCAGGACCGGAATGCCGAAGATTCCGGTGTTGAAAATACTGACTGCCAACCTGTACGCACAGATTGGCAGTCTTTGATCGTTACAAATTGATGTTCTCGCGTTCCTTCACACCGAAGAGTGACGGAGGCAGGATCAGGAAAAGTGTATTCAAGAGGATACCGATAATGGCAGCGAACACGATCGCCGGGATGCCACTTGGGAAGAGGACAGGGATATTGAACGGGAAAAGTCCGTTCGGCAGAGCGAGGTTGCCGCCAATCCCCGTGATCAGGATAATGGCTCCAACTGCCAGTTGGCGCGGCTCGAACAGGTTGACCTTCTCGGACTGGATGAGAGCAACACCTTGCATGCCGATCACGCCGAACAGGTAGATTGCCAGCCCGCCGGTAACAGCCACCGGGATCGTATTGACCAGTGCGGCTAGTTTCCCGACGAACCCCAGCAGGATCGCGATCACGCCGGCAGTCATCAACACCGGGACGGAATAGTTGCGAGTGATCGCCATCAGGCTGTTGTTTTCACCGTAGTTGGTGCCGGCGCAGCCACCCAGCATACCCACGACCACGTCGTCCGCTCCATCCGCGATCAGATTGAGACCGATGAGTTTCTTGATCTCGATTGGCGCCTTGCCCAATTCCTTTGCCAGCGCATCGATATACAAACTCATCTGATACAGGTGAGCCGTGCTTTCGGGGATTGTGGCAATGGCGATCAGCGAGATGCTGATCACAACTGCCCAGGCATTCGGATCGGCAAAAGCCGGGAAGGTAATATTGGGTACCCGCAACCAGGCGGCCTCAGTGATCAGGCCAAAATTTACCAACCCCATGGGGATGGCAACGATATATCCGACGACCGCTCCCAACAGGATCGGTAACATCCCGATCAATCCCTTGCCCTGCAGGTAGACCGAGAAGGCGACGGTAACGATCAGTGTAATGAATGCGACCAGCCAGTTCGCAGCGGCCATGTTCAATGCCGCACCGGCCAGGGCGACGCCAATTACAATGGCGACACTGCCGGTAATGATCGGGGGCAGAACCTTATCCAGCGCAGCCTTGCCAACCCGCATGATCAGCAGACCGATCAGGATCTCTACAATGGCTGTGCCAATGATGCCGACCTGCACCAGGCGCACGCCTTCGGGGCAATAAAATGTGGTCGGATCAGCAAAGCAGTCGCTTGCATATAGACTCATCGCGGTGACAACAACGCTGATGTAGCTGAAGCTCGATCCGTAGTACATCGGGATGCGACGACCCGAGGCGAGCAGGGCAACGATCGTTCCCAGCCCGCTGGCCAGCAATGTAACCCCCACATCGAACTTGGTAAGGATCGCCACCAGCACGGTGGCTGGGAACATGGTCAGCACCTGCTGGAACGCCAGGCTGAGCATGGCTCCCCAGGGGGGTGTATCCGCCGGAAGGTACCCGGCGATCGGTTGTTCTTTGACTGTCATCTCTGTTCCTCCTGAATAGGTTTATTGTTGGCAATATTGTTTTTTTCGAACTTGCAATTTAAATGAAAACGCGCGGCTAGCGCGCGTGTTAATCATGCGATACACACCTCCTCTCCCTTGTTCCCATTGTAACCGACTGGATCACAATATTTTCTCTCATGCAGGTGATTTGCTGGGTGTATTTATGAGGGTTCTTTTACTTTGATTCGATTCTACCTTAATTTGTCGAGCGTGCTGCCATGCAGGGATAAAGAGAGTGGCGAAAAGAATGAGCCTGGTAGCTTCTCACCACGGAGAAAGCTTTGAAAAAGCTCTGTGGACTCAGTGTGCTCGCTGGTGAAGCTGTTGGAAAAGCCCACACAATTATCCACACGCAGGGATAAAATAAAGGTATAGCAAATCCCGTTTCCAATCAAATTACAAATGTCATCACTTCGGGATACATTTGTCTTACAATTCGACCACGAACCGTATCCTTCGACGACCTGTATACATACACAACCCTGGTCACACGGATGCGGTGCGCACATTGAAGATCTGGCGGGAATGTAAAAAACCTCAGCCGCGAATTCTCACGAACAAATTTTCAAAATCCGTGAGAGGTTGCAGGATTGTGGCGGCATGGATCACACCCTCGACCTCCCGCACTGCTTGATTGTTCCAGAAGCAAATGGTTTTATAGCCTTGCGAGCGGATTGTTTTTCAATGTACAGGTGCTACAATGTTAAGCGATGAAGCACTCTACAGTACCTGACAACTCCACACAAGTCCGGCGCTGGTCGCCGCCATTGATTGCCGTAGGGCGCTGGCTGGTCGAACCGTCGACTTCCATTGTTGGACCGGAGCACAGGCGCCAGGCCCGCCTCCTGATGGCGCTGCTGCTGATCCTCCTGCTCTTTGCCCTGCTTGGGCTCATCTCACCGCTGTTGGGCCTATATTCCGTACCGGAATTAGAAAATGCGGGATACACATGGATCACTCTGGGCGTTTTGGCGCTCCTGGTAGCCGAATATGCCCTGAGCCGCACCCGTTATTACCTGTGGGCGGCTGTATTGGTTGTTGTTACCATACTGGGGGGGACGTTTCTGATAATGATCACCGATCCGGGAAATGATCAGATGCCTTCGTTTCTCGTCCTGGGTGGGCTGATCGGCAGCCTCTTTTTCTCAGCGCGTTCCACCGCGTTCATCTTCCTGGCTGCTTGCGTGGGCTTGCTGCTACTGCCGGCCATCGCGCCAGACATTTCCAGCGCGGGCAATAGTGACACGCTCTTCTTTCTCCTGCTGATCGGCGGGCTGGTCGTGATGGCAACCGCCATCCGGCAGCGCTACCTTGAACAGATTCAGCAGCAGACACAGCTGCTCATCGATAGCGAAGCGCGGCTGCGTGAATTGGCAATACGCGATCCGCTGACCGGATTGTTCAACCGGCGCTACCTGGAAGAGATGCTGGCGATCGAGATGATCCGGGCGCAGCGCAAAAACTACCAGATCGGCATCATCATGGCGGATATCGATCATTTCAAGCAGTTCAATGACGTCCATGGCCATGCTGCCGGCGACATGGTCCTGGTGCAGATCGCGAATCTTTTGCGCACACTCGTCCGTTCGTCAGATGTTACCTGCCGCTATGGCGGCGAGGAGTTCATCATTATCCTGCCCGAAGCCTCCATGGATATCACGCGCCTGCGTGCCGACCTGATGCGTGAGAGTGCCGGAAAGCTCCGTATTCAATATGAAGGCCAAACCCTCAAAGCGGTTACGCTCTCGCTGGGTGTTGCCATCTTCCCCGATCATGGTTCGACGATGGATGTGTTCCTGGCGGCAGCCGACACCGCCTTATATCGCGCAAAACGCAGCGGGCGCAACCGCGTTGTGGCAGCGGAGTAGGAGGACAGCAACTGCTTGCTTAATTCCAGACCTCTCGATAGAAGGCTTCCCGGGTTCGTCAAGATAACTATCGATCGAATCGGGCAGCGTACCGGTTTTGTCCCCCTCTCCCCTGATTTAGTTCCACCTTTCACCTTCCCACTTCTCGCCTCATCCCCCTATCTTCTGACTTCTTTCTTCATCGACATTTCCAATCCGGCGTGGGCTGGATCCGGTGATGATTATGAATTCGACACTTCCCGCAATTGTTCGAGCGTCTTACAAAGCAGATCCAGTTGATTTTCATCCCAATTGTTGCTCAACGGGTAATTATTTTCATCGATGTAGCCAAGCGCAACAGCCAATCCTCTGTCAATTTCAGCCAGACCCTTGAAATTTTGGGCAGTGTACTCGCTGGCAAGGGATGTCTGGATAAAGGCGATCAGGATCCGCAACCTGGATATGTTTGCCTGAGCAGGGATGAGATATCCCCTGTCCAGGACGAAACGCATCAAATGCGAGCGATAGCGCCTGTTCGTGAGCTCTTCCACGAGCCTGATAAACGAACAGATATCCAGGCGCTTTAAATCCTTTTTGGCTGCCGTATATTTTCTCCACTCTCTGAAAAATGCCATCACGGGCCTGAGGAACAAATAGGTAAGTAATAGCAGCACAATCCCGATCAGTGTCACCAGGAACCAGTCTGCTGCGCTGGTCATCAGACTATTAAATCCGATCATTACGATCAGAAATAATATCAGGGGCGCCGGCATCCATAGCTCTGCGTAATAATTGCCCCAATATATAAAAGGGATAAACCTTTCCCGGATTTTGCTTTTCATTAGCACCCGGGTTGCCATGCCTGTCCTGGAAACCAGATAAAGCTGGTCCAGCAGATAGAGCGCAAAGAGGAAGGGGAAAACCAGGATCAGCCCCAATGGATAAAGGAAGTAGACCAGTCGCCAGCCCACGGAGGTTCGTTTCAATCGGAAGGTCTCCAGCGTCGCCATCAGGGACCAGAGTTGCAAAGAGACAAACAAGATCAGGCTGACCCAGATATAGGGATACACAAGATACAGTTTCGAACTGAGGATGGCGATAATGAAGAGAACGATGCCTGCCATGGAAAACAGGCTTCCGGTCAGGAGCGACATTAACTTTTTTGCCAGGTTGATATCAGAGCGTTTTGGCTGCTTGACCCTTAACCTTTTTGGGCGCCGGGTGGGAGACCCGGAGGATTTGTCCGGCTGTCCGGATGAATACACGTCAGAGATTGCCTGCAGGATGCTCGATGACCACCACCTGATCACGACGCCAGCGACCGTCAGCAACATGATCAGGATAAAATAAAAATTGTAAACAAAGATAAAAAGAAGATCGCCCGGGCCCGAGTTCATCAGGTTCACAATGAGCATGGCGCTGACGAAACTGAGGAAAAAGTCCACAAACGGCATCCAGACGATCAGAGAGGCGACATTCAGGTAATTACGATCAGCGAATCGTGAGAACTGTGCATAGATTTCATACCTTCTTTCGAGCAGGAATTCTTCCTGCGCAGATGTCAGCAGGTTTGAAATAATATGCTTCGAGAATTTATCCGGTATCTGGGCGAGCTTGGACACCTGCAGGATCGCGGAATTCTTGACCCATGCTCCGGGGGAGGAAAGACCGATATCGATGGCTTTTTCAAGAACCTCAAGAGAGGCGCAGCCTGCAATATCCAGCGCCCACTTGCGGTCATCCAGACTGCCTTTTCTCATCATAAAAAGCAGCAGGTCATCGATCATTTGACGGATATTTTCGGGCAGCAACCCATATTTTGTCGAAAGACCTTCCTGCAAAATACCCAGGATATGGAAAAGGTGTTTGGGCCAGTCCAGCGGCAGGTTTATGCGATCTTCCTCCTCTGCGGAACGGATAGCCAGCTCCGCAGTGCGGATAAATCCTTCGATCTTCTGGTGGGAAACTTTAGAGCCCTCGAACAGGCCTTTTCCCAGTCTTCCCAGTGCATAGGATGGCAAAGCAACGGGTTCCTTTTCAGGTGTATTTGTCTTGTTTTGACAAAGAGTATCCAGGCTTGCCTGCAACAGTTTTTGGACATCCGTGAGTATGGGAGCAACGGTTGCCGAGGATTGTGTCTGGAGGATCACCACGGCTGTCTCGCGCCATCTGGCGTCAGTGAGCAGCAAGTGAACATCGATGCGCTCGGGTTCGCGCAGGACAACCGCTGTTGCAAAATATTCCTGGAAACGCCGGTGTGCAAAGGTGAAATACGTGTTTCCATCCAGCGCGGATGGCTCGAGCCGCGCCAGTTTCAAATATTCGATTGCGTTGACATAATTGGAAAACTCAGTGCCCAGATCCAGATTAAGTCTCCGGGTCGAGGCTTCCAATTGCTCGAGGGTTGGGCTCAGCCCAATTCCGGTATCGGCTGTCATGCAAAAAGCAAGTTTTTCGGCTGCATCCCTGATCTCGCCCGGTGTTTTCGAGAAACGTTGTTGGAGCCGTTCTTCATCATGCTTGAGGCGTTTCCAGACATAGTCATTGAAGATATTATGAGTATGGCGTGGAAATTCCGGAAGGTCCTTTTTATTCATAAACTCGCACAACAGGTTCAGGAACATAGGATTGCCGGTGAGGTATCGAAAATCCGTTGCGGATTGAGATATGCCGTTCGCAATGACCTTTTGAACTTCCAGCCTCAACCCGGTCCGTTTGATCAACTCCAGTTTTCTGTCCAGGGTCAGGGGAAGAATCCTGAATTTTGGCCATCCCAGGAAGCGGGGACCCTTATACTCACGAGATGCCACGATGCCCCTGCATTTGTTCATGCGATGCAGAAAATCACTGATCGCTTCCGCATACTCGCGAATGGTAGTATCTGCCTCGGTTGAACTCAATATGTCGGGGATTTCGTCAAATGAATCGAATAAGAACAACCACGTGCCCTCCTCCAATCCACGCTTGAACTCTTCCGCCAGGAAGTCCTCCACGTCGCGGTCATTGATACGGTTGAGCGCCTTGAAAATGAACTCCTCGATTAATTTATGATCGATGATCTGTTCGCAGGGACGCCGGAGATGTTTTAGATTGATATAGAGCGGAATAACACGCTTGACATTTCTCGACCCATTGGCTTTCCTTGCCATGCTTTGCGCCAAATGTCGCATGGCAACACTTTTGCCTGACCCCGGGTCGCCTTCCACCAGGATAAGCCTTTCAGAACTACGCTCCAACGCCCTGGATAAGGATTTTTCCTTATAAAGATTGGCAACCGGTGAAAACCCAACTTTTAGAAGATCAAACAGCTTTCTTCTGCCTTCGGCTTCCACCTCCGCTTCCAATTCCGCGAAGCGATTATCGTTCCAGGCCTCCAGTGAATTCAACCGTCGTATTTCCGCTTCCATGATATCCGCAAACATCCGCCGGCGTGCTCTGCGCCGTTTTTCCTCAGGCTGGTAATATACGGGTTGGATAAACTCCGTCCACATCTTCTGCGCCTGACTTAACAGGAAGACAATCCCCCAAAAAACGAAGCCAAAACCAATGACCCAGGCAATCGTTGGCAGCAACCATGCGGGAGGTTGTCCCCCAAACATATAATTCAATAATTTCTCAATGCCTTCTAAAAGGGTTTTGATGTCCATGCAGGCTCCGTTGAATCGGCAGTTTTAATACAAATGACAGTCCCATATGCGCTCCTCTTCTCCACCGGATGGCGCAATTTATAGTCGATCATTTCCTTGCGTATTGGTTTTTCAGAGATTGGGTGGGGCATGCTCCCCCTTGGGTCGATGAATGTTGGGATGATTCTGGGCAAGCATACCCGAAAAACATGCAGTTGGGCAGATTTCTGCTAAAAGTGACAATTCCTTGCAAGGTGGGGCGAAAAACTCCATCCCCCGCTTCGTGGTTCTTTCATCCTTCGGTCATCCTTCGCTTATCCTTCGATGGTCTTTCGACGCGCCACGCTGCTTCGTCTGCGATATCGTCGCAGCGCGAGGCAAAATCAGTGCAAATCCGTGGCAGGAAAGAGGAACTCAGCCTGCAGCCGTGATCCGGTCAGCTTATTTACTTGATTACCCGCGCCCGGTATTCATCGTAATCAGGCAATAATCGTTCATATTCCCCATCCATGAGCAGGGAAGAGATCATGAAATCCGCCGAGGTGCGGTCGCAGGCAATCAGGATGTTCCAAACGACCGCCATCCGCAGCAGGGCTTTCACATCCGGATCGTGAGGCTGCGGCTGCAGTGGCTCCCGGAAGATGGCAACAAAAACTCCCGCACTCGGGGAGCACGGGAGTCAAAGTGGATCAGAGGCAGTTGATTATTTCACTTCCACCATCACCCAATCGCTGCCGCTGCGGCCAAAGACCTCTGGAGAGTACATTTCCTCCGCTTTGGCGGGTGGGACAATGAACGTGCCGGGAGTGGTCGCGCGGGCAACGTAGCTATATTCGTAGACGCCGTCCCAGAGCAGCGAGGCAAAGGCTTCGGCGCGGTCGTCGCGCATGTTCTGGTGTTCGTACCAGGTGCCCCACCACCACCAGCCATACTTATAACTGGAATCGTTCGGGTCCTGGGGGATGTTCTCTGAGACTGCCAGCGAGGGATTGACGATCTCGAGACCGGCCGGCAGCGGGTCGACGAGAGCCACGTGGTAGCGGCGATTGTCTGCCACCATCGTGATCCTGACCCGCACCTTCGCCCCGGCTTTGATGTGCCAGACGCCCTCGCTGTCCTGCGTGACATCCTCGGGGTCATCCACGGCTTCGTAGCGGCGCTGGACCACAAAGCCCATATCCAGCGGGTCCAGGTTCAAGTCCGTCGGGGCGTACTGCAAGCCGAGGCGGTAGTAGAGACGCCCGGGTCCATCCTTGCTCAGGATCAGATCCTGGGTCCCGCCGCCCGCGGAGGTCTCGGAGAGGACGTATTGCATCGGGACGAGCGTCTCGTAAATATCCGTGGTCCGGCCGCGGAACTCACTGCTGCCGGCATAGGTATTTCCCAGC
>Ga0105104_10002999_pt1 | contig 12181 bp, 8 predicted proteins | sample PPLLaktember2015_3_FD_87034 | JGI IMG/M metagenome (GOLD analysis project Ga0105104, IMG submission 87034) | Freshwater sediment microbial communities from Prairie Pothole Lake near Jamestown, North Dakota, USA - PPLs Lake P7 Core (6) Depth... | ecosystem: Environmental > Aquatic > Freshwater >...
CAGCTCGCTTCATCCAGCGCCTGTTGGCCGAGGACGAAGTTGACGATATTCTCCGAGTAGAAGCGCACGAAGTCGGCAGCATTGGCCGGTGGGTTGATCACCGCCGCGCCGGTGGCTTCCGTCCAGGGCTGCTCGGTGAACGCGTAGTAGTAAGACAGCGGATCCATCGGGCGGCCGCTCTGGCTGGTATAGGACACGTAGCGGGCTTTCAGCTCGACCTCGGAGAAGATGTAGACCATGTTGGCCAGCTGGGTAAACGGCTGCATCTCCTGGGACGTCCAGGCTTTCTCGGCGGGGATGTCCTTGACCGAGATGAAGCCCTCGGAATCCTTGATGTAGTTTTCCCCATCGATGCCGAATGCCAGCAGGTAGTAGCCTTCCTCGTTAGCCATCCACTCCAGCAGCCTGGCAATCGCGGGTCCCTTGCCTGCATCGATCGCCCTCTGAGAGACGGCGTAGATGCGGGCGGTGGCGACCGTGATGCCCAAGGAGCTCTTCCCTTCGGGGCCGGCGGGCGGGGGCAGGACAGCCCACTCGCCATCGGGGAAATTGGTGTCAAAATCTTTGTAGTTGGACTGGGTGGACAGGGCGGCAAAGTTCTCGTGCATCATGCCGCAGGTGCCCTGTTTCCAGCGGGCGCGGAACTCGTCTTTCTTGAGGGTGGGCCAATCTGGATCGATCACCTTTTCGTCCACCAGGGATTTGACAAACTGGGTGGCTTTCATGGTGTTGATGTTGCGAGCGTTGAGCCCGAATTCGGCGGAGCTCGCCAGGTTCCATACCCCGGCCACGCCGTACGCCCCGTAGATGAAGTCAAAGCGGGGACCCAGGCCGGCATTCAACAGCCCGGTCCCATCGATAAAGGCGCAGAAGCCGTAGGTGTCGGCCTTGCTGTTGCCATCCGGGTCTTGGAAGGTGAAGGCTTTGGCCACAGTCATGAACTCGTCCAGCGTCTTGGGAGCTTGCAGGTTCAGTTTGTCGAGCCAGTCCTGGCGGATCACCAGGCCGTCGGTTTTGGGCATGGCGCCCGCGTCGGCCAGGCCGTACATCACCCCGTCCAGGATGACCAGCTTGTTGCGGATGGGATCGCTGTAGTGCGTTTTGGTGCGCTCCGGCATGAGCGGCAGCAGGTCATCCACCGGCGCCACCAGCCCGGCCTGGACCAGCTTGTACCAGGTATCCCGGTTGACCAGGAACAGGTCCGGCAGCGAGTTGCTCGCCGCCGCGGCGTTGATCCGGGTGTCCTGGTCGGCCAGCGTGGAGGGCAAGAGGTCCAGGTTCAGGTTGATGTTCAGCTTATCGCGCAGGAGGGTGTAGGCCAGCCAGTCGTCGGGCGGCGGGGCTGCTTCGGTGACACGCCCGCCGGCCCACAGCTCGATGTCCACCGGTTCTTCTTCGGCGGGGGCCGTGGTTGGGGCGGCCGGCTCGGGTGCTTTCGTCGGAGAGGCCGGCTCTTGAGCCGCCGGCTCCTGGGGTTCGGATGCCGCCGGCGCCTGGGTCGGGGCTGCGGGGGCGGGAGCGCAGGCGCTGAGCATCAGGGTTAGTGCGATGACCACCAACAGCAGAGAATTGAGCAGCTTCTTCATTTTTTCATACCTCGCTTGGTTTGAATGGCGGTTGAGAAGGATGAAAGGCATTCAATACAGAATCAGGAGAGAGATTTCGTTCAGGCGGCCTCCTTTTTGTCATTCCTTGACGCCTCCCAGGAGCGTTCCTTTGGTAAAGTGGCGCTGCATCCAGGGGTAGATCAGGACCATGGGCAGCATGGTGATAAACACGCTGGCCGCTTTGATGGCCTGCACGGGCGCCAAACTGAAGGCGTTGTATTCTACGTACTCGTTAATGTTGGCGGCCAGGAGAATATTGCGCAGCAGCACCGGCAGCGGGGTGAGCTTGGGGTCGTGGAGATACAGGATGGCATTGAAGAACTCGTTCCAGTGGCTGACCGCATAGAACAGGCCGATGGTGAGCAGGATGGGCTTGGAGAGCGGCAGGATGACCCGGGTCAGGACCTGAAATTCGCCGGCTCCGTCCAGCCGGGCGGCTTCCTTGAACTCTTCGGGAAGGCCCTCGAAGTAGCTCTTCATGATCAGGGTGTACAGAACGCTCACCCCCGTGGGGAGGATCACCGCCAGGAAGCTGTCCACCAGCCCCAGTTTTTGGACGACCAGGTAGTTGGGGATCAACCCGGCCCGGAACAGGTAGGGGATCAGGATGAAGGTGATGATCAGCTTGCGCCCCGGGAGCCGCTTGTTCGAGAGGGCGTACGCCAGGGGGACGGTCAAGAGCAGGTTGATGGTTGTCCCGCTGGTCATGATGATCAGGCTGTTGGTGGCGGCGCGCAGGAAACTCGGGTGGGTCAGCAGCTGATGGTAGGCCTCGATAGACCAGTCCCTGGGGGCAATCCACAGGCCCAGGGTCCCGTTGTCCAGGTGATTCAAGGGGGTGATCGACATCATCAGCACCCGCCAGAGTGGGATGATGACGGCGATCAGCATGCTCAGCAGGAACCCGTTGACCAGGATCTGGAATATGATATCGTCGCGTGCCCGGAGGCGTATATTCATGGGGAGCTCCTGCTTAGTAGATGCCCGATCCGGCGAGCTTCTTGGCCAGTTTGTTGGCGGACACGACCAGCACCAGTCCGATGACTCCTTTGAAGAGCCCTACGGCGGTGGCCAGGCTGAACTGGAACTCGAGGACACCCTGGCGGTAGACCCACGTGTCGATGATGTCGCCCACACTGTACACCGGCAGGGAGTAGAGCACAAAAATTTGTTGAAAACCTCCATCCAGGATCGTGCCCAGCCGCAGCAGGGTAACGACCACGATCACCCCGGCGATCCCGGGCAGCGAGATGTGCCAGATGCGCTGGAGGCGGGAGGCCCCATCCACCGCAGCCGCTTCGAAGAGGGACTGGTCGAGGCTCATCAGGGCGGCCAAATAGATGATGGTGCCCCAGCCGGTCTCTTTCCAGATATCGGAGCCGATCACGACCACACGGAACCAATCCGGGGAGGTCAGGAAGGCGATGGGTTCGCCGCCCGAAGCTTTGATGGCTTCGTTGACCATCCCCGACCCCGGCGACAGCAGGACCAGCAGAACCCCGTACATGATCACCCAGGACAGGAAGTGCGGCATGTAGGAGATGGTCTGCACGAACCCTCGAAAGCGGTTGAAGCATGTTTCGTACAGGGCCAGGGCCAGGATGATCGCCAGGGGTATCCCGAACACCAGCCGCATCAGGCTGAAGATCACCGTATTGGTGATCAACTGGCTGAAATAGAAGGATTTGAAAAAGGCGACAAAATGTTGGAAGCCGATAAAGGGGCTGCCCTCTACTCCCAGCAGGGGCTTGAAATCCTTAAACGCGATCTGAGAGTTCCACAGCGGCCAGTACATAAACACGACAAAAAAAATCAGGCTGGGGACCATCATCAGGTACAGCCAGCGGTGCTTTTTAATGGTCCGCCCCAGGCGGGACATCTGCTCTTTCCAGATGCCCGGCCAGGTAAAACCCCTTGCCTCCAATTTTTGAGTCGCTGCGTCCATCGCTTGCCTCTGGAGTTCGCTCATCGTAGGGTTGCCTCGAGTGACGGCTGTATTTCCCGGACCCTTGGGTCACGACACTTGCCATTCCATTATAGAAGGCCCGGGGTGGATTTTTGCGGACTGCATGGGGAAAAAAACGTCCGGATTGGCGGCCAGCACTTACCATTGCCGCGGTTTAATAGTACACTCATATGGCCTGAAAGAGTCCCTGATTTGCCTGTCCATCGATTCCAGAGCCCCGTCCCGCCAGATGCGGACCCGGAGATGCGTGTCCAGCACGCCTGCCTCCCCCAGGGACCTCCCTGAGACGGCCGTCCTTCTCCTGACCTTGTGAATCGCGATCCCCGAATGAAACGTCGAACCACCCTCGGGTTTGTCCTGGCCAGTCTCCACACGGGCGCCAGCCGTGTCTTGTGGCCTGGCCTGCTGGATGCCGCCGAGCGGCACGACGTGAACCTGGTCTGTTTTCCGGGGGGACGCCTCAATGCTGTCCAGGGATACGAAAGCCAGCGCAATATCCTCTATGATCTGATCGGTACCGATTGTGTGGATGGCCTGGTGACCTGGTCTTCGAGCCTGGGGGGTGTCCTCGACCCGGTTGAGATCAGCGCTTTCCACCAGAGGTTTCGGTCCCTGCCGATGGTCAGCCTGGCCCGCTTCATGGAAGGCATCCCCACCGTCTGCATGGACAACTACCACGGCATGCGGGCGCTGCTGGCTCACCTGATCCAGGACCACGGCCACCGCCGCCTGGCCTTTATTCGCGGTCCCGAGGGGCACTACATCGCCCAGGAACGCTACCGGGCCTATCTGGATACCCTCCAGGCTTACGACATCCCCCTAATCCCCGAACTGGTCACGCGCCCCCTGAGCTGGGAATCGGGCGCCGAGGCCGTCCAGATCCTCCTGGACGAGCGCGGCCTGCGCCCGGGGGTGGATTTTCAGACCGTGGTCGCGGCCAGCGACCTTCTGGCGCTGTGGGCGTTGAAAGCCCTACAGGCGCGCGGCTGCCAAATTCCGGGTGACCTGGCGGTGACCGGTTTCAACAACTCGATCGAAGAGCGCTTTGCCACCCCGCCGCTGACCACGATCGATCTGCCGTTCCACGATCAGGGGGCCAAAGCCGTGGATGTGCTCCTCGACCTGCTGGCGGGGAAGCCTGTGCCGGCGCTGATTACCCTGCCCTCCAGGCTGATCGTCCGCCAATCCTGCGGCTGTCCCTCGGCGGGGGTGGCGCTGGCGGCGCGCTCCCGGGGTGAGGCCCTGGCAGGGGATATGGAAGAGGCCCTGGATGGAGCGGCGGCAGATGGGAAACACCGGGCCATCCAGGAAATGCGCCTCGCCTGCCTGGCAGAAATGGAGGCGGCAGCCGGCCTGGAGGGGGATAAAATCCGCGGCGGACTTGAGCCGCTCCTGGATGCGTTCCTCCTGGAGGTCGAGAAGGGAGCGGGGGGAAAGCCGCCGAAGGGGCCCGCCTCTGCGGCCGCCTCTGCGGCCGCAGAGGCGGCCGCATCGGCGAGTGATTTCTTGCGCGGCCTGGAAGAGGTGCTGGACCGCCTCATGCACAACCAGCAGGATATTGCCCTGTGGCAGAATGTCCTATCCGTGCTGCGCGGTTGGGCTCTCCCGTCCCTCCCGGCTGCGGCCCGGTCGTGGGCGGAGGTGCTCCTGGGCCAGGCGCGCGTGGCGGTTGCCGAAGCCGCCCAGCGGTCGCAGGTGTACTGGCAGTGGCAGGCGGAGCGCCAGGCGGATGTCCAGCGGGAGACCAGCCAGGTGCTGCTGACCAGCTTCGACGTGCAGCAGCTCATCGACGTGCTGGTCGAACGCCTGCCGCCCCTGGGGATCCCAAGCGCCTACCTGGCCCTGTACGAATCCCGGGCCTCGCCGGCCATAGCCGCGCCGGGCATGGCCCGCCTGGTGCTTGCCTGCACGGACAAGGGCCGCCTCCCCCTCGAGCCGGGCGGAAGGCGGTTCCCCAGCCGCCAGCTGGTGCCGCCCGATTTGCTCCCCCGCCATCGACGGTACAGCCTGGTGGTGGAGCCGCTTTTCTTCCAGGAAAAACCCATTGGGTATGCGGTCTTTGAGCTGGGTCCGCCTCAGGGGGATGTATACGAGCTGCTGCGCGGCAACCTGAGCAGCGCCCTGCAGGGGGCCACGCTGTTCCAGGAAGCCCAACAAGCCCGCCTGGCGGCCGAAAAAGCCGACCTCATCAAGACCCGGCTGCTGGCCAACGTCAGCCACGAACTGCGCACGCCGCTGAACATCATCCTGGGCTATACCCAGGCCATCCAGCGCCGCCCCCACCCGGACCTCCCGGTAAACCCGCCGGCGGAGACGCCGGCTGTGCCGCCTGGCCTGCTCGAAGATGTCCGCCACATTCAGAACAACGCCGAACACCAGCTGCGCGTGATCAACGATCTGTTGGACCTTTCCCGCGCCGAGATCGATGAGCTGGATCTGGCGCTGGAGCTGTTGGATCCGCAGCCCATCCTCCTGGAAGCGTTCCAGAACATGGCAGACCAGTCCAATTCGCCCCCGGTCACCGGCCCGGTCACCTGGCAGGCGGACATTCCGGACCGCCTGCCGCAGGTCCGGGCGGATGCGGTGCGCCTGCGGCAGATCTTCCTCAACCTGCTGAGCAATGCCCGGAAATTTACCGAGCACGGCTGCATTACGCTGGGCGCGGAAGTGACCCCACCGGAGCTGCATTTCTGGGTCTCCGATACAGGAACCGGCATTCCCGAGGAACAGCGCGAACGAATTTTTGAACCTTTTGTCACCGTCGAGGGCAGCCGCGGGAGCTCCCGCGGGATTGGCCTGGGGCTGACGATCACCCGCCACCTCGTGGCGCTGCACAATGGGCGCATCAAGCTGGAGAGCCAGCCCGGGAAAGGCAGCACGTTTCATATTTACCTTCCCCTGCCAGCGCTCCAAGTGGAGCGGCCGCTCGAACAGGTTGAAACAGGCCCGGTCTTGCTGCTCATCTCCTCCAGCCCGCAGCCCGCCCAGGAGATCGCCGACCTGTGCCAGCGGCAGGGTCTGCAGATCCGGCGGCTGGACAGCCGCCGCCTGCAGAACGCGGAAGACCTGGACCGCATGGTGGCCCAGGTGCGCCTGGCAGCCCTGGCCTGGGACCTGGCGGATGCGGAGCCCGCCGATTGGACGCTGGTGCGCCGCCTGCGCCATTTCCCCCATATCACCCAGGCTCCGTTCATTTTGTATGGACAGCTGCCTCAAGAGAAGGCGGATGCTCCGCGTCTGTCGGTGGGGCTGACCGGATTCGTGGTTAAGTCGAACCAGCAGCAGACCCTGCTGGAGGCCATCAACGCCGTCTGTCCCGTGCAGGCACACGACCCGGTGCTGGTCGTCGACGACGACCCCCAGGTGCTGGCCGCCCACCAGGCGCTGCTGGAGAGCTGCCTGCCGGGCTGTTCGATCCTGACCGCCGCCGATGGGGCGGCGGCGTTGTCCATCCTGGCCCGGGTCGTCCCGGCCCTGGTTTTGTTGGACCTGGTGATGCCGGGGTTGGGCGGCGCCGACGTGCTCGACCACATCCGGTCGGATCCCCGCCTGCGCCGGGTTCCGGTGATCATTTTGAGCAATAAGGTGATGAGCCAGGAGGACATCAAACGGCTGGAACAGCACGCCCGGGTGACCTTCCAGACCAAGGGGAACTGGACGGACAGCGAAGCCATGGAAGCCATGCAGCGCGCCGTGTTGGGCAGCCAATCCCTCCCGGCCTATACCAGCGCCCTGGTGAAACGCGCCCTGGCCTATTTCCACCAAAATTACGCCCGCCCCCTGACCCGCTGGGAAATTGCCGAAGCCGTGGGGGTGAGCGAGGATTATCTCAGCCGGGTGTTCCACCGGGAGTTGGGGCTGTCGCCGTGGGAGTATTTGAACCGCTACCGCATCCTCCAGGCCCGGCAGCTGCTGGCCAACAATGCAGACAGCATCGGCGTCATCGCCCACCAGGTGGGTTTCAAAGACCAGGCGTATTTCAGCCGGGTCTTCAACAAGCTCACCGGCCAATCGCCTCAAGCCTATCGAGAAAGCCGGTCGGACGGGTAGGCGGTCGTTAGCCAGCCGATGCATCCGGCGATCCATCCGGCGGTTGGAAACCGATGCGAACAAGTTCGCCGCAACGAAGGGCACGAAACCCGGCCTGCGCCGGGTTCATTTGCTGTAGAGGAGCCCCACGCGGGTGGGGCTTCGGTCCGAAGCGCCGCTTCGGCGCCCTTCGTAGCTGCGGCTTGAGCTGCTGGGGAGTATGCGGGAGGGCGGTGGCCCCACCCTCGTGCCGGCCAACCCGTAGGGGCACGGGGGTTGGTCGAACGGAAATGACCTGGAATTCAACCCCCGTGCCCCTACCGAGTCGAATAGATCATCTGCCGATGGGGAGGCGCGGCGATTCACGTAGGGGCGAAGCAAGAGAAACCCTCCCGACCCGGCACGGCTCCTCTTGCTGAGCCTCTACGGCTGCGATGCGGGAATTCGGGCCTGAGGAGCGTCCGGATATGGGTTCCCACGCAGGGCGTGGCCACGCAGAGCGTGGGAACCAGGATGACCGTGCTGAAAAACGGCGAAAAGCCAACAGCTAAAAGCTAATCGCCAACCGCTGCATTTTCGTACGGCATAGCAAAGCGCCGGTCAAAGACGCCGTTTTGCTTGAGCTGCATGTCCCAGTAAAAATTGAGCAGCGAGGTGCTGGTCAGGATCTTGAACACCGGCCTCAGGGTGGCCGGAAATTTTTCGATCCCGGCCAGCCTGTGCAGCAGGGCGGGGTCCAGGTGGCCTGTTTCTCCAAACCCGCGCCCCAGCTGGAACAGGGTCGTAAACAATTTCCGCGTCATTTGCTCGGGCTGGATCTGAACACCTTCCGCGCCGCCCCGGACCATAGTGCCGAGGTACGGAGATCCCAGGCGGGCGGCCAGCTTTTCCAGGTAGCGTTCCACATGGCGGGAGTGCACCGCTTCCGGAAAACCGGACTGCACCAGGAACCCGATGGGTGGGTTGTTCGACCGGCCAACAAACACGTCCAGGCTCTCGATAAAGGCCTTTACCTGCCCCGGCAGGGAGTCGACGTAGAGCGGAAAACCCAGCCAGACGCACTCCGCCTCGCCAAAAGCTGCCTGGAAGATGGCCCGGTCATGGAGGCGGTTCAGGTGGTACACCTGGCCGGTTTTCCCCGCATGCGACTCGAACCCGCGCAGGAAATGGCCCAGCAGCCGCGGCGTATTGCCTCTCCTGCCTCTTGGCGAACCATTGAAGATGGTCAGCCGGCTGGGCGGGTCGATTATCTGCCCCTCTGTCGGGCCGGGTCGTTCGTCAAACGGCACACCCGCTTTCAGCGCAGGGGCCGCGATGGCGGACGCGATGGCTGTGATCGGTTCGTCCACTGGTTGGCGGAGCAGGGCGGCAAATTCCAGCTTGCTTTTCATGTTCAAGGCTGCCCGGCTGAAGATATCCGCGACAATGAGCAGGTCGCGATTGTCGGTGCCCGCTTCGGGCTGCAGCAGGAGGCCAAGGCGCGGATAGTGCGCGTAGCGCGGCCGGTGGTGCGCCTCACCGTGGTCGACGACAAAATATGGATGGATCAGCGGGATGGATTTATCGAGGGCGGTCTTGAGCAGCGCGCTGGGGAAGCCCATCCGCAGGGGCGAAGCCAGCAGGTGAAAGTCGGACTGGATGATGGTCTGGCGCAGGCGCGGCCCATCGTCGCGTTGGACGCATTCACCCGGGGTCTTGACCCAGCAGCCGAAGCAGCCGTTGCAGCCGCGTAAATCCATCTCGCGCAGATTGAGGCGGGTAACGGTATGGCCCTGGCCTGCCAGCGCGTTCTCAAGCCGGTCGAGGGCGTTTTCAAATTCCCGGTTGTAAGGATCCGGGTTTCCGTTGGTGATCTGTACCTTCATCGGAGGTTCACTTTCCAGAGCTGAACGAATAAACGATGGCGTGCCGTGTGCAGTTGTCCACGCAGGTGCCGCACAGGATGCATTCGCTGTGCTCCATCCGGCCTTTGTGCACCAGGGCGTTGACGTCCAGGCTCATCGGGCAGTTGGCCGTGCAGGTTTTGCAGTCGCTGCACCGCTCGGGGTCGGCCTGCAGGCGCAGGGAGGGCCAGGCCGCCGTGCTGCGCAGGCTGCGCCCCAGGATCATGAAGGGCGCCATCCAGCAGATGCTGTGGCAGCCGGCGCGCCGCCCGACCAGGACCGAAAGGCCGGCAAACAGGCCAATGACGACATAATAGATGATGTAGGCAAACAGGATGGGCCGGTCGGGGGACCCGGCCACCGAAATGCCGTTTTGGGTATCCAGCAGGAGGTCGATGGTTTTGTAGCCGCCCGCCATGATCGCGCTGGCCAGGATGATCCCCACCCAGGGCACCCAGATCGCCCATTTGATCCAATCGGTCTTCTTCAGGTTGACCGAGCGGTCGTTCACCGGGAAGCACATCTCCCCCAATCCGCCTGCCGGGCAGATCCACCCGCACCACAGCCTGCCCAGGAACAGGGACGAGAGGAACATCAGGGCGAACATGACCAGGCTGCCGTTGACGATGCCCTGCGAAGCCCCGTCGATGATCACGTAGGGGGAAAGGTAGTTCATGGTAATGGGGAACAGCAAGAACGAAAGGATCAGCAGCGCCTTACGCGTGCGCTGGCGTCTCGAGCGAGTTTTAACGTTCATGTCCATCTCCAATCAGATTTAATCTACTCTGCGCTCTTTGCGTCTCTGCGGTGTTTTTCGTTTTTCTCTGTGAACTCCGTGGGCTCTGTGGTGATCTTTTTCCACGCCCCTGCGGTGGTTTTTTTGTTATTCCTGCGGGATCTGCTTGTTTTGGACGGCCGCAATCACACTTTCCGCCCATTCCAGCTGGGCGCGCATGGTGCGGATGCCCAGGTCGAGGGTCAGCATCCAGAAGTAATGCTCGCGAGGAGATGGGACTTTCTGCATATACTCCTCGATCTGGTGTGGGACCTGTTCGTAACGGGCCAGGATGGTGCGGAAGATCTCGGCCGCCATCTGAAACCGGGCGAGGACTTCTTCGTCGCACAATTTGGCCGAAAAGAAGACCTGCACCAGCGGGCCGCTCTTGGGCTCCTGGTTGGGAAACGGCCCGCGCAGCCAATCCAAAAACCGCTCCCGCCCGGTCCCGGTGATGTGATAGATCTTGCGGTCCGGCCGGTCCAGCTGCTCGACCCGCTCCACGTCCGCCAGGCCCTCTCCGGTCAGTTTGGCCAGGGTGCGGTAAATCTGGCTCTGATCGGCGTTCCAGAAGTGGCGCACCGAATTATCGAACAGGCTCTTCAGCTCATACCCGGTGAAGGGCTGGTAGGTCAGAAAACCCAGGATGGCATATTCAAGAGACAAGATCCCCTCCTCGCATATTGGATAGTGCTATTATATGCATGTGCATATAATAGCACTATCCAATATGAATACAATATGACATTCGTCCTGTATGTGTCATAATGGATGGGATTCCGTTGAGGCCGCCCATGATGAACCATCCAGAGAGACGTGAAAAATCGAGGTTCCCCTTTGTCCTTGGGGTCTTGCTGTTCCTCCTTGGATGGACGAGCGCCTGTACCACACCAACCCCGCCGCCGGTACCGGCGCCTTCACCGACGCCCACGACCGAAATCAGCCGCGAAAAGGCCATCGAAACTGCCACAGCAGGTTGCCAGACACCCCGCCTGGTCCTGATCGGGGACCCGCAGAACATACGCGCTGAGCTCATGACATTGGAAGAAGCGGACGGGTTGTTGAGAGAGCCGGGTGAATCGAACACCTATGCAATTCCAATGGATCGCTTGGTCTGGCTGGTCCAGATGGATGGGACGCTGCAGCTGATTGGCGGGCCAGCTCCCATCGATGAGGAAGGCAACCGGGTCGTTAATCCAACACCCCGTCCGCCATCCTGGGGCACCTGCACGGTCATCCTGGATGCCACTTCCGGCGACCGCCTGTCTATCCACGGCAACTGGCATCCTTCCGACAGCACCCCGCCACCCACTCCATCGTCCCACACGGGCCAAAATATTTTTAACCACCAAGGACACGAAGACCACAAAGAAAGTCACCGGTCTAAAAACCTCCAAATTGGCCTGGTGTGTACTATGTGTCCTTCGTGAATATGGGTTCTATTCGGAACCGCTGGTGATGGGGATGGTTGGCGGGGGGATATTCCGGGTGCTGCTGGTGCTGCTGGTGCTGTGGGTGATCGTGACCGCGGCGGTGGTCGTTGTGAATAGGATGCCCCGCAAATTTCAGTTCTTAACCAGCACCGACTTACCCCCCAGGTACCCAAGATAGGCCGGCACCAGCGGCAGGACGCAGGGCGACAAAAACGACAGCAGCCCGGCCCCCACCGCCAGCAAGTAGCTGGGAGCGCCCGTCCCTTCAAAGCGCAGATCCAGGTACCAGCCGTTTTTCTGGGCCCAGATGGCGATCAGGCTCATTTTCCACAGCAGTAGGATTCCCCCGATGGCCAGCAGGAAGACCCCGTTCAGGACCTGGAGGGTGCGCATGTGCTTGCGGAAGCGGGCCGTTACCCGGCTTACCCGGTCCACCCCCAGGCCCAGGAGCAGGAACGGGACACCCATCCCCAGGGCATACCCGCTGC
>Ga0105104_10003000_pt1 | contig 12181 bp, 8 predicted proteins | sample PPLLaktember2015_3_FD_87034 | JGI IMG/M metagenome (GOLD analysis project Ga0105104, IMG submission 87034) | Freshwater sediment microbial communities from Prairie Pothole Lake near Jamestown, North Dakota, USA - PPLs Lake P7 Core (6) Depth... | ecosystem: Environmental > Aquatic > Freshwater >...
AGTACCAGCTTGAGGACCTGGCCAACAGCCTTCGCTTTTATGACATCGTGGCCCCTACCGACCGGGACCGCGTCCGCGAGTACTTGTCAGGCACTCTCGTCGACAGGGCAGACAGCCTGGAGTTGGCGATGGCGGCACGGGACGGTTACACTTTCCCGGCCATAATGAGGATGACCCCGCTCATCGAACGAGATCAGCTCGTAGGATATAGGGGCCTGTGTTTCGACATCTCCGAGAGAAAGCGTTCTGAGGAAGAGCTCAGGAAACTCCACAACGAGCTGGAAAAGCGTGTTCAGGATCGGACCTATGAGCTGGCTCGAACGAATTCCGAATTAAGAACCGAGATCGAGGAAAAGCGGCGGACCGAGCAGGAACTGCTCGAATCGCGCAAGGACCTGCGGCGTATTGCCGCGCATCTCGAGACGATTCGCGAGGAGGAAAACCGGCGGATCGCCCGCGAGATCCACGATCAGCTGGGCACGTCTTTGACGGCGGCGAAGGTTGAATTGAGTTTCCTGGACAAGGTTTCGAAGGCGGAAATGAAGCCCCGGGTCGGGAAGATGCGGGAGTTGCTGAACACTTTGGCGGAAGACGTTCGGCGAATTGCTCACAATCTCCGGCCTTCGCTTCTCGAGGATTTCGGTCTGAAGGCCGCAGTCGAATGGTTCTGCACCGATTTTCGCCAACGCACGGGCATTAGCTGTTCCTTGTCTTTGCCGGACACACTGACCTGCGGAGATACGACCGCCACCGCGCTGTTCCGAATCCTCCAGGAGGCACTTACGAACGTCACCCGGCACGCGAACGCCACTAAGGTCGACGTCAAGATCAGCATCGAAGAGGAAACAGTCCTGCTCGAGATCCGGGATAACGGGATCGGAATCGAGCCGAACCGGATGGGCCGGGACACACTCGGGATTATCGGCATGGAGGAACGAGCCGTCCGCCTGGGCGGCTTCTTCTCCATCACCCGGGTCGCCGAGGGAGGTACGATGGTGGCCGTCCGTGTGCCCCACAAGAGCCGGTGAAAAGCTGACCAACTGACCGACTGACCCACTGACCGACTGACCGGCGCGCGTCCCCGCCTGGAGTCGCGTTACAGAGCCGCACAACCGGCTTGGAATCGCGGTACAGAGCCGCGCACGCGCGCCAGTCAGCCACTCAGTCGCATAGGCGCTAATTTGTTTGTCAGAAGGAGCTTTTAAGGCCAAGGGCCTGATTTAGATTAGCCTGGGGCGAAGCCCCAAGAACCAGTGATCATGCGGGTTCCAGCGCTGAAGGCGCGATTCAGCGCGGTCTTTACGCTCGCTAACCACTGAATCGCGCCCTCAGCGCTGAAACCCTCACTGCGACTGCTTTCCTGGGGCTTCGCCCCAGGCTAATGTGAATCAGGCCCTTGGCCTTAAAAGCTCCTTCTGGCAAACAAGTTAGCGCCTATGCCGGTCAGTCGGTCAGTCGGTCAACCGTCAGCCGCCTTCCCTTGAAACTTGAGCTGAACCTGCCTCTTGGCCTATCCTTCTGGGAGTGCAAAGGGAAGCAGTTCCGCCGAAGGGGCTCTGGTCCCCGACATCCTGGCAGCTTAAGCCGGTTGCGCAACAGCCGGAATACACAGACAGTGAAGCGCTGAGCCGTGCGCTCTGTGAGCTGGCGAAGCTCCCTCCCCTGGTAACCAGCTGGGAGATCGAAAACCTGAAGAAGCAGCTGGCTGATGCCGAGCACGGTCACCGGTTTGTCCTGCAAGGCGGCGACTGCTCGGAGGCCTTCGAAGACTGCGAATCGGACGCTATCGCCAAGAAACTGAAAATTCTCCTCCAGATGAGCCTTGTTCTCGTCCAGGGTGGGGGAAAGCGAATTACCCGCGTCGGAAGGTTTGCCGGCCAGTATGCCAAACCCCGATCAGCAGCTACAGAGACTCACCAGGGTGTGACTCTGCCGTCCTACCGTGGGGACATGATTAATCGTCCCGGTTTCAACCTGGCCGATCGCACGCCCAATCCCGAGCTGTTATTGCGAGCTTACGAGCGTGCGGCCCTGACGATCAACTTTATCCGGGCGCTTATCGACGGGGGGTTCGCCGACTTCCACCATCCGGAGTACTGGGACCTCGGCTTCGTCTCCAAGTCGCCTCTCTCCGCCGAGTACATGAGGATGGCCGACTCGTTGGGTGAGTCTCTGCGCTTCCTGGAGACCCTCACCGGGCACACTCCTTCCGAGATAAACCGCGTCGACTTCTTCACCAGTCACGAGGGGCTGCACCTGTACTACGAACAGGCCCAAACCCGACAGGTTCCGCGACGACCCGGATGGTACAACCTCTCTACGCATTTCCCCTGGATCGGAGAGCGAACCAGAGACCTCGGAGGCGCGCATATCGAGTATTTTCGCGGGATTTCCAATCCGATAGGTGTCAAGGTCGGGCCGTCTGTGTCCCCCGCCGAGGCTCTTCGTTTGTGCGAGGTGCTCAACCCCGACAACGAGCCCGGGCGGCTGACGTTGATACATCGCCTGGGGGCCGACCGGGTCGAGCAGTGCCTGCCGCCGATGGCCGAAACCCTCACGAAGGCCGGGAAGACGGTTCTCTGGTGCTGCGATCCCATGCACGGCAACACGGAAACCACCAGAAGCGGTATCAAGACCCGGCGGTTCGAAAAAGTTCTGTCGGAGCTCGAAGAGTCGTACCGAATCCTGAAGGCCTGTGGAACACATCTTGGCGGCGTCCACTTTGAGCTGACCGGCGATAACGTCACCGAGTGCCTTGGTGGCGCAAGTGGTGTCACGGAAGCCGACCTGAAGCGTGATTACCGCACACGCGTCGATCCCCGTCTGAACTACGAACAGGCCATGGAAATGGCATTCCTGCTGGCAAGACTTATGAGGCAAAACGGCCGATGACAAACTGACAAACTGACAGCCTTCCCGTACTTCCTCAAATTACCGGTTCGAACAGCGCGTAGTTCTCGTCTTCCACCATCGGTCCGGTCGTCTTGAGAATCTCGATGACCCGCGAATCGGCCATCAGCTTCTTCCAGGATTGCTCAAAATCGACCATCGATGCGAATTCCCACAGCTCCAGGTACTCACCGGCGTTTCCTACGATCGCTCGACAAAGTCCACGAAACGGCAGTTGGTGTTGCTGGATCAAGGGCATCAGCCGACTCCGAAACAGCTCTTCGAACTCGGTCAGATTGTGCAGTCTTACGCGGTAGCTAACCTTCAGTATGACCATCTTCTGCCTCACCTAGGGCTGCTTGTAGATCTTCCCGTCCTTCATAATGAACTTCACCTGGCTCGTTAGCGAGATATCGGCGAGCGGGTTCCCGGGGACCGCAATCAGGTCGGCGAAAAGGCCAGGCCGGATCTGCCCAATCCGATCCTCCATCTTGAGCGCCCGGGCGTTGACCGCTGTGGCGGCGAGCAGGGCTTTCGCCGGAGTCATCCCGGCTCTAACCATCCATTGCAGCTCGCGGTAATTCTCGCCGTGCGTGAAGACCCCGACGTCGCTTCCGAGCCCGATCTTGACCCCGCTCTTCAGCGCGGCTTTAAAGGCCCTCAGCGCTTGCTCGATGTCTTCAGGATAAGGCTCCGTGCCTCGTCTGTAGTCCTGGAAGTACTCGCAGTAGGCTTCCACGGCCGTGAGGGTAGGGAAGTAGGTAACGCCTTTCTCCGCCATCAGCCGAAACACCCTCTCTGTCCCCTGGTTGCCGTGCTCGATAGTGTCGACGCCTGCCTCGACTGCCCGTCGCATTCCCTCAGCGCCAGTCGCGTGAGCCGCCACCGGGCACCCAGCACCGTGCGCCTCTTCGACGAGTGTCCGTAGCTCTTCGACCGAAAAGGTCGGCACGAGCGTCCTTCCCGGTCCTCGCCGGAAGTCCGCGTACACCTTTATCCATTCAGCGCCACCTGCGATCTGCTCTCGCACCGCTTTGAGGATCTCGGCCGTTCCGCTGGCCTCCTGGGCGCCCTTCGGCGGAACGAATTCCGGGGCGTAGTCGGGCGGCCCGGGCGCGTAAGATCCCGTGGCTACGATGGCTTTGGTGACGACGATCAGGCGCGGGCCGGGGATCAGGTCTTCCTGAATTGCTCGCTGCACCGATACGTCCGCGAATGCGGCGCCTTCGGTTCCGAGGTCGCGCAAGGTGGTGAATCCGGACATCAGCGTGTTGTTGCAGTGCCGGCCGGCACGAATCACCCGATACGCGAGCGGCTCCTTCAGGACCTGGTCGTCCCACAAAGTCTCGTTGTACGGGTGCAGGAAGATGTGGGAGTGGGCATCAATGAGCCCGGGCATTAGAGTCATGCCGGGCAGATCGAGCGTCTGTGTGCCTGCCGGAATCGCAAGTGCGGCGGGCTGTCCGACAGCCTGGATCTTGTTTCCGACTACCAGGACTGCCCAGCCTTGACGCATCTCCTCGCTCGTGCCGTCGAAAACGCCGGCGGGACGGAGCAGGAACGAAGCGTTTTGCGCCGCCTGCCTGGTTTTTGTGGTCGGTATTTGTCCACCAACGGTCGATATTGCGAGTAAAAAGATCAGGAGTCTGATTGCGGCCATAGAGTGTTTTATCTCCTGATCTTGGATAGCGCAATCGAGGGTTTTTGGCAAGCGGGCCCACCCACCTTGATCTAGAACCAAAACGATTCGAGGTCTTCCTTCCACCGTTCTAGTGTCGGCTGATCGAGGTTGAGAACGGCGTCGCGGGTTACGTTAGGCGGAGCGGGGAGCAACTGGTTCAGTCGGTTCCAAACCAGCTCGCGTTGTGCACGTGGCAGGCGAGGCAGGAGGTGCCATAGCGAGAGCGTATCCCTCACTCGCGAGGCGGCAAGCAGGTTTCCAAGGGACGCATCGAGCGAGCGGCCCAGGTCGACTGCGTTCAACGCATTCTGGAACTCCGGTGTGGAATCCAGGAAGAAGGGCGTACCGGGTCCCAATCCTCGCCGGGAAACGCAGGAAGCGCCCGCCGGCACCAGGGACTGCATTCCCTGGAACTCGAGAGCAACCCAGCCTGAGGAGACAGCGAGATGCCCGTTCCCCTGTCCGTCTACGGTCAGCTCGTAAGCACAGCCGAGGTCCACGGCCAACGCCGATGGGGTTTCAACCAGGAACAACCGCGGCGGGGCAAGGATCAGGGCACTCATGCTCCCTTTGTCCAATGCCATCCGGTGCTCGTTTGCCCCTGACTGAAGAACCCGCAGGCGGCTGTTCGGCCTCAGCTCGACCTGTCCGATATCGGCCACCTCGATTTCCGCGCGTGAGCCGGCGTCCGTCTCGAGCCACTCTCCGACACGCAGCGGTCGACCCTCACTGGCGACTTCGAAGCCGACCCTGGGAGCTCCGGCAAGGCCTGTGACCGTCCAGGCCGCCTCTGTTGTCGTCTGCTGCTGGTTCAGGTTGTAGGTCAAGAGACTGCTGAGAGCGATCAAAACGAAAAGGGCAGCGGCAATGGCGAACGGGCGGCTCGGCGCCTGCTTAGGAGCGGGTTTGGTTTGAGTCGGATTGGTCACGCCGCTTCTGAGCGGCAATCGGATAACGTGAGCTGAGCGCGGCTTGCGATCCGAAATCCGGGATAAGATGTCAGGCCAAAGGTCGCGTGAAGGCTCTATGGTGTCGGGCAGTTCTGCGGCCAGGCCGACCAACTCGCGACTCCAGGCGGCGTAGGACCGACATTCGGTGCAGGCGAGGAGATGCCGTTCAATCTCGAGTCTCTCAGCGGCCGCGAGCCGTCCCGTCAAAAGATCATCTAGCTGCTCCTGTCTTTTCTGGCAACTCATCTTACGAGCCTTTCCCGCAGCAGTTGTCGAGCCCTGTGGAGTTGCGCCTTGCTCGTCCCGACAGCCGTGCCGAGCATCTGTCCGATCTCCTCGTGCTGGTAGCCTTCTATCTCGTGCAGCACAAAGACGATCCTGGCCTGCTCGGGAAGCCCGGCGATAGCCTTTTCGAGATCGAGGGCGCTTTCCGGCTCGGCCGCCGGCCGGTTTTCCTCAAATTCGGTCACGTCCTCGCAAGTCACCACGCGGGCCCGACGGCGTTTGGCCGATCGCAGCTCTAACAAGACGACGTTGACCGTCAGCCTGTAAAGCCAGGAGCCGAAACTGCTTTCACGCCGGAACCCGCCGAGCATGCGCCAGGCCCTCACGAAAGCGTCCTGCACGACGTCTTCAGCCCAGCGCGCGTCGCCAAGCATCCGCCGGCAGAGGGCGTTAATCCGGCCGACATGCAGACGATAGAGCGCTTCAAAGGCGGTCTCGTCCCCGGCTTGCGCCTGCTCGACGAGCAAAGTGATGTCTGAAGCTGCCCCCTGGCTGGCTCGAGCTGCGGCAGGTTCCATAACCATCTGTCTGCTAGGACACCTTTCGGGAAGTGAAGGTTTAAAAAAAAAGACATGGCAGGGTCAGAAAAGGTTCCCAAAGGTGCAACCGGTTTTGCTTTTGAGTCTGATCGGTCCGATCCGACTCATCAGACCGATCAGACCGATCAGACTCAAAAACCGATCTTCGAAGCTTCTTTAAACCCCCTCGCCGCGACCGGTGTCTAACTCCTGCAGACGAACAAGCGGCCGCTTGGTTCTAAGAAGGGAGCACAAAATCATGAAGAGTCGAGTTGTCTATTTAGGGATAGGCGTGCTTATTGGATTGGGCGGCCTAGGGTTCGCCGGTCCGCCTCTGGTTTGTTTCCCGTTCGAGACCAACGGCCAGCCCTCGTTGCCGTGGGGAGGCTCGGCCTGGCACGATAGCAGCCCAAGTTACGACACTGCCAAATTGGCGACTGATACCCTCAATCTGCTCGGAAGTGATGTTTCCGTGCTGGCCCGCATGGAGACACTGAGGCGGGCGGGAATCTACGCTGCCCAAGACCCGAAAGCGGGTGGGGAGCTTTTGGGGGCGTTGAAGACGCGGGTCAAGAAGAGCGGTGATCCCCGTACTGTCTCCTACGCGCTTTTCGACCTCGGTTACTTCGCCGATACCTACCGCCAGGCGAGCAGGGCTAAGAGAACGCCGGAACCACACCAGATCGACGGTTACAGCCTGGTGGCTAAAGCCCTGGAAGGAAAGGCTGATCCGGAAATGCATTTTGCCGCCGCGCTCATGACTCTTGAACCGAAGTACAAGAGAGAGCACGAGCGTCACCTGGAAGAAGCGGCCAGCGGCGCTAAAGAGGGCTCGCTGCTCGCCCGCAATCTGGTTTCCCACTTCCAGTGGCGCGGGAAGGACCTGCAAACCCTGCGCGCTTCGATTAAGTAAGCGCGACGAACACGGACTCACACGGACTCACACGGACGAACACGGACGAATGGGTGTTGCTCGTCCGTGTTTGTCCGTTTCTCCCCTCCGCCCTTTTCCGCCTTGTGTGGTCTATAATTCAACGTCATGACGAAAAGAGCACTTAGCCTGTTGATTATCATTGGTCTGTTTGTCACCGGTCTCCATATACTTGCGGGAACACCGGATGAGCGGGCGAAGGCGGCCCGCCAAACGCGAATCCACGACTGGGGCCGACCGCAGCCGCCGATCATCGACCCGGGCACCGCCGGCACGGCTCAGCAACCTGGCAAACCGCCTGCGGACGCCATTGTCCTTTTTGATGGACGCGACCTCTCCAACTGGAGAGCCATGGATGGCGGCCCCGCCAAATGGGTCATCAAGGATGGAGTAATGGAATCAGTCAAAGGAAGCGGGTACGTCCGCACCCTCCAGGCTTTCGGAGACTGTCAGCTGCACGTTGAATGGGCCACTCCGGTCAACGTTGAAGGGAAAAGCCAGGGACGGGGCAACAGCGGCGTTTTCCTGATGAGTACGTACGAAATCCAGGTCCTCGATTCTTTTAACAATCAGACCTATCCCGACGGGCAGGCTTCCGCGGTCTATGGGCAATACCCCCCGCAGGTGAACGCCAGCCGAGGACCAGGCGAGTGGCAGACCTACGACATCATCTTCCACAGGCCGCATTTCGATGAGAAAGGGGAAGTGACCCAGCCGGCCTATGTCACTGTCCTGCACAACGGGGTTCTAACGCAGGATAACGTTCAGATCCTGGGTCCCACGACCTGGATGAACCGGCCGGCATACCGGCCTCAGGCCGACAAACTGCCCCTGGCTCTTCAGGATCACGGCAATCCCGTGCGCTTCCGGAACATCTGGGTCCGGGAGTTGCCGGCGCGTCCCGTCGCGGAACGCGAGAAGGACAAGGAGCTCTTCCTGGGTGGAGCGGCCCTCGAACAATACGTGGGTGAGTACCGGGGAGAGGGGACGCCGGCCATCACCATCACTCGCAACCAGGACCAGCTGGTCGCGACCTTTGCCGGCAATCCTGCAAGGCCGATCTATCCTCGATCGGAAAACGTTTTCTTCTCCAAGTACATCGGAATTGAGTTCGAATTTCAGCGCGGTGCTAACGGCCAGGTCGAAGGAGTCATCATCAAGCATGGCGACGACCGCATCGGCCCGGCGAAAAAACAGGCAAGGTGACACTCAATTGCGGATTGCGGATTTCGGATTGCGGATTCTGAATTGTCGATTGGACAACCGATCGGGCACCAGTGCTCAATTCACAATCCGCAATCCACAATCCGCAATCCGCAATCCGAAGGGGAGGCAATGATGCATACGACGCACATGGGCTGTTGCCCGCATGTGACCCGGAGGGGATTCCTGGGCGGCTTTGGAGCGGTGATTGGCGGTTCTGCGGTTTTGAGCCATCTGTCCTGGCCGACGCTTGCCGCCGGCCTTGACCAGGCTGCTCCGGTCCGCTCGCCGCTGGTGATCAAGCCAATCCTCGTGTACGAAATCCCGAAACCCAGACCCCAGACGAGCTGGCGGAGTTGGGGCGGCATTCAGACCGAGGACCAGGCACGAGAGGAAGTTGCGCGGATTCAAGCCGAGCTTGAAGAGCTGGAGAAGAAGGCGGACTTCCCGGTCCGTGTCTTGCCTGTTTCCCAGGTTAAGAAGAGCGAGGAGTTGGACGGGCTTAAAGAAGACCTGGCCGGTTGCCAGGCGACGATCGTCTACGGGGCAGGCGGGCCGAAAGCAGTCTACGACAAGCTCGGCCAATCCGGCAAAGACGTCATCATGTTCGTCCGGCACAAATCCGGGCCGGTCTACTTGTGGTACGAGATCATCAGCCCACGTTACCTGCGCCAGCACAAGGATCAACTGGCGGTCGCAGGAGTGGATTTTGAAGACGTCGTCGTCGATAGCCAGGAAGAGGTTCTGTGGCGGCTGCGAGCATTGTGCGGGCTTCACAACACCAAGGGAACCCGCATTGTCGCGATCGGAGGCGCGGGCGCCTGGGCCCAGCCTGGAGGTGTTGTGCCGGACCTCGTCCGCCGGCTTTGGAAGATGGACATCCAGGACGTACCCTACGAGGAGCTCGGCAAGCTGATTGAACAAGCCCGGAACGACCAGGCAGCCGTTGAACGATCGAAGACACGGGCCGCCGAATACCTCCGCCTGCCCGGCACCAGGCTCGAGACCAAGAAGGAGTTCGTGGAGAACGCGTTTCTTCTCGAACAGGTCTTCGTCGGGCTCATGCAGCGGGTCCAATCACGCGCGATTACTGTCAACTCCTGCATGGGCACCATCATGCCCATGGCTCAGACAACTGCCTGCCTGACTCTCAGCCTGCTGAACGACACCGGCTACCTGGCGTTTTGCGAATCCGATTTCGTTGTTATCCCGTCGGGCCTGCTGCTCGGCAATATTTCCGGCAAACCGGTTTTCCTGAACGATCCCACTTACCCGCACGACGGACTGATTACACTGGCCCACTGCACCGCTCCACGCAAGAACGACGGGACGCACGTCGACCCCGCTCGCATCAGGACCCACTTCGAGTCCGACTACGGTGCGGCGCCCCAGGTGGCTATGAAGATCGGACAGGTGGTGACGAACATTATTCCCGACTTCAAATCGGAACGCTGGGTGGGGTTCTGTGCGAAGGTGGCCGAAAACCCAGATCTGGACATCTGCCGTTCGCAGATTGACGTGCGGTATGGCTGCGATTCCGGCCTGGTCGCGCGCAACATGCCCGGCTTCCATTGGATGACGGGTCACGGCGACTATCTCCGCGAGCTGGGTTACGCGTTGAAGAAGGTGCCGATCAAGTGGGAGGTGCTGAGCTGAGTGCAGTGGACGAAGTGGACGACATGGACGGAATGGACAACTAACCCTTGGTCCACTTCGTCCATGTCGTCCACTTCGTCCACCGCTTTCTAACTACATCCTGAGGTGTTTCCGCAGACCGTGCACACGTGGCATTTGCCGTTGCGCTGCATCAGGTTCCCGCAGGCGCAGGTTGGCGCTTCGGACAGGCTGCTGTCCGACAGCAGGCGCTTGGTGGCATCGCTCTTGGCCGGTCGGGACGTCTCCGCAAAACTCACCTGAACGCCATTTTGCACCGACCCATTCTGCTTGCGTTGGTGAATCCCCAAACCCTCCTGGACGTCCGGCGGCAGGAAACGGGTGGCCAGGTATCGAACTACATAGTCGGGAATTGAGGTTGCAAAAGGAATCTGCTGATTATCCGTGTACCCGGCCGGCTCGAAGCTCATGTGCGAGAACATGCGAACGTAGTCCTCGAGTGGAACTCCGCGCTGCAGGCCCATTGAGATCGCAATTGCCCATGCCATCGCCATGCCTTGCAGAGTGGATCCCTGCTTGGCGAAGTTAATGAAGATCTCACCCAGCTGTTCGTCTTCCGGGAAAAGCCCCATGGTCAGAAAGCCCTTGAAACCCCGGATCCGGAACTCGTGCTGATAAGCCGCGTGGTCCCTGGGCATGTTCCGGTGGAGCGGGACGCCGGCAGCCTGCGCGGTACGCTCTTTGTTCGACAGAGGCTGAACCAGCTTGCATCCGTCCCGGTAGATGGAGACCGACTTCATCCCGTGCTTCCAGCCCTGGATGTACGCCTCCATGATGTCGTCAACGGTCGCCTCAGCCGGCAAATTAATCGTTTTGGAGATAGCGCCGGCCAGGAAGGGCTGGACCGCGCCGCACATCTTGATGTGACCGAGGTAATGAATGGCACGATGCCCGTGCGCTGTACGGTCCGCACAATCGAACACGGCCAGGTGCTCGTCCTTCAAATGAGGCGCGCCCTCGATCGTCTCTTCCGATTCGACGTACTTGGTAATGTCCCTGACCTGCTCTTCGCTGTAGCCCAAACGTTTGAGGGCACGCGGAATCGTGTTGTTGACGATCTTGAGCGTTCCGCCTCCCACCAGTTTTTTCGTCTTCACCAGCGAGAATTCCGGCTCGATTCCTGTCGTATCGCAATCCATCATGAAGGCGATAGTGCCGGTCGGCGCTAGAAGCGTCACCTGGGCGTTGCGGTAGCCGTGATCCGAGCCGTGCAGGATCGCCTGGTCCCACGCCTCGATGGAGGCGTGCAGCAGATCCATCGGGACCAGCGCGGAATCGATCCGCGAAAGCGCGTCGCGATGCTTGTGCATCACGCGAGCCATCGGAAGGCGATTCTTCTCGTATCCGCTGAACGGTCCCATTCTCTCGGCAATCTGACTGCTGGTCAGGTACGCCTGGCCGGTCATCAACGCTGAGATACCGGCCGCCAATGCTCGCGCGCGATCGCTGTCGTAAGGAAGCCCGCGCGCCATGAGCAGAGCGCCCAGGTTGGCGAATCCCAGCCCGAGCGTCCGGTATTCGTGGCTGTTCTTCGTGATCTCCGGCGTCGGATACGTAGAGCTGTCGACAATGATCTCCTGAGCCAGAATCATGATGCTGACGGCATGTTTGAAGGACTCGATATCCAGCTGCCCCTCGTCATCCACGAACTTCATCAAATTCAACGAGGCGAGATTGCACGCCGAGTTATCCAGAAAGACATACTCGGAGCAGGGGTTGCAGGCCGCAATCGGCCCGGAGTTGGGACAAGTGTGCCAATCGTTGATCGTTGTTGAGAACTGCAGGCCGGGATCCCCGCATGTCCACGTCGCTTCAGCGACCCACTTCATCATTTCCCGGGCTTTGTAGGTCTGGGCGACCTCCCCGGTAGTGATACTCCGCGTCTGCCAGTCGCTGTCGCGCGCGACCGCCTGCATGAAGTCGTCGGTTACGCTCACGCTGTTGTTCGCGTTCTGAAACTGGACGCTGCGATAGGCTTCCCCGTCAATCGAGTCGTCATAACCCAGCTGGATCAACTGCTGAGCCTTCCGTTCTTCGTTCGCCTTGCACC
>Ga0105104_10003001_pt1 | contig 12179 bp, 17 predicted proteins | sample PPLLaktember2015_3_FD_87034 | JGI IMG/M metagenome (GOLD analysis project Ga0105104, IMG submission 87034) | Freshwater sediment microbial communities from Prairie Pothole Lake near Jamestown, North Dakota, USA - PPLs Lake P7 Core (6) Depth... | ecosystem: Environmental > Aquatic > Freshwater >...
AGCGGAGAAGGCGCGGGAGGACAGCCGGGGGCTGCTGGTCATCAATCCGTGGAGGTAAGGAGGACATCATGACTTGGCGCGGCGTGAAGACCATCGTCACGGGGGGAGCATCATTTATTTCTAGTCACCTCGTCGAGGCCCTCGTCAAACTCGGCGCCACCGTGCGCGTCGTCGACGACCTCTCCAGCGGGAAGAAGGAGCACCTGCTTCCCCTCATGCGCACCGGGGCCATCTCTTTCGTCGAGGGTGACCTCCGCGACTTCCGGCTGGCCAAGGAAGCGATCTACGGCCGGGACGTCGTCTTCCACCTGGCGGCGAACCACGGCGGCCGGGGCTACGTGGACCGGCACCAGGCCGACTGCGCGACGAACTTCGGACTGGACGGCATCGTCTTCCAGGCCTGCCTCGACGCCAAGGTGAAACAGGTGGTATTCGCCTCCAGCGGCTGCATCTACCCCGTCCACCTCCAGGCCGACCCCAAGAAGGAGTTGCGGTTGACCGAGGCCATGGCGGGGCCGCCCTGTGACGCCGACAAGGCCTACGGGTGGGCCAAGCTTATGGCAGAACTCACCCTGAAGGCCTTCCACGACGACTACGGGCTCAAGTCCGCCTCCTGCCGCCTGTTCACCGTCTACGGGCCGCGTGGGAAAGAAGATCACGCCGTCATGGCCATGATTGCCCGCGCCTTCATCAAGCAGGACCCGTTCGACATCTGGGGCGATGGCACGCAGGTCCGGAACTGGACCTACGTCGAAGACATCGTCTCCGGCCTCCTCGCCTCCGCTGAGCACATCCACGACGCCTCGGCCGTGAACCTCGGCACGACGGAGCGGATCACCGTCCTCCAGGCCGCCAAGATGGCCTGCGCCTGCTTCGGCTACAGCCCGGAGTTCCGCTTCCTGAAAAAGATGCCCGTGGGGCCGCTCAACCGGGTCGCCGACAACACCAGCGCCTTCGAGCGGATGGGCTGGAAGCCGACGTGGGCCTTCGCCGACGGCATCGTCCAGACGGCGGAGTGGTACGCCGACACCCACGACCGCACCGAGGTCGAGCAGACGCTGGAATCCCGCCTCCTACGCCGCTGAGCCCACTCGGCGCTTCTAATCACACGCGGCGTTGTTATGCTTGATCCAAATTGCACTTCCAGAGGAGTGACAATGCGAGTGTGTCTAGGAAGGCTGCTTTGTGCGGGAGGTCTTTCGCGTAGGATACGTGAAAGCCTTTTCAACTTCCCATCCGCTTTCGAGACGCTGGTAAACGCATCCATACCGGAAACCAAGTCGTCTGCTCCATTGCATGAGAGTGAGAGTCTCCCCGTGGTAGGAAATGAGCCGGTTCGTTCGCATATTGTTACACTGCTCAACACTGGTTTGCCAAGTCACATTTCCCGGTTCGTAACCTCGATAGTTATTAATTCTTCCAAGAGAATGCTTTGCGGACGGTGGATTCCCGACATCGGCAAAAAATCGACCAAAATCTCTTCTCCAGACCTTACAAACACGAATTCCTCTACCTCCATAGTTCTTGTAAGAAGCGTTGGACCGGTTTTCACATCTACTAACCATGGTCTCCCAGGCCTTGAAGACCTTGGTCGGTCGCCCGTTCCTCCAATGACCGTGCTTGACAGCAGACAATCCCATCGCACGGGTTCTTTCAATTTTGAGGCACCCGCACGATCTCGTGTTCAAGTTTGTGAGGCCACCCTGCCTAACGACGACGGTCATACCACAGTCGCAACGGCAAAGCCACATTCTTGGTATTCCGCGATGACCAGATGCCTCCAGTCGTATGGCGATCAATCTGCCAAATCGTCTTCCGCTGATGTCTATCGCGCTAGGCATGGGGCAGTTGTAACACGTCGAAGTTCACTAGTAAAGTGTATAACGGTACGAATATGAAAACCACGCTTATCACTCCACCAAGTCCGTTTCTCTTGGATGAGCGCGTCTTCATGTCGCTCGGCGTTCTCAAGGTCGCCGCCATGCTGGAAGAGGCCAAGATGCAGGTCTCCGTCCTCGACCTTTCCGGCGTGTCGGACTACACGGAGGCCGTCGCCCGAGAGGCCGCGCGCGATCCGGCACCGGTCTACGGGATCACGGCGACCAGTCCGCAGATGCCGGCCGCGATGACGATTTGTCAGACGCTCCGGGTCGTGGCCCCGACGTCCCGGGTGATCCTGGGCGGTCCCCACGTCACGCTGGTCTCCGCGGCCAAGAAACTCGAAGCCAAGCATGGCCGCGTCGGGCGGGCGCACCGGGCGCTCCACGAACTGCTCGACACCTTCGACACGTGCGTCATGGGCGACGGAGAACTGGCCATCTTCCACGCGCTGGACAACGACGCGCCGAAGATCGTAGACGCGGACGATCCCGCCTCGCCCCTCTTTCTCAAGCCCGAGCGGCTAGGGAATCTCCCCTTCCCCGCGCGGCACCTCGTCGACGTTCCGTCCTATAACTACGCGATCGACGGGGAGCGGGCGCTGTCTCTGGTGGGCCAACTCGGCTGCCCGTTCGAGTGTAAATTCTGCGGCGGGCGCTTCAGTCCATTTCTGCGCCGGATGCGGTCTCGGAACCCCGAGAACATCGTCGCCGAGATCGAGCAGATACACGTCGACTACGGCGTCAAGGGGTTCATGCTCTACGACGACGAGGTGAACATCGCGAAGTCGTTCGGCGATTTTCTCCGCCACGTCCGCGCGCTCCAGGACCGGCTCGGCGTCGCGTTTCGCTTCCGCGGGTTTGTGAAGTCCGAGCGATTCACTGACGAGCAGGCCCGGGCGATGTACGCCGCCGGATTCCGCTGGATTCTGGTGGGGTTCGAAAGCGGCGATGCGCGGATGTTGCTCAACATGGACAAGAAGGCAACGCGGGACGACAACACGCGCTGCGTCGAGATCGCGCACCGGCATGGACTCAAGGTGAAGGCCTTGATGTCTCTGGGCCATGCAGGGGAGTCCGCCGAAAGCATCCACGAGACCGAGCGCTGGCTCCTCGAGGTCCAGCCGGCCGACTTCGATTGCACGGTCATCACGACCTACCCCGGCACGCCGTATTTCGATGAGGCGCTGGAATCCTCGCCGGGCGTCTGGACGTACACCCATCCCAAGACCGGAGACCGGCTGCACGCGACCGAGATCGACTTCCACCGGACGGCCTCGTACTACAAAGGCATCCCCGGGGAGTACACGGCGAGCACCTGGACCGACCACTTGCGGTCGGAGGAACTGGTGGCGCTCCGGGACGCGCTGGAGGAGCGGGTGCGAGCGAAACTGGGCATTCCGTATCCATCCGGTGCCGCTCCGAAGGCCTTCGAGCACAGCATGGGGCAGCACAATGGCTGAAGCGGATTTCACCGTCCTCTACATCAGCGCCTGCCAGATGCCGAAGCGCTGGACAGAGTTCCAGGTTGCTCATTTGCTCAAGGCCTGCGGTGACGCGCCGATCCTGTCGATCACGCGGCAGCCCATGGCCCTTGGGACGAACATTCCCCAGGAGGGGCCGCATTGCTATTGGACGATCTACATGAGCATGTTGCGTGGTGCAGAACTTGCGAAGACGCCATTCGTCGCGATGGCGGAGGATGACGTCCTGTATACCTGGGAGCACTACCACCAGTTCCGTCCGCCGATGAACGCGGTGTCGTATGACCGCTCGCGCTGGTCGCTCTTCACCTGGGATCCAAATCCCATCTTCTGCCTGCGGCAGCGCCTCAACAACTCCACCCTGATCGCGCCCCGGGACCTGCTCGTCAAGGTCCTCACCGATCGCAAGAACCGCTGGCCGGATGGGCGTCCGGACGCCGTCGTCGGCGAGGTGGGGCGGCCGATCATCGAGCGGAACCTGAAGGAGCCACACACCGAGATGGTGGAGTGGTACTGCACGAACCCCGTCATCCAACTCAACCATCCGACGGGGACCGACAAGGGGTCGTCCGTCCGGGCCGACGGCCGGCACATGGTGAAGAAGCACGGGCAGATCAAGGCCGTGGAGATCCCGTACTGGGGCAAGGCTGCCGACATCGTGAGGATCTATGACAACGGATGAGGTCATCCAGAACACGTTTGCGTTCAGCGGACGCAAAGAAAACCTCCCCTGGTTTCCTCGCAAGGGGGATCGCGATCGCCTGATCCGGATGCTTCCGACGCTCGACTTTAACGAGGGCGTGGAGATCGGCACGTGGGCGGGAGAATTCGCCGAGCGGATGTGCCTGTATAACCCGAAACTTCATCTGACCTGTGTCGACCCCTGGCTGGCCTACAACGAGCAGCCGAAGCAGCGCAGCATGGACGCCTACTACCAGGCCGCGATGGAGCGGTTTCCGAAGTACAACATCACCGTGATGAAGATGCCGAGCATGGAGGCCGTCAAGTCCATCCCAGATCGGTCCCTCGACTTCGTCTACATCGACGGAGCGCACCAATTCGACTACGTCATCCTGGATCTCATCCACTGGACGAAGAAAGTCAAGGTGGGCGGCATCATCGCCGGGCACGACTTCATCCCCTTCGGGGGAACGGGCGTCGTCAAAGCGGTCGAGGCCTACACGCATTGCCACGACATCCGCCCGTGGTACGTCACGAAGGAAATCTGTCCGAGCTTCTTCTGGGTGAACCGATGACCCTCTCCGTCATCATCCCGACGAAGAACGACGAGCAGAACCGGCACCTGGCGACCGTCCTGGGCGAGTTCCATGATCTACCCATCGAGGTCATCGTGGTGGACTGGGGCAGTTCCGTGCCGCTCGTGGTGCCCGACGGGGTGCGTTTGATCCGGGTTCCGCCGGACGTCGCCGCGCGCCACGACGGGGCGAGCTACTTCAATTACATCGCGGCCACCAACGTGGGGATGCGACGGGCGACAGGTGACTACCTCTCCTACTTCGGCAACGAGACCTTTTTCGACTCGTCGCTCCTGACCTGGCTCGAGTCTGCGAGTCCAGACGCCTTCTACTTCATCAGCCGAAAGAACTTGGACCGGGTGGACCAGAAGGCCACCGTCCCGATCGCCCGTATGACGCGGAATCTCCACGCCGGCGGCGGCATGATCGCCCACCGCGACATCTGGCAGCGCCTCCGGGGCTTCGACGAGCGGATGATCTACTGGGGCTGGATGGACCACGAGGTCCGCGTGCGCGCCGAACTGGCGGGGATCCCGATCAAGGCCATCTACGAGGTCTCGGTCTACCACCTGCGGCACGGCCATCCCAAGATGCGGCGCGCAGGCAAGATCAACGAGCGCGTCTTCCCGGCCGAGATGATCTTCCCGAAGACGGTCGCGGCCAACGACGAGCACTGGGGTCTGGCGAACGAACCGGTCGAGGACGTCGCGTATGCGCACGCACCCGTTCCTGGGTAGCCACCTGCCGGTCCTGATGAAGCTGGTCGCCTCGACCAAGGGGCCCATCCTCGAACTGGGGTCGGGGACCTACTCGACGCCCTATCTCCACTGGGCCTGTCTTCCGAGCAAGCGCCCGCTCGTGACCTACGAGACGAATCCCGAGTGGTGGCCGTTCACGCAGCAGTTCCAGGCCGACTTCCACACGGTGGGTCTGGTGAACGAGTGGGCATCTCTGGACCTCAGCCGACTCTGGTCAATCGCCTTCGTGGATCACGACGGCGTGCGGTCGGACTCGGTGCGGAAGCTGCGCCACGCCGAGTATGTCGTCTGCCACGACACCGAGAACAAGGGGGCGCGGCGCTGGGGACTCACCGGGGTCGGCCGCTGGTTCCACTGGCAGTGGGAGTACGCCGTGGTCCGGCCCTACACCACAGTCTTCAGCAACGTGCACGACCTGACGGGGTTTCAGATCCCATGAATCCGTATCGGCAAGACAAAGTGTTCCAGCACCTGGAGCGGATCAAGGCGCTCTGCCGCGGCGAGCATCCAGCGCCGGTCCACGTGCAGGTGATCATTTCAGATCTCTGCAACCAGAACTGTGGATTCTGCTGCTATCGCACGGACGGCTACAGTTCCAATGAACTCTTCTTCATTCGCGACATCGAGGGTGAGATCGTCTCGCGGAATCCGACGCGCTTCATCCCGTTTGAAAAGGCGCGGGAGATCCTCGAGGACTGTGCGGCGATGGGAGTCAAGGCCATCGAGATCACCGGCGGCGGGGAACCGACCGTTCATCCCCAGCACGCGGAAGTCTTCGAGACGGTGCGCGACCTCGGGATGGACCTGGGTCTCGTGACCAACGGCGTGTCGCTCTCCGACCGCGCGATCGCCGCCCTGGTCGCCCCGGGCGAGGAAACCTGGGTCCGGGTCTCCGTCGATGCGGGAACGCAAGCGACTTACGCGCGCACCCGACAGTGCCCGCCAAAGCACTGGGACCTGGCCTGGCGGAACATCCGGCGTCTGGTCGTGGCGAAGAAGGCGACGCTGCGCTCCCCACTGATTATCGGCGTGAGCTTCGTCCTGACGGCGGAGAACTGGAAGGAGGTCGTCCAGGCGACGGAACTGGCCCGGGCGGCCGGCGTGGACAACCTCCGGATCGGCGGGCTGTTCCAGAACGCCCGCACGCAGTATTACGACGCCTTCCGCGATGAGGCGTTTGACCTGTGCAACCGCGCCTTCGATCTGTCGACCGCCGAGTTCTCGGTCGTGAACCTCTTCGGCGACCGGTACCAGGACCTCGTCCAGGGCTCGCCGAATTACCGGACCTGCGGCTACCAGCGCGTGGCCACCTACATCGGCGGGGACCTGAACGTCTACCGCTGCTGCGTGCAGGCCTACAACCATCGGGGCCTGATCGGGTCGCTGACGGACCAGCGGTTTGCCGACCTGTGGGCCGGGCTCGGCGACAGCAAGACCTACCTCGACTTCGACGCCCGCGGCTGCGCCATGTGCCAGCACAACTCGAAGAATCGGGCGATTGCCGACGCGGTGGAGTCGCAGCGGCATGGGAACTTCGTATGAGAAGCGACGACGCGCTCTATCCCACCCTCCAGGAGATCGCCACGCGTCTGCCTGGGAAGGTGCTGTTGGAGGTCGGCGTGAACCGAGGGTATTCCACCTTGCCACTGCTGGAGGCCGCCAAGGCGAATCTCGGGCATCTCTGGTCGCTGGATATCCTCAAGTGCAGCCGAGCCACCCAGAACGTCCGGAATCGAAGACTGACTGACTGGTGGACGTTCACACAGGTGGCGTCGTGGGACTGGACGGGCGGGCCGTCGGAGCCCTTCGACTTGGCCTTCATTGACGGGGATCACGCCAACGTGGCGAAGGACTGGGAGGTATTCGAGCCGCGCGTGCGGCCAGGCGGCCTCCTGCTCCTCCACGACTACTTCGGTGGGTGCAAGGACGCCTGCGGGGCCTGCCCGACGTGCGTGGGGCCGCGGGCGCTCGTCGACACCGTCATCCGGCCGCAGTGGGAGCGCTGGGAGTGCGCGACGCTGCCGTATGGCCACGGGCTGACGATTGTGAGGAAGCGATGAAGCTCTCGGTCGTCATGGCGACCCGGAATAAGGCGTCCTACCTTGTGAGAACGCTCACGAGTATCGTCGCCCAGCACCCGCCGTTTCCGGTCGAAACGATCGTGGTCGACGATGGATCGACGGACGAGACCCCGGAGGTCTGCCGGAAATTCGGGGTGCGCTACCACCGGATCGAGCGTCCCTACACCGGGAACAACGGCGTGCCCTACAACCTCGGCTACCGGATGGCGCAGGGGGAGATCGTCCTGACGACCTCGGACGAGGTGGAGCACCGGACGCCGGAGTTGATGGCACGCCTCGTCGACCGCTTGACGCCGGAGACTTACGTGTCGCCGCTCGTCAAGAACGTGTCGGCCGCGGGGCGAGAGTTGGCCATCATTGTCGGCCCACGCGTGCGGCATCCGGCGCTCTTCTGCACGGCGATCTGGCGCGCGGACCTCTACGCGATCGGGGGGCACGACGAGGACTTCGTCGGCGTGGGCTCGAATGACACCTTCCTCGCGCACTGCCTGGATCACCTGCCTCGACGTCTCGTGGGCTGCTGGGATCTGGAAGCCTGGCATTACGACCATCCGAAGCCTCCGCGGGACACCCGGCGATCGCTCTACGGAAAGTTGCGGTACGCCGCGGTCGGGCGGCATCCCTGGACGGCGCGGACCGGCGCGTGGGAGATGTGATGCGGGGACAGTTCCGGAAGACTGGACCGGACCGCGGCAGCCACCTGCCGTTACTCATGAAAGTGCTCCCACTGACGACGGGTCCGGTTCTCGAACTCGGCACCGGCATGTATTCGACCTGCTACCTCCACTGGGCCTGTTTCCCGACGAAGCGGACCCTGGTGACCTATGAAGGCCAGGCCGCGTGGATGGATTTCGCGCAGCAATTCGCCGCGGACTTCCACACGGTCCAGCACATTACCGACTGGGACGCCGTGGATCTGAGCGCGCCCTGGAGTGTGGTCCTGGTCGACCACGATATCGCCAATGTCCTGCGCGGGAAGGCCGTTGAGAAAGTCGCCCACGCCGAATACGTGGTCTGCCACGATTCGAATCGCCCGGGGAAGTACGGGTATGACGTGGTGTTTCCCCAGTTCAAGTACCAGTGGCAGCACCGCGTTGGCAGGAATCCGTACACGACGGTGGTCAGCAACATCCACGATCTGACACGCTTCAGGATATGAAATGCGGGTTCTGATGATCGAGGATAACAAAGACGCAAGCGCGGCGATCTCGGCAGCGTTGCCTGAGTACGAGGTCGTGACCGTTCGTACCGCCATCGAGGCCGTGTCGGCCCTGGTGTCACTCGGCCCGTTCGACGCCATCCTGCTCGATGAGAATCTCCCGAATTTTACCGAGAACCATGGACCAACGGGTCCGAGGCGGGCGCGTGATGGTGCCATCCTGTTTGAGGGATCACACCTCTTGCCCCTGATCAAAAAACTCACGGATTGCCCGAAGGTCATCGTGGCGATCTCTGCTGTCTCCCGAGCGAATCGGCGACTGCGGCGTCTGGGCGCGACGCATCGCGTCGACGGCAAGGATCCCGTGAGTGTGCGCCACATTCTTACGGAGTCCCTATGAGGCTCTCGATCATCATGCCGTTCCTGAACAGCCACGAACTCGTGCGCCGGCAGATCCTCCACTTCAAGCGGATGACTCTACCAGACGACGTCGAGATCTGGTTTATGGACGACGGGAGCGACCCGCCGCTTCAGATGCCGGCGGATCCCCCGAAGAACTTCCGCATTCACGCGACGAACGACTTCCGGCCCTGGACCTCCTCGATCGCTCGGAACACGGGCGCCAAGCTCGCCCGGGGCGAGTACCTGATGATGGTGGACGGCGACTACATCATCCCGGCGGACGCCATCCTTCGCGCCCGCGCCTTCACCGGGGACCGCCTTGGCCTCCGCCGGCAATTCGGCGTGCTCGACGAAGAGGGGCGCTTCACGCAGGACCCGGCCATGCTCGTGGCCTACGGACTCTCCGAGGAGCGCGTGCGGACGAAGGGCGCGACCATGCCGCCACACCCGAACAATTTCATCATCCGGAAGGCCCTCTTCTTCGAGATGGGCGGCTACAACGAGGAGCGCATCCTCACGCGGCCCTATCCTCACGGAGAGGACAACCTGCTGAAGACGACCTGGTGCCGCTTCGTGCGTGACGGGAAAGCGGTGCAGCCGCCGGACGACCTGCGGCCGATGATCTACATGTTCCCGAATGGCCAGTTCTGCGCCGGGGGCGACGTCGACACGAACCCCTTCGGCCTGTTCCACAACCTGAGCCGGAAGCCCCAGGTGCCATCGTGAAGCTCTCTATTGTCATTCCGGTGCTGAACAGCCACGAGGTGGTCCGCCGCCAACTGCTCCACTTCGAGCGGATCGGTCTCAACGACCTCGACGACGTGGAGATCATCTTCGTTGATGACGGCAGCGACCCGCCAATCGTGGTCACCGGATGTCCACTCAAGCGGTTCACGCTCCTGGCGACGCACGACACGCGCCCCTGGACCTGGGCGGTGGCCCGGAACGTCGGCGCGCGGGCAGCCGTGGGCGAGTACCTGGTCATGCTGGATCTCGACCACATCCTCACCCGCCAGGCCATCGACCGCTGCCGGGCGCTGACCGAGGACCGCGTCGGCTTTCTGCGGGAGTACGGCGTCCTGGACGATCAGGGCGTGTTCACGCAGGACCCTGTGACACTGGTCCGCTACGGGATGCCGGCGTCATGCGCCCAGAGCGGGGACCTGCACCTCGGCTACCACCGCAACATGTTCTGCCTGCGGCGGTCCCTGTACTGGGAGATCGGCGGGTACAACGAGAACTTCGTCTACAACCTGCCGTACCCACAGCCGGTCGAGAAGCTGTTTCACAAGGCGTTCGACGACCGGGTAGACCAGGGCGGGATCACGCAGTCGATGCGCCGCCCCACGCTGTATATGTTCCCCAACGGGCAGCACTGCGAGGGCGGCGACGTGGATACGAATCCCTTCGGACTCTTCCACACGCTGAGTCGGAAGACGGCAGAGAACCCCTGGAACAACCCGCGCGTGCGGGCACGTCGAGCCGCTGTGCGATGAGAAGGCGAGGGCGCACCATGGGCGAAACACCACGGACAACGCGGGTCATTCACTGTGTGGGCCGCCGGAGGATTGTCGTCAAGGTCAAAGGTCCCAACACGGTGCTGGAGATCTGGCTTGGCGATCCGCCACACGGCAGGGTGATCGCGGGCCCGGAGTTGGAACCCGGCGAGCGGGATCGACTCCTGCTGGAGTTGACCGAGATGAAGGCCAATGGCTGACGAGACGCCTAAGAAGACTCGGCGGTACATCATCACACTTGATGTGACCGTTGATGCGGAAGAGTTCTTTGGGCAGCCTCCGACCGAGTGGGATTGGGACGAAATGCTCGAATTTGGAGACGGCTTGAACTCAGTAAAATTCGAGGAAATCAAGGGGTCGACCAGTGCAAAAAGCACTTCCTAACCCGCTTGTCTCGGTGATCATCCCCGCCCGCTGTGAAGAGTGGCTCTCGCGTACCGTGCGGGACGTCCTCGGCAATGCCAAGGCCGAAACGGAAGTGATTGCCGTCTGCGATGGCTCGTGGCCAGACCCGCCGCTCCAGGACCACCCGCGGCTCACCGTGCTCCACTACACCCAACCTATCGGCCAGCGCGGGGCCTTCAACCAGGGGGCGCGGGTGAGCCGGGCCAAGTACGTGATGAAGCTCGACGGCCACGCGTCCGTCGACAGCGGGTTCGACGTGAAGCTCGTGGAGCCCTACGAGTCGGGCAAGATCAGCATGGACACGACCACCATCCCGCGCATGCGGAACCTGCACGTCTACGACTGGGAGTGCCAAGGAATTAAGGCAGACGGCCAACCCTGCAAGTGGCGCACGTACCAGGGGCGGAAGCCGACCGAGTGCCCCACGTGCAAGGGAACGGTGTTCGCCAAGGCGGAGGTCTGGGGACTGCGGCGGACGACCACGGACTTTGCGTGCTTCGACCGCGACATGAAGTTCCAGTACTGGCAATCCTACGGGCGACGGCCGGAAGCGCAGGGGGACATCACGGACGTGCTCTCGTCTGTCGGGGCCTGCTTCTTCATGCCGCGCTCCCGGTTCTGGGCGCAAGGGGGCCTGGACGAGTCGCACGGCTTCTGGGGGCAGTTCGGCACCGAGGTCTCCTGCAAGGCGTGGCTCTCTGGGGGCCGGCAGGTCGTGAACAAGACGACGTACTTCGCCCACTACTTCCGCGTGAACGGGGCCGGGTTCCCATACCCGATCAGCGGCAACGATCAGGACCGGGCGCGGCACTACTCGCAGGCGATGTGGCTGAACAACAAGTGGGAGCAGCAGGTGCGCCCGTTGAGTTGGCTCGTGGAGAAATTCTGGCCGGTCAAGGACTGGTCGGACGAGGACCTGGCGAAGATCAAGCAGGCAGGAGCGCACTTTGCGACGCGATAGCCGTGACCTCTGGCTCAATGACAAATGGCCCCTCGCCCAACGTCCCTTGAACTGGCTCATCGAGAAGTTCGCGCCTGTGCCGGGGTGGAGTGAATAAATGGCCGTCACAATCAGTGCCCCAACGCCAACCACGGGCTGGACACACGGCGGCTCGAAGACCATCTCGGGCTCGGGTTTTGGCTCAAAGGCCACGCCAGCCCCGGTCCTTTGGGACACGGTGGACAACATCGCGGCATACGACGGCCTCAGCGACGGGCAGGCGATTCCGGTCGGCGGCGA
>Ga0105104_10003003_pt1 | contig 12177 bp, 11 predicted proteins | sample PPLLaktember2015_3_FD_87034 | JGI IMG/M metagenome (GOLD analysis project Ga0105104, IMG submission 87034) | Freshwater sediment microbial communities from Prairie Pothole Lake near Jamestown, North Dakota, USA - PPLs Lake P7 Core (6) Depth... | ecosystem: Environmental > Aquatic > Freshwater >...
AGCTCCATAGCCGGATTTTTTATTTTCCTTCCTTTGCCTTGGTATAGGCCTCGATCCGTGCCTTGATTTGTACGGCGTATTCGTTTTCGCCGGCTTTATTGGCCGCCTCAAGCGCCTTTTGGCCCGTTTCGATTGCCAAATCGAGCTGGCCTCTGGCGAAATAAACTTTCGCCAGGGCGTCGAGGGGGCCAGACGAGCTGTAATTAGTCAGCCGGCAGGCCTCCTCGGCAAGCGTTATCGCCAAATCGAGATTTCGCATTTCCTGTTCGGGCGACGCCGCCAGAAGCACCGCGTACGAGGCCATCGCCTCGGCGTCGTTGGGGTCAAGCTTGATGGCGGTTTCAAATTGCTCGGCCGCTTCCTTATATCTGGCTGCGCGAACAAGCTCATCACCTAATGCCCCTCTTGCTCTTGCGTATTCGGGCTTCAATTCGACGGTCTTTTCGAATTGCTTTACCGCTTCTTCGGTCTTTTTATCCACGCTGTAAATTGTGCCTGCCCGGAAATAAATTTCGGCGTTTGCCTTGCCGGCCTGTTCGATACTCAAAAGCACCTTGAGGACTTCATCCATTTTTCCCGCGGAAAGCCCCGTTTGCCAGAGGTATTCGAGGGTGTTACGGTTATCGGGAGCAATCGTCAGGGCCATACCGAATGCCTTCAATGCCTCATCGAAACGCTTCTGTTCCGAAAGAACGACGCCGAGGTTGTTGTGAGCCAGAATATATTCAGGGTTCAGCTCTATCGCCCGCTCGAATTCCGCCGTTGCCTCGGCCAATTGGCCTTTATCACGCAGCGCGCAGCCGAGATTGTTGTGCGTTTTGGCGTACGATGGATTTGTCTTTAATGCCTGTTGTAAAAGCGCTATCGCCTCATCAGGCCGTCCGGAGGTCCTGAGAGATTCCGCCTGATTATTTATGGAATCGATATCCGGCTGAGCTGTCGCGACGGGTTCCTGCGGGCCGACTGGAGATGTTTTTTTCCGGCAGCCGAAACTGCCCGCTATCAATAGCGCAATAAAAACTATTGTGATTGACTTGCTATACATTTTATTTTCCTTTCGGATGAATATCGAAAACAGTAATCTCCGGCCTGCACAGAAAGCGAACTTTCGGTGCGGGACTATTTTCAAGGCCGATGCCCCTGTTGACGTAAAGCTTGGTTTGGTCGATTGTATATAACCCCATTTCGTATTTTTTACCGAAATGCGACAATGTTACCGGCGCGCCATAAAAAGGCAGGCGCACCTGCCCGCCGTGGGTATGACCGGAAAGATACAAATCGACGCTGAGGCCCTGAAGTGATTCCGCCAGATCCGAATAATGATAGAGAAGGATGCTGTATTTTTCAACAGGGATTCTCTTAAGCGTTTTCTCAAAATCTCCAGCGGCCCCGACATTGAAACCGGTCATACAAAACGTCTCACCATCTTTGGTAATCTCTGCCGATTCGGCGTTTAACTCCTTAAAACCGGTTTGCGAAAAAAGGTCGAGGTTTCTCCAGTAGTGCGTATCAAAATTGCCCCGCACCGCGAATTTACCCAAAGGGGCGTTCATCCTGCTGAGCGTTTCTTTTAAAAGGGGCAGCGCCTTTGGCGTGTTGAGCGAATCGCCTGTAAAAACAATCACGTCGGGCTTGAGTGAATTAACGATTTCAACCAGCTTTTGCTCATTCCGCACTTTTGTTTCACAGTGCGTATCGGAAAACTGAACAATTCTTATAGACGTGTTTTTCAGTTTGTCGGTCTCAAGTCCAATCCTCGTAACTTCTATCCATCGGGGTTCTATAAAGAAGCCTTCGATGAAACATAAAATTCCCGCGACTGCGAGAACGTGAATAACCAGGAAGGGGCGGGAATAAAACACCGGCAGGCGTTTCCGGCTGTAAATACGGGATGCAAGAAATACAAGTTCCGCGCCGTAAATCGTTACGATTACGGCCAGAATTAAAAGTATAGCGGCTAATTCTGATATCCTCATTCTATCGCGCGTCGATAATGTTTTCGCTGGTCAGGTCTTCAACCAATCGCTGCCCCGGCTTTATAATCAAAAACTCCTTTTCGTCCCAGACGCCATCCACGAGCCGCTGCATCAGGCCCGAATCGCCTTTGATTGCCTCATAATTCCAGCCCAGAAATTCTGCGGCCTGCTTTGTAAGGTCCATTTCCTTGAGGGAATTGGCAAAGCCCCAGTCAATATACGTCGCCCAGCTATATTGTTTCATCCAGTTTTGTTCGGTTTCCATAAGGTATCCGGCGTTGTCCTGTCCGTATTTTACGATGTATTCCTTGAGCGTCCGCTCGAAGCGTTCTTTGCCGGGCTGGGTGTCGGTTTCAATCCAGCCGGGGCTGAACCAATAGACCCCCTTGTGTTTGTCGAAATAGTCCTTGTATCTGTCCTTTGAACCCAAAAGCAGGGTTACGCAGTCATGGCCTTTAGGCACAACTATCGGAATCGGCGAGCTAAGCCCGACTATGCCGTTGCTGCAAAGACCGTAACCTAAAAGCGACGCGTCGTAGGGTCTGCCCTGGATATCGCTTGTCGTATCGAGCGCCTTCTGGACCTGTTGGCGCAATTTATCCGGCTCATTGTGCAGGCCCTGCGGCATTATCGCCACATCGACGATATTGCGCGACCTGGCCGCACAATAATACGCCTCCCTCTGCATCACCTTGCAAATGATAAACTGTAATCGCATTTACATGCCAGTTTACCACAAATGATTTCTTACTTCAAATCATAGGCGCTATTATCCTGGGATAAAAATCCCGTTCCTTTGGCGATTTCGGGGATTTGGGCTTCTTCGGTGTTTTTATAGCATTTGCTTACGGTTGAGGCGTGGCCGTCGCAATATGCCACGTTTGTTTTACCCCGGTGCCGGTAACCCTGAGTGCCGGCAAACCTGAACGGGAACGTGTCGCATTCGCTTTGCCAGGGCGAGCGCAGAAATTTATTGGCGCCGTCTCTCCATTGCCCGTCGCCGAAAAGGGCGCATTGGTCGGGTTTTCTGACCATATCCGCACTTGCCGGGTTCGGGCAGGTTTCGGACTGGTCGTGTCCTATGAAGCTTGTGTTATAATTATAGCCGGTGTAAGGATCCGCAAGCGTGTTGGAATTTCCTTTAAAAGACGGGCACTGTTGCACCTTCTCAATTGTTTGTCTTTCCCATAATAGCCCTGGAATTGTTTTTAGCTCAAGTGTATCCCAGTTTCTAATTGTCGTAAAATCCCAGGCATAGGAAATATACACAGGATAAGTCAATTTATACGAATAAGCGACGGGATAGAAACCGTCGTTATTATTCACATATACCTGTGAAGCTAAGCCCAATTGCCGCAACCTATTCAGGCAGGTTATGGTTTTTCCCTGTTGGCGGGCGCCGGCCAAAACGGGCATCATAATCGCCATTAAAACAGCGATTACGGATATTACAACCAGAAGCTCAACCAGCGTAAAAGCCCTGTTTCGCATTTTATCCAGGCAAATTTATGGACATTTCCACGTACACACTAACCAGCTATCAGCCAGGTCCGACAAGTTGTCGATGTTGCCCTCGATTGCCCAATCCTGCGCAAGTATCGCGAAATCGTAGAAATCGACCCTGCAATTTTCGCTAAAATCACCCGCCGGAAACGGGTGTTTGTAATCGCCGCAGCAGCTTACGTCGGCCAGGGCGTCGATTTCGGCAGTTACGCCGCTTGCGTGGTCGTCTTCTATGCGGACGTATTGAATCCAGTCCAGCCCGAGCAGGCCGATGTCAAAACCTGTACCGCCTGCCGAACCGTTATAAAGCCCGATTACCCCGGCTACAGTCAAACCGCTGAAATTCGCCGCTGTCAGGTTAGGGTCGATAGGCAGCAGGGGGTCAAGCTCATCGGCCCAGACGTCGTTGGCTTCGTCCCAGGCGTAACTTGCCGTAGGCGGGAAACTGTCGGCGTATGGGCCGTTGGTGAAATAATACCAGTCGATACCGTTTTGACTGACGGCGACCTTTCCCGGCTCAGCGGAGCTGGCGCTGCTGACGACGGTTTGTTCGGGATTTCCGTTTGTCCAGTTCTGGCCTGAGGCGATTGTCTGGGCGGTATTGCCGAAAATCAGAAAGTCGATTCCGTAGGGGTTGTTGCGGTCATTGGCGACGGGATGATTGAATTTGACAATCAGCCGGCCGCCGCCGCCGACTGTAACAATCTCGAAAGAGCGAAAAGGAGCATAAACCGGAACGACGGGCACGCTCTGTCCGGGCGGCATATAAAAGCCGTCGCCGGTGGTTTCGAGAGTTGGTCTGCCAAGCGCAGTATTTGGATTATTAAACGGCTGACCCGACAGCAAATCATTTATTACGCCGGTTCCCTGAACGTATTCGATAGCTTCAGCGGCGAAATCGTTTGAGTCATATTCAACGGCCCACGCTGCTAAAGGTGATGCCAAAAGCATAATCAGCAAAATCTTAATCATTTTTTCCCTTTTGTTTTCCGGCCAGCAGTAATCCGCCGAGGGTTAAAAATGCGATAGTGCAGGGTTCAGGGACGGGAATGGTCAAAGTAGCGCTTGTCCAGTTTGTGTTATCGAGGTTAAGTCCTTCTATTCTGCCGTTGCTGAGAAGCTCGATGTTTATGCCGCCGTCGTTTCCAATCCAGGTTTGTCCTGCGTTGTCGGTTTGTCCCGCCCACCACCAGCCGGTAAAGTTGATACTTGTGTGAAGGTCGGCGTCGATAGCCGGATTATTGTAAAACGCGTCGCCGACGAAAGCCCCGTCGTATAACGTCACAATATCCAAAGCGCCCGCCGAGTCAATCGCCGCCAGGGCGTCTGAAACATAAGCATCACCATCCCACCTGAAGCCCCAGGCATGCGTTGTGGTCGTGTAAGGGCCGTTTGTCAGGTTCCAGTCAATGACAATAATCGTTTCATTGCTGCCCGTCCCGGCCCAGTAATCGACCGTGATATCAAGCCCCTGCATCGTATAACCCTTTGCTGCGGAACTAACCATAAAAACAATCATCAGGTAAACCAAATTTCTCATCACCTTCTCCTTCAATAAAAAAGTTAAAAATATTTGGTTTATGCCCTACCGCGAGGGCAAAAATGAACCAAATAAAAAAGCCGTCGCTCCCGCGAAGGAACGACGGCTTGTAAGACAATTGCCAATTTCCAATTGCCGATTTTCGATTTTCAATTGGCAATCGAAAATCAACAATCAACAATTTATTCTAAGGGTTCCTTTCCGCGAGAACTCCATTGACCAATAACTGACTACAGGCAGGTTTTCTGACTTGCGCCCTGCTTCGAGGCCCCTTCCCGTCGCGCGAATTAACGCGTAACAGTGGAATGCTCGCCTCTCGGATTTCCGGTTATTAACCGGAACAGGCGCTTACAGCCGCGGGTCGGTCCCGGTTTTCAACCGGGTTCCCTTTTGCTTATCCCGGAGCGTTTGCCCCGGGACCTGTAGCTGTTTTTTCATTTTCAAAGAGCGATAATAATTATCTTTTATCCTCGCGTCCTAATCACCGCAACAAAAAAATAAAAATATTTTTTAATCGCCGTGATTTGGGCCCGCTACTCCTGCAAAATTTCCTGTTGTTCTGTCCCTGTCGGCGGAGGCAGTGGTTTAAGTCCGCCGTGCTTGTGGTCGAGAAAGCCCTCGAGCTTGCGCGCCCGGACGGGGTGCTGGAGTTTGCGTATGGCCTTGGCCTCGACCTGCCTGACGCGTTCGCGCGTAACTTTGAAGATTCTGCCCACCTCTTCGAGCGTATAGGTGTAGCCGTCGCCGATACCGTAACGCAGTTTTATGATTTCGCGTTCGCGATACGAAAGCGTCCTGAGAATAAGCTCGATTCGTTCTTTAAGCATCGATTGCGTCGCGGTCGAGACCGGCGAATCGATTTCGTCGTCTTCGATAAAGTCGCCGAAGTTGCTGTCCTCGCTGTCGCCTATGGGCCTGTCTAAAGAAATCGGATGCCGGGACATCTTTGTTACCCGGCGGGCCTCGTCGATACTCATCTGGGCCTCTTTTGCGACTTCTTCGATAGTGGGTTCCCTGCCTAATCGCTGCGTGAGGACCTTGCCCGCGGTTCGCAGCCGGCTCATCGTCTCAATCATGTGAACGGGTATGCGGATTGTCCGGGCGTGGTCTGCTATCGCGCGGGTAATCGCCTGGCGAATCCACCACGTCGCGTAGGTGCTGAATTTATAGCCCCTGCGATATTCGTATTTATCGACCGCGCGCATAAGGCCGGTGTTTCCTTCCTGAATCAGGTCGAGAAAGCTAAGCCCCCTGTTGCGGTATTTTTTCGCGATTGAAACTACAAGTCGTAAATTGGCGCTTGAAAGCGTGCGCTTGGTTTTTTCGTATTGCGTGAAGATTCGCTCGATTACGTGCAGGCGCCTGTCGAGCTGCTTTGGCGTTTCATTGACCAGGTCCCGCAGGCCCGCCAGTTCCTGTCTCATCGCGTCGATGTCTTCTGTTATATAGTCCTTGTTGGGACCTGCGGCGATTGTCTCGCCTAACTGACGCATCTTCGCGGCCACGCCGTGAAGCTTGTCCTTGACCGGTGCGATTCTGCTTGTTCGCAAGCTCAGCTCTTCGAGCATTATGGCGATGCGGCGTCTGTTCCTGTTGATACGCTTTAAAATAGTCGCCCCTTTTTCGCCGCCCTCGGACGATGCTTCGGCCTTGAGGTATTCTTTGAATAAGCCCTGGTTCATCGCCAGAAGCGCATTTACTGTGTGAAGGTTTTGCGGAAGGCGTTTTTTTATCACGCCCCTGACGAGGTTTTCTGCGGTGCTGATTTTCATCGTCCTGTCGAACGATAGTCCGCCATCCTGCACCTGCTGCAAGATTTCGACGGAGTTTTTGGCGCAGTAGTCGTTTTCGAGCATCTTTCGGCGAAACGCCATACGCGAGACCTCGATTTTGCGCGCAAGCGAAATTTCATTTTCCCTGTTGAGAAGCGGAATCTCGCCCATCTGCGTCAGGTAGGTCCTGATTGGGTCGTCGATTCTCCGGCCCGGTTCTGCCTCGATAAGCTCTTTTTCTATGAGCTTGTCTTCCTCGATAACTTCCTCTTCCACCGGAGCGGCCGCTTCAATCGGAATCCCCGCCTCGACCGGCTCGAAATCCTCCTCTTCGATTGCCTCCGGTATCGCGTGCTTCTCGACGTCGGCCTCATCAATCAAGCTGATTCCCATCTCATCTAAAGCCGTCAAAAGCGTATCGAGCCGGTTGGGCGAGATTAAATCTTCGGGCAGTTCCGCGTTCATTTCCTCGTAGGTCAAATACCCCTTCTTCTTGCCCTTTTCTATCATCGCCTTGATTTTCGCCTCGGTATCGACCGGCGTCTGCTGTTTGGACTGTTCGGTCTGCTTTTCGGCTGCCTTTTTCGATTCTGATGTTTCCTTTTTCTTTGCCACTATCGGTATCCTCAAAAAATATACTTACGTTTACAATCCCAGACCCCGGGGATTTTGGCGGGGTTTCAGTATAGACCCGTTTATCTGCTGTTTCTCGTTTTTGAACGCGGCCAATGCGTCATCGAGGCGTTTTTTGAAATTGCCTTTTTTAACGCCCTGGTCTTCAAGATTTATAATTAATCCGGCTGTCTGCGGCTCTTCCACCGCGGCGCAAATTTCCTGCACCGTCGCCTCCGGCTTCACGCCAATCGCCCCGAATACCGCCTCCGCTATGTTTTGAAGCGCCGGGACGTCGAAATCTTTCGGCGTAACCTCGTTTTTTACGTATTTAAAAAGCTTTGGTTCAGCCAGCAGTACTTCGAGAATTTCCCTCTGGGCGCTGGCTAAAAGCCCCTCGCCGAGGTCGATTGACGATGCCTGGCTTGAGTATGAAGAGGCGGTTTTTATCCTGCCGATTCTGCGGTTCAATTCCGCGTTTAGCTCTCTGGCGTCCATCAGCATAATGCCTGAAAGGCGGTTTATGATGAGGCCTTTTTCGACCGGCGACAGATTGCCCGCTCCAGCGGCGATTGCGATTGCTTCGAGATATTCATCGACGACCTGTTTTTTGCCCGCGATGGTTGGCTCCGAGCCGAGGTTTGCGATAAGGCGCTTCCACTTGAACTCGAAGACGTCTGTCGCGTTTTCGATGAGCTTTTCAAACGGTTCTTTTCCTTGTGCAAGCAGAAAGTCGCAGGGGTCCTTACCCTCGGGCACACTGGCAAGAGCGATATCAATTCGCGAGCCAAGCGCTACTGCCAAAGCGCGATTGGCCGCCTCTTTTCCGGCTGTATCGCTGTCGAATAAAAGCACGACTTTTTTGGCGTATCTGCGAAGAATTCGTGCGTGGCCTGCTGTAAAGCTTGTTCCTAAAGTCGCCACTACGTTGGCCGTGCCGAATTGATGCGCCATTATGCAATCGGTATAGCCCTCGACTACAACGGCCGTATCGGATGAGACGATTTTGTGCCGGGCATTCTCAAGGCCGAATAAAGCGTTGCTTTTATCAAAAAGCGCAGTAGCAGGCGAGTTGATATACTTAGCTCCCTCACCAGCCATTATCCTTCCACCAAAACCGATTACCCTTCCGGTAACATCGGTGATTGTGAACATCAGCCGGTGGACGAATTTATCGTTAAGGGATAAGCCCGAGCCGACGACAAGACCCGCCGCGGAAAGGAGTTTATCGGGTATTTTTGACCTTCTTGCCGATGCCAGAAGGTCGCTGTCTGAACCGCAGGCAAGTCCTATCTGCCATTTTTTGACGCTTTCGTTAGATAGCTTCCGCCCGGCCAGATACTCGCGTGCCTCTTTTCCTTTTTCCGGATTCGCCAGGTTAGCGGCAAAATATTTGGCAGCCCAGGCGTTAACCCTGGCAAGCTCATTGGGGTCTGTCTCGTCGCTCGTGACTCGTGGCTCGTGGCTCGTTCGAGGATGCAGGGGTTCGATTTTTATACCCGCTCTATCAGCTAAGCGCTGAAGTGCCTGCGGAAATGACAGGTTTTCGCGCATCTGGATGAATTTGACGACATCGCCGCCTGCACCGCAGGCGAAGCATTTGAAAATCTGTTTTGACGGGTTGACGTTGAACGAGGGGCGATGGTCGTCGTGGAACGGGCACAGGCCAAGCATTTCCCGGCCGTTACGCTTCAGCGAAATATGCTCGCCGACAACGTCAACGATGTCGTTTGCCTGCTGAATACGTGAAATTAATCCCGTGTCAAAAATCGCCATAAAGAAAGACCCAACGCCAAACAGATTGCCTCTGTGACCTCAGCCGGATGGGCCAAAACCGCACCCCGCGCAGAATATCACCGCCGACAGACATAAGAGGAATCGGACAATGATAGTATAGGGGGCTCAAGGCCAAAAGTCAAGTTTGGCCCGAAAATCACCTTTTCAGCCCTGAAAAACGTGTTGCTAAAAATTTGGACACTAAGCTAAATGAGACAAAACGATCCGCAACCGACTCCTACCACGGGACGAGTTTGTCGCTGCCGCGTTTGCCTATAATTGTTTCATTTTGCCAGGAACGCAGGCCGTTGGTCAGGTTGGTCAACTGGAGCTGGAAATAATACTCGACCTGCTGGCGGTTGTTTTCATAGCGGACGTTTCTCTGGAGAATCTTGCCTGAAATACTAAGCTCCGGCGCGATAAGCTGGCCTTTGGCCTGCAAAGTATCCTGTTTGAATTCCTCGCCCTGTTTGGAATCCCTTATATCGCGAACGTCATAAAGCATACTGTCTCGCGACGAAGTGCCGCCTGTAACAGACGAGGTCATAACGACCAGGCCGCTATCCATAAGCTCTTTTTCGACCTTGGCCATCAACTGGTCGGTATCGATTCGCTGCATAGTATCGTTGACGATTCTGCCCGTCGCGACGACGTATTTACCGCCCTCTTTTTTAAGAGCGCCCGAACCAATTAATGACTGGACCATCGTGCTGGCGGCCCTGTCGAAATCGCGGTAATCGAGTCCCATTACGGCCTTACCCTGGTCGTTGATGGTATCGATATTTTCGGTAGGCCCCTCGCAGCCGAGAATCGCGAACACAAGAACAAACGGTATTAGTTTCTTAATCATAGTCATATCTCCAAATTATTTCGGAACCATACGTGTGTTCATTCTGAAATCAACCGCCGCCGTCCTCGGCGCCACGGCCTTTATGACAAAAGGCGACTTTCCCGCCGCCGATGTCTGTAGCCACTTGCTGGTCGTTGTGTCAATCACTGACCCGTCTTTATCCAGCCATTCGACTTTGTATTCGAATACCCTGTTATCAAACGACCTGTTATGACCTGCGACCTCAAGGGTCATAAAGCCGTCCGGGTTTACCCGTGTAATCGCCCGGTCAATCTCGATACCCTCGCCGATAAGCCCGCTGAAGGCGTGAATGACAGGTTTGGTTACGATATTGCTTGCCAGCGAGTCGCTTGCGACGCCTTCCTGCAGCATCACTCCTCTTTCCGGCGGGGCATTACAGCCGCATAAACCGAGCGAAGCGAGCGTAGCGAGCGTAATTACAAACAGCATTGTATAAAGCGCAAATCTCATATTTGACCTCCATTAAAAAGTCAAAACCTCATATACCGGCGTTGCCCCGGCGCGGATAATCTTAACATAGACAATCGCGTTCCTGCAAGCGGGAATATTGACCTCGAAACCGCAGCCGTCGGGCGCGGTTATCAGCAGCATCCCGTTTTTCGGGATTTCGCACCTTGCCACCTGAAAATCCTTCGGCAAAGCGCTCCATATTCGCACATCCGCTGCCGTGGTGGCATAACTATACAGGCCCATCAAAATGGCAGCTATATCGAAATCGTCATCCTCGTCTTCAAGAAATTCCTGCACCGCCGCCTTGACCGCGGCAGAAGCGATAGCGCGGGCTAAAATTCCCTTGAAATCTTTTTTGAACTCGGTCTGAATCACCCGCTCCATATCGGCCACCTGTTTTGTATCGTAAGCGCAGCCGTCGCTGTGGACCGTCAGGCAGCTATATGCGCAGCCCCTCGGCTGTAATCGCGGTAATGCGATTCCGACGTAACTAACCTCGTCGGTCACAAGAAAAAGCGGTATATCGACGCGTATCTCCTCCTTGACCGGACAAAGCCCGTTTTCAAATATCACCCAGCACAGGTTTTCAACCCTGGCTTTGCCCGCGATAACGTCATCAGCAAGAACCAGGTCGCCGGCGATGTAATCATTATCCGCGACCATTCCCGCCGATTCCTTGAACAGATACTCCGCCTTGTCATAATCGCCCACAAGATTGAAATACACCGCCGCAAGATAAGTCGTGAACGGATTCACAAAATCGGGGTATGGCTCGAACATACCGAGGTTGGGATAAGCGGCGTTGATGTGGGCAAGCACACAGGGGTCGCCGGCCGCGGCGAATGCGTCTATATCGGATTTTTTCTCCTTCCGCTGCTTTTCCAGCGATTTTTCGAGCTTTCTTATCTCGGCGTTGAAATGCTCTTTAGCCCGCGTCTGTCTTTCGAGTGCGCGGTTGAACTCGACTCTGGCCAGGTCGATATTTCCCTCGGCCATAAAATCCAGCGCCTTATAAGTATTGACCATTATGCCGTCGTATTCCTGCCCGTGATAGGCGACGAAATTATCGTTGACGGCAATCGCTCCCGCGGTATCGACGACTTCAGACGCCCCGTCGAAGTGCTTTAGCATATTTTCCGCTTTATCTAAGCATTCGATACTCTCTATATGCCTGAGCTGCGCCCTTTCGACACTCGCTTTTTGAAGCGTCCAGAGCAGGTCATTTCCGGATGGTTTCCCGCCCTTGCCAATTTTATCCTCAGCAAACCGGCCCGCCTTGCCGTAATCCGACGCTTCATACCGGCGATTGAATGCCGCCAGCTCCTCCAGCGCAGGGTTGCACCCCTGCAGCCAAATCGCCGTTATTAGCATCAAAAACGCGGTTTTTACCCTGTTTATTGCCGTCATCCTTAGGTATATAAAATTATTAAATTTTCCTTTGCTTTACAAGCCGATTATGGTAATATCGTCCGCTAATGAGCATATTCTTTCGTCTCTCAGGATTATGCCCTCGAACAAATTGAGAGACATACAAATTAGTTTGCGGCTATTTTAGCCAAAGGAGCACAAGTGAGCACAGGAACAGTAAAGTGGTTTAACTCGAAAAAGGGCTTTGGTTTCATAGTACCCGATGACGGCGGTGAGGAACTGTTCGTTCATCATTCAGAGGTTAAGGGC
>Ga0105104_10003004_pt1 | contig 12176 bp, 9 predicted proteins | sample PPLLaktember2015_3_FD_87034 | JGI IMG/M metagenome (GOLD analysis project Ga0105104, IMG submission 87034) | Freshwater sediment microbial communities from Prairie Pothole Lake near Jamestown, North Dakota, USA - PPLs Lake P7 Core (6) Depth... | ecosystem: Environmental > Aquatic > Freshwater >...
GGCCGCCGCCGCAGCCGCTCGCGCGCCCGCCCTCGGACGTTCTCGGGGTCGTCGCCCGGAGCTGCCGCAATCGCCGCCTCGTACGCCCGCAGCGCCTCGTCCCGCACGCCCATCCGGTCCTGCGCCTCGCCGAGGCGGAGCAGCGCGCGCGCCGTCACGCCATAGGGCGCGGCCGGCCGCGCCTCGCCCACCACGCGCAGCTGCTCGACCGCGTAGTCGGTCTCCATCAGCGCGTCGAGTTCCTCGGCCATTCCCAGGCGCGCCCGTGTCTCGCTCATCTCCGGCATCGCCAGCCGCCGCTGCCGCGCGAGATCGAACATCGCGCGCCACGTAGCGAGGCTCGCCGGGTGGTCGTGCACGTAGACGTCCTGCACCTCCGCCACCGCCTGCAGGAACAGCGGGTTGTGCGGGTAGCGCCGGCGCAGCTCGTCCAGCAGCTTCAGCGCCTCGTCGGCCTTCTGCTCGTACCAGAGGTAGATCAAGTGCAGCTGGTAGTCGGCCTCGCCCCGCAGGAGGTCGCCGCGCTCGCGCGCCTGCTGCATCTCCTTCAGGCCCTCGGCGCGGTTGCCGCCGGGCAGCAGCAGCAGCCACCGCAGCACCTTGAGGACCGACGGCCCGAGGTCCGCGTAGTAGTGGTAGAGCCCGATGCCGAAGTACGCGTCCTGCAGGGTGGGGTCGATCGCCAGGGCGCGCTCGAGCGCGTCCTTGATTCGCTTGCCGTCCCGCGCCGCGGCCAGGCGTTCCGTGCGGAGCACCCGCCACTGCACCCTCAGTCCGTACGACGCGCCGAGGAAGAACCACGCGTCCGCGCGCCGGGGCTCGCGCCGCGTCCAGGCGTCCATTGCCTCGATCACCGAGGTGACCCGCGCCTGGAACTCGGGGTCGAGCGACCGGTTCACCGGGTCGAGCTGGATTCGCCACCACAACGCGGTTGCGCGCAGCAGGTCGCACGCCTCGCGCGGGGCCGGGCCGCAGGCGCGCGCCAGCGCCGGTTCGACCGCGTCGAACCGGGCGTCGAGCACCGCGTCGTAGGCGCGTCCGAGGAGTTCCGCGTAGGGGAGGCTGTCGGCCAGCGCGGGCCGGCTCGCGGCGAGGGCCGCCGCCGCGAGCAGGATGGTCAAGACACGGCGAGTCACGGCGCGGTCGTCCGCGATCCCTGCTTCCAGGAGTGGCGCTCGATCGCTAGTTGCACCAGCCGATCCAGCAGCGCGGGGTAGTCCAGGCCGCTGGCTTCCCAGAGCTTGGGGAACATGCTGATCGTGGTGAACCCGGGGATGGTGTTGATCTCGTTGACGTACAGGCGGCCGGTGCTGCGCGACAGCAGGAAGTCCACTCGCGCGAAACCGGCGGCGTCGATCGCCAGGAATGCCTCCACGGCCAGGCGGCGCACCTCCGCGGTCTGCGCCTCGTCCAGCGCGGCCGGCACCAGGACCGGCGACTCCTCGAGGTACTTCGCCTCGTAATCGTAGAACTCGCGGGACGGCAGGATCTCGCCGGGGACCGAGGCTTCGGGCCGATCGTTGCCGAGCACCGAGCACTCGATCTCGCGCGCCTCGGGCACTGCCGCCTCGACGACGATCTTCCGGTCGAACTCCGCGGCCAGCGCCATTGCCGCGCCCAGGTCCCCAGGCGTCTTTGCCTTCGATATCCCCACGCTCGAGCCGAGGTTCGCGGGCTTGACGAACACCGGGTAACCCAGGCGTTCCTCGACGACTGCCGCGACCGCTCCGGGCGAGGCCTCCCAGTCCCCCCGCATCACCACGAGGTGCGCGACCATCGGCAGCTGGCGGGCGGCGAAGCACACCTTCATCATCGCCTTGTCCATCCCGACAGACGAGGCGAGCACGCCGGACCCGATATACGGCACGTCGGCGAGTTCGAGAAGGCCCTGGACCGTCCCGTCCTCTCCGTACGGCCCGTGGAGCACGGGGAAGATGACGTCGAGGCCGAGGCCGGCGATATACGCGTTCTCGCGGCCCGGCGTGTCGCCGGCCGTCCGCTCCAGGGTGAAGAGCGTTTCCTCGCCCGCGTGCGGAACCAGGTACGCCTCGCGTCCCGCCCGCCCCGCCCGGCTCGACTCCTGGCGGGACTTCGCGATCACCTCCGCCGCCACCACCGCCGTCGGCGGGCGGTCCGGGATCGTCCAGCGGCCGTCACGCTCCACGCGAATGGGAACCGGCTCGTAGCGCGTCCGGTCGAGGTTCCCGATGACCGATGCCGCCGATGCGAGCGACACCTCGTGCTCGCTCGAGCGGCCGCCGTATATCACGCCGATACGAAGCTTCTTCACGGTCTGCCTCTACCGTCTGACGCCTTTGCGTTGCAGCCTTCATGCAGGAGGATGGCGGGGGCCCGCCGCGCCATGGCTCCATCGCCTTCTCGGAGCGAAGGGGAGCCCGCCGCGCCGCCGGTCCATCGCCTTGACGGAGCGAAGGCGGGGCAGGCCGAGTACTATACCCCAATGCCCGCGACTTTCGGTTTCCAGGTCACCCACACCTGCGGGTCCGCGCGCCGCGGCGAAATGACCACCGCGCACGGCCCCGTCCAGACGCCCGCATTCATGCCGGTCGGCACGCAGGGCGCGATCAAGGGGCTGCTCCCGCGGGACCTGGAAGGGGTGGGCGCGGAGATCATGCTCGCCAACACGTACCACCTCGGCCTCCGGCCCGGCGACGCTCGCATTGGCCGCCTGGGCGGGCTCCACGCCTTCATCGGGTGGCCGCATCCGATCCTCACGGACAGCGGCGGCTACCAGGCCTTCTCGCTCGGCGGGCGGCGCACGATCGACGAGGACGGCGTGCACTTCCGATCGCACCTCGATGGATCGCCCCTCTCCTTGACGCCGGAAGGCGCCGCGGACATCCAGGCCAACCTGGGGTCCGACATCGCCATGGTGCTCGACGAGTGCCTTGGCTACCCGGCCTCTCGAGACGAGGCGGCGGCATCGATGGAGCGCACGCTGCGATGGGCGAGCCGGGGGCGGGCCCGCTTCGTCGAGCTGTCCGCCGCGGCGGCCCGCAGCGCCCCCGGCCCCGAGGGAGCCGAAGGCGAATCGAAGCCCTCGCCCACCGGGCGATGCCTCGTCACCAACCCCGGCCAGGCGCAGTTCGGCATCGTGCAGGGCGGCACCTATCCGGACCTGCGGTCGGCGAGCGCCGAGGCCACCGTCGCCGTCGGCTTCGAGGCGTTCGCCATCGGGGGACTGAGCGTCGGGGAGCCCGCGCCGCTGATGTACGAGATCGTGGGCGCGACGGCGCCGCTCCTGCCCGCCAGCCGCCCGCGCTACCTGATGGGCACCGGCACGCCGCTCGACTTGGTCGAGTGCGTCGCTCGCGGCATCGACCTGTTCGACTGCGTCATGCCCACCCGCAACGCGCGGAACGGCCAGTTGTTCACCAGCCAGGGCAAGCTCAACATCAAGAATGCCCGCTACGCGGACGACCCCGCGCCGCCCGACCCCGCGTGCGGCTGCTACACCTGCCGCCACTTCTCGAGGGCTTACCTGCGGCACCTGTACCTGGCCGGTGAAATCAACGCGGCGAGCCTCAACACCTTGCACAACCTGACCTTTTACCTTGACACCATGAAACGGATCAGGGAGGCTATAGTGTTTGACTCGTTCGACGAGTTGAAGCAGTCGTTCAGACAGGTCCATTCCCGCCAGACGATCGACCGATGACACCACTTTCCGCACCGCTGACCCTCGTGGCCATGGGCGCGCCGGACTCCAACCAGAGCGTCCTGACGCTCCTGTTGCCGTGGGTCCTCATCTTCGCCATCTTCTACTTCGTCATCCTTCTGCCCATGAAGCGGCGGCAGAAGAAGGTTCAGCAGTTCCTCGATGCCCTGAAGGTCGGGGATCGCGTCGTCACCACGTCCGGCATCTACGGGACGATTACCAAGATTGCCGACCGGAGCGTGAAGGTGCAGATCGCCGACAAGGTTCATATCGAGCTTTCCAAGGCCGCGATCGCGGGTTACCAGGGCCAAGACCCCGTCGTGGCTGACAATCCCCAAGCATGAACAACTTTCGCTGGCGATTCCTCCTGATTGTCGTCATTGTCGGCGCCTGCCTCTGGGCGATCATCCCGCCGGATCAGAAGATCCGACTGGGCCTCGACCTCAAGGGCGGCGTCCACCTCGTCCTGCGCGTCAACACCGACGACGCCCTGCGGCTCGAGACCTCGACCGCCGCCGAGTCGCTCCGCGAGGAGCTGGAGAAGGCCGGGGTGACGGGCGTCACCGTGACGGTCGCCTCGCCGACGCAGTTCCAGGTGTCCGGTGTGCCGCCCGGGCAGGACGCCGCGCTGAGGACCGCCGCCACCGCGCTGCAAACGACCTTCGACCGTGAATCGGTCCCCGGTGCCTTCACCTTCACGATGAAGCCGAACCGGCAGGTTCAGCTGCGCGACGAGGCGGTGGTGCAGGCCCAGCAGACGATCGACCGCCGCGTCAACGACCTGGGCGTGTCCGAGCCCGTCGTCGCCCGGCAGGGCGGCGCCTCGGGCGACCAGTTGCTCGTCCAGCTCCCCGGCGTGAGCGACGTGCCGCGCGCCAAGGAGATCATCCGCTCGACCGCGATGCTCGAGCTGAAGATGGTGGAGCAGGGCCCGTCCGCGACCAAGGAGGGCCTGCTGCAGGCCTCGGGCGGCCAGGTCCCGCCGCACCTGGATGTTGTTCCCGGCGTCGAGGAGGCACAGCCCGGCGAGCGCCCGGGCACTGTCTATTACCTGGTCCAGAAGACCCCGGTGGTGACCGGCCGAGACCTGCGCAACGCAAGGCCGAGCCTCGACAGCTACAACCAGCCCGCGGTCGGCTTCTCCCTGAACCAGGAGGGCGCGCGCAAGTTCGGCAAGGCCACCGGAGAGAACGTCGGCCGCCAACTCGCCATCGTGCTCGACGGCCAGGTCCGCTCGGCGCCGCGCATCGACAGTCGGATCACCGACGAGGGCATCATCCACGGCAGCTTCACCCAGCAGGAGGCCGCCGACCTGTCGCTCGTCCTGCGCTCGGGCGCGCTGCCTGCGTCGCTGACCTATCTCGAGGAGCGGACCATCGGGCCGAGCCTGGGCGCCGACTCGATCCGCAAGGGCATCGTCGCCTCGCTGCTGAGCCTCGCGATGGTCATCGTCTTCATGCTCGTCTTCTACAGGCTCTCCGGCGTGAACGCGGTCGTCGCGCTGATCTTGAACCTGATCATCCTGCTCGGGGCCATGGCGTACATCAACGCGGCGATGACGCTGCCCGGAATCGCGGGCTTCATCCTCACGATGGGCATGGGCGTGGACTCGAACGTGCTGATCTTCGAGCGGATCAAGGAGGAGCTGGCGGCGCAGCGCGGCGTGCGGGCGTCGATCAACGCCGGCTTCAGCCGCGTGTTCCTGACGCTGGTGGACACGCACTTGTCCGCGCTCATCGGCGCCGCCTTCCTGTTCCAGTTTGGCACGGGGCCGATCCAGGGCTTCGCGACGACGCTGTTCTTCGGCCTCGTCTCGAACCTGTTCACCTCGACCTTCGTGTCGAAGACCCTGTTCGAAATGGTCCTGGCCAAGCGTCAGGTTGAGAGCTTGAGCATCTAGCCATGGAAATTTTCCACAACCCAAACTTCAACTTCGTCAAGTACCGCTGGCCGGCGCTCATCCTCTCCTGGATCATCATCGCGGCCGGGATCGCGACGATCTACGTCAAGGGGCTCCCGCTCGGCGTGGAGTTCTCCGAGGGCACGGTCGTCGTCCTGGAATTCGCGCAGACGCCGTCCATCGACCGCGTGCGCGCCGCCGTGGGCGGCAGCTTTGGCGGTGGCGAGAACATCGTCGTGCAGACCTACGGCCCGGCGACGGACCGGCGGATCATGGTCCGCGTGCCCGATGCCGGGCGCGAGTCGGGCGGGGAGCTCAGCCAGTCGGCCGAGCAGATCGAGCGCGGAGTGCGCGCCGCCAACCTCGGGGAGTTCAAGGTGGTCAGCACCGAGATCGTCGGGCCGACCGTCGGGGCGGACCTGACGCGGAAGGGACTGCTCGCCTTCGGGCTCTCGCTGTTCTTCATCCTGCTCTACATCTGGTTCCGCTTCCAGCTGAGCTTCGCCGTCGGTGCCACGATCGCCACGCTGCACGACGTCCTCGTGACGCTGGCGTTCCTGGTGTTCTTCCGCTTCGACATTTCGCTCAACGTCATCGCCGCCCTCCTGACGATGACCGGCTACTCGACGAATGACACCATCGTGATCTTCGACCGCGTGCGCGAGAACTTGCGCGGCACGCGGCGCGACAACCTCGTGGACCTGGTGAACTCGTCCATCAACCAGACCCTGAACCGTACGCTGATCACCGGCGGGACGGCCTTCCTCGCAGTGATCGCCCTGTTCTTCCTGGGCGGCGAGGTCCTCAAGGGCTTCGCCTTCACGATGATCGTCGGCATGATCACGGGCACCTACTCGCGTATCTACATCGCGGCCGCCATCGTGACGTTCTGGCCGCACGGAAAGGGCGGCGCCCGCATCGCGGCGAGCGCGCCGCCAACCGCCGCGAAGGCCGGCCCGACGGCTCGCCAGCGCAAATCCGGCCGCAGCGTGCGCGCGTCGTAGCCGGGACCGCCTGACGTGACGTCGCTCGTCGCGGCGCTGCTCGGCATCATCCAGGGGCTGACCGAGTTCCTCCCGGTCTCGAGTTCAGCCCACCTCATCCTCGCCCGCGCGTTCTTCGGCTGGGATGCCGACGCGTTCGGCCTCGCGTTCGACGTGGCGTGCCACCTCGGCACGCTGACCGCCGTCCTGGTGTTCTTCCGACGGGACATCGCCGCCATGGTGGCCTCCGTGCCGTCGATGTTCTCCGCGAAACCGACCCCCCCGGCGCGGCTTGCCTGGTTGATCGTCATCGGGACGATCCCCGCAGTTCTCGCCGGGCTGCTTTTCGAGGACGCGATCGAAACCTCCCTTCGGACCCCAGGCGTCGCCGCGGTGACCCTCGCCGTGGTGGCGCTCGCCTTCTTCGTCGTGGAACGGGTGCGCGGGCATCATCGCGGGTGCGCGTCGCTCTCCCTCGCGGAGGCGGTCCTCATCGGCGTGGCGCAGGCGGCGGCCCTCGTTCCGGGTGTGTCGCGGTCGGGCGGCACCATCGTCGCGGCCATGGCCTTCGGCCTTCGCCGCGAAGAGGCGGCACGGTTCACGTTCCTCCTGGGCATCCCGGCAATCCTCGGCGCGGCCTTGGTCGCTGGGGTGGGCCTGTTCCGGACCGGGCTCTCGGCCGGCGAGGCCCAGCTGTTCCTGGTCGGGATGGTCACCTCGGCACTCGTCGGTTACTTCACGGTCAAGTACTTCATCCGCTATCTCGCGGGCCATTCGCTGAGCGCTTTCGCCTGGTACCGGCTCCTGCTCGCGGCGGCCGTCGTGGTGTGGTTGCTCGCCGTGTGACCGGGTCCCTCGACCCGCCCGGGTCGCCCCCGGCTCCCGGCACACTCGCAAGGTAGGTTCGATGGTGCACCCCGTTCTCTGGCTGCGGCGCAGGTTCGTTACCGGCTTCTTCGTGACGGTGCCGCTGATCGTCAGCGTCGTCGCGCTCGTCTGGGTCTTCCGCCTCATCGACAGCCTGACGGCGCCCGCGTATGCCCGCTTGCTCGGCCGGCAGGTGCCGGGCCTCGGGCTGGTCACCACCATCGCGTTCGTCCTGCTGGTCGGCGTCGTCGCGAGCAACGTGCTCGGCAAGCGCGTGCTGCAGCAGATGGAGAGACTGCTGCTCCTCGTGCCCGTCTTCCGCACCGTGTACTCCCCGGTCAAGCAGATGGTCGTGGCCTTTGCCCCCGAGAACGAGGCAGGGCTGAAGCGGGTGGTGATGGTGGAGGACTCCTGCGGCAGCCTGCGCCTGGGCTTCGTCACCCGGGAGTTCGAGATGGCGGTCGGCGACGACGCACGCAAGTTGGTCGCGGTGTACGTCCCGACCAACCACCTGTACCTCGGCGACGTGTACATGTACCACCCGGACGCCGTCATCACGCCGGACCTGTCCGTGGAGGAAGGGGTGCGGATCATCCTCACCGGCGGCATGTCCACCCCCGAGCGGGTCCGCGCCGGGAGAGCCGCCGCGGACGGCGCGGCGTCAGGGAGGTAGGCGACAGGTGTCCTCTTTCGCGAGCCCAGCCGTTGTCACCGGACGACCGGGTCCCTATAATTGGTTGCTCTCATCGACCCCGTTATTAAAGAGGTGACATGATTCAGGTGCTCCTGCCGCTCGTCCGACGCGCCGGCGCCTTCGTCCGCGCGCATCGCCGTTCGTTCATTGTCGGCCTCGTGTTCGCCGCGGCGCTCGCGACCCTGGCCACCCCCGCCGTGCTCGCCGCCGCGCAGCCCCCGCCCGCTCCCGCCGTCCACACCGGCGGGGAGGCGAGCCTCATCCTGCCCGACCTCGGCCAGGCCGAGTTCCTGGGCATCAACGGCCGCACGCTCCTGATGCTCGGCCTGGGAGTCTGCGTCGCCGGTCTGCTGTTCGGGCTGCTGTTCTACCGGCAGTTGAAGGCGCTGCCGGTGCACGGCTCCATGCTGGAGATCTCGGAGCTGATCTACGAGACCTGCAAGACGTACCTCCTGCAGCAGGGCAAGTTCCTGCTGATCCTCGAGGCGTTCATCGGGGTGATCATCGTCGTCTACTTCGGCTTCCTGCAGCACTTTCCCGCGGACCGCGTCCTGATCATCCTCGCCTTCAGCGTGCTCGGGATTGCCGGCAGCTACGGGGTGGCGTGGTTCGGGATCCGGATCAACACGTTCGCCAACTCGCGCACGGCGTTCGCCAGCCTGAAGGGCAAGGCCTTCCCGGTCTACGCAATCCCGCTCAAGTCGGGGATCAGCATCGGGATGCTGCTCATCAGCGTCGAGCTCTTCATGATGCTGTGCATCCTGTTGTTCATCCCGGGCGACTACGCGGGCCAGTGCTTCATCGGCTTCGCGATCGGCGAGTCGCTGGGCGCCGCGGCGCTGCGGATCGCGGGCGGGATCTTCACGAAGATCGCCGACATCGGCTCGGACTTGATGAAGATCGTCTTCAACATCAAGGAGGACGATGCGCGGAACCCGGGTGTGATCGCGGACTGCACCGGGGACAACGCGGGCGACTCGGTGGGCCCGACGGCCGACGGGTTCGAGACCTACGGGGTGACGGGCGTCGCGCTGATCTCGTTCATCCTGCTGGCGGTGCCCGACCCATTGATCCAGGTGCAGCTGCTGGTGTGGATCTTCGTGATGCGCATCATGATGATCGTGGCCAGCGGCCTGTCGTACCTCGTCAACGACGTCGTGGCCAAGGCCCGCTACGCGACGGCGACCCGCATGAACTTCGAGTCGCCGCTGACCTCGCTCGTGTGGCTGACCTCGATCGTGTCGGTGGTCATCACCTACGTGGTGTCGTACCTGCTGATCCCCACCCTCGGCGACGGGTCGCTGTGGTGGAAGCTCTCGACGGTGATCACGTGCGGCACCCTGGCCGGCGCGATCATCCCGGAGTTCGTCAAGATCTTCACCTCGACCGAGTCCGGTCACGTGAAGGAGGTCGTCACGTCGGCCCGCGAGGGCGGCGCGTCGCTGAACATCCTCTCCGGGCTGGTCGCCGGGAACTTCAGCGCGTACTGGCTGGGGCTCGCCATCGTGGCGCTCATGTCGATTGCCTACGTGGTCAGCACCTTCGGCCTGGGCGCCCTGATGATCGCGCCGGCGGTCTTCGCGTTCGGGCTGGTGGCGTTCGGGTTCCTCGGGATGGGCCCGGTGACGATCGCGGTGGACTCGTACGGTCCCGTGACCGACAACGCGCAGTCGGTCTTCGAGCTCTCGGTCATCGAGTCAATCCCCGGGGTGAAAGAGCAGATCCGGGGTCAGTACGGGTTCGACCCCGACTTCGGGAACGCCAAGGAACTGCTGGAGCTGGGCGACGGGGCCGGCAACACCTTCAAGGCCACCGCGAAGCCGGTCCTGATCGGCACCGCCGTCGTGGGGGCGACGACGATGATCTTCTCGATCATCGTCCTGCTGACCCACGGGCTGCAGCCGGAGATGCTGGGGAACCTGTCGCTGATGCACGCGCCATTCCTGCTGGGCCTGATTACCGGCGGGGCGGTGATCTACTGGTTCACGGGCGCCTCGATGCAGGCGGTCACGACGGGCGCCTACCGTGCGGTGGAGTTCATCAAGCGGAACATCCGGCTCGACAGTACCGAGAAGGCGTCTGTGGCCGACAGCAAGAAAGTCGTCGCCATCTGCACCCAGTACGCGCAGAAGGGGATGTTCAACATCTTCCTGACGGTCTTTTTCTCGACGCTGGCGTTCGCGTTCCTCGAACCGTTCTTCTTCATCGGCTACCTGGTGTCGATCGCGCTGTTCGGGCTCTACCAGGCCATCTTCATGGCCAACGCGGGCGGGGCGTGGGACAACGCGAAGAAGATCGTGGAGGTCGAGCTGAAGGAGAAGGGAACCCCGCTGCACGCCGCCACGGTGGTGGGCGATACGGTAGGGGACCCCTTCAAGGACACCTCGTCGGTCGCGATGAACCCGGTCATCAAGTTCACCACGCTGTTCGGGCTCCTGGCGGTCGAGCTGGCGGTGAAGCTGACCGCGGACGAAGGGCAGGGGGTCAGCTGGGCGCTCTCGGCGGTGTTCTTCGCGATCTCGGTGATCTTCGTCTGGCGGTCGTTCTACGGGATGCGGATCCCAGTGGACGCGAAGTAGCTGGAAAGGGAAGGGTTTGAAGGGCCGTGGATGGATGGGCGCGGCGGGGCGGCGGCTGGCGTTTGACTTGCTGTCGGGCGGCCGCTACAATGCCCCGATTTCGGTCAGCGGGCGCCCATCCACTCTTGCCGGCCCGCCGGTCCCTGATCATCCACTTTTCCAATCTCGGTGTCTAACCAGTCAGGCGTGTTTCGGGTTGGCGGTTCGTTGACACCCCTTTTTCGGTCTGGCTATAATCGGCCGCCTTGCCTGAGGTCGAACGAGCAGGAGGTTGAGACCGGTGCCACGCGATCTGTTTGGTGACGTAGTCAATCCTTCGATCAAGATCGGGAGCAAGAAGTGGTACACGGTGCCGCTCTCGATCCTGGTCCATACCGTGGCCATCGCGGCGATTATCATCGTCCCGCTGATGGCGGCGGACGTGCTACCGACGCCGCCAGTCATGATGGCGTTCGCGGCAGCACCTCCGCCACCCCCGCCGCCCCCTCCGCCTCCGCCGCCGCCGGCGCAGGCGTCTGCCCCCAAGCCGGTGATGGACGTGAACCCGGCCGCGGCGCCAGTCCAGGCGCCGTCGGAGATCAAGCCTGAGACCGGGCTGAACACCGGGTTCGAGGGCGGCGTCCAGGGTGGCGTCGAAGGCGGCGTGCCCGGCGGCGTCATCGGCGGTGTCGTCGGCGGCCTGCCGGATGCGCCTCCACCCCCGCCGCCGCCAGCGGCGCCGGTGCGGGTCGGCGGCAACATCAAGGCGCCGACGAAGGTCAAGGACGCCAAGCCGGTGTACCCGGCGATCGCGCAGTCGGCGCGCGTGCAGGGCGTGGTCATCATCGAGGCCACGATCGGCCCCGACGGGACCGTCCGGGACGCGAAGGTCCTCCGCTCGATCCCGCTGCTGGACCAGGCGGCCCTCGACGCGGTGAAGCAGTGGCAGTACACGCCGACCCTCCTGAACGGCGTGCCCGTGCCGGTCATCATGACGGTCACGGTCAACTTCACGCTGCAATAGGGGCGGCGGGAAGCACGGGAGTTCCGTTCCGTAATCAAAGAAGCCCGGGTCACCCCTGGGGGCGCGTAACCTCGTCAGAATTTCGGAGGATGGACAGATGAATTTGCTTGAGATGTGGCAGCAAATGGGCTGGGTGGCCAAGGCGATCGCCGTGGTCCTCTTCTTCATGTCGATGTTGTCGTTCGGCGTCGCGATTGAGCGCATCTACACGTTCATTCAGGCGCGGAAGCAGTCGAAGCTGTACGCGCCCCAGGTGGCCAAGCACCTCAAGGAAGGCCGGCTGAAGGACGCGATCGCGGTGTCCAACAACAAGGCCTACCGCTACAGCCACCTGGCCAAGGTCGTGCTCGCCGGCCTGCAGGAGTACCAGTTCGCGCAGGAGAGCGGCCAGGGCATGAGCCGCGAGGACGTTCTGGACACCGTGCGCCGCGCCATCCAGCGCGCGTCGGCGCTGACCGCGTCGGACCTGAA
>Ga0105104_10003005_pt1 | contig 12167 bp, 12 predicted proteins | sample PPLLaktember2015_3_FD_87034 | JGI IMG/M metagenome (GOLD analysis project Ga0105104, IMG submission 87034) | Freshwater sediment microbial communities from Prairie Pothole Lake near Jamestown, North Dakota, USA - PPLs Lake P7 Core (6) Depth... | ecosystem: Environmental > Aquatic > Freshwater >...
TACGAACTGGCATCAGATCTTTCGTCAAGGAAAAAAGAAATCTGGATCGACCGAATTATTTACGCTAACGAAATGGAATGAAGAAAACGAAGCTAGGAAAAATAATCGAATGTAATATTTTTTGTGTAGATATAAATGAAGAGGGGGTGCCACGAAGTGGAGTAGTTGTTGCAGAAATTGTTGCAAAGAAGTTATCCTGTCAGTTTGATATTATTATTCAAGAAAACTCATTTTAAGTTTGTTGAAGATGATTCGATGGATTTCTGTATTCTGTTTAACAGTAAGAATAGACATGACACCTCCTCTAACAATATTTTCTCATGGATGATAACGTATTAGCAAGGCGTTCTCGCTGGAGCGAGAAAGCTATTTCTCTTGAACAATTCCAAGAATGGTCTTACACTGCTTACAGGAAACCAAGTAACATGTAGCTTTAGGGAGACTTAAATCTTCGATATCATAGCCATTTGATGTAATGTCAGATGCGCATTTTGTACATTTTGCCATCCTTCGTTTAATGCAGGAACTCGTAATATCAATCTTTTCTCTCTCACGTTTATTTCATTTTATTATCAGATTATAAGAAAATGTCTCGATCCAAATATAGCAAATAGATCACACTTAATTGTCCTGCAAAACGTGGTCGACGATAGCGTCTAATTCTGCTGTAGCAAGACAACATACTTTGTCGGCTCCCCCATAATACACAAATAAAACCCCATCTATTACACATGCTCCAGATGGGAAAACGACGTTATCTACATCACCACATCTTTCATAGTTTTCCTTTGGTTCTAATATTGGGCTCTTTGTTCTGCCGAGAATTTTTGTAGGATTTTTTAGATCTAGAAGAGCAGCTCCTGCTCTGTATACTTTATCCGCACTGACCCCATGATATATAATCAACCACCCTTTCTTAGTGCGAATGGGTGGAGTTCCAGCACCAATCTTCAATGCTTCCCACTCTTCTTTAGGTTCAAGGAGAATCATATGTTTATCAAAATTCGTTAATGCGGATGAACTCTCTCCCAACCATATGCTTGGCCTATTAATACCGTACGACGATCCTACCCAAGAGCTGGGTCTCTGTAAGCAAAAATAACAGGAAGTACTATTTGATTTGTATGATGTTTCATTGTTCGATAGAGCTGACCCCATTTTGTCTGGAAAAATAACGACATCCTTGTTGTCTGCACCTCTGCTGGTTATTATTCCGAGTCGTTTGAATTCATGGTAATCCTCAGTTGTTGCCAATGCTGAAGAAACACTTGGTCCTTCACGTGCATGATTGGACAGCACAACGTAGGTCACATAAATCTGAGAGTCTACCAGGACTAAACGCGGATCTTCTATTCCAAATCTTTCATAATCTTCAGTTGGGGTGAATACCATTTCATTGGGCCTGGTGAAGGTGTATCCATCTAAACTGCAAGCATAGCCTAACCTTGAAATATAGTTTTCATATTCTCCTACTGCCCGATATAGCATATGCACCTCATGTCCATCATAGAGAGTTGCACAGTTGAAAACTGCTCCAGATTCCCACCAATTTTGTTCATTAGGAATGAGGATTGGATTCTTGCCATGTCTTCTTAGAATATTGTTATTATTATTGTGATGTTCAGCCAATTTTTATTTAAATAGCAAACGAGTTCAATTCAAGGTCTCATAAAGTGAGAATACTCTGCATCATACTAAATTCCAACCAAAATTCATTTTCCTCGCACAATTTTATAGTCATCTTCATTCGAATATAATCCAATATTCTATTGTAACACTAAAATCGGTTACTTAAATCCCTTCGGTTTAGGAATCGCCGTAATGTGGAAAGTAAATAGCTTAATTTTCAGTATTCTATCTATCTCATCAATATTACTGGACAATTGGCTATTTCTGAAATCCATCTAGAAATGCTTCCTATCCCCTTTCTCTCGTGTAGCCTCTTTAGCGATCCGCTGCTACCCATTATTATGGCATGGACCATTTCATTTCTTGCGACATTTAATATCTCATCAGCAGGATCTCCTGTCTTAACATGAGAGGTTACCTTTATACCCTTTCGATTCAATTCCTTCCATTTTTCCTGGATCATTTGTTCTGCCGCACTTTTAAGTTCGTCCACATAACGATTCCTTGCAGTTTCAAACTCGTTCATATCCCTGATGTGCTCTCGTATTCCACCTGGACAGAGACACGTGGTGTCCAAAACGTATAGCAGAATGAGCTCCGAATTGGTATTTTTTGCAACTTCGCATGCTCTATCTAACGCCTTGATGGCAAGCTCCGTGGAATCGAAGGGGACTAAAATTCGAGAGTTGTCCTGAATCAAATTTTATAATTATGATATCTTAATCAATAGTTTAAGTCTTGTTTGCTATGATTGATCCGTTTATGATTTAGCACTGGTTCTTTACCTTGCTCATAAACGATAAAACTTATACTCTTTCAAGATCATATATGACCGCTAAAAATATTGCTTGTATTTGTGTATCGCTCTTAACTTTTTCTAACCATATTCATATGATTAGTTCGGCGATAGATGAACACTGACAATAATATCGGTGATGAAAATGGCAGCATGGATGAAGGGGACGGTGAAGACTATACTACTGCTTCCAAGCAATTGGATTAGAGAGTGGATCTCTGCTACATTCAGCGTTTGCGGCTGGCCTTGCTCCCGTTGCTGTAGCTCAGTCATGACATTTTCAAATGGTATTGACGCAAAGAATGCTCCAGATACTAAAGATGATAGTCCCCCAAATATTAACATCACACCACTTACTATGGCTAGAATAGTTATGATCGTAATGCCATACGGTCTCTTCATAGACTGAGTCATCGTATATTCATGGTTGTGAAGGACTTGAATAAAATGGATATTAAAATTTGAAATTACATAGAAAATGGAAAAATCATTTTCTCTTCTTATCTTTTAAGATTCATTAGTATGGTGAGATGACAGTCAATTTGGAATGTGCTTGATGACAGAAGCGCCGATTATGGAAAAAAGTTTATGACTGCATAAATTGAAGCATACTTTAGATTAGCGTATCTCAGATGTTCAAAATTTATGAAGGATTAAAGCATAATACGTCACGAATTCAACCGATATTAACAGCAACTTAATATGCTGCTATGATGATTTTAACTTCATGCCAGTCGACACTATACGTACACTCAAGCTTCTAGGCAACTGGTCGGGCAACAGAGTCTTGGGAAGAAGACGCCCTTTAATTGCAGTTTTCAGTTTGACACATTATTGTAATTTCTATTGCCCCATGTGTCCTTTCGGAGATGCTGATAAGATTGGTCAAATTGATTTAGCAAAGAAAAATGACTTGACTACAGAGCAATGGAAATCAATTTTTGATAAGGTTTCAAAATATTGTATTTGGTCCATCATTGAAGGGGGGGAACCGACTAGTCGTCCTGACTTTATGGAACTTGTTCGGCACATTTACAAGCTAAAAATTCCTATTACACTGATAACTAACTGTTCCTTGCTTCACACTATTGATCTTGTCGAATTAAAGAAATATATCCAGTTTGTAACTTGCAGTATTGATTCCGTATTTGAAGAGTCGTACTGTAAAATACGTGGTGTGTCTCCACAAGTATATAGTAGGGTAATAAATAATCTCCATCTTTTGGCTGATCATAGAATACCACACTACTTTAATAGCGTTATAACTAAGTATAATACTGAGGAATTCATCAACCAGTCTTATTTTGAGAGAGCAAATGAACTAGGCTCAAACTCTGTTTCTTTTACCTTCGTAGAAGATCGGTCTGACGTTAGCTATTCCCTACTTCCGGATCGACAGACAATGGTCAAGGTTTGTGAGAGTATCCTTGATTATGGAAGAAAACATCCCTATCCTCAAATAATGATTCCACCACAGTACTTTGAGCAAATAATAGAACATGGAAGGGGACTTTTTGATGAGTGTGGAGTATGGAAAAGTATCTTTGTTAATGGTAATGGTACCGTCTTAGTTCCATGCTGGAAATTTAATAGTCCAGAAAATACTTACAATTTACTTGAGCAAAGTATAGAAGAGATTTGGAGTGCACCTCAATGGGACATCGCCAGAACTTGTCATGATTGTAAAGTTCTTGGCTGCATATGGTACTCCTCACAACCAATCACTACATTTGCCAAGAACTATATGAATGGACTATCGAAAATGATTAGTCAGCAAAAACCAGAATATTTGGAGGAAACGTGTTAAGCTCGGAATATCTTTAGAGCTTGCTTTAAGATCGTGCCAGCGCCCACAATATTGGATTCTACAAAAAACATATACTTATGAGTCTAGAATATGATCTCTTGCCTAAAAGTATCGAATGTTACCCCGCATCAATTATACGTAAAAGAGATATCGAAAAAATATTCGATGATTGTGTTGATGCGGGGAATTGCTATTGTGCTTTTTGGCACCTCCCGAAAAAGATATGTGAAGATAATTGGGGAGAACCAAATCGTAGATGGTTTTTCAACACAGTACGCAATTATGGACCTCTAGGGATTATTGCTTACAGCAACGGAGAACCCGCTGGCTGGTGTGGCATAGCTCCGCGAGGTAAATACGACCGGCTCAGGCGATCTAGGTTTTTTTCTATAGTTGATGACTGCCCAGTATGGTCAGTGACCTGTTTTGTGGTTCGGAAAAAATTCCGCCGTCAAGGGCTCTCTCGTCTTTTGCTAAGAGAAGCAATCGTATTTGCCCAATCACAGGGAGCAGAATGCATTGAAGGCTAACCGTTCGATCTAGACCGAGGAACCTCGCGAGGGGACCTTTATCCCGGCATATTATCAGTCTTCTTAGCCGAAGGTTTCGTAGAGGTTGCCCGGCGATTACCTACAAGGCCGGTAGTGCGGCTCGGCCTCTGAACCTATCAACCAGCCCAACGAAAAAAACAGGAATAACTCGTAGGTGGGTTCCTTTATTTAAGGACGTCATTCTGGTGGGAAGAAAGGGAGGATTAGGTCCATACAGTGAATCAAGATTTTATAATAAGAAAGGACTTTCAAAGCTTAGAGCTCGAATACATCTTAGAGTTGGAATATTGGAAGGTGACGTTCGACATGGTAACAAATATTTATCCAAATATTGATGCATATCCCCTTGAGCTATGACTAGAAACTTCAAAGACAAACCTGCACTCAATTGGCAGGCTTGTTTCGAGAATCTTATGATCGCTAGAATGTAATCTAGTAAATGCTTTTTGCATTCACCCCAATTATCTATTAGGGTAAAGCTAATTAATATCAGTGTTATCTAATCTATAGTTCACCCACCCGCTCGTTAACAGCATCAATATTTCGTTTCAAAAATTCTCGGTATGCAAAAAATAACTTCTTTTGATAATTCTTCTTGCTATTACTTATTATGTCCAGCAAGCAATTGCTTTTATGTGACAAATCGTTAATCTGATCTTCCATTGCCACCTTTTCTTCCAATGACAAGCTAAGGGAATCTATAAGAGATCTGAGCGACTCGGCTGCTTCAATTGCTCGTAGTGAGATAACATTGCTCTTCGTATTCTGATCTATTTTCTTACCTTTTGTTATTTTATGAGCCATTCTTGGCCAAATATATAGTGGAAGGAGTAATGTTAATCCTTTTCTGTGGGTATACTAATTATGAAACTACACCACCGAACCTAGCTAATGTGTATTATTATTAGTCTATCCTTGCAGTTCAGAAAATGATGATTGGTAGTATTTCCTTAGTTTTGTTTTAACCAAACAAGATAGGATCCCAGACCTAGTCACTGTATTTGTTAGGCAGCTGCAACCAAGATATCGTAATAAACTATAAAACCTTGGTAGGTCTAAGTCGGTTCTTTATCATTTCATCACAAGCTCGTAGATTGTACTGTAATTCCATCCAGATGGAAATGCGAAGGATTCTGCAGTGGCATTATTCGCGGTACTATTTACATCTCCTCTAAAGCCAATCTCATGCTTGCCAGGACTGAGCGGTTTTACAAACACCCAATTGCCGTCAGATACCGCAGCGGTTGTCGTATTTGTAGGAAGATCTAAAATATTATTCTCAGGCAATGTAAAGTAGAATGGTGGTGATTGTATACGATATTTTTCTAATTCTATACTAGGGATTTCTTGACCATCAATGCTAGCATGTAGATCCGTAACCTGGTCTTGAAATGTCTTTGCACAAATCCTCAATTTCTCGACTGTTTTGAGTTCAGGAAATTCTGCAAACGAACATTCTGAATTAAGAACTGGGAAAAGAATTGCTTTTCCAGTAGGAACAGTGCATTCCCTAATTACTGATTTGCCATAAGTTCCAGGAAAGAACCAGACAGGCCCTCGTTGATTTTCTGAACAGTATTTACCCGTATCATCGTAGGCAGGATTAACTTCTCTTGGTATTGAATAAGCCCATTGCCACCATCTGGCTGTCCATTCTCCATAGGTGAGATTATATGGTTTGGAATGTGGTTGGAATACCTTTCCTTCCTCTACCGTCGAGGTAATGGTTGAATTATCCAGGATTACACTCTGCCCATGAGCTGTTCGCGTTGATGGATTAGGCAGATAGAGTCCACCTAATACTAACACGCTCGTTGCAGAGATTACCGCGAGGGTTATCAAGTTACTTTGCATATTAATATTTAACGAAGTATAGGAAGGATTATTTATTCATACCAGGAATCCTTTTGCAAGACTTTCGTTACCTGATAAAGATATACTTTTTAGGCGATCTTTAGGTTCTAATATTGGATCATACAGGTGTTCGAAGAATTTGACAGGGATTTCTACGGGTGGGCTGTAGATCCAGATCCATCCACCCGTCCAGTAAAGAAGGCATATTCTATAAGGTTTCCTAGGTGAGCTAGGGAATACAAAATTATTAACCTTGATTATTGGATGTTCATTTGGCTGGTGCTTTGCTCCCTCTGCCATGATTTTGTAACTAGGATAACATAAGGTTCATTATAGAGCAAATAACAACCGACTAATGGTACATTCTAAACTAAGAAGTCAAACTAGAAGATATCGCAAGCGATTTCATTCGTGAAAAAATGATACTCGCTTACTAGTAACGCTCATCAAATATTCTAATCAAATGTTAGGTAGAACAAATATTATATTTCTTACTAAGAAGCATTTAGGTCATGTATGCGTATTATCTTATGAATTCAAATGAAAATGATTGTAGCCGTGGCAGTTATTGCTATATTGGTATCAATCGTTACAGTCAGTACACTTGTCGTAATAGACAACATAGACGCAAGGACAATAGGAAGTGACAGTGTAGCGGCTGGATCCTCTAGTGGATTCAACTCCGCCGTATGTGGTCCAGATGCGGCACATGCATGCCAAACGTTTGCTGGATAATAGCATCATATAAGGTGAAGAAAAAACCTCACGCTTCTTTTTTTAGTGCCAGAACATCAAAGACGATCTGAAAGCATCAAAGCAGGGTAATAGCTTAGGCTGTTGCAAGGTCCTACATGCAGGTTGCTGACATTTTGCCTTTCTGTGGATTTTTTCTGGTTTAGCAGTACTTCAGTGTACTGCTGCGAGGTATGTACCATATGATTATAAAAAAGGTCTGTATACTGTGTAATGCAATATATTACAATTTACTGTTACCATATACCAGTAAGGAGAAAGGGTAGGCGACCTTATATCGTATTTTGGCAATGCCTAAATCTTCGGGCATTTGAAGAATCTACAAAAAAAGTCGTAAGATGTAGATTGTAGGTTCCAATCCATCCGTGCAATGGATCTGCAATTTCAGTCTTCATAAGGGAATTACGGTACGCTATAATTTCATCATTTGTAATTTTTACAAATTCCTTGCCTTTATGAAATTGAGACAACTTGTTTAATGTGTTTAAAATTATGGATTTGTAGTTAGGACTTGGGGTTAATCTCTACCTTCATTGCATTCAAGTACTCATTAATTATCTGATGGTAATTGCTTTTTGTTATTCTATTATGCTGTAGTACCTGCATAGTAGCAGAAGATTATTTAGTAAGTACAACTAATAAAATGTCGCATTGGGTGCTACTATTTGTATCAAATGTGGATCGTCAATCGATCCATTTTCATTCTGCGAATTATGTAAAGAACCGCTGAACTTTAAATGTGCTTCCTGTGGATTTGTCACAGAAGAGAAGGTTCATGTAGATTGCGTAAATGCAAATTCTCTTGTAACTGAAGATGAAATCTCAGCTAAACCTCAAGACCCAATGCAACGTGACACTGCATTATCAGATAAATCATCTCCGACTCAGGATGTCAAGGCAATTGACAGTGAGAATAGCAATGAAAAAGACATCTTTCGTTCTAAAAATTATCCTTCATATGCAGTTTCAGATATTATTGGAAAATCCTGGTATTCATTTGCCAGATTAGGCGCTGAGATCTTTTCGATGTCTAGTAAACTATCTACCATGTATTATGAGCAATTTTTGCAATATGAAAAAGCGTGGGGATATTATTGGACTGAAACCTACAAATCATTCCGCGCTTTTACTCAAAGTAATAAATCATCTCAGACGGATGCAATTTAATAGAGGATAATCTCTAATAAAACATGATGGTCTTGGCTCGACAAGGACCAGATATTTAGAGATCTGCTGCTGATGGCCCTATTCTAGTTCTAATGGTAGTTCAGAGTTGAGCTCATTTAGATAAGGCGAAATAGCAGGTTCTCGACATCGGAATACAATCATATTTAGCAGAGAATTCAAAGAAATAAAAAGGTGTTATAGAAAAATATCTTATGATTGAAAGCATAACGGATTTGATACCAATTTCGGTGAGCTCTATGATGCATCTGAAAGAAAAAAATACTAGCCAACTGATCTGACCACTTGTGATACTTAAGAGAAACAAATAGTCTTATTTTAGCACAATCTGTCTGAAATGTGTATGTATGCTCTCATTAGCTTTTTGTCTTTCAAAAGTTTACTAGAATAGATTAAAAATGGGAAAAAGTTCATCAATAAATATCAAAGAAAGTAAGAATAAGGTGACAGGATCTGGAATAAAAATAGAACGAGAAATAAAAGAAGAGGCCAATATTAAGGTTGTTAGACAGGCTCTTGAAGCCCTCAATTCTGGAGATACAAGCAGGATCCATGAGTATATAAGTCCAGACTATTTTAACCATGAATCGCAAGTAGATCCGATCAGATCAAAATTGAGAGGACCAGAAGAGTTCAAAGATACTGTTAAGAATTTGCGAACAGCTTTTCCTGATCTTCATTATGAAGAGCTAGAATTAATCGCATCTAAAGACAAGGTTATTTCGACCTTGTTCGTAACCGGAGAACACTTAGGAAATTTCTTTGTTATTCCTCCAACTGGACGCAAGATTGCTTATCAAGCGGTACATATACATAGGATCGGTAATGATGGAAAGATAATAGAACATCGGGCGATTCGTGATGATCTCACTCTTATGGTGCAACTCGGTCTAGTTGGTCCCATTTCTACACAATATGAACCGTTATTCAAGGCGTGGAAGGGTCTCAAATTTTCGGAAATTACCCGCTCAGTAGTCAACGAATCGTCTGTTGAGGAAGATAAAGTGGCTATAAGCACACTTTATTTCCAAATGGTTGATGGTTGGATCAAGGGAAGTGGTAGCATATTCGCAGCTCAATTCGCTGAAGATGGCGATTTGGTGGGCTTTGATGGTACTCATCTCAAAGGGCGTCAAAAAATAGGGAGCTTTCATCAACAGCTCTTTGATACCTTCCTCAAAGGAAGCCGACTTGTAGGAAGGATTAGAGATATCCGTTTCCTTACCAAGGAAGTAGCAATTATGCATGCAGTGGGTGGAACCATAATGGATGGACAAACGAATATTGATCCCGAGCGGAATTCAATCCATACCATAGTGGTGAAGAGAGCTAATCCTAATGGTGACCACTGGTTCATCACCGCATTTCAAAATACAAGGGTACAGTATATTGGAAGACCACAGGAAATCCAGACACTAACTGAAGAATTGCGCATGGAATTAGGGCAATGATCAGAATAATAAATTTACTATACTTTTACTCCCTTACATGTTTTTAAATTGTGGTGACCGTATTACGTCATGAAATGCTCTATCATGGAGGTATTGGTCGCCTTAAAAGTTTGGATGATGATGCGGCAAAAACATTGATTCGCATGCTGATCATCTGTCTATACTTGTAGATAAACACAGGGAGGAATTTCTGCTAATTGTCTGACAAACCTATGAGCACTTTCAGTTTCAAATCTATGCAATTCATATTGAAATTTCGGGATGCGTTCGTAAAACCGAGGAAGATCCTAACCAAGATAGAGGGTATTAGAAATGGTGTATCAATTCTAGACTATGGATGTGGACCAGGTAGCTTCACGATGGCTGCCGCAGAATTGATAGGCAAAAACAGAACGGTCTTTGCAGTAGATATACATCCACTTGCAATAGAACAAGTACAGGAATCTGCATCGAAGAAAGGCTTCAAAAATATCAAGACTATTTTAACTGCTGACAACACAGGTTTGCCAGATTCAAGCATCGATATAGTCTTGCTATTCTATGTGCTTCATGATTTCCATATCCCATGTAAAATCATAAGAGAGCTAAATAGGGTACTTAAATCAGACGGCATTCTCACCGTGATTGATCATAAACTTGGGGACGAAGAAGTTAATGCATTGTTAACCAAGCCCACTTCGGCATTCAAGTTTCGGAGCAATATTAATGGCAGAATTCTAGTGTTTGTCAAAACAACAGCACCAACAGCGGCAACAGTAGATCATAGCTAATCATACAGCTACTAATTATTCAATTACTTATTGTCTGCAATAGCCAACGTCAAGTTAGGAATTGCAGAAGCGAATCGACACAAAATTAGATTACGGCAACAATCATGTTGAAGATAACAAGAATGAGTGATAATAGGGATCGATGGAGTAAGAGGGACGTGTGTCGTAGTTTTCATTCGAAACTATTTTGCATCTTCGATGATTTCGCTCTTCACTTGAATGATTAATTCCTCCAAAATTTGTATTAATTGTTTTCTTTGTTGATTGTCACTTGTATTCCAATTCAATCTACCAGCGCGTTTATGCGCTAATTTGTATTTGATTCCCGTCATTGAAGTTGCATAGTTGTTTGCATCGAGCTTTCGGACATTTTGATGCGCAAGAATATACCAATGATATTCTGTTCCGACGGGAACACCTGATCCTTCTGGGGCATCCCAAGCTCTCTTTTTATTGACAGAATAAGTGAATTCCCATTTATCTGGTGTTATCTTTTTCTCGCTCCAGGTGCCTTTGTCATAGTACCATTTGTGACTTCCTCCCACTCTCATGCCAGTGTATTTTCTTCCATTGAATTCTTTATACTCTTCATAGGCTCCAGATTCAACCTTGGCTACTGCTTCACGATTCATTTAGATATTTTCGTCCCATACAAAATTGGCATATGATTAAGAATATAATTTATGAAATACATCAAGTAGAGGGAGAGTGTGCAAGTCGAACCTATATGATAAATTGGGCCACATTGGAGGTACTAGAAATCTTTTATCTGATAATACGATAAGATAGGCGATATTCCTCATTTACAACAGAAAACCCAAACCCATTATTGCCACTCACCTCTTCTCTTCAAATATAACTGTCGCTAAAAAGGTTCGACGTTTACGTTATTCTGTTAACCTTTTTTATTTCTATTAATTTGTAACTTGTTTTTATAAATTCAGAGTCAAGCACTTAACACTCGTTCACAGGTCTTGTTCTCAACTAGGATATAGTGATTTGCCTATTTGCAATTATAACAACTTTTGTCCAAGTAGCATATCAGTATAAGCAAAATCCTTGTTCATTATTGCTTCTACATACCTCGGAAATACTGAACTATCTAAACAACTTCCATGCATTGGATATACCATTCTTGGATTAAATTTGACAAGTCTTTCTGTAGTCTTTCGTACTGGCTGTTCTCTTGCAAATATGCCAACTGCTCGATACAAATTAATCATATTTTCTGATAGATCTTTAGATATGACGGCTTTATGATTATCACCGGATTGGATGAATAGATCCGATGTAAATAATGATTTTGTTGTTTCTTCGAATATCATCATACTGTCCCAATGATGAACATGAGGAGTCATAATAAATCGTAGA
>Ga0105104_10003006_pt1 | contig 12167 bp, 8 predicted proteins | sample PPLLaktember2015_3_FD_87034 | JGI IMG/M metagenome (GOLD analysis project Ga0105104, IMG submission 87034) | Freshwater sediment microbial communities from Prairie Pothole Lake near Jamestown, North Dakota, USA - PPLs Lake P7 Core (6) Depth... | ecosystem: Environmental > Aquatic > Freshwater >...
CGCAGGCGTACCGCCTGCACTGGGGCCGCAGGCTGCCCGCGTGCGATGCGGGGTCGATGGTGCATCGCACGCGGGACGCCTGCGGCCCCAGTGCAGGCGAGACGCCTGCGCTCCCAGCGGCCGTCCCCTTCGGCTGCCACTTCACCTTGTCACCTTGTCACCTTGTCACCCTGTCACCTTGTCGCCTTGGCACCAAATCCAGTCTACTTGATTCGAACGAGCATCTGGCCTTTCTCGACACGGTCTCCGGGCTTAACGAGGATGTCGACCACCTCGCCGTCCGAAGGGCTGCACAGCTCGTTGAACATTTTCATGGCTTCGAGCAGCAGCAGCACGTCTTTCTCTCGGACCTTCTGACCTGGGGAAACCCGGATTTCGGCAATTACACCGGGGATGAACGCCCGCACCTGATGTGGGTCGGGCATGCCGGAAAAACGTTTCGGGTAACTACTCGGGACTTCCGTTTCGTAAACGGTGTCGTCGATGTTCAGATATGAATAGGGTGTCATGCGGCTCTCCTAGACGGGCATGTTCCCATGGCGTTTGGTAACGGTACTGACCCGCGTCTTGGTGAGCGAGAGAGCTTTCATAAGAACCTCACGAGTCTTGTGCGGCTCCAGTATCACGTCAACGAAGCCCTGTGAGGCGGCGACGTAAGGGTTGGCGAACTTCTCCTCGTACTCCTTGATCTTCTTCTGGCGCATAGCTTCCGGATCTCGAGCCGTCTCGATTTCCCTCCGGAAAATGATGTTGGCGGCTCCTTCCGGACCCATCACGGCGATTTCGGCGGTAGGCCAGGCAACGACAAAGTCGGCGCCGAGGTGCCGGCTGCACATCGCGATATAAGCCCCTCCGTACGCCTTGCGCATGATCACTGTGAGCTTTGGGACCGTCGCTTCACTGTAAGCGTACAAAAGCTTAGCGCCGTGCCGGATGACGCCGGCATGTTCCTGGTCGACACCCGGCAGATAACCAGGCGTATCGACCAACGTGAGCAAGGGAATGCTGAAAGCATCGCAGAAGCGGATGAACCGCGCCCCCTTATCAGAGGCGTCGACATCGAGGACTCCGGCCAGGCAACGAGGCTGGTTCGCGATGATCCCAACGGTGCGGCCGTTTAAGCGGGCAAAGCCGATGACAATGTTCCTTGCCCAGTTCTCCTGCACCTCTAAGAACTTGGATCCGTCCACCAGTCCTCTGATGATCTGGCGGACGCAGTACGCCCGGCGGCGATCTACCGGGATCACGTCATGCACGTCGAGCGGAACTGACGGAGGCTCCGGTTCGGCGACGGGCGGGGTTTCACGCGAGCTGGAAGGCAGGTACGAGAGAAGTTCCCGGATCTTTTGAAACGCCTCCCGCTCGGACGAGGAGAGGAAATGCGCGTTGCCGGTAACGTAGGCATGCGTCCGGGCGCCTCCCAGGTCCTCCATCGAGATCTCCTCGCCCAAAACTGTCTTGATGACTTGAGGACCGGTGATGAACATGTTGGAGATTCTGTCCACCACGAAGACGAAGTCGGTCAGGGCCGGCGAGTAAACCGCACCGCCGGCACAGGGGCCCATGATGACGGAGATCTGGGGAATGAGGCCGCTCAGAAGGGTATTGCGGTAGAAAATATCGCCATACCCGCACAGGGCGCTCACCCCTTCCTGAATCCTCGCGCCTCCGGAGTCGTTGATCCCGATAAGCGGGACCAGCATGTCACGCGCGCCGTCCATCACCTTGACGATCTTGCCTGCATGGGCTCGACCGAGCGAGCCCCGGCCACCGTGAAATCCTGCGCAAAAAGCGCCACAGGCCGATTGTTAATGCGGCCGTAACCCGTTATTACACCATCCCCGGCCAGATGCTTCCCAGCCAGACCGAAGTCCTTACCGGCTTGCTCGATGAACAGATCGGTTTCGAGAAAACTGTCGGGATCGAGCAGGACAGACACCCGCTCACGCGCGGTCAGTTTCCCTTTGTCTCTTTGTTTCTGCAGGGACTCATGCCCGCCACCCAGGACCAGGCGAGAGACTCTCGACAAGAAATCGGCAATCTTGGCCACGGTGGAAGGCCCAGGCACGCTTGTGCTTTCAGGTTCTTCAACTGACGGCAGACTCATCCTTCCAGTCCTCCAGTGCAGCTTGTGCTGAATTCAGCATAAAGTGCGGGAACAAGTCATGATATCCGGCCGGGATAATCGGAGCAAGTTTCAACGGGCTCATCGACCGGCGCAAAGGCAACCTCATCAGCCGAACGAGGGGGGGATGTGTCGTCTCCTGGCCCTGGAGTCCGAGCTGCCCTGAAAGCGCAGACTAGCGACAGCAATCCCGAGAATATGAGCAGGAGCTCGATCGCGAAAACCCGGCTGACGCGGTATCCATCTTTGACCAGGTGGACCGCCCATACGTCGAGCGTGTCCCACCAGAACGGGAAGCTGTGCGTTGTAGAGCGATCAGAAGCAGCACGGACGAGGGGGTGGCGAAGCGCAAGCGGATTGCCTTCGGAGATGATTCCAGCCAGCTTGTCGATATGAGCGGGAAAGGGAGAAAAGGCCAGGTTATATCTCTCCGGCGCCGAGTAGTACACAGCTTTGCTGGCTTCCTTAGGCAGCATGCTCTCAAAAAGGAGAACGCCCGAGTAATTGACTGAGATTCCGATTCCCTGAACGACGAGCCCGAGCAGCACCAGCCCGCCCATGCCATACCTGACACTCGGAGAATGGCTCCAGTGCCAAATGAGAGCAGCCGGGAGCAGCAATACGGGAAGCACCCCCACAAAAAACCGCGGCCCCCAGCAGAACCCGCCTTCCGGCTGAGTCCAAAGACTATGCAGCACCAGGTTGGAAAGGAAGACCCAGGCAACAAAGACGGCTGTGGTTCGCTCGACCTTCCACAATCGCCTGTAGCCCACTGCACTCAGGACGAGCAAAGGACAGAACAGCCAGACAGCCTTGCCGGGACTCGCCAGGAACACAGCCATCCCAAACCAGATCGGAGTATTGAATCCCTGTGGCTGCCCGGTCGACAGGGGCGGGTATCCAATGGTGAGGACACTGCCGAATCGTACATAGTTGTAAAGACCGAACAACACAAGACCGGCGAGGCTGATCGACATGACGATCCCTGGTGCCCCATACCGGCGCACTTGCCACTTGCCACTCGCCACTCGCCACTTGCCACTTGCCACTGGTGTTTCCAGTCCGCTTTGAGATGCGCCGGCTTGTTGCAGTGCAAGAAGCCAGAAGCCGGGCAACAGGACTGCGGTCGTAGGCCTCACCGTGACAGAAAAGGCGAGGGCAAGGGCGCCAATCAACGCACAAACGAACCAGCCGTCACCCCGCTTTCGAAACGCCAGCCAGGCTCCAGTCAGGCTCAAGGCTAACAACGGTTCCGCGAACAAGGAGCGGGCATACGGGAGAGCGAGAGTACTGACGACCGAGGCCAAGGCAAAGACAAGCGCGGCGCGCGTCGAAATCCCATAGCTTACGAGAATCAGAAAAAACAAGGTCCAAGTCAGGCTGATGGTCAGGCTGTGAGCGAATGAAAATGCGAACACAGGGGCCCACGGCGTCTCCAGAAGCCACTGAAAGAGCCGGCCGACCCCAACCCACGGGACCAGGTAAAAGGAGTGTCCGAAACTGTGAGGTGCGTAGTACCGGCCATCTTTACCCAGCTGAGCCTGCCTGACGTTAACGTCCACTTCCCGCGAAGGCACATCGAACTTCCCATGGTCCACGAAGTTCTGAGCCATGTAGAAGTAGCACATCTCATCAGCGACGAAGAAATGACCGGGAGCCGCGGCGCTCAGCAGGAGCCACGTGCCGATGAAGAGGAAACAACTGGTGACGAGAACCGGTCTGCGCAGCACCACCGTAACTCTACCATAAGCCGAACGGCCCACCGCGGCTTTCCTGCGTCCGTGCAGGCATCGTGGCGGGCTATGGCGTCGGCTGCTGCCGTTCGCGCTGCTGACGTCTGGTCGCTGACCTGGCGCGAGCCAGGTCCTCCTGTAGATTCGGCCGATTCGGCTCCAATTGCGCCGCGCGTTCCAAATACGGCAAGGCTTCACCAGGGCGGTTGAGCGCTGCCAAAACTCGAGCGAGCGAATGCAGAGCTGCGGGATGACGTGGGCATATCTCCACCAGACGCTTCAAGGGCAGTACGGCCTCGCCTGTCCGTTTCTGCATCAGCAGAGTCCAAGCCAGTGGCCCAAGAGCATCGGGCGAATCGGGGGTTCGATTGACCGCCTGTTTGAGAACACGCTCGGCCTCGGCGTATCGCCCTTCTTGAAAAAGGATAGTTCCAAGCAGGGTTTCCGCCCAGGTGAGGCTTGGATCAAGCTCAAGAGCCAGCTTCACATGCTGTTCGGCAGCCGGCAAATCGCCACGCTCCATCATGCCTGACGCATAACCGACATGAGCTACGCCGTTGCTTTCGTTAAGCACCAATGCGTGGCCGAACAACGTTTCACTGTTGCGCCACAGCCGGACCTGTTCGAGAGTCGCCACTCCGAGCAACATCACGACCAGAAAGGCAACGGCTGACACGATGCGTCCAGTTACCGGGTTTTCCAGCCATTTGTCAGGGATCAGGCCGACGATCGCCCAGAAGAAACCCACCAAAGGAAGGTAGGCATATCGATCCGCCCAACCATTGCCGTCAATCGGAATCAGCCCCAGGACGGGCAGAAGGGATACAAAGTACCAAATCCAGCCACTGGTGAAGGCCGGACGCCAATTACGCGCTTTCCATGCCAGATACAACAGAGTAACAACGAGAAGGACATCGAGAAGAAACAACCAACGGCTGAAGTCCTCGCCGGCATGAGGGTAATAAACGCTCAAGCCCGACGGCCACACTGCTTTTTGTATGTAGACCACGTAAGAGTGGAAGGCGTTTGCGACACGTGCGGGCCAGGAGTAATCATGGAAAACCCGCTCGTGGACATGCGCTTTCAGCGTCATCGCGACGCAACCGACACTCAGTAGCGCGTAGGGCAATTTTTCAAGAACAAGAACGCCCGCCCTGCGGGCCTGGTCTCTGCGGCTGCCCGGTCCGGACCCCTCGGGTTGTTGCCATCGATTCAGGGGCCAGTAGTCGACAACCAGGAGGAGCAACGGAAGGGTGACGACCATGGACTTCGAGGAAAGCGCAAGCGCGGCCGCGCCAAGACCCAGGACGTAGAACCGACGACGACCAGTAGAGGCAAACTCCGCATGGGCCCATATGGTCAGAAAGGCAAACAGGGTACTAAGCAGCCCCTTGCGAGAGGCTATCCAGGCAACGGTCTCGACTTGAAGTGGATGGAGCCCGAACAGAACTGCAACAATGAGGGCGCGTGTTCGATTCAGTTGAAGTCGTCTAAGAAGCAGGAACAGTACGGTTGTCGCGAGCGAGTGCAACAGGAGGTTGGTGGCATGGTGTCCCATAGGGGAGTGCCCGTACAGGGAACAGTCCAAGGCGTGGGATACCAACGTCAAAGGATGCCAGTTTGTCGGGTATAACGAAGTTAGGGCCTCCCGCACCATTCCCGCATTAAGGCTTCGATGGATCTGATAGATCCGGCTGACGTAGAGGTGATCGTCCAGGAACGCGAAATCATGCCATAGGGTCGGTGAGTAGACGACGAATGCAACAAGCGCGAGCAGGAGAGCCCAGACAGCATCTTGCCAGACAAGTGGTGACAGCTTGAACTGTCGCTCAGAAAGTTGCGCCGGTTGCACGATGAGGCTGAAGTCTATGGGCTGAAGCGACCGAAATCAAGGCAGATATGCCCGAGGCACACCAGAGTAGAACACGTCCGGGTAGTGGGCCAGTCTGGTGCCGGAGCGCGTTGCAGAGCGAGGTGCGCCGCTGGGAGCGCAGGCGTCTCGCCCAATGACATTTACTTTTAGTCCCGAAGGGACGACGGCCGCGTAGCCCCGGGTGACCGAACCCTGCAGGGGTGAGGGAACCCGGGGTCAAGGGGCGCACGCTAACAAGCCCCGTCGAGGGGCGACGGGCGTTTCCGGGCACGAAAGACCCGTCGCCCCTCAACGGGGCTCTCGCTCTGGCCAACGGTAACCCCGGGTTCCCTCACCCTTGCGGGGTTCGGTCACCCGGGGCTACGCGGCCGTCGTCCCTCCGGGACTAAAAAAGTAAATGGCATTGGGCGAGACGCCTGCGCTCCCAGCGGCAGCACCTCGCTCTGCAACGCGCTCCAGCACCAAACTGACCCCACTACCCACGTCCGACTCATGATGCCTCTTTGCAGGATTTTCCTTATAATCTCTGGCCGATAGAATTGCGTGCTGCGTGCTCGGCTTCTGAAATCGACGGACTTGGGTTTATCGCATTGAGAGAATTCAAACTGACGGATCTGGTCGTTGTTCTAGCCATAGCAATCTGCACTACTTCCTACATAAGGGCCCAACCTTCCGTTCGCGCTGTGCTGGTCGAACAAGGCCCACGGATTGACGGCGACACCTCGGATGCCGTCTGGAACCTGGCGACTCGAATCGACGGCTTTCTGCAAAGGGAACCAGCAAACGGACAGCCCGTCTCGGAGGAGACCGAGGTTCTTGTCTGCTATGATCTCGATCGGATCTATTTCGCCTGGCGCTGCCACGAGCCTGACCCCTCCCTCATCACCGCGAAGGAACTTGCCCGCGATGTAAGCCTGGGTGAGGACGATCGCGTGCAGATCATCCTCGATACCTTCCTCGACGGTCGGAATGCCTACTGGTATCAAGTTGGTCCCAGGGGATCCATTGGGGACGCACTACTCAGCGAAAACGGTTTCATCCTCAACAAGGAATGGGACGGACTCTGGGAAGGACGGGCACGCATCCACGCCAAGGGCTGGGACGCGGAAGTCGCCATACCGTTCAAGACCATGACCTTCCGGCCGGGACAGACAACTTGGGGGTTGAAGTTGATTCGGCACATCAGGCGGAAGCTGGAGAGTTCCTATTGGCCAACGGCGAACCTCGACAGCACTCGATTTCAGGTCTCTGACGCCGGCCTGCTGGAAGGGCTCGAGGGAATCACGCAGGGGATCGGCTTGGACGTCGCCCCCTATGCATTAACCGGGTTGGATCAGAGAGGCGACCACATCGAGGCGGTCGGAGATGCGGGAGCGGATGTCTTCTACCAGTTGACTCCGGGGCTCAAGAGCGCGCTCACCCTTAACACTGACTTCGCCCAAACGGAAGTCGACGCCCGGCAGATCAACTTGACCCGGTTTCCGCTCTTTTTCCCGGAAAAACGGGACTTCTTTCTGGACGGTTCCAACTACTTCACGTTTGGTCCTTCGGGGGAAACCCTCATTCCCTTCTTCTCTCGGCGGATCGGCCTGGATCCCACCGGTAACCCGATTCCTATCATCTGGGGCGCGAAACTGAACGGCCAGGTCGGCAACTGGAACATGGGGTTCCTCAACATCATGGATGACCGGGCCACCCGCAATCCGAACTTCATGGTGGCCCGCGTGCGCCGGAACCTCGGTTCGCAGTCGTCGCTTGGCTTCATCACAACCTGGGGTAACTCGCTCGACGATGCGGACAATTTCGTCACCGGAGTGGACTTTAAGCTGGCCAGCTCCAAGTTTCGAGGGAACAAGAATATCGGCCTCTCCCTGTTTGGACTAAAGTCGGTGACCGACGGCCGCCGGGGCAACGACGCCGCCTTCGGGGCACAATTCGATTATCCCAACGATTTTCTCCAACTCACCGCCGGTTTTCACCAGATTGAGGAGAACTTCCGCCCGGGACTGGGTTTCGTCCCGCGACACGATATTCGCGAGACATACCTGAAATCGCAACTCGGTCCACGCCCGGGACGTTGGGGAATCCTCCAAGTTCTGTTCGGTCTCGACGCCGACTACATAACTGATCTAGACAACCGTCTGCTGACCCGACAATTCCAGCTCAGACCACTGCACCTTCGTTTTACAACCGGCGAAGAGGTCTCATTCAGCGTCAGCCCGCAGTTCGAACACCTGGACGTGCCTTTCGCAATCCACCCCCATCACACGATCCCGTTAGGGGACTACAGCTTTACTCGTCAATCCTTTACTTTCTTCACTGCCCCGCGAAGGCGCCTCTGGTCGAGTCTCACTTATCGATGGGGCAACTTTTACAACGGAAGCAGACAAGAGACCACGACCGCATTCGGCTACAAGATCGGAGTGCCGCTCTTCGTCGGGTTGGAGCTGAGCCGAAACACGGTGACACTCGACGACGGTCGCTTTTCGACCAATGTCTCCCGGCTGAGCACGAACATCCTGTTCAGTCCGAACGTCACCCTCTATTCCTTTCTCCAATACGATAACCTGTCGCAGAATCTTGGGTGGCAGTCGCGTTTTCGCTGGATTCTCACACCCGGCAATGAGATCCTCGTCGTCTGGAATTCCCGTTGGTTTGAACCGCTCGAGCGCCACGAACTGACCGAAAGCACCGCGCGGATCAAGTTACGCTACAACCATCGGTTCTAGGAGCATGCCTACTTCGACGCTTCTCTCACTCGCCCTCGTTGCGGTGACCGCCACTGCGGCGTGGGCCACAGCCGACCTGCTGGTCGGACGCTTCTGGCCTTTTCCCCATTGGGCGCTCCGAACTGCCGCCTTGACTTGTGCGGGACTCCTTATCTGGTCGCACCTGATCTTCGGGCTCGCCTGCCTGCATCTCGCCAACCGCGCCGCTTTTATCGCTGTGCTGGTACTCTTGGTCCTGACGGCGGGGATCGGTCTGGCCCGGGCAGCCGTTGCTGCACGCCGGAGGGGAGTCAACCCATCGCTTTCCCCGACCTTCCAGCTGCTCCTGCTCGGCGTCATTCTGTACTTCGGCTGGATGACTGCCACGGCCTCCTTGCCGCCAACGTCAACGGACGAACTTGCGTATCACCTTGAAGTACCGCGAAGATTCCTCGAGTCCGGCGGCCAGCCTTTTTTTCAGGACAATATCTACGCCTACTATCCTCAGTTTGGGGAGATGCTCTTCCTGTTCGGGCTTGCTTTCCGCCTGGAGACGGCGGCCCGGTTGTTTCACCTCCTGTTCGTTCTGCTTTTGGCGCTCGCCATCTTCGGGTACAGTCGGCAGTATCTTGATAGGCTTTACTCGGCAGTGGCTACAGCCGTTTTTCTCGCGATTCCCTCAGTCATGGTCGTGGGTGTTACCGCTTACGTGGATGTCATGTTCGCCTGTTTTGCTTTTCTGGCACTGACAGCCCTGCTCAGGTTTTTCGAGACTGAAGGCCTTTCCTGGCTTCTGCTTGCCGGTGTCATGGGCGGAGGTGCATGCTCGGTCAAATACACTGGCATCCAGTTCGTCATGCTGTTACTGCTGCTGCTGCTTTTCGAGCAGTTGAGACGCAAGCGGCGCTGGAGGCAGGATGCCGGTATACTTCTCGTCCTGACCGCGGTCCTGGTCGCCTCGCCTTATTACGCCCGGAACTTTCGGCTGACCGGCTGGCCCCTTTTCCCTTTCAGCCTGCCTCTGTTCTCCCTCTCGCCGGGAGTCAATTGGGACAGGGAACGGGCGGCTTTGTTGCTGAAGTTCCTCACAGACTTCGGGGTTGCTTCGCAAAGCTCTTTCGTCGATCGGCTCTTGGGGCCGATCCTCGTCTTCATTAAAGGCCGCTTCTCAGGCATGCACGCTTATCAGGGAGTCGCCAGCCCTCTATTCCTGCTCGTGCCCTTGTTGTGGTGGCGGGTTAGACCGAAGCCCGCGCCGCTGAAACAACTGCTGGTGTTCTCCGCACTGTTTCTCGGATATTGGACGCTAACGACGCAGCAAGTACGGTTTCTTCTTCCGGTGTTGCCCGGACTGGCTCTCCTCCTCGCGGTTGGATTGAAAGCAGTCGGGAGTCGCGGTCTTCACGCGATGGTTTGGTTGCTGCTGGCGGCTAATCTAGCGATCGGAGTGAATCACATCCTCGAGTATGACCCGATCCCGTATTGGACCGGACAGGAATCGAAAAGCAGTTACATTTCTCGACACGTTTCGGCGTACGGCACCTATCAGGACGTGTCGGGAATCGTGGGCCAGGAGGGGAGGGTTTACATGGTCTGCGCGTCCAATCTGCTTTACTATTTCGACTCTCCCGTACGAACCGACTATCTTTTCGAGGACTACAGGTTCGGTCAAGTCGTGTCGGCATCGACGAAACCGCTAGAAATCCTGGCTTTCTTACAGTCCCAGGGTGCCACGCATTTGTTGCTCAATGAGGGCATCCTGACTCATCCCCAAGCCGGGCTCCCCCTGAACGATCAGAAGAAGCTCGGCGAGTTCCTTGGATTACTGACAACGGAGGTTTATCGTCGCGGCAGCTTCCGCCTCTTCCGATTGCGTGTCCTGGCCGCGCCCGAGCAACGGTCAAACCTCAGTAAGTGGCCAGGTATGTCTCAATCTCCCATGGATGGACTTGCTCGATGTAGCTTCTCCACTCCGCCCGTTTCGCGTCGATGAAATGCCTGTAGATGTGCTTTCCGAGCGCTTCCTGGACCGTCTTGTCCTTCTCCAGCATGTCCAGCGCGTGGTTCAGATTTGATGGCAAGTCCTCGATCTTGTGCCGGCGTCGGTCGCGCACGCTCATCTTGTAGACGTTTTTCTTCACCGGGGGCGGCGGTTCGAGCTGGTCCTTGATTCCCTCCAAGCCCGACTTAAGCATGACGGCCAGCGCCAGGTAGGGATTGCAGCTGGGATCAGGCATTCTCAACTCGCACCGGGTGCCGTGTCCACGGCGGGCGGGCACGCGGACCAATGGGCTTCGGTTATGCTCCGCCCAGGCGACGCGGGTCGGTGCCTCGTAATCCGGAACGAGGCGTTTGTAAGAGTTGATCAGCGGGTTGGTGATCGCACAAAAACCACGGGCGTGCTTGAGAAGCCCCGCGATGTACTGGCGCGCACAACGACTCAACTGCAGAGGATTATTCGGGTCGAAGAAAGCGTTCTGATCGCCACGAAACAACGACTGATGAGTATGCATACCCGAACCGGCCACACCGAAAATCGGCTTTGGCATGAAGGTCGCGTGCAGGCCATGGTCTCGGGCTACCTTACGGACCACGAGCTTGAAAGTAGCAATATTGTCCGCCAGGGTGAGAGCCTGGTCGTACCTCAGGTCGATTTCGTGCTGCCCCGGAGCAACCTCGTGATGCGCAGCTTCGATCTCGAATCCCAGCGCCTCCAGGGTGCTCACGATGTCTCGTCGGGCCTCCTCGCCTTTGTCAACCGGCGTCAGATCGAAGTAACCGCCCGAATCCTGGGTCCGCGTGGTCGGTTTCCCGTCGGCGTCCTGCAGGAACAGGAAGAATTCGCATTCGACTCCGGCATACATGGCGAAGCCGATCTGCGCGGCCTCTTCAAGGATTCTCTTGAGCCGGGTCCGCGGACATCCCTGGAACACGCCGCCGTCCGGGTCACGGATGTCGCAGATCAGCCGCCCCACCTTTCCGCGTTCGAGATGCTCCCATGGGAAGATTCGGAACGTGTTGGGGTCAGGAAGCAGCAGCATGTCCGACTCTTCCAGGCGGGCGAAGCCCTCGATTGATGACCCGTCGAACATGATCTGTCCGTCCACGGCCTTCTCGAAACGCCCGGCCGGCACCTCGACGTTCTTGTTGTTTCCCATGATGTCAGTGAAATGCAGTCTCAGGAACCGCACCCGCTCTTCCTTGCAGATCTTCAAAACGTCGCCGTTGTTCATAGTTTTATTAGGGTTTTATCATTCTTCTACTGAGTGAAGCCACAAACAAGCCCCGGACGGCAGTGACAAGGTGACAAGGTGACAAGGTGACAAGGTGACAGGGTGACAGGGTGATGGTGACGGGGCCAGCGGCAGTCAGTTCAGCGGTTGAGTGACTCGCCGTTTTGTGGCGAGTTGGGCGGCGAGCCGCATCGAAACCCCGCGCCCCTGGAGTGCCAGTGGTTGTGAGATCTCTTTCGAAGTGCGGTGGCCTTGACACCGCTTTGTGTTCGCCGGCCTTGCCGGCGGCCCCTTCCACGATCGATGCTCTCTAAGGGGCCGCCGGCAAGGCCGGCGAACAGAAAGCGGTGTCAAGGCCACCGCACTTCGAAAGAGATCTCACAACCACTGGCACTCCAGAGGCGCGGGGTTTCGATGCGGCTCGCCGCCCCACTCGCCACAAAACGGCGAGTCACTCAACCGCCGCTGAGACTTGTCACCTTGTCACCTTGTCAC
>Ga0105104_10003007_pt1 | contig 12164 bp, 12 predicted proteins | sample PPLLaktember2015_3_FD_87034 | JGI IMG/M metagenome (GOLD analysis project Ga0105104, IMG submission 87034) | Freshwater sediment microbial communities from Prairie Pothole Lake near Jamestown, North Dakota, USA - PPLs Lake P7 Core (6) Depth... | ecosystem: Environmental > Aquatic > Freshwater >...
AAGACCTCGAAATCAGAATGGGTACCGGAGCTGACATCATCGAGCTGTTGCAAGTCAGTGCGCCGGATGAGACACGCATCGACACCGGCAACGGACACGACATCATTTTCATCGATGGGGTCTTCGATGGCAGCGATTTCGTCAGGTCAGAGTTTACAGGGAAATTCAAGGTGGACACTGGCAGTGGCGAAGACCTTCTTGAGTTTCATCATGCCATTTTCCACGGCGAAGTGGATGTGAAGCTCGGCAGCGGCATCGATGGGGCATGCAGCACGCAAGACTCAGAATTCCTGATGCCGGACCAGGCAAACTTCAACGGTGGGTCACCCAATGGGTTCCCCGGTGATGGGTTCGTGGCTCCCACGATAGGACTTAACGTTACCGGTTTTGAGTTCGATCCCGACGATTGCTCCTTCCTCGGAGGCAGGTTCTAGCGGCAAGCAGGAAAATCGTTTGGTGAAACAGTGTGCCTGACTAGCATGTGGAGGAGACATGCCTTGCTTGCGGTCTCCTCCACTTTACAGGGACGCCGGTCGTATAACAAAAACATGCCCGAAAGCATGTCTTGGCTCAAGTGCCCCCACGGGGATTCGAACCCCGGTCGTAGCCTTGAAAGGGCTGCGTCCTAGTCCACTAGACGATGGGGGCAGATTGCTTATTTACTGAGCGGGCGGATTTTATCATCCCCGCATGTAACGGTCAAGCGTTTTGTCTATTTTTCCTCTTTCGCGCGTTGATTGAGGAGAGCCAGGATATCGACCTTTTCACGGTTAATGAGTGCTCCCGGGCTTTCAGCCTTAAGATTGGGGATCAGGACCGCCGTCAGGACAGCTTCATAGATCGGGATGAAATTTCGGGTTTTATCTGTGATCATGGTCGCGAAGTCAAAACGACCTGCAACTTCAACCTTGCCTTCGACTTCATAGACTTGCGTGGTAAGCCGTGCTGGCATTGCAGAAACATTGGTATATCCACCCCGTTGAATCCCGGAGGGACCGAGGTCTTCACGTCGCGCAGCACAAATTGCAAAAAGCTGCGACTTGACCACACGGACAACTTCGAAGTGATCGACCAGTTTGGTTGGCATGTGGATGCGTGCAAGCCGGGCATCATGGATCTCCAGGTGAGACTTGTTAATATCATTCATAATACCCATGATGCCGTTGGTCGAGACCATCACCTTTCCCACCACGCGATAACTGGACGTATATACGTCCACGGGAAGAAATCTGTAGGTTCTTGGTGAAGTGTCCATGCTGGGTGCCTCGAAGACGGAGAGGGTTGGTTAATCGAGCGGGGGACGGGGAAGATTCCGTTTTGCAGGTCCGGGCCTCGGGGTGCGCTTGGGGCGGCGGGTCGGCTTGCCTGCGTTGGGGTTGAGAAGCATGGTCAGCCATGAGATGGCGCGTTCGTCGAACTCCCGTTTGCCGCACATATCACAGACCCAGGCCGGGAAGTTTGGCACCATGATCAATTCGTCCCCCAGCCAGGTGAAATAGGTGATATGTCGTAAATGCATCATGCCGGCTGAACATTCGTTACAGGGAAAAGAGTTCGAGGAGGGTGCAGGGAATGTTTGAGGATGATTCATTTGGCGCTCAACGCTTCCTGGCTGGCGACGGTTTGTCCGTTCTGGTTGATAACCTGCCATTCTTCCGGAGGCCAGTAGATTAATACTGCCCGGCCAATTACGTTCTCGATCGGCAAAAAGCCCCACTGATGGGAATCCCTGGAATCGTTGCGGTTGTCTCCAAGGACGAACAACTGACCTTCAGGCACGACCCATTCATCATCATAGACCGGCGGGCTGGCAATGTAAGGTTCAGCTAATGGGACTCCATTGACACTCACAGTCCCATTGTGGATGGCAACCGTTTCGCCGGGCAATCCGATCACGCGTTTGATTAAATCCTCCTGGGGGTTGACCGGAAAGATAAAAACAACAATGTCACCACGTACAGGCTCACCGGTTTTGTAGGCGAGCTTATTGACGAGAATATATTCGCCATCTTGCAACGTGGGTCTCATACTAAAGCCGTCCACGCGCACGCGGGCTGAAACGGCGTTGATTCCAAAATATAGGACGACAGCCAGGATAATTGTTTCAAGAATATCGAGGAAGAATCGCTTCCAGTTTGCAGGTTGCTCGACCACAGGTTCGGGCTGATATTGAGTTTCGGGTTGAGTGGTTTCCAAACGTTAGTGTCTCCAGGCAAAAATTATACTTCCTTTTATCCTGACTCTGTTTACCCTTAAGGTTGGGTTAACTTTGAGTGATGCGTAGCGAGCTTCGCTGGTATGTTTTCAGGGTTTCTGATCGTGTTGAGCCCAATGCAGGATGAAATTCATTTGCTCAGTTGTTTCAGGCGAGCGGGAATGATATCGGCTCTTTGGAACGCTTCTCCACCAGGCCGACAATTGGCCCAGCGCCTCCGCACCGGTCTTGCCGTGTCTGACGAGGTAACAGCCCACAGTTGTACCTGTCCGCCCAATACCGCCCCAGCAATGCAGGTAGATTTTGCGGCCTGCCTGTAAACCCGCGTCGATCGCATCCAGAATCGAGTTCATCTGTTCCGGAGTCGGCAAGCCAAAATCACCAATCGGAAAGCGCCGGTGTGTGGCGTCAACTTTGTAGTCTTTGGCTTTCTCAAGCAGGATTCCAGCATAGTGCCAGACTTCATTGGGCCTGGTCAAATCAATAAACATATCGAAGCCTGCTTCGATCAGTGCATCGATTCGTTTGCGGGTGGCCTCTTCATCAGACTGAGCGGGGTATTCACCTGCCAGCAATTGACCGGGTACAACCCAGTAGGATTCGGAGAGAGGGCGATTGATATCTGTCATCAGAGGTTTAGTTTAGCATGGGAATTTATGTATGGCCCCAGGCGAAGTATGTGGGTACGTGCAATACTCTTGCGCCGCGCCTCCAGGCTTGTTGATCCAGCCTTTTCATTTTGTGGAGGTCATCGCTCGGAACGAATCCCGCCAAATCCGATTCGATCACAGCCCACTCTGTTTCCCATTCCTCAGGCGACGGATCAGGACCTGCACTTTGAATGGGTCCCGTTTCGATGATCTGGATCCCGGCCTGAAAAAACAAATCTGCCAGATGCCCGCCTAGGCCCGGATCTGCGCCCTGCCTCTGCAATGATTCAGATTGCCACTGCCCCAATGGAACCAGTTCAGGAGGCTCATCGTGGCGTGCAGTGTAATCCGGTTCGGCAAACGCAATGAGATGTGCGCCTGATTTCGCGACGCGCTTCAGCTCGAGCAACGCTTGCAGCGGATCGCTGACCCACAAGAGCAGAAAGTGACAGTAGACAATATCGAAGATTTTATTTGCGTAGGGCAATTGGAGCGCGTCGCCTCGCACCAGGGCCGCGTCCGGGGCATGGATTCGACATTGGGCGAGCGCGGTAGGGTCGATATCCAGGCCGTGCAGCGGGATGCGCTCCGGTAATTCGGAGAGGATTGCGCCTGTGCCGCAGCCTACTTCCAGCATCCGGCTCGCATCCCCCAGCCCCGCTTTTTCGAAAAGATAGGTCCGCAGGTCACGCGTCCATTTGGCTTGCTGGAGGTAACGCCTGTGCCAGTCCATTCGTCAGGAATAAATCGTCTTCCACTCGTCCCGCAGAAGATTGCCCAGCACCTTCCCTGAATTGCCCTGCGAAGGCAGGACATCGCCATCCGGCTCCACGTAAAGCCAGGCTTTGCCTGCACCCTCCGGAGTCGCACTCTCCTGCGCCTCATAGACCACGGGGTTGGAGACTGAGTAGGGCACCGGCAGGTCGAACTTGAGCGTGAGGCCCAGCGCCGCAGCTTTATCGCGGAGTGAGTCGTATGTGTCCCGCAGCGAGGCATCCGAGCTTGTCAGGGATAAACTCTTCAGCTCTAATTTTGCCAATCGTTCCAGGGTCTCTTCTGCGTTCTTGATATTGTTCTCACTGAGGGTGAGATGGACTGTCACGAAGATATCTTCCGACATAACCTTTTCGAGGACATCCCATGATTTGTCATTCTCAGGCTGGAGAAGGAAGAGGAGATGGTCCAGCCCTGTCTGCAAAAGCAGATCAAGATAGTTTTTATCGGCGAGTCTTAACCCATCTGTGAGCAAGCCACAAACCTGGCCGTTCTTTTCTGCGTGAGCAATCAGGTCAGGCAGATCATCACGCAGGGTAGCTTCGCCGCCCGTGAATGTGATGTGAGGGATGCCAGCCTGCCAGGCTGTATCCAGGACCGTACGCCACTCGTCGGTGGTGAGTTCGCGCTCGACCCGTTTGGCGGGAGCGTATTCGGCGTTGGAGTCGGCGCGCAGGCGGTAGGTCAGCGCGCAGTCGAGGCGCAGCGGGGAGGTCAGATCGGCTGAATGAGGCGCAACCCGCTCGAAGTCCAGGAAAGAGACGGGGTCCAAGTCGGGAGTCGAAATGAGGGTTTCGATCTTCTCCATAAAGTCCTGATAGTCCTGATGCGCGACCTCCTTGCTGACGCGGTAGCGCGCCGCGATCTGTTTGACCGCCTCATCCGGTTCCGTCCCGCGGATGAAATGATAGGCGTACTCTGCCGCAGTGGTATTGAGCTGAAGGACAGTCGACGCGTTGAGGATGAAGATCCCTGAACCGTCGCCTTTCAAACGCAGGTGGACACGATAGGGTTTGTCATCCTGTATGTCCTGTTTGTGATAGACGCCAACAGGTAACGGTTGAACTTTTGCGAAACGGTCTGCGAGACGGTTGATGATTTTCATGGTCTCTCCTTATAGCCTCTGGAGACCCTAAGGGTCTTGGCTTTGGAATTACGAGCGAACAAAATGTTCCATTTCAAACGGGATTTCGAGGGATAGTTCTACAAATCCCGCATAGTGACCCTCTTCGAACCAGGGCGATTGATAGATCAATTTCTTGACGCCATTCTTCTCGATGGTGTAAACACTCTTCTCGCACGCCTCGAGCAGCTTCTGGACTTTACTGCGGGCCGGCTCAGGGTGACAGTCCAGCAGGTTCTTGCCGATCAATGCATAACCGCCATCTCGTTCAAATGATTGGGCGGCTTTATCATTCATATCCAGGATCACCCCATTGCAATCACAAACAGTGATTGCAACTGGGAATTGTTTTATCCAATCGTGTCCTTGCATGTGTTCTCCAATCGTCAATCTGAAATCGAAAATTGCAATGGGCATCCGCCGCCACACTCGGAGACAATGGGACAGCCTTCGCATTTTGCAGGCAGTCCCTGACGCTCGCGCAACTTCACAGACAGCTTATGGTTCCAGATGGAATCCCATGGATCCGTGAGCAGATTGCCCAGGGGGGAGTAATACGACTGACAGGGTAGCACGTTCCCATTCGACTCGATGCACATGCTGTACAGGGAGGCAGTGCAACCCTTTACGCCGAGATTGCTCTGGGTTGGGTCGAAGTTGCAGTATTGGGTAGGTGTGTACCAGATCAATCGTTGCTCATGTGCGGAGGTCTTTTTGACAGCCATGTCGAGGATGGGTTGCAGCTCGCGCTCGTGCAAGCCTGTCCCAACCGTGAGACCCTGACCCGCATAGATCAGAGCATTCAAACCAATGGTAGGCACGCCAAGTTCAGCCAGAAAATCCAGCGTGTCCGGGATTTTGTGGACGTTCGTGCGCAACATCGTGGTGTTGGTCATGACGTAGAGCCGCGTCGCCAGGACATTCTTCAAGCCCTGGATGGTCTGTTTGAACGCGCCTCTTGCGCGCATCATCTCATCGTGGATTTGCTCATCGCACGACTCCACTGTGATCTGGACATGGTCGAGACCGGCATCCAGAAGTTTTTGAACATAGCTTTCATCTGCCAGCCGGCGCGCATTCGTGTTCAAGCCGGTGATCTGGCCATTGGCTTCGGCATGGGCGATCAATTCGGGCAGATCGTTGCGCAGCGTCGCTTCCCCGCCGGTAAAGACGATGTGCGGCACACCCAACGCCCAGAGCTGGTCCAAAATGTGTTTCCAATTCTCCGTATGCAGTTCGGGGAAATTGCGTTCGCGGGCATTGTAGCAGTGTGCGCAGTCGTTGTTGCAGCGATAGGTGAGGGCAAGGTCCATGCGGTAGGGAGCCGTGGGTCGCGCGCTGAAAGGCATGACCGCTTCGAGGTCCAGTTCATGGATGGGGCAGGCGCCGTCGGGACGAAGCAAGTTATCCAGTTGCAGGTTGAAGGCGGAAAGATCCTTGCCGGCCTGTTGCGCACTCACCCGGTAATGACGCCTGACGGTCTGAATGATTTCCTGTTCCTTTTTTCCTTCCAGGATCAAGTGCGCCATCAACGCCGCCGTGGGATTCAAGTGCATCACACGGTTGGCATTGACGATCAATGTGCCTGTGCCATCGGGATCGACCCGCAAGTGGATGCGCGACTTCTCATGCTCATTCTCTTTTAAATAATGATAGAGCCTCAATGGCGGATTCGGGACGGGGGGGGCTGGCTTGACCCTCGTTTTAATGGCATTCAATAGGACCATAGACACCTTTAAAGCTATTAGCTTTTAGCTATCTGCCTCCACCCGCACAGGCGCAGGCGCAACCGGCACAGGCACATGCACATCCGGCACAGGCACAGCCACCGCCGCCACCATGTCCTCCACCGGAGCCGCCTCTTGACATACTTCTCTTCATAAATTCGGGCGGCTCTTTGAAGACCGGCGCGTCCTTGTAAGGATTCGTGGCTTTCGTTACTTTTTTAGTGAGTTCATCCATGTCATCCACCAACCTGTAAATAATATTCTGAATATTTTCAAAACTTGCCTTTTTGGAGGCTGCCTCCACAATGGTCATGTAATAACCTGCGGTTTCTTTGTGGGAAAAGCCTCTCATTTCATTGGAGAGTGTCTTGATCATCCGGATCAGCAGGTTGGCAAATTTTCCCTGCCGTTTTTTTGCATTTTGTTCAGAACATATCCTGACAAAGTCTCTTTCATCGCGATTCAATGAATCCGGTAACAGCTTGTCTGACTCCAGTTTTAATGGCTTTAAAGAAACTACTCTCATAGCACCTTTTCTCATTGCATTGCTCAACAGCATCCCCAGAATTTCGTGGAAAGGTCTTTCTGAGATCAAAGCGGCTTCAAATTCATTCAAATTACGCCTAATGCCATAGCCTTCAATGAAGATTCGGGGCGGTAAGTATTCTCGCTTTCTAAGCACCGTAGCAACTTCATAGGAAACTTTGATAACCGGATTAACGATCTTTCGCCAGTGTTGTATGAACAGCACGACTAAAATGCCAAAGGCAAACAGCAGCAAAAGTACGAAGACTGGTTCCATAAGCAATGCGTTCTGCGCCGAGCTTCCCGGTTGCACAAAGGAGCGTCACTACACTCCTTATCGCCCGCCTCCAGCACAGGCGCAGGCGCAACCGGCGCAGGCACAGGCACACGCACATCCGCCGCTGCGCCCGCCACCCGACCGGCCGCCGGTGGAGGAGGGTTTGGGAGGGGGATTGGTCACGTTCGTCACGCGGCTGGTGAAGTCCTGGACGTTGCCAATGACCTTCTGTGAAAAAGCTTGCGTTCCTCCCACAACCGAGGCGGCGAAGTCCGCGCCGGGGAGCGAGGTGCGGCCCGAGGGCTGACTCGGCGCAGAGACTTTCCCCCCGCCCGAAGTCGAGATGGGACCCGTGCGATACGTCGGATCATAACTTCCCCACCAGCGAGGCACAAAGACGGGACCGTGGAAGACGCGGCGGGAGCGGTCATCGTAATCCTTATCGAGCATCGTCCATTCAAGCTGCTGATCGAAGAAGGACATTTGCATTTCAGGTGTGTCGGCTTTCTGCACCTGTTCCCAGGCGGTTTCCATGATGCGTTTGTAATACTCGACGGTTTCCTTGCGACTAAAGCCTTTCATCTTTTCAGAGACAGAACGGATAAGTTTGACGGTCATTTCCTGCAGGGAATTTCGCCGGGTCTTCGGATCGGTTTCCTTCAGTGCGCTCAGGAAGTTCAACTCATAATCGTGCAGGCCCTCAGGAGTTGGAGAAGTCACGTCCACCTGAAGCGGCTCACGCTTGGCGACGGTTGCCGCGCCTTTCTTCACGACCCCAAACAGGATCATGGTCATCACTTTGTCGAGGGGCTGTTCCATCAGGGTGGCTGCCTCTACCGCAGTGAGGCCACGCTTGATGCCGTGACCTTCGATCGCGATCTTTGGCGACATATACTGGAGCTTGCGGCGCTGATTGCCAATGGCAGTCAGGATGGGTCCGCCAACAAACATCAGGAGAAAGAAACAGCAGAATGCGAACGGAACAATATTTGCGATGAGGGAGCCGATCCATTCCCCGATATTAAAAGCGGGCGCCGTCACGATCGCAGTCTCGGGAATGTACGTTTTTGGGAAGGAGGCACCGAATGTATACTGTCTGGACCCCGAGGCGTTTGGGTTCGACCAGGTGTAGGTAACGCGACCCTCTGAATCGAGGCCGGTCTGCGGCTCAGATGGGAAACCAGAGGGCGCGTCATGCCAGCGCGGCTCCTCAGGTTTGACCCCAGGCGGCAGGTGGAAGGTGACGCTTAAGTCCGTATCGCTAACCACAAATTCACTTCCAAACCAGGTGGGTGAGAAGACCGCCGAGGCATAGTTTTCGTCATTGTCGTCGGGATAGACCACATCCGTGATCGGACCCGTATGGACATGCACGGTCCCCGTCTGACCCGGTTGGATGGCGCGTGAACCCAGGTCAACCGCGATGCCCGAGCCTGAGCCCTGATAATCAGAGGAAATGGATACCGGAGCCCCATTCACATCCGCTGTGATCAAACTGGAGACAAAATTATCATTTGGCAAGCCCACATCTACAAAATCAATGACGTGTGCGCCGGGCTGGTTGGAAAAGGTAAACACATAATCCAGCGACAGTGTGCCGTCTGAATTCCAATAGACGTTTACCACTTCCTTATCGAGGCTGAAGGAATAACTTTGTGCGAGCGCGCTGGTTGTCAGGCTGAGTGCAAGGATGATCACCAGCACAACCGTCAAAAGTCTTCTTGTCATAACGACCCTCCCATTCACAAACTCACTAACTGCCCTACCACTTTGGTTCTTCGGTCAACTGATAGGTTGTCCCGCAGAAGGGACATTCGACCATCGGCGCACCCATCACCATTTTGACATTTTCAGGCTTCAGTGCGCCGCCGCAATTTTTACAGGTCATTTGCTCCACCTTGGTATCGCCGGGCATGTCCACTTGCATGGTCACCTGCTGGATGACCTCGGTCTTTGTCCCGCGGATGGAGGCGTAGATCAAGCCTGCGCCGCCCGCCAGGAAGAGCGCGCCCACGCAGCCAAAACCCAGTCCGTACGTCAGCCAGTTTGAGCTTCCACTGGCGGAAGTGGAACCGATCACGCTGAGAGCACCGTAGCCAAGCAAACATATACCCACAAGAAATAATATCCCCGCCCCGATGTACAGAAGTGTTTTGTTCGCCATAAAGAGGACTCCTGGTTTTGCGGAGTCCAACCTCTCCAGACGTTGAAAGCAGAAATAGCGAAGTCGGGAGACTTCGGACTCCGATAAGCAAACTATTTTATATACGACAAGTCTAGCATTTTCGTTGTTTTCGCACAAATGACTTTTGTCTTGAATTTGAACTGACTTGGTGGGATTTGAGAAAGGGATGATTCTCGTGGATGCGGCGTGTCACATGTCCTACAAGTTATTTTGGCTTGGCTTTATACTTGAGGAAAAAATAACCGCGAAGAGCGCAAAGATCGCCAAGAAAAACCTTTTTAAATCTTCGCGTTCTTAGCGTGCTTCGCGGTTCAAACTCGGTTCGAAAAATGGTGAAAACATGACAATCATTGAACAATACAAAAAATGGCAAGAAACCATCCTCAAGAAATCATTGGATAAATTCAAAGAGCGAAAAGCGCGCTTCGAGACCTCCTCAGGCATCGAGGTCCCGCGCGTCCCGCTGCCCGTTGACGACGATCCCCGTTACGAGCATAAGCTCGGCTTCCCCGGCGAGTATCCGTACACGCGCGGCGTCCAGCCGACGATGTACCGTTCGCGCTTCTGGACCATGCGTCAGTACGCGGGCTTCTCCACCGCGGAGGAATCCAACAAACGCTATCGCTACCTGCTCGGGCAGGGGCAAACCGGCTTGAGCGTCGCGTTCGACTTGCCGACCCAGATCGGTTACGACGCGGACGACCCGATCGCACAGGGCGAGGTAGGGAAGGTGGGAGTTTCGATCTCCTCCATCCGCGATATGCAGCAACTGTTCGATCAGATCCCCCTGGATCAGGTCTCGACGTCGATGACGATCAACGCGCCAGCAGGTGTTCTGCTGGCGATGTACATCGCCGTGGCAAAGCGCCAGGGCGCGGACGTAAAGAAGCTGCGCGGCACCATCCAGAATGATATTCTCAAAGAGTATGTGGCGCGCGGCACATATATCTTCCCGCCTGCGCCGTCCATGCGGCTGATCACCGACATCTTCCAGTTCTGCGCCGCCGAAGTGCCGAGCTGGAACACGATCTCGATCTCCGGCTATCACATCCGTGAAGCCGGCTCGACCGCCGCCCAGGAAGTGGCGTTCACGCTCTCGAACGCCATTGCCTACGTGGAAGCCGCCCTTGTGGCTGGTTTGCAAGTAGATGACTTTGCCGGACAGCTCTCGTTCTTCTTCAACGCCCACAACAACCTGCTCGAAGAAGTTGCCAAGTTCCGCGCCGCGCGCCGTATGTGGGCGAAGATCATGCGGGAACGCTTCAAGGCGCAAAAACCCAGCAGTTGGCAGTTGCGCTTCCATACCCAGACCGCCGGCTCCACGCTGACCGCACAGCAGCCGGAGAATAACGTGGTGCGCGTCACGCTCCAGGCTCTGTCCGCGGTCCTGGGTGGAACGCAATCCCTGCACACCAACAGCATGGACGAAGCCCTCTGGCTTCCGACCGAAAAGGCGGTGCGCGTCGCCCTCCGCACGCAGCAGATCATCGCCCACGAGTCGGGCGTTGCCGATGCGGTCGACCCACTGGCGGGGTCGTATCTCATCGAACATCTCACCGATGAGATCGAAAAGATGGCAACCGATTACATTGCCAAAATTGACGACATGGGCGGCGCCTTGCAGTCCATCGAAAAGGGCTACATGCAAAACGAGATCCAGAACGCAGCCTATGCCGCACAGCAGGCGATCGAGAGTGGAGAGCAGGTCATTGTTGGGATGAACCAGTTCAAGGTTGAAGAAGGTTTAACGTTGGAACGTTTAAAGGTCGACCCTGTGATTGAACAGTCTCAACGTCAAAAGCTTGCCGAATTGCGCGCCAATCGGGATTCGACGAAGGCCTCGGAGCTATTGAGCCAGTTGGAGAACCTGGCACATGGAACCTCGAACCTGATACCTCTTTTCATCGAATGTGTAGAGAACGATATTACCCTCGGCGAGATCTGCAACACGCTCCGCGTGGTGTGGGGTGAGTATGTGGCGGAGGGATTTTAGGGATCGAAGGAGAATAATGAAACCGGAAGAGATTTCTGTAGATAAATTTCTTAGAAATCGTTATGGGGAAAATGTGCTCTTTGAACCTGATGGCAATGTTCCTCCGGACTTTGTCGTTAATTCGACATGCGCTGTGGAAGTAAGAAGGCTTAATCAACAATTCTTTTCTGAAGAAAAAATTGAAGGATTGGAACAATTATCTTTTCCGCTTTATCATGTTCTTAAGGAGGTATTGGCTTCTTTCGATTCTCAATACAATGGAAAATCCTATTGGGTGTTCGTCGACTATAAACGTCCATTGGATAAAAATATCCGTGAAATAAAGTCGGATTTGCAAAACTCACTAAAAACAATTATTCAAACTGATTTATCTTTACCTTACATGTTACAAGTAAATAAGAAAATCAAACTTTGGCTTTATTCGTCTGATCCAGTGAAAGGTCAAGTCTTCAGATTTGGTGGAGAAGATGACGGAGATGCTGGTGGTTGGGTAGTTCCAGTATATATTGAAAATATTCGTCACTGTATTACTGAAAAATCGTCCAAGATTAAACAATATAAGTTGCGATATAAGGAATGGTGGCTTTACTTGGTTGATTTTATGGAGTTGGGATTAGACCAAGAAGTTGTCAAAGAAATGAAATCTGCCATTTCCGATTTGGGTGAGTTTAATAAGGTTGCGGTCGTTAACTACA
>Ga0105104_10003008_pt1 | contig 12163 bp, 3 predicted proteins | sample PPLLaktember2015_3_FD_87034 | JGI IMG/M metagenome (GOLD analysis project Ga0105104, IMG submission 87034) | Freshwater sediment microbial communities from Prairie Pothole Lake near Jamestown, North Dakota, USA - PPLs Lake P7 Core (6) Depth... | ecosystem: Environmental > Aquatic > Freshwater >...
TATCGTCGCAACATCATGCTTGCCAGGGCGTTGCGATACGAGAGCCGAAGGTCGGTTTCGGCTGAGCCCACTCTTCGTTAAGTATAAATACGTCGCTCTCCGACGAGAATACGCCAAAACACCTGTCACAGAGTGTCACCACGTATCACCATAAATATTACAATTACGGGACAACAACCCAGAAGCCTCCTGCCCCCGAAAATGTTCAGCCCTTCCCTTCGGGACGATTTAACCTGGGGCGCTTCTTGTCCCTATCCACTTGGATAAGAGATCAACCCCTCCATCCTTACCTATCTTTAGACTGAGTTTTCGGGTCTCCTGGATATCGGTAACCCCGCTGAATAGACCAACGTCACCTCATTGTCCTCCACTGGCTCAAGGGATCAAATGAAAACGGAAGGAGCTTTCTCACTCCCCCTCGTCGTCAGAGCCGTTCCCGATGATGAAAGAGAAAGCGGCGAAAGACTGGCTCACCCAGATTGCCGACGTGAGACGGAAATATTTGGTTTGGATTCTCTCTTCGTCGACAAAACTCGTTAGAATCGACGAGCCGTCTCGGTATTTCGATTTTCGCCTATACTTCTGCCAGGGGGTCATCCCATGAAAATCATGGAATATTTGTACATTTCCTGCGTATTGATACCACGGATATATTCGCTAACCGTCTAGAATACAACGCAATAGGGCATTTGTGGTATTTGAAAGATTTCTCTTGACCGATATTTAATGAGTGGTAACATCAAGCAAGTTTTCAGACACCGTGGTCGCACATGGGGGAAGTCGTGAGTGATGCACGTGATCTGAAGTTAGTTTTGTTCCTTGGTATTGGAGACACGCACGCGGCCCTGCTTAAACAGCAGGGTTTTTTATTGCCCAATACCTTGGGAGGTGACTGATGACCTCCCAGATCCGTCTGGCGAAAGGAAGTACGTGTTCCAAATTCATTCTTATGGCTTTGCCGATAGCCACTGTTCTTCTCGTATTTCCTCTCAGGGTCAGCCATCCGGGATTTTATTTTTTGAGGCTGGTTCATGGAAAGTATTGACCAGTGAGCTCCACTCACAATTCCCATGGCCTCGAGTAGAAAAATCCAACGCTGTCCAATCAGCAGGGTTTTAGGCAAGTCTTCTCCGTCGGAACAGTATTGATACTTGTTGACGATATTGTTCAACCGTAACATTTCATTAAGGAGGTGTGAGGCCATGAAGATTTTATCTTGCTGCCCGTGCTCGTTGGCGATGATGGCCATAATAGCAATGTTACTTCCGGCTTCGGTTCCAGCCCAGCAAGGCTCTTGGGATATCCAGGCGCTAGATTCCGCCGACACCGGAGGCACATCGATTGCTATCGACTCTTCGGACAAACCACATATCGCATATGTTGGGTCACATACCGGATTAAAATATGCGAGTTTATCGGATTCGGGCTGGAATACTCAAACAGTCGAAGCTATGTATGGAGTAGGACTATTCTGCTCAATGGCTCTGGATTCACTCGGCCGGCCTCATATCGCATATTATGATCCATGGAGATGGCAGTTAAAATATGCTCACTGGAATGGATCGCAATGGGTAATACAGACCCACCCGGATGATTTCGAGACGGGTCAATATTGTTCTATAGCTGTAGATTCGGCTAATAGACCCCATATCGCATATGAGTCCGATAGGGTAGGATTGATGTATTCATACCTCACGGATTCGGGATGGGTATGCCAAACAGTCGATCCGACCGTTTCCCCTACTAGAAGGATGCATAAAGACATCTCTCTCGCCCTTGATTCTGGAGTCAAGCCTCATATTAGCTATAATAAGATGTATTGTGGATTGAAATATGCACACTTTGATGGAGGGTCTTGGAGTATCGAAACGCTGGTTGAGAATCAAGGTACTCATACATCCATATGTCTTGATTCTTCTGATCGCCCCTATATATCGTATAATGCGATTGCCACGTTGAAATGTTCAACATTTAATTCAGGTACTTGGATTACTAATATCGCAGCTTCGGGTTCAGTTAATACGACATCAATTAAGTTAGATTCTGCAGGACGAATATACATCTCCTATAAAGGACTATCTTCACTCAAGATGGCTATATGGGACGGTTCAAAATGGTCTGTGCAGACGATAGATAGCCAGGATGGCGTTGACCTCGGATATAATTGCGATCTTGCCTTGGATTCAGCGAACAATCAATACGTTAGCTACTTTGATATAATAAACGACTTGGCGAAACTTGCAAGATGGCGTCCCGCAATGCCATCGGTTGATTCCGGGGATTATAATGGAGACGGAACATCCGACATAGCTTCTTTTAATCGCGAATGGGGACTGTGGTCGATAATGGGCCTCACCCAAATATATTTCGGGTCACAAAATGATATCCCCGTAGCGGCTGATTTCAAGGATGATGGAACATCCGACATCGGCATCTTTCGACCGGAGAATGGGTTGTGGAGCATAAAGAATATATCGATTACAAGATTCGGCAGTAGTGATGATTATCCATTGCCTGGAGATTACGATGGCGATGGTTGTTCGGACATCGCATTGTTCAGAAATACCGATGGATTATGGGCGATAAAGAATATCACAAGGTTTCATTTCGGAAACCAGCAAGATGTGCCGGTTCCAGGTTATTTCGGTAATGGAATAATGAAATATGTCGCTGTATTCAGGACGGGTTCCGCATTATGGGCTATACGAGGTTTAAGCAGAATCTATTTTGGAATGGCCAGAGATCAACCGGTGCACGGAGACTATAATGGAGACGGAACAGACGACATAGGCGTATTTAGGGTAGATAACGGATTGTGGTCTCTAAGAGGTATAAGCCGGCTATTCTTTGGGAAATGGGCGGATTACCCAGTATCAGGAGATTTCAACGGTAATGGCACGGGCGATATCGCATTATTTCGGCCGTGTTCGAGCTCATGGATTTTGAAAGGGTTGAGTTGCATATATTTCGGCTCAAGGGTCGATTTACCAGTATCGGGAAATCTAATCCGCGTTAACCCATAATTAATGTAATCCCATGTCTAGGGCCCAACGGCAACAAATATTTCCATTTCGAAGGTATCAACTAATTCCGCTAATTATAGATTATATGAGAAATATAATATCAATAGCCGTGATAATAGCAATTCTGCAGTCGTGCTATATATATCAATCGAGAGCGTATGCTTCTGATTGGTATTATACTGATCATGCAGTAATAAAATCGGGTTCTGTAGGATTGACAACCGAAGACGATAATCCTTGCCATGACATTGGGTTAGGGCAGAGATATTTCAATATAATATTGCAAGCGGATGATTCCATAATAGACGCCATAGCCTTCTGGGATGGGAGATCTGGCAGAGAACTTTGGTGCTATGCCTCGCCAATGCCGCAGCCTGCGCCATTCTATCAGGATATAGCTATTAATGGTTTGCCCGTATATGGGACTGAGTCATTTTTCGACCCTCTGCTATTTTCATGTCATGGAGGTCCAGAAACGTTATGGGCTTATACATATTGTTCAGAAGTTGATGATGTTGTCGAGGATGCTAGAGAGGTCAACTGGACGAATTTAACATTTCACCTAACAGGTGTTTACCCAACACCAATACCACCAACAGCATCGGAGACACCGAGCGTAAATGGACTTACTATCCTAACGATATGTCAAAATGAATCTTATAACTACAATGATATATATATTCAGAGTAACTACGAATATTCGAGAGCGAACTATAATGGTGAAACATACCCATCTTATACTACCAGGGTTTGTAGCTTGCATATAAAGCCATCTTCAATTGATCGAACTGGGAAATTGTCAATAATTGTGGGAGGAGCCTCTGCGGCACAACCACCAAATATATCGCATTTTGGGTGGGATAGACTATACATTGCAACGAGTCCTTCTCCGCCTCCCGAATCGATAATTGGTATCGTTGATCCTATATATAATGCATTTGACGAAGGTGATAGTTGTTGGGCTCAGCAGAAATATATCTTGTTAGATGTCTTGGTTCCGCCTTATCGTGAATATCTACTCTTCCAGGCCGATGTACCTATCGATATATACAACGATGCCTCTGATAGTTTTATATTCTCGGGCTCCTCATTCGAAATCCCCGCGAATCGATGTCCAGATTTTACTGCACAAACTCAATATGTGAATGAAGGTAATTATTTGGAATTTGCTGTTACTGCTAGTGATCCAGATAACCAACCAGTAACATTATCGCATAATCCCCTTGTGTATTGGCTTGAAGAATTATCGAATACACCCGGATATACTGCTCAAATGACATTTGGAGGCAAACCAGGTGACAATGAATCAGAACAGCAAGGGACGGTCATAATATCGGCATCCGACGATAACCCCGATCCATGCGTTGCATCGACCCCTGTTCATATTGTTGTAAACAACGTTGCTCCAACCATTACATATTTCACGACTGACAGTCCTTTAAGCAATTGTAAGCACTGTGGCGAATGGGTTAACTTAACTGGAGAATTCTATGATCCTGGCTGGAGGGATTCGCATACGGTAGATATTAGTTATGGAGATAACAGCTCGGATAACTTATGTAGCTTAGATAGCAAATGGTACATTCAGACGCAATCTGCCCAATATTTCGGACATGGGTGTGAAATTCAAGTGCCAGCTGATTATGATGGCGATAATACTACCGAGATTGCTGTATTTAACCCGGCGACGCATTTTTGGAAGATCAAGGATTTATCTGAATATTATTTTGGCCAAGCAGGCGATAATCTGATCCCGGCAGATTATGATGGTGATGGGATCGACGATCCGGCTATTTTTAGACCAGATATCGGTTTATGGAGTATTCGGAATATTTCCGCATTTTATTATGGGCAATTCGGGGATATCCCGGTCCCCGCCGATTATAATGGGGATGGGACAATGGATGTAGCGGTATTTCGACCTAGTGAATCGAAGTGGTTCATTCAGAATATATCCCAAACATATTATGGGGATACTGGTGATATCCCCGTGCCGGCTGACTACTATGACGATTATAAGGCTGAAATTGCTGTTTTTAGGCCCGCAGATTCTTCCTGGAGGGTAAAGGGCTATTCAATATATTATTATGGAGATGAAGGGGATTATCTTATACCCAGAGATTACAATGGCGACGGGAAGGCAGAAGCAGCTATTTTCCGCCCTACAATAGGTTTATGGTCGATAAGGAACTTTACTTCTTTCTACTATGGAGGGGAAGGAGATATTCCAGTTCCAGGAGATTATGACGGAGAAGGGACTGCAGACAGAGGAATTTATAGAGCCGGAGTGCAATACAGGAGAGTAAATCCTGGAGATCCAGTATCTGCCACATTCTTAGCAAGGCATGTGTACAATAGCGCGGGTCAATACACTGCAAGTGTGACCGTGATGGATGATGATGGCGGGGAAGATGTAGCAAGCACGCCATTATTGATCTGCCGTAGCCCATCGCCAACTGCCACTCCTTCTGCTACGCCGACCGCAAGTAAGACACCAACTCCTACACCGACTAAGACACCAACTCCTACACCGACTAAAACGCCGTCACCGAGCCCCACTCCTACTGTAGCATCCACTTCGCCACCGATTACATGCACCCCGACACCTTCTCCTTCGCCTACGCCGATCACGCCGACGCCATCCCCAAGCCCCACGTATACACCTTCTCCAACCCCAACACCGTCTGCCACTCCGACCTCGTCTCCCTCGCCCTCTCCGACCCCCACGGAGACAGTGACACCCACGCCCTCGCCCACTCCGACAGAAACCGTAACCCCAACGCCATCGCCAACACCGACTCCGTCCCCTACCCCCTCACCGACCCCAACGGAGACGGTAACACCTACTCCCTCCCCCAGCCCCACGCCGTCGCCCTCTCCGACTCCTTCGGTGACCCCTAGTCCCTCACCGTCGCCTTCGCCGACCCCCTCTCCGACATGCACTGCCACGCCAACGCCGTCGCCTTCGCCGACTCCGACGCCCATTACTCCTACGCCGTCCCCTAGTCCGACGCCTTCGCCATCTCCGACACCTAGCGTCACACCACCGACCCCGACTCCATCTCCCTCGCCTACTCCGACACTCACACCTTCACCAACTGCATCTCCAACCCCAACACCGTCTGCCACTCCGACCCCATCTCCCTCGCCCTCTCCGACTCCTACGGAGACAGTGACCCCAACACCTTCTCCGTCTCCCACGGAAACAGTGACGCCCACACCTTCGCCTACCGCTACTCCATCTCCTACCCCCTCGCCGTCTCCGACAGAGACAGTAACTCCCACACCATCGCCCTCACCGACGGCCACTCTGTCGCCTACTCCCTCTCCGACCCCGACGGAGACGGTAACGCCCACTCCATCACCTACAGCTACCGCAACCGCCACCCCATCTTCCTCGCCAACGCCGACTCCTTCTCCGATCACACCTACGCCGTCCCCCAGCCCCACGCCTTCGCCTTCTCCGACACCAAGCGTCACGCCTCCCACCCCTTCTCCGAGCCCCTCGCCAAGTCCATCACCGACTTCTTCACCAACGCCATCGGCACCCACCAAGACCCCAACGCCAACCCCTACGCCGACACTTACCCCTACACCAAGCCCAACTCCGTCTCCTACCACGACGCGGTCTCCGTCACCTACACCATCCGCCAGCCCAACTCCTTCTCCGACGGCTACTCCGAGCCCAGTTATCAATCCAGGTATCAATGTTGTGAAATCATCGTATCCGCTAGTGGTTCAGCTCAATGACGAGGTCCAGGTAAGTATAAGAGTATGTAACATCACAACGGCATCAACTCCTACGGATGCCGTCCTTTCGAATGTAGTTTTAACTGATATTATCCCAGCAGGGATGGAATATATAGAAGGATCGGCCAGCCCGGCACCCATGCCTTTTCATACTCCGGCTGATAATGGTCCAACAATACTTACATGGAACCTTGGTAGTTTAGCATTTGAAGAGTGCCGAAACTTATCATATAGCGCTATAATTACCTATCATGAGCAAGTGTACTATGAAACGCCATATACGATAACAAGCGATGGTTTTTATCGCATTTATCCGGAAAACGGAAGGAACCCTTCCATATTTGGGCCTGTTGGCGATTGCAAATTTTGGGGGGATGCATATTTTAATTATCGGTATCTAATATATGTTCCAGAGGAAATCTTATCACCACTTGAATTGCAAATATTTGACCCTGAATGCATTAATGAATATGATGAGGGGCCAAGGTGTCCGGGTTGTAAAGATCCCTGCCCTTCGCCAACGAGCCCAACTGAGCCAGACTACCGTTGGGATACAACTACGCATTTTATCCTTAGCGCTAGCGATAATAGCGATATTGCTAATAGCACTTATACTAACGATCCATCGACTAATGGGCTATGGGTTGATTTCGCATCCTTAGAAAACCCTGGATACTATGTGTTGAACGTATTTACTACTTCGGGCGATGAAGAGAATGGATATAATTTGCAGATAACGAATCACAATGGCGTATATATCAAACCCATAGGTAGGAATTGTATCAACTACACATCAGCCGGTATTTATCCAGTTGCTATGCATTTAATAAGCGACAGCAATCCTCAATTTAGAATATCTAATTATGATACCGATGTTGGTGCTTGCCGTCTTGACATAATTCAGCCCAACGGTACACCAGATCCGCACGGAGGAGCTTGTTGCGAAGCTGCACCTGCGTGCGGGCAACCTCTTCCCACTCCGTGTAGTCAACTGCCTTGTGGCGGTGGTGATGTATGGCACCATATAGATTTGGACCCTATTAATGGTACATGGCTATTTAAATATACGGCCGGAGCAACCGATACATCGACTTGGGAATTTGAAGATTCAGAAGCGCTGACTAATTGGGCAACAGCTACTGGCATAGCAATTACTTCTCAATCAGTTACAGATGTTGCATCTTCAGTCGTAGTTATTGAACCCCCCGTTCTAGCCTGTCCGATTGAAATGGGGTTCGACAATTTTCAAAATGGATTTCGTCCGAATGGATGGACTTTTACGAATTGCAATTCAGACAACGATACTTATACTAGTAGCGGAGATTATGGAGAACTTACTCCATCCATGAGGTTTAATAATTCGGGGGACAGTATCACTACGAATGCGTTCGGCGGAAATGATGAATTGACATTCTGGCTTAAAGGGATCGGCTTCGATCAAACTTGCTATTTGCTGATCGAAGAATATTTCAGCTCTGACTGGCATCAATTATATAGCCTCATTATACCTTCTTCGGGTATCGCGGCTACTACCGAAGGACCTTACGTCTTAAATCCTTCTGCATCAATAATTCGTTTTACATATGAAAAGCACGGCAGCGGCTATTTAGCATTTGATGACGTGAAAATTTGTGCCGTACCCACGACTACTCCTACTCCGAGTTCTTCCCCGACTATCCCTCCCACTCCAACAGCCACGATTAGTCCCTCTCCCTCTTGTACTCCCACAGCATCTCCATCAGTAACTCCGTCTCCGATTACGCCCACCCCATCTGCCAGCCCATCGCCAACAGCCAGTCCATCACCATCTTCTACTCCCACCTCAACTCCAACCCCATATTTCAGCTCAGTTCTCGACAATGCGAGTTTTGAAACTGGCGACTTTCCGCCATGGTGGCGCGGAGAAGGGGAAACGAAAATATCGATTGTTTCGACCCCTGAAGACCCCGTTCAAAACGGCACTTATGCAGCTGAATTCCAAGATATTACAGTAAACTATCGTGATAGAGGAATAGCATCGAATTTCGTCACTATTAGTAATAGCAATAATTATGATTTGCGAGGTTGGTTCTATGTGAAAAGCGCTGCGGGGAATATTGATGACGTATTCCTAAGATTGAGGCTGGAATGGTACGATTACGAGTGGAACCACCTCGGCACTTATCCAGGCACGACAGGATGGCATAACCAGGCATTTAACCAGTGGGAGGAAAAAGATTATCATATGATTCAGCCTCCAGCTGGAGCCACTTATGTTCAGGTATGGGCAGATTTCCATGAGGAGACTGGTCCCGGCAATCAACCTGATGTATATGCCGATAATTTCTATTTTGATGAGGTTAGAACACCCACACCGACCCCATTGACGCCTCCGCCGACTCTTACACCTAGCTCCACTCCCACCGTCTCTCCTACTCCCACGCCAAGTTGCACGCCTACGCAAACACCGACAGTTGCGCCAAGCTCTACCCCATCCCCGACCGAAACACCTACCCCGCCAATGTCTCCCACACCATCGCCGATGCCCACAGGAACTTTAGCGCCGACTCCTTGTATAGTCCTTTCCGAGGGATTCAATGACTTCCACCTCGGCACGCGGCCATCAGGTTGGACATTCGCTAACTGTAATGCCGATTCGGACGCATATACCTCGGCTGAAAATTCCGGGACCGCCATTCCTTCTCTCAAGCTCGATCAGACTGATGATCATATTCTAACTTGGTCTTTTTATCAGCCCGGGAATCTATATTTTTGGGTGAAAGGCCAAGGGATAGATGAAACAAGCGCTTTGCTGGTCGAGGAATACTTTAATTCGTGCTGGTATCAGGTTACGAATATATCCGGATTACCTTCTTCCGGATCTGTTCTTGGCCCGTTCGCTTTGAACATCGATGCCGTTCAACTGCAGTTCACCTACACCAAAAGTGCAGGCAATCTGGCTTTCGATGATGTCATGATTATCTGTGCAGTCGGACAGCCTACACCAACTCCAGCGCAGATTACCCCGACACCTACCCCCGCTTCGACAATGACGCCTGCTCCGACTGAACCTCCCCGTGGATATTATAGGCAGACCAATCCCGTCGTTCTGGGTCATAATCTTGAGCCAGTTTCGGTTCTGCGACAGCCCCTATGCATAGATTCCGGAGATTACAATGGCGATGGGACGGCAGATATTGCCTCCTTCGTACCTGAATCGGGTTTATGGATGATACGTGGTCTGACTTCTCTATTATTCGGAGGGACGAGTGATCGCCCCGTATCTGCTGACTACGATGGGGATGGGCTCGCGAATATAGCTGTATTTCGCCAAGATTCAGGGATGTGGGCGGTAAGAGGCTTTACTCGTCTATATTTCGGATCCTCTCAGGACATAGCTATTCCAGGCGATTACGATGGCGATGGCTCTAGTGATTTCGGGATCTTTAGAACAATAGAAGGTAGATGGCTGATACGTGATATTACCAACGCGTATTTAGGTAATGAGGAGGATCTGCCTATTCCTGGAGACTATAATGGGGATGGTACTAAAGATATGTCCATTTTCAGGGCGAGGAATGGCCTGTGGGTATTGAAGGGTATTTCCTGGATGTATTTTGGTATCGAAGGGGACCTTCCTGTGCCTGGAAACTATAAAGGCGATGGTCGCTGGATACCTGCAATATATCGTCCAGCTGAAGCCCTGTGGGTCATTAGGGAATTCACACATATGTACTTCGGAGGAATAGCTGCTGGTGCTTGCCCTGTTCCATCTGATTATGATGGTGACGGCACCGATGACGCCGGCTTATTCTTCGATAAAACCGATCTCTGGATAGTCAATGATTTGACCCGAGTCTACTACGGTACTAATAGAGTTCTGCCAGCAACCCGGTGATACTGTTATAGGTCAAGATCGCAAGCATCCGGCGATATATCGCCCCGGCAAGCGGAGAAATGGGTAGAAGAACATATTCTCCTCTACACGCAAGCGCGTCGCGTCTAACGAAGAGCGAGTTATGCTCGCGGTCAGACCGCGCTTGCGCGGTCTAACCGCTCGCTCGGGCCAAAGGACTCCGGCGGGAAATCCCGCCTCTGCCCCGGCTCAGTTCGCGCCCCGTTGGGCGCATAGAGAGAGGACGAAGTGAACGGCTACAATCATGGAGGCGCAGGTTATGACGTGGAACGGTGGAGAACGCAAAGGCTCGCAGAAAAACTGTCCCTCAACCTGACAGGCGCCTTCTTCGCGTTGGGATTGATACTCATCTGCGAGGCTGCATTTCTCGCATGCGTTATCTACTTTCGCATCCCCGTCCGCTGGCCGCGTTATTACTGCACATTTGGTATGATTGTCATCGGTTTCCTGTTCCAGGTTTTCTGCGCTGCCAGATACGGCGGGACATGGTTGCAGACGCCAAATTGGTTCAATCGTCTCTGTGGAGTAGGTCCAAATGGAGAAAGGTCATTTCGTTCCCTAGAACTCGCCAGAACGAGAGGCATTATACCTGGACTTCCGTATCCACGCCTCAGCGCTCTTGGCCCACTCCGGAATTATCCCGAGTCACGCCTCTTCGTCGAATCTTGCGTCCTGTTTACAATGTGCATGATGACAGGGAAAGCACTCAGTCCCTACGTTGCGCTGTTTCTTCTTCATAGTTCATTAGCCGCCCTCGTGATTGACGACGACTTCTCGCTAACCAAGTTCAGCGTCGGCTTTCTCGTACTTTTAGCGGCCTTGATCGGTCTGCATGGCTACTTGGCACCTGCCGCGGAGTTTGGGCTTCAAGGAACGGTCAAGTGGGTGTTCGTGGTGCTCTATATAATGGTTCTGTTCCTTTCATGTCTGCTTACCGGACATCTTGTCCAATCACTCATCCGTCGTATTGACGAAAATGAAGAGAAAAAGCGCGTAGAACTCACGGAGAGAGTGGAGCGTGTTTTGAATGCGTGGCGGGTAGATGGGTACATAAAAGGGTTTGCGAACATATCCGGCAACTACGCTATCGAACTGGATGGTCGTTCAGCCCTTAAACCCGTCCCGACCGGCGAAGTTATTGCTCTCATCCCAACATGCTTACGAAAGACAGGTTGTACCGTTCTGAACAAGAGCACGATCCAAAACGTGAATGCCGTATGCAAAAGGTGCGATACCGCGAATTGCGATGCCGGCTTCGTCGTGAGCAGTCTAAATGGAAATGTTTTCTGGCGCATTGTCGGTCACGGTCATCACATTGAGGAAGCGATTGATGCTTTCATGGTCGAGCGACAGCGGAAACCATCAGCAATACTCGGTATAGCGTGCGTAGGGTCATTCTCCGGACTCGTCGGCAAGATAGTGGGTGCCATACCACCAGACCAATCAAGCAGAGATTGGAGGAAAATGTTTAGGGATATAGGAATCACTCGGATAA
>Ga0105104_10003009_pt1 | contig 12163 bp, 9 predicted proteins | sample PPLLaktember2015_3_FD_87034 | JGI IMG/M metagenome (GOLD analysis project Ga0105104, IMG submission 87034) | Freshwater sediment microbial communities from Prairie Pothole Lake near Jamestown, North Dakota, USA - PPLs Lake P7 Core (6) Depth... | ecosystem: Environmental > Aquatic > Freshwater >...
ATACTCATCAAAAAACCGCAGGGTGCGGGTCATAAAGTCGAACCAGGGCTGACCGACAAACGAATGACCTTCGCCTGCATACTGTAACAACTCCACCTCTTTTCCTGTGTCACGTAATCCCTGCGTAAGCTTTACGGACCACTGCGGCGGTGTTCCGCTGATGAACTTGCCATCTTCCGTCCCATAATGGATTTGGATGGGAGCTGTCACGTCGTCGAGATGATAGTATGGAGAAATTTTCTTGAGCGTGTCCGCGTCCGAGGCGGCGAAGCGGTAGGCATCCTGCAAATTGCGCGGCAGAGTCTCCGGGATGACATCCGACGAATTACAGCCGATGATCTGCTCGCCCGCGGCAATGTCGCCAAAACAGCCCATGCCCCAGCGCTCGATGATATCGGCATCATCCGCGCTAACCGTCGAGTACAGCACCGCAGCTTTGATTGTGGTCTCGACGCTTGCTTCCCGGCCACCGAGGATGGTAAGAACTTTCATCGTCACTCCCCCACCCATGCTGTGACCCCACAGACCGATGCGTTCCGGGTCCGCTTTTTGAATGGATGGGACAGTATTCAGCAAATTGATCACATCGATCACCAGACCGGAGTAAAAGAAACTGTAGCCGATATCTGAATCTCCCCAGCTGCGATAATCGGATGCCAGCGTGATATATCCATGCTCGGCGAGAAACGCCGAAGCGCGATCGGTCCCATCGCCGGAGTTGTAAATTCCTCGACCGAAGAACCCGTGATTCATAACGATCACCGGGAAGGGTCCCTCCCCGGCCGGGATCTGCATGACGCCTGTGATCGTCAGACCGTCGCTGGGATAATCGATCAGGTAGCTTGTGTACTTCTCGTTCTCATCCATTTTGGAAAGGATCTGGATCTTCCCACTTTGGAAATCATGCTGACGGAGTCCATCGATCGTGTATGGAAAGATCAACTCTGCGACGGTGGGAGTTGGCGAGGGCGTAAATGTCAATGTTGGGATGGGAGAAGGTGTCATCGATTCAATGATGACATTCGGCGCAGGCAGAATGGATGGCAATGCAGGCGGAGAAGCCGGCTGACAAGCCGCGATGACAATAAAAATAAACAGGCAAACGCACTGTTTCATGCAGCGATTTTATCAGAACAATATTGGAACACATACAACCAGTATTCACTATCCGCAAGTCCATCACTTTGTAGTGTCCAGCGCCAGGTAAGAATTCCAGCGGACAGATTTGGCAGTTGCCAAAAACACAAGCCGGCGGGAGGTCACCCTGCCACTTTTCTCAGCTATAACCCACCGTCTATGTCGGAATTGTTGTAACTGCAATACAAAAACCGGTCGCAAGGACAAAATGAGATAGACTTTCCATGCCGCCCAATCAGAACAGGTTACAGATAGCATGGAATTAAAAGATTATTTGACAATGATCCGCAGATGGGCCTGGCTTTTAGGGCTGGGCGTCCTCCTGGGTACCGTGACTGGAGTGGTAGTTAGTCTATTCCAAACACCAATTTATGAAGCAACCACGCGCATTATGGTGATGCGTGCACCTCAGGAAAAAAACTCAGATTATACCTATTTGAGTGACCAGCAATTGTTACAGACGTATATCCAGTTATTGACTACGCGACCTGTCATTGAAGGGGCATCTGCGAAACTGGGATTCGCTGTGGATCGAAATCAGATCAGCGTCCAACAAATCCGGGACACGCAAGCGATCCAGCTGGCAGTCAGGGATGCGAGTGCACAGCGCGCTTCGGACATTGCCAATATTCTTGTTCAAGTTCTTATAGACCAAAACGAAATCATCCAATCCGGACGCTATGCATTGACCGAACAAAGTATTCAAACACAGATCAAACAGATCGAAGACCAAATTGCACAGATACGCTCAGAGATTAATGCTGTCTCTGCCGAGACGGTTCAAGAACAACAGAAACAGGTCGAGGCACAGATCGCAACCCTGACTTCAGAAGTCACGCGGCTGCAAGTTGATATTCAACAATTATCAACGCCAACTGCATTCGGACTCGGACAGCAGACTTTGCTCGCAGAAAAACAGGAGCGTTTAAACCAAATACAACCGGTCCTGACTTTATATCAACAACTTTATATGGACCTTGTCGTGCTGGGCAAACCGGTCGGTACAGAAGACGGCACCACGCTATTATCTCAGATGCAATCCACACTGCAGCTCTACCAGCAAATTTATATCAACTTGTTGAACAACCTTGAAGAGATTCGTCTGGCTCGATTGCAGAACACACCAAATATAGTGCAGATCGAATCGGCTACTGCACCTGCGTCCCCGGTACAGCCACGCCCAATAACAAACACTGGTTTGAGCGCGATTATCGGATTGTTGCTGGCAGGGGCAATTGCCTATTTGATCGAGTATATCGATGACAGAATCCGAACCCCGGAAGATATTGAACGCACTTTGAAATTACCGGTGATTGGTTATATTGGGGATATGCGTAATCCGCAAAATGCAAGTGATGATATTCACGTTGTCCATTATCCACGTTCTCCAGCGGCCGAAGCATTTCGGTCGCTGCGTACAAATCTGGAATTCGCCAATGTGGACAGCGCGCTGACCAGGATTCTCGTCACAAGTCCCGGCCCGGGAGAGGGGAAAACTACCGTTTCGACAAACCTGGCCGCGATCATGGCACAGGGAGGCAAGCGTGTTTTGCTCATCGATGCCGATCTCAGGAAACCAAGGATCCATTCCATCTTTGGGATCTCCAATCGGGTTGGTCTAACTACTTTGTTCCGCGGGCAAATATCTTTGAGATCTGTCATGCACCGGGTGGAGGGGGCAGATGGACTCTATATCGTCACAAGCGGAAAATTACCGCCTAATCCCAGCGAACTGCTTGCTTCTGCGAAGATGGACCTTATATTACATGAGGCAAGTCGCGAAGCCGATGTGATTATTTTAGACAGCCCGCCATCTCTGGTCGCTGATTTTCAAGTTCTCGCGGCAAAAGTGGATGGCGTTTTCCTTGTTATACAACCCGGATATACCCATGCTGGAATAGCCCTTTCTACTCTGGAGCAGTTAAATCGCGTCCATGCCAAAATTCTCGGGATTGTGCTGAATAAAATCCCAAATGGCAGCCATTATTCTTACTATCCATACAAGTATGATCAGGATTATTATCAACAGAATGAAAATCAAAAATTGCAGGTGGAAAGACAGCCTGTAACCTCGTTGCCGCCTTCGCCATCACAGGAAGTTTATAAGGACTCGGAAGTTTATCTTAGGTCCATCAGAACTATACAGAGGTTTCATTCCGACAAACAACCAAGAGGCTATATCCATTTATCGCCGGAGGACGTTCCCAGCCCACGCAGTGTGCCCCCCCAACCGAAGATTTATCAGGATGTAATTCAGATCGTCTCTCCCAATGGGTCAAAAAAACGAACCCGGTCGAGAACTAAATTCGACACCTAGTCCATTGGTCAGGCCGATAATCAAGAGGATGGTAAGCAAGAATACATGCATACAATTTTGTTTGTTTGCACAGGAAATCGGTATCGTTCTCCCATCGCGGCGGAGGTTTTTCGCAACCAGCTTGTGCAGGATGGCAGTGACACAGAGTGGATCGTCAACAGCGCAGGAACGTGGACCTCTTCAGGACAACCTCCACCTCCTGAGGCGGCCGACCTGGCCCATTCACATGGACTGACAATCGATGGGCATAAGACCCGCATGCTGACTGTGAACATGCTCGCAGAATCTGACCTGGTAGTAGTGATGGAGGAAGGTCACAAGGAGTCAATTAAGGCAGAGTTTCCATTCGCGCGCGAAAAGGTGTATTTGCTTTCCCAGGTGGTGGAGGGGATCACATATGACATTCCCGACCCTGCCACAGCAAAGGGGGAGGCGCGCAATATCATTAGCGATTTGGTAGCAATGATCCGAGCGGGGTACCGGAAGATTTACAGTATTGCAGAAGCAGATTGAAGCCTGTGCAGGAGTGGGGTTTAAGATCGGCAGGAACAATACGAAGAGCGTTGATCCACACGCAGGGCTCTACTCGGAAACATCCCATAGTTGTAGTGTTGTCTTGTAATCAAGGATTGCCAGAGTCGCTCCATTCGGATTCCATGCCAGATCAACGGGCTGGTCCACAGACTTAAACCCGGTCAATCTCTCACCCGACACGCGATCCAGGATCCTGACTACGCCTTGCGCATCCGCAACAGCTAATTTTTTCGCGTCCGGAGAAAACGCAAACACCGCTGCCCCCGCGACAGGGAGATTTGCCAGCTCCTGCACGCTTCCATCATTTACATTCAGTGAAAAGACAAATAATTGACCGCGCGCTTCGCCTGCGCCATAAAGTGTCGAACTGTCCGTGCTCCAACTCAGCGTACGGAGTGGATTCGCATATGGCAATTCATATTTGTGAAGTTCTTTCCACGTCTTCGCATCCCAGAGTTGGAAGACGCTCCTGTCATCATCCGCCAGAGTTGCCAACAGCTTTCCATCCGGACTCCAGAATACGCCATATTGATCGGAACCAGCTTGAATTTCCTGCGCGAGCGTGAGTTGGCTGTTGGCGCTGTCCCAATCCCAAAGCTTGACCGTCGGATTCTGATAACCATTCACGGTAGCAAATCTGCTCTGATCAGGACTCCACGTGACGGCGAGCGCGCCGCGTGCAGGTTTCAATACCGCATACGTTGTGTTCAGGTCATGGCTTAAGAGCGTGATCTCAAAGCCTGAAGCCACTGCCAGTGTTTTACCATCCGGACTCCAATCGAGCGTGTAAGAGGTGCCACTCCGGGTTTCAAATTCGATCTCCCTGATGAGCGTGGGCAGTAGCATGGTTGGCACAGGGCTGAGAGATGAGATTGTAGTTGCTGTTGGAGCAGGTATATTCAATTCCCCGCATGAAACAATCAACAGGCTAAAAAGCAGCCAGAGTAGTTTACGCATAGAGCCTCCTGCGCTCTATACACCGCGCAAAACCATTCGGTTCCTCTATCCGTTCGCGCCCGTAAACTCATACATGCCAGCAGACATTCCCGTCTGGGACATTTCCTCCGCGACACGTAACAACTGTGCAGTGACGTCTTCATCGACATACGCCTCTCCACAACCCGTGCAGACGCGCGCAGGCACGTTGTTTATCACCAGATGCATTTCGCCACGTTCAAATTTAATCGATGTAGATCCGTCAACAACTTCAGCCTGCCTGCAAATCAGGCAGATCATGATCTGCGGCTCTTAAATTTTTTATCCCATTTGCGAGGATCAGGGACATAAACCGTAACAATCGTGACTTCATTTATGCTGGAATTTTCAGAAATGACCATGTGAAAAGGACGTTTACCCTGAAACCCGAGGATCAGTCTGCCTGGCTCAGGCATCTCTGCCGAATAATCTTCGATGATTTCCCCTGTCTGAAGTGCCTGGGCAACATTTCTCACAGAGACTTTCCGTTCAAACATACGCTGAACGGCGTGGACGCGGAAGAGGATTTTGGAGTTATTCACTTCATCTCATTTACAGATTTTTCTTTTGCTGCCCCGGCGTGAAGCTGTCAGGAATGGCATCCGGTCCACCCTGGAAGGCGGAGCGGATACCGTTATAAATGGCATTCCAGTAGGCTTTGACTGCCGCTTGTTTATCCTCACGGAAACGCCCCAGCCACTCCATCAGTTCCGGTGTCCTCAAGCCGTCGCTCTCCCATTGCACCAGATATCCCATGATCATATCGATCACACGCTCACTCTCCCAATAAACGATCTTGGGAGCTTCGCGTTCATAGATCTCGCGCGCCAGTTGGAACTGGTGCGCCTTGTAATTCAGATCCATGCCCGTATAATGCGCGCGCAGGATCTCATCGGTGATGGTCTCGGACCATTTGCGATGGAAGCGGCAAATGCCGCTGTTCTCATTGAACAACTCATACGTCATCCGCTCGACGTTCTTGCGCCCCAGCGCTTCCGGCGTCAGGAACTCCACACCATAGTGGACAAAGTATTTGCCCATCATCGGCATGGGACTGAGCATGCCCGGCACCCAGTACTGGTTCGGGACCATGCAGCCTTCGTCGCCATGACCGATGAAGACCGCCCGGTCAATACTGCGGATGCCATAACGCTTGTCGATCTCCTGCGCGGCGACGCGGATGCTGCGCCGGAACCATTCAGCCTTCGGCTCGAACAGGATCGCGTGAACAACGTTCATGGCATATTGGGCATTCTTCATGCTGTCAGCGACCAGGTCGAATTGAGAAGGGTCATCCGCCCAGCTGAAACTCATCTCATTTGCCGGAGGCAGGCCGAAGTCGGAGGGATCGATCAACCCATCCCGGACCAGCTCCATGATCCATGCCACGGTCCCGCCCGATTGGATCGAGTCAAAGCCCATCGCATCCACAAAATCGTTGAGCAGCTCCGCAGCGCGCTGGTCAAACACTCCCACTTGCGGACCGAGGACGTGATATGGTTCATAATCCTTTTTGTATTGACCGAACATCTTCTTGCAGACTACCGGACACGGCTCACCACAGTGCTGGAACTTTTTGGTCTTGATGGTCTCTTCATTGAATTGTTTCAGATAATGGTTGAGGATAAAGTTTTCATGCTGGCGCAGACGGGACTTAACCGGCTGGTAAATCGATGTGTAGTTGAAACTCAGGATGCGTTCATTCAGGTCGCGCATGTTGACGCCAAAGGTGCCGCCGGTTTCGAACTCGGGCACGTAGCGATATTTCTCAGTCACAGCCAGGTCGGTCTGGATGGTCTTCTTGCCGAAGTGCTCGAGGAAGTAGGAGTCGATTTCAGCAGAGTCGCGCAGATCGGGGTCATCCCACTCGCCGCCGAACACAATTCCCACAATATTGTGTCGTTGAAGCAGGCGGCTGCCCAGCCCGCCGCGTCCGGCCCAATCGACAACGGCAGTAAACGCACCCGCGCGCACCGGGCTGGAACCGATCGCCCCTTCACGCGTATATTTCGCCGCCGGACCCACCGCGCAAATACGCAGATTGCCTTTTGTGTATTCATTGGCGTAGCGGTCAAACAGTGCCTGTTGCAGCGCAAAGAAACCGATCAGGGGTTCGCCATTGGGACTGGCATACCCGGCCCAAAGCGGCTCCACGTTGACAGGTTCGATCTGCACCTGGATCTCCCCGGACTTGTGATTGAGCAGTACCACGCTGGGTTCGGCTGCCATGCCGCGCAGCGCCACATAGTTGACGCCAACACCATGAAACGTATATGCCGCGCCGCCCATGCTGGAAACATAGAAGCCATCCCACTGCGAACTCCAGGAACAGAACACCAGCCGCCGCGAGCCGGGAATGGAACTGCCCGCCAGCAGTCCCTCGCCAAAGGTGAAACTATCCGGGTAAAGATTGAAGCGATGCCAGCCATAATCTACGGGACCCAGGATCTTTTCTTCGTCTTCAATGGGACGCAGATACCAACTTCTGTTGTGAAGGTGAACTGTTAGTTCGCGTTGCATGATCGGATAGGACATAAAGATATTCCCTTCAAAGTTACAAATTGTAATGGCAACCCTTCATGGTCACCCCTACTCCTGAAATCCCGTCTTATACAGATCATAATACATTCCCTGATTTGCCAGCAATGCAGAATGTGTCCCTTGCTCGATGATCTTCCCATCGTGAATGACTACGATCTGATCGGCACTGGTGATCGTAGAAAGGCGGTGCGCGATCACAAACGAGGTGCGCCCCTTTAAGAGAGTCGCCAGTGCCTTTTGAATGATCTGCTCCGTCTGTGTATCCACCGAAGAAGTCGCTTCGTCCAGGATCAGGATGCGCGGGTCCGCCAGCAGGGCACGCGCGAACGAGATCAACTGGCGCTGCCCTACGCTCAATGTCGCGCCGCCCTCTTCCACGGAGGTATCGTAGCCCTTCTTCAGGCGCGTGATGAAGTCATGCGCGCCGACTGCCTGCGCGGCGGCGATCACATCGTCATCGCTCGCCTCCAGGCGCCCGAACAGGATGTTCTCCCTGACCGAGCCGTTGAACAGGAACGGGTCCTGCAGCACCATGCCCATCTGCCGGCGCAGCGACTGCTGAGTCACCGTCCGCAGGTCGACGCGGTCGACGCGCACGCAGCCCGCGGTCGGGTCGTGGAAGCGGGTCAGGAGCTTGACGATCGTCGTCTTGCCTGCGCCCGTCTCCCCCACCAAAGCAACCGTCGCACCCGCACGGACATCCAGATCGATCCCGTCCAGGACCAGTGATGGGTCATCGGAGTAATGGAACGAAACATTCTCGAAGTGCACATCACCGGCAATGGTACCCATTTCACGCGCCTCTGCGGCATCCCGCACCTCGACCGGCGTATTGAGCAGCTCCAGGATCCTCTCGCCGCCCGCCATCGTGGATTGGAGCGTATCAAAGCGCCGGCTCAGGTCACGGATCGGGTCAAAGAGACGATCGATGTACAGGACAAAGGCGATCAGCACCCCCGCGGTGATCGACTCGCCCAGCACAGCCGTACCGCCAATGTAAACGACGAGGGCGGTTGCGATCGCCCCGAGCACATCCACGATCGGTGTAAAAACGGAAGCTGTCTTCGCCGCATCCAGGCTGCGTTCCAGGAAGTAGCGATTGACATACTCCTTGAAGTTTTCGTAATTCTGTGCCTGCCGCGAAAACGCCTGCACGACCCGCACGCCATTGACGTTCTCCGCCAGCACCGAGTTGGTCCATGAGACCGCCGCGCGCACCTTGCGATAGTTACGCCGCGCCGCCCGCCGGAAGAGGAAGGTTGCCACGATCATCAAAGGCAGCACCGTAAAGGTCAGGAGCGAAAGACGCAAATTGAGCGTGAGCATGGCAAAGAGAATGCCGACGATCGCCAGCAGATCACGGACGATCGCGAGCGTTGCCCAGGTCACGAATTCACGCAGGGTTCCCACATCATTGATCACACGCGTGATCACCCGACCCACACTGTAACGGTTATAGAAACTGAGCGAAAGCTTCTGCAGATGATCGAACATTGCCGTGCGGACGTCGTACAAAACATGCTGTCCCACACGTGACATCATCCGCACCCGGAAGATATTCGTTATGACCTGAATGGCGGAAACACCAAAATAGATCAGAGCAATATTTCGCAGTGCGACAAGGTCGTTCTTTGCAATCCCTTCATCGATCGCGAGCTTGACAAAATAAGGTCCGGACACAGCCGCAGCGGTGACGATCACCATGAAAATCAAGGCAATGATCATCTGCCCATAGTAGGGTTTAAGGAACTGCAACAATCCCCGTGCAACTTTGGGGTCATACCCTTTGTCGTAGGCATCTTCAGATTGGGTAATAAATGCTGGAGGAGCGATTTTAGTGGTCATATATTTATATCTCTCGCGCTGAGCGGAGTGACGAGCAAGGCGAGGAACGCAGACGAAGCGCACATAAGCAGAACAGTTTAAATTGCCAGCAAATCGCGCTTCGTCTGCACTCACCTATCGGCTCGTTCCGCTCAGCGCGAGGTTTTCCTTTTATTTTGCTCTCTTTGTTTTCTCTCAACTTTCACGATCTCATGAATTCCATCAATATCGCCTCGGATAAGAGCTTCCTTTTTAGCACGACTCCAGCCTTTGATCCGGTGTTCCCATTGAAAAGCCTCTTGATAAGATTCTGTGACAATGCTCCATTCGAGTTTTACAGGGCGGCGTCTGAAGGTGTACGCCTCCGGATGCATCCCGGTTTCATGCTCGCAAACGCGCCCATCCAAATCCTTTGTTAAACCAGTGTAATAGGTGCCATCTGAGCATTGAAGAATGTAAACGGCGTATGGCATAAGGGTTTCCTTGCAATGTGCGCTTCGTTTGCGCAGCACTCAGCGCGAAAAAGTATTAAACCTCGCGCTGAGCGGAGGGATGGCGATCTTCCATCCCGGAGACGAAGCGCGAATTACATCTCATCATGCTCCTTCAACGGCAGGACCTTTTCTTCCTGCAGTTCATCCATCTCCTCAGAAAACTTCGCGTGATCAACCAATTGCAGATCATGGATTTCCTTGTACAACCCGGCGCGCCTGAGCAGCTCATCGTGAGTGCCATGCTCGACGATGCGGCCCTGGTCCATGACCAGGATCATATCCGCCCGGCGGACCGTGCTCAGACGATGCGCGATCACAAAGGTCGTGCGGCCTTCCATCAATGTATCCAGTGCGGACTGAATGAGTTTTTCCGTTTGTGTATCCACCGAGGAAGTCGAATCATCCAGGATCAAAATACGCGGGTCCATGAGCAGGGCGCGCGCAATTGCCACACGCTGGCGCTGGCCACCCGAGAGGGTCACGCCGCGCTCGCCGACGATCGTGTCGTATCCGTTCGTGAAACCTTCGATAAATTCATGTGCCTGCGCAGCGTTGGCAGCCGCAACGACCTCATCCATCGTTGCCTCCGGGCGGCCGTAAGCGATGTTGGCTTTGATCGTATCCGAGAACAACAGCGAGGTCTGCAGCACGATCCCGATCTGCTTGCGCAATGTGACCAGATCCATCTCACGCACATCCACGCCGTCGATGAGCACATTTCCCTCTGTGACATCGTAAAAGCGCGGGATGAGATTCACCAGCGACGTTTTCCCGGATCCCGTCTGCCCGATCAATGCGACGATGCGATTCGGCTCGACCCGCAGGTTGATCCCGCTTAAAGAGGCTGTTTTCTCATCCTGATATTTCAATCCCACCTCGCGGAACTCCACCTGCCCGCGCAGGGATTCGAGTTTGACGGCATTCGTCGGAGACTGGATGGCAGGTAACGTATCCAGCACTTCGAAGACGCGCTGTGCGCCCGCCGCCGCCTCCCCGCCCGCGTTCACAAGACCCGTCAGTTGCTGCGCAGGCTCCGCCAGCATCAGGATGTAGGCGTTGAAGGCGACGATCGCCCCGATGGTCAACGTGCCATCCATCACCATTTGTCCGCCAAACCACAGGATCAGGATAATGCTGAGCGTTGTCAGCCAGCCGGTGGTCGGCATGATCTTGGACCACTCGTCGATCACGTACACCCAGGTTTTGAACACCTGCTTGTTCGCGACTTCAAAACGTTCGATCTCATAAGGCTCGCGCGCAAAGGCACGGACCACCTGTACGCCGACCACATTCTCCTGCAAGCGGTTCGAGACCTCGCCGACGGCATTGTCCACGTCAAAGAACAGCTTGCCGATCTTCGTCCCAAAACTGGAGGTCATCAGGATCAGCGGGATCATCGGCAGCAGTGCGATCACTGCCAGTCTGGCATTGTCGGTCAGCATAATGGAAAGGATACCGACCGTCAGCAAAACAAACCGGACGAGATCGGCGACTGCGCCCCCGGCAAACCGCTCGATCGAGCGGACGTCCTCGATGCAGCGTGAGATCAGCTGCCCGCTTTGGGCGTGGTCATGATAGGTGAACGGGAGATATTGAATGTGGTCATACATGCGGTTACGCAGGTCATAGCCCACATGCGCCGCGATCCACTCCGACCAGTAGCGGTTGCCCAGATTCAGGATGGCGGAAGCCAGCCCAAGTCCCAGAAGGAGGAGCGCCGACCGGACCAGGTGGGTCGTTTCGCCGCGCGCCAGACCCTCGTCGATCACCGAGCGGATGATGCGCGGCACGAGCAGGCTGAGTCCTGTAATGATCAGCAGGATGAGCAGCGTCGCCAGGATTTGCCAGAGATATGGTTTAAGGAAAATTCGTATCCGCAATAGATGTTTCATAGGAGGATAAAAAGGATACCACAAGTGCAACAGTCCTATGGATAAAAAAGCTGGGAATTTGTGCATACAGATTTCCGAGAGTGACAAAAGGGATGGGTCCGCGAATCCTTCACCACCGAGATCACACACCTGCCTGATTTGCTATGAAATGCTAAAGCCTTTCAAAAATCACGGGCGGCGCCAGGGGAGTTTCATGAGAAAAACAAAGAGAGCCTCTGTGTTCTCCGTGCTCTTTATTATCCCCTTCAGGGGACCGTGGTGATATGGACAACAAGCCCACAGGGCTGGACATTTCCATCATGTCTGTAGCCGCAAAAGGATCACGAAGCATCCACACGGCATATTGCCTTTCCGTCTCCTCGAACAGGTGATTTTCGTCAATTGGCGCGCGGGGTGTTTCAGCCTATACTGAAATTGGTTCCACAACATTCCCATAGGAGGAACAATGA
>Ga0105104_10003010_pt1 | contig 12159 bp, 13 predicted proteins | sample PPLLaktember2015_3_FD_87034 | JGI IMG/M metagenome (GOLD analysis project Ga0105104, IMG submission 87034) | Freshwater sediment microbial communities from Prairie Pothole Lake near Jamestown, North Dakota, USA - PPLs Lake P7 Core (6) Depth... | ecosystem: Environmental > Aquatic > Freshwater >...
ATTATAAGAATAATTCCGAATTGCCGTAATTACCATAGGTATTTTTTTCTATTAATAAAGCGCCAATTGATCAATTAAGAATTTCAAAAATGGGAATTATTTATAATCGTCCGGGACAGAAGCGATTACGGCAGCATTTGAGAAACACTGCGACTGATGCAGAGCATCTGCTTTGGAGTTCGTTAAAGGGTAGCCAATTGTTAGGATACAAATTTCGCCGCCAACAAGGTATTGGACGATATATTATAGACTTCTATTGTCCTGCTAAAAAAGTGGCTATTGAGATTGATGGAGCGACACATTGGACTGAAGAAGAACAAAAAAGGGATCGTGAGAGGCAAAGTTATATTGAAGCACTAGGCATTCGAGTATTGAGATTTACAAATGATGATGTGTATACAAATAAAGATGGTGTCTTAAATACGATCTATGCAGTTTTGGAAGGAAAAGAAGATGCATGATTGGCGTTGAGGTCGTCCGGTTTATCGACCACCCCTTAATCCCCTCCTCATTTGAGGAGGGGTGCTGGGGTGGTGGCTTGAGCGTAAAGAAAGCTTACCCTCCGAAACGGAATATGATATATTTATTATAAGAATAATTTCGAATTAGTCGTAAATACCATATCATTCTACGCCAATGGAAAAAATAAACCGGCCTAACCGAAGATCCATTCGTTTAAAAGATTACGATTACTCACAGCCAGGGGAATACTTTATAACCATTTGTACAAATGGCCATAAATGTATTTTTGGAAACATTATTCATGAAGAAATGAAGTTGTCTTCAGAGGGGACGATAGCGCAGCGATGCTGGGAGGAAATACCAAAACATTTTTCAAACATTCAATTAGATGATTATATTTTAATGCCGAATCATATACATGGAATTTTAATTTTAACGGAACCCCTGGTAGGGACACGGCATGCCGTGTCCCTACGAGAACAATTTGCAAAACCGGTCACAGGTTCTATCCCGACAATAGTACGATCTTTCAAATCAGCGACAACAAAACGTATTCACGAGATAAGTAACACACCGTCATTACCTGTTTGGCAGGGCAGATTTTATGAGCGCATCATCCGCAGCGATAAAGAATTGGATAATATCCGTGATTACATTCACAATAATATCATAAAATGGGCTTTAAGTTCATCCCGTGAGATACTCGATGATTTCACAAATTTGTAATAAATTTTACTATCTCACGGAAAAAAAACAATCCTGACAATATTCCATTGTGGTAATGGATTTTGCCGGTTATCTCCTTTTAGATCCTGCTTTTTCTTTGCCCTCCGACACGGAATATGATATATTTATTGCAAGAATAATTCCGAACCAGTCCTAATTACCAATGGGGATCGCCGATGATAGGACCTGAAATAATAGATTTGAGGTAATTAGAGGCATGTCCAGCTATGATTTTAAATTACTTCTCAAAATTTTGGCAGCCAAAAGTTATTACGGAACTCAATGGTCAAGAGGATTAGCTCATAAAGTTCAAAAGCGATTTAATAATAGTGCCTCACGGTATAGAACATCGTAAGTTATCGAATGAAAATTCTCAATAATCCTGACGCGAAAAATACCAGTAAGAAATGCCGTAGAGAAGAGATGTGGAAAAGAGCGAGTATAAAAACGGCATAAATGTGAATTCTGTCGCATTAAATGAAAACGGATTGTTACCGATTACGCGTGAAGAATTTTCAAGCATTGCGCTGATCTGCGGAGTGATATAATATATTGTGTCCAGAAACCGATGGTAGATGACATTGTCCGAGATAAGGTATAGTCCTCTCTCTCTTAACTCAAGTCCCCATGAGATCAATTGGAAAGAAAAAGCGATCAGGATAGAAAATCCGGCGCTTCGCGTAAGTAATCCGGCAATAGTAACGACAGAAAAGAGACAGGCGAAGGCATATATAACATAAATGACTGAAGAGAGAAATCCCCAATGCCACACGCCGGCTTTCAATCCAAAGATAAGCCAGATACCGACGAAGAAATAAATCAGATTTACTGCGATCCCGGCTGTGGCGCCGATTGCACGCGCCATCAGCAGTTCGGCACGGGTGAGCGGTTTACTTAGAAAAAGATCGATAGTGCCTTTTTCCAGCATGCCCGGAATGAGCCCGGCCACGCCGAAGATTCCGAAAAGAATGATCCAGAAAACAGACGATGAATGTAATTGAAGGAGTAAAAATTCGACTATGTTCAATCCTGCCTGGGACGGGTCTTGAACTTGCATGCCGAATACCGTAACTGCAGCAGGATCGTCGGGCGCATGGCTGATACCAAGTGTAAAGAAAATTAAAATGCACGTAGCGACGACAAAATAAAAAATAAGAGTTCCTCTGCGTATAGTCTCTCCAATAGTAAATCGGAACATGCCCCAGAATCTCACCGGCCGTTTTCTCCTTTCACAAGCTGTATGAAATAATCCTCAAGCGATGTTTTTTGCTGCGTCATGCCTTCAATTCCGATTCCGCATTCACGAAGTGTGTCGATGATCGAATTGAGTTCCGATTTGTCTTTTAATGTCGCATTAAGGCTGGTGTCTTTGAATTCGAGAGAGAAGTGCTTATGGCCAAGACGTACTTTAAGGTCATCGGATACCGGTGAAGATAATTGGATATTGTATATTAGCTTCTGCGCCGTCAGTTCTGAGATTATGCCGGTTCGTACTACGCTTCCTTTATTCAGAATTGCTACCTGGTCGCAAATCATTTCCACTTCGGAAAGCAAATGCGAGTTCAGGAAGATAGTAGTGCCTTCTCCTTTCAATCTCGTTAGAATGTCGCGGATTTCCTTGCGGCCTATCGGATCGACGCCGTCTGTAGGTTCGTCGAGAAACAATAACTTCGGATCGTTAACAAGTGCCTGTGCAAGTCCGAGCCGCTGGAGCATCCCTTTTGAAAATTTCTTCGTTTTAACTTTTGCCCAGTCTTTTAATCCTACTAATTCCAGCAAAGACTTTGCTTTGTCTTTCAACTTTGATTCCGGCATCCCGTTCAGCCTGCCGAAAAAGATAAGAGTATCTAATGCCGTAAGAAAACCCGGATACCGATGACTTTCAGGAAGATAACCGCATTGCTCCTTAAGTGCACGTTGTCCTAAGGAATGGCCAAGCACTGTAGCTGTGCCCGAGGTTGGGAGAGCGATAGACAACAGAAGCTTGACAAATGTGGTTTTTCCTGCTCCATTCGGTCCCAGCAATCCGAAAATATTTCCCTGATCTACGGAAATTGAAACTTTTTCAAGTGCTTTGATGTTCTTTCTTTTGAACAGGCCGGTTCGGTAGTATTTTGTTAAATCGACTGTTTGAATTGCTTCCATATGTGAGATAAAATAAAGAATAATGTCTGTTCTTCAAAGACTATTCAGAATGGAAGTTTCAGAAACACTTGATTTTGAGAAGAAAAAACAGGATATTTAATTAATTAGAGTCATTTAAAAGGACTCTTTATTTTTGGAGTAATATAAGACCGGAATAGTCGTATTTATGTTACAGCTTTCTAAAAAAGTGGAATATGCCCTTATTGCACTGCGCCACATGGCGATGAATTCGCATGGCCAGGTTTTTACGGCGAAAGAGATTGCGGCAAAATATAATATTTCTTATGAACTTCTTGCGAAGATATTACAGAAGCTCACAAAGTCAGGAATAGTGGTATCCACACAAGGAATGAGAGGCGGATATACTCTCTCGAAAAGGCCGGACGAGATACAAATCTCGTACGTCATAAATGTGATTGAAGAAGAGAAGGCAACGATAGCGGAATGTTATGCCGATGGCGGAGAGAATTGTTCTATCTTCGATGCATGCACGATCCGCAAGCCCCTGGGTAAAATGCAGCATAATCTTAATTCGCTTCTCGATAAAACAACATTGGAACAAATTGTTTAAAAAGGACGAGCTCCGCAAAAACTTATGAATACAGAAACTAATGCCATAGAAGAATTTGCCGCACAAGAATACAAATACGGATTTGTGACGGATATCGAAGCGGATTCAGCCCCTCCGGGTCTGAGTGAAGATATTGTTCGGTTTATTTCACTTAAGAAGAAGGAACCGGACTGGCTGTTGGAGTGGCGGTTGAAATCGTACAGACACTGGATACAGATGGAAGAGCCGCGATGGCCGAATGTGAAATACCCGCCGATCGATTATCAGTCAATCGTGTACTATTCAGCGCCGAAGCAAAAGGTCTCACTAAAGGATATTTCGGAGGTCGATCCGGAATTGCTTCGGACATACGAGAAGCTGGGCATTCCTCTGCGCGAACAGGAATGGCTTGCAGGCGTAGCGGTCGATGCCGTATTCGACAGTGTTTCTGTCGCAACGACATTCAAGGAAAAATTAAAGGAACTCGGAATAATTTTTTGTTCTTTTTCCGAAGCTGTTCGGGAACATCCGGATCTCGTGCGGAAATATCTCGGCTCCGTTGTGCCGGCGAACGATAACTATTTTGCCGCTCTGAATTCGGCTGTATTCAGCGACGGCTCATTTTGTTTTATCCCTAAAGGTGTCCGTTGTCCGATGGAATTATCGACATACTTCCGTATTAACGCAGCGGATACCGGACAGTTTGAGCGTACTCTGATAGTAGCGGAAGACGGCGCGCAGGTGAGCTACCTTGAAGGATGCACGGCTCCTATGCGTGATAAGAACCAATTACATGCCGCAGTAGTGGAATTGGTTGCACTCGATAATGCGCGTATTAAATATTCGACAGTGCAAAACTGGTATCCCGGCGATAAAGATGGCCGCGGCGGTATTTATAACTTTGTAACGAAACGCGGCAAGTGCGCCGGAGTGAATTCTAAAATCTCTTGGACACAGGTCGAAACGGGCTCCGCTATTACATGGAAATATCCGAGTGTGCTCCTGATCGGCGACAACTCGGTCGGCGAGTTCTATTCGGTTGCAGTTGTAAATAACTATCAGCAGGCGGATACCGGTACAAAAATGATCCACATCGGGAAGAACACTAAAAGTACAATCGTATCAAAGGGCATTTCGGCGGGACATGGCCAGAATTCCTACCGGGGACTGGTAAAAATGCAGAAGGGTGCAATTAACGCACACAATTATTCCCAGTGCGATTCACTGCTTATGGGCGATAAATGCGGCGCGCACACTTTTCCATATATGGAAGTGAAAAATACATCATCGAAAGCCGAACATGAAGCGACTACATCGAAGATCGGCGAGGATCAAATATTCTACTGCAAACAGCGCGGCCTTTCTGCCGAAGATGCTGTAAATATGATTGTCAGCGGGTTCTGCAAAGAAGTATTCCACGAATTGCCGATGGAGTTTGCAGTCGAAGCACAAAAACTTCTTGGAGTAAGTTTGGAAGGAAGCGTGGGGTAAATTTAAAATATACGATTGAGTGATTTGCGATTTGGTGATCAGTATTCAGAATAAATTACGAAATCATTAAATCACAAAATCACCGGATCATTAATTGTTTTTAAATAAGGATTGACATAAATGAGTTTATTAGAAATTAATAATTTGCACGCGAGTGTAAACGGGAAAGAAATCCTCCACGGTATCGATCTTAAGGTAGATATCGGCGAAATTCATGCAATTATGGGGCCCAATGGTTCCGGAAAAAGTACGCTTGCAGGCGTACTGGCAGGACGCGAATACTATACTGTCACCGAAGGGCAAGTTCTCTATCAGGGAAAAGATTTACTGCAAATGAGCCCGGAAGAAAGAGCGAGAGAAGGGCTGTTCCTTGCATTTCAATATCCTCTGGAAATTCCGGGTGTGAATAATTCTTATTTTCTCAAAGCTGCATTGAATGCGATCAGAAAACATAAAGGCATGGAGGAACTCGATGCGATGGATTTCCTGGCGCTTCTCAAGCAGAAGACGAAACTGATAGAAATGGATGAAAGCTTTCTGAATCGTCCTGTGAATGAGGGATTCTCGGGCGGGGAAAAAAAACGCAATGAAATTTTTCATATGGCGGTGCTGGAGCCAAAATTGTCGATTCTGGATGAAACGGATTCCGGTCTGGATATAGATGCGTTGAAAAGCGTATCGGAAGGCGTTAATAAGCTTCGTTCGAAAGACAATGCCACGATTATTGTAACGCACTATCAGCGGCTGCTCAATTATATTATTCCGGATTTTGTACATGTCCTGGTTGACGGCGTAATAGTAAAATCGGGCGGAAAAGAACTTGCGATCAAGCTGGAAGAACTGGGATATGATTGGGTCAGGGAAGAAACCGAACACGCAGTATAGGTGGAGAACATGCAGGCAATTGAAAAAAATATTCAGTGGTATCAAACAAGATTTGAAGCATTCGAACGAAGTTTAAACGGCGAAAAATCGCTGCCTATGCACACGCTGAGGCGCGATGCCATACGCTCTCTGGGCGAGATCGGTTTCCCGACGATGCATCAGGAAGAATGGCGGTTTATAAATGTCGCGCCGATAACAAAAATCGAGTTTGAGCCGGTTTTTCGTTATGAATTAAACGGAACAACAAGAACCGATATAAGAAAATTTCTTTTAGATGAAGCGATCCATGCAGTGTTTATCAACGGCATGTTTTCATCGGAATTATCGGATATCGATACGCTGCCGCAGGGAATTACGGCGGGTAGCCTTGCTAAAGCAATGAAGAAAAATCCGGAATTAATTCAGCCATTTATTGCCCGTTTAATAAAAGGCGGTGAGAATGCTTTTACGGCGTTAAATACCGCATTTTTGTGGGACGGCGGATTTTTATCTGTTCCGAAGAATACGACAATCGATAGGCCTGTGCAATTTGTCTTTGTTGCAACGGATTATAGATATGCATACGCTGCACAGCCGAGAAATCTCATTATGATGGCTGAAAACAGCCGGTGCAAAGTTACAGAATCGTACATCGGGCTTGCTCAAAATAATTATTTTACAAACGCGGTGTCGGAAATAGTACTCGGAGAGAATTCACATCTAGAGCACAATAAGCTTCAACTGGAAAATATGAATGCATTTCATGTCGGAACGACTCAAGTCCGGATGAATGCGGCATCTCATTACATATCGAATTCAGTTTCACTCGGCGGTTCAATTGTACGGAACAATATCACAGTGGTGATGGATGCGGAGGGCTCCGAATGCACGCTGAACGGATTAACTCTTTGTACCGGTACGCAGGTCATTGATAACCACACTGCCATAGATCATGCTAAGCCGCATTGTAATAGTCATGAGCTCTACAAGGCGATTCTCGATGGAAAATCTAAGGGTGTGTTCAACGGTAAAATATTTGTACGGAAAGATGCACAGAAGACGGATGCCAAACAGACAAATAAAACTCTGCTGCTTTCGGACGATGCGACTATTAATGCAAAACCGCAATTGGAAATTTTTGCAGACGATGTAAGATGCACGCACGGCGCCACTATCGGACAACTGGACGACGAGCAGGTATTCTATCTTCGTTCGCGCGGAATCGATCTGGCTGCGGCTCGCGATATACTCACGTTCGCTTTTGCAGGCGATGTGATCAACCGGATTACGACAGAACAGCTGCGGCTTGATATTGAGAAAATGATTCGTGCCAGATTGGATATCGGACATGCGGAATAATAACTAAAATGAATATTACTATGAGCAAAACCGGATCGATTCTCGATACTTTCCCCGTTGAAAAGATTCGCCGTGATTTTCCCATACTCGGTTCGAGGGTTCATGGAAAACCGCTGGTATATCTCGATAATGCCGCATCATCGCAGAAACCGGCGTTCGTCATAGATGCTGTTCAGTATTACTACACAGCGCAGCATTCGAATGTTCATAGGGGCGTGCATTATCTGAGTGAGTTGGCGACAAAGAAATACGAAGAAGCGCGCGTAAAGGTAGGGGAATTTATAAATGCGGGTTCTGAACGCGAGATTATTTTTGTCCGCGGTGCGACGGAAGCCATCAATCTTGTTGCGGCAACGTACGGGAGAATGGAATTAAACCCGGGCGATGAAGTATTAATCACCGGGCTTGAGCATCACTCGAATATTGTTCCATGGCAGATGATCTGTGAAGCAAAAAGCGCAGTTCTTCGTGTTGCACCGATAAATGATAACGGTGAAATTGTCCAGGACGAATTCAACCGCCTGCTGACCGGAAAGACTAAAATCGCAGCCATCGGCCATGTATCGAATGCACTCGGTACAGTTAATCCCGTAAAACAGATGATTGCAGCGGCTCATATGAAGAATATCCCGGTGCTTGTCGATGGTGCGCAGGCTGTTCCGCATTTCCGTGTGGATGTGCGCGATCTTGATGCAGATTTTTATGTCTTTTCATCTCATAAAGTGTTCGGCCCGACAGGCATAGGAATTTTATACGGAAAGTCGCGGCTGCTTGAATCCATGCCGCCGTATCAAGGCGGCGGAGATATGATCAAATCCGTAACATTTGAGAAAACGATTTTTAATGACATTCCTTATAAATGTGAGGCAGGTACACCGCACATCGAAGGCGCCGTCGGATTGGGAGCGGCAATTGAATATTTAAATTCACTGGACTGGCATAATATTCAGGAATACGAGCAGGCACTTCTGGAATTCGCGGAAAAAGAAATTTCCGCAATTGACGGATTAAAAATTATCGGAAATGCGAAAGAGAAGGCGGGCGTGATCTCATTTGTGATGGATGGGATTCATCCGCATGATATCGGAACCATTCTTGATCGTGAAGGAATCGCAATTCGAACCGGACACCATTGTGCACAGCCGGTTATGGAACGCTTCGGAATTCCGGCAACAGCACGCGCATCATTTGCATTTTACAATACGCCTGGAGAAGTAATGGCGCTGGTTCGCGGAATAAAAAAAGTGAAAGAGGTCTTCGAGTATGTCTGAACTAAAAGCATTGTATCAGGAAGTGATACTCGATCACAATAAGAATCCGCGTAACTTTAAAAGAATTGAAGATGCCGATTGTTCTGTGGACGGGTACAATCCGCTTTGCGGCGATCATTATACGATTTTTTTAAAAATGAATGACGAAATCATTTCGGAGATTGCATTTGTAGGATCGGGATGCGCTATTTCAAAAGCATCGGCTTCGGTTATGAGCACTATATTGAAAGGAAAAACGCGGACAGAAGCGGAGCAGTTGTTTGAAAAGTTTCATCATCTGGTACGCGGCGAGATAAAGAATGATGCGGACATAGATCAAATGGGAAAGCTGGCTGCATTTGCCGGCGTAAGCGAGTTTCCTGCGCGTGTGAAATGCGCAATCCTCCCCTGGCACACTATGAAAAATGCCGTTGAGAAGAAGAAGGAAACTGTATCAACGGAATAAATGTTATTTAAGAAAGAAGAAACAAATAAAAGGATGGTGTTTATGAGTAAACAAGAAACACAGGTTGCGGCTCAGGAAATTTTGATTACACCGGAAGCGGCGCAACAGATTCGGTTAATCCGTCAAGAAAATAAAGTGCCTGAAACGCATGGATTACGAATCGCTATCCAGAGCGGCGGATGCTGCGGACCTTCGTACTTGCTTGCATTTGACGATAATGTGGAATCGACGGATAAAGTCTTGCAAAGCGAAGGTATTTCCATTTATGTGGACGAGGAGAATCTGCCGGGACTTTCCGGGACAACGTTGGAATATGTCGACGGGCCGCAGGGAAAGGGATTCAAGTTTAATAATCCTAATCAGGCGCAATCGTGCAAATGCGAAGACGGCAGCTGCGGCGGTTGTGAATAAGGTGCAATGATGGTTTCGCAGGAAAAAATTGAATCGCCTATTGAAATTGATTCGGCAAAAGAAAAGGTAACGGTCAAAGGTATGCAGGTGGTAACAGAACAGCAGGTATGGGATGCGCTAAAGAACTGTTACGATCCTGAAATTCCGGTGAATATCGTCGATCTCGGACTTGTCTACAACGTAGTTGTCGATGAAAGCAGTCCCGGTGAAGCAGGCGTTTATATCAGAATGACGCTTACCGCTCCCGGCTGCGGTATGGGCCCGATGATCGCTGCCGATGTGAAACGGCGTGTTCAGCAGGTTCCCGGAGTAACCAATGTATTTGTCGAACTCGTTTTCGAACCGATATGGAATCCGGATATGATGTCAGAAGCAGCAAAACTGACATTAAATATGGGCTGATTTCAAAGAGACGAGTTAGGACTCGAAAAGACCTGCTTATGAATTTCTAGTATTTAATGTCAAAAACAAAAAATCTGGATTCAATCGAGGACTAAATGTTTTTTAATTACAACAGGTAAATTCTCTGCTTTGCTGGGGGACTCCAAAAGTTTGACTTTTGCGGAAACAATTTGAATCTCCGATAAACGTCAATTAATTGGAGTGTAACAAATCAAACATTATATGCTTCAATATGACCCCATCCTAACCTTCCCATAGAGGGGAAGGGATTATTTCAGAAATATTGTCTTTTCTTGGTGTCCGAAATAGCGGGTGAAGATCAGGGATTATTTCTGGAATAACTCTCCCCCTCAAAGGGAGCCGGAGGCCTATCATAATATGTGCGAATGCACGTTACTACTTTTAAAAAGGGGGCATATAAATTAATCGAAACATTTTGTGTTTACCTGAGTAGTAAAATAAACTTACAACCGCTTTGAGCGGTTCACATAATCAAGACTTCGGTTTTGCCGAATGTATATGACTAATTTCTTGGTTTTTTTTAGATTAAATTTGGAACTCTTTTCATGTTTATTAGGTTATATATTATGAATTGAAAATAAACTGGAAAACATCGAAAAGAGGAACATAATATGGCATACGAATGGAAGTTCAAATCCCGCCCCTATACGGACGATGAAGCTAAGAAACTGCTGGCAAACGTAGTAAGTCCTGAAACAACGGATTGGCATTACAATACGCATCACAAAGGATATGTGACTGCGTTGAATACCATCGAGAAAGCGCTCGAGACTGCCGACCGCACAACGGCGAACGGTAATTACAGTCCAATCGGCGAGTTGAAACGGCGTTTTACATGGAATCATTCCGGCGCACTCCTGCACGATTTATACTGGGAAGTGCTCGGCGGCGACGGCGATTCAAGCAAAGGGCCGGAAATAAAAGCAGCAATTGAAAAAGAATTCGGTTCATTCGATGCATGGAAAGCAGATTTCAAAGCGTCGGCTGTATCCGCTAAATTAAGCGGATGGGGACTGCTTGTATTCGACAGGCTTTATTCAGAGCGGCTGCTCAATATAACAGTGGATGAACATCAATACGGAGCGATCTGGGGCGGTGTGCCTTTGATTGCACTCGATGTGTTTGAGCATGCATATTATCATAAGGACGGTGCTGCCAGAGCAAAATATATCGATAACTTCCTCACAAATCTGCATTGGAAAAGAATAAACGAACGGTATAAAAAGTTGGTTGTAAATAAATAGGTGGTGGTTAGAGGTGAAGGGTGAAGGGTTGGGCGAAAGCTCAACCCTTTTTTTTTGAGAAAAACTATATAAAAGAGGTCAAGCCATTCTGCGTTATACTTTTTGCAGCATTCTTTGAGAATGTATATAAATCCTAATAGACCATTAAAGGTCGCTTTCGCAGGTTTTTTGTTTACCCGACATGGTTTCTGGCGGGCGTCCCGCTTTTTTAGCGGGATAGGGGCGCAGTGCTCTGCGCCCGGAAAAACATGACAAAGAGGTTAATCCTTGTTCAGGAAAAATAAAAATTTGAATCACGCAATTCGCGATGTATTTACCGGCCTTCGGTTGTCTTGTTTTACGATCATGTTTTTCTGAAGTCATTTAATAATGAGATGTAATCTCTTCTTTAGACTTTGTGGGAGAGCCTAAATGAAGGCAGCAATTGCCAATTCTCGCTAAAGCTGCCAAAGTAATGGAAAGACAAGAATCCGATGATATTTGGACTCCTTGACTTTTTATAAAAATACCGAGTTCTCGGTATTGTGCTTCATGCCGTATATAAATAGAATATTTCTCGAGCCCCTTGCTTTCCCCTCTTCGTTGAAGCGGGGATACGAGGGGGCAGGGTAACAGGGAGGCTAAGGCAATATCTGAGAACAATTTAGGCTGTGATTGTTCGAAGAATTGAGTAACGTCTCAAATTAATAAATATGTTTATGGTGTCCGGAATTGTTTACCCGCCATGCATTACCTTTGGGTGGGCTTCCCAACACTCAATATTATCGG